>ERZ1066133.161-NODE-161-length-36673-cov-9.328390_pt1 | contig 36673 bp, 24 predicted proteins | sample MGYA00382780_ERZ1066133 | MGnify/ENA primary metagenome ERZ1066133 (study PRJEB33369, sample SAMEA5778363) | biofilm metagenome | biome: Industrial cooling water; feature: Water cooling tower basin; material: Biofilm | place: United Arab Emirates | collected... | reverse complement strand
CGGCCATGAGGCCGATCTGCAGCCCCGGCAACGCGCGGCCGTTCTTGATCTCCTTTTCGTTGTAGTAGTACTGATAGCCGCGGAGCGAGAGCAGGCGATCGAGCGTGCCCCTGAGCGGCTCGACGTCGTGCTTGGTGCGCGGGTCGGAGATGTTGGCCCAGGTGCCGCCGCCGGGCTTGCTCGCGAGGCCGTCGGAACGGAAGCCAAAGGTGGGATTCCACGACCCGCCGGGGATGGTTCCGATGGTGAAGAAGTCCGCGCTGGGGCCGGTGACGTTGTCGTCGCCGAGAATGAGCCGCAGCTCGGAACTGTTCGCGGGCGATGACGATATGTTGACGCGCTGGAACGCGAAGAGGTCGGTGTTCTCCGCTGTTCCCAGCGTGTTGCCCACGCCGCCGAAGGCGAGGAAGTTGGGTGCGCTGCTGCTTCCGGTGACGACCTGAATGGTTCCGGCCACGCTCAGTTTCTGCTCGGCCGCGATGTCGCCGATGCCCAGATTGCCACTCGATCGGAGCCGGATGCGGGGCACGCCGGCGTTGTTGTCGAACACATGCCACTCGGCGCCGTTGTTGGCGCCCATGAAGTACTCGGCTTGCGTGTTCTTGACTCGCACTCCCGCGTACTGACCGATGGTGGATTGAATCAGCAGACGCGGTGTCGTGTCGCTGATGACAAGATTGTCCGAGCCCGACACCGCGTTGGTCCCGATCGCCACGGAGCTCGGGTAGACGATGCCACCGGCCACGCTCTGCCAAGGCGAGAAGGCGTTCGCCACGTTCGCCGGCACATCGGTGATCCCCGCCCACGGCGCGCCGCCGGACTTGAGCGCATACGCCGCGTACGGCGTCGAATCGATCCGCGTCCGCGGGCCGATGACGGTGTACTCACCGGCGCCCGGCGGGGTGCGCACCGAGACCTCCAGCCAACGCTCCTTCCCCGCAAACACGTCGCCGAAGTCAACACGGTTCGTGAACACGCCGTTCTGCACAACGGTCCCCGGGAAATCACCGGTTCCGCCGATCTGGAACGGCCCGGTGGCCGCGGGGTACAACGCGTAACGCACGTCCGCCGCACCGTTCACGGGGCCGGCGTCGCCCTTCAGCACACCCTGGTACGTGAACGCGGTCCCCTGATCCGCGGCATTGATGCCGGTGACGTTCAGGACGAGGTCGTAAGTCCCCTCGATCGATTGACTGGACTGGATCCCGCCGGTCGTCGCGATCTTCACCTCATACGTCCCCCCTGCCTGAAACACGCCCTGCCCGCCGCCGTCGCCGACAAGCGAGATGTTCACGCCCGGGCCCGTGATGCTGCCCGAAGCCAACGTAGTCTCCAGCATGTAACTGAACGCCTGGTTGTTCTCCGCCGTGAACTTCGCATAAAAGCTGCTCGACGCCTGGCCGAACTGATTCGACAGGTTCCTCCCCCGCTGGGCCGTGCCCGACGCGGTGATCCGCAGCGGGAGCAACTCCGAGACATGCGAGGCGAGAGAGATCCCGCCATTGGGGCCGGGCGATCCGACCGACACGCTGAAGAAGTTGAAGTCCGAGGCCGCCTCCGCGTTGGTCGCGCCCCCGCCCGGTCCGGTCGCGCTCGCCGATCGGGCTTGCTCCACGTACGTCAACTGTCCGAACGCCGCTCCGCACAGGGTGGCGGCCCCGATGCATGCCAACGTGTTCTTTTTCATGCTGGTCTCCTCTTGATCTGTGCTGTCGTCCCGGCACTTCTTCTGGTGTGCCCGGCCTTGAGCCGGTGCAGTCGCCCCACGCCCCCCTGTCCCCTCCCTCCCCGCCCTCGAAGTCACGCGCTTCAAGCCCTGCCCGCGCGACGCGACCACTCAGGAGAGGCGGTCTGTGCGGCCTCGAACCCTCACGATGTTCACAGGAACGGCACGGATCGTTTCGCCCAGCGCATGCGACATGGACTCGGCAACAGGCGCAGATCGAGGGCGGCCGAACAAACAGCGTGCGGCTCCGTGATCGCGGCCCATCTATACCCGGCATATGTTCCGCGGCTCAGTAATCCAGCTCGGTCCGGTCAACCTCCGGAACGATCGGCCGCTCCCGAGCTTCCTTGTCCTGCCGGATGCCCGTCACCTGCCAGCTCACCTTTGCTCCGGGCTTGCCGCCCGCCACCTTGAAGGTGTTCGCGCTGATCTCCTCGGCGACGTACAGGTTCGGCATCGACGCGCCGACGGGCGTGAGCTGGTAGCGGAACTCGCGGTTGAGGGCTTCGAAGTAGTTGGGCAGCGTGATGGTCGCCTCGCCGCGCTCGTCGAGCCGCGCGATGCCGTTGTAGATGTTCATCATGTCGGGCGACTCGACGAAGGAGTGATACAGCCACTTCTTCTCGGGATCGAGCGGGTGCGGGATGCGGAACGAGCCGGCGAGCTTTCCGACGGCGCCGTTCACGGTGAGATTGCCGTTGATGGTGACGTTGCCGTCGAAGACACCGGCCCGCACGCCCGGCCCGCTGCCGGTGCCGTAGATGCCGATGGCGCTCGCGCCCGGACCGGCCCGCCCTATGACCGCGACGGTGTTGTTCGCGTTGGCGGTGACATCGAGCAGCCCGGCCGGGTTGGTGGTGCTGCCCACTCCGATGCGGCCGTTGGAATAGACGGTCAACCGGTCCGCGTTCGCGCTGCTGTCGCGCACCGAGAACGTTCCCGCGTTGTTGCCGCTGGAGAGCCGCGAGTAGATCCGCCCCCCGGTCGAGGTGTTGGCGAGGGACAGCGCGGTGAAGTTCGCGTTCGACGTGGCCCGGAAGACGTTGCCATCGCCGCTGCGCACCGCATCCACGCTGAACTGCGGGTTGGTGTTGTTGACGCCCAGCAGCCCGTTTGGTGTCAGCGCGAGTGTGGAGAGGTCGATCGCGGTCGGCGACGAGGCGCTGCTGCCGATGAGCAGCTTGCCCGGACCCTCGCCGTTGCCGCTGCCGGTGGAGATGAGGTTCCAGAAGCGTCCGTCCGTGCTGAGGTTGCCCAGCGCGAGCCACGTTCCCGCGGGGTTGGTGCTCTGGATGCGCTGCGCGGTCCGGGCCGAGGCAAGCACGTCGAGCGCATATTCGGGGTTAAAGTTCCGCACGCCGATGAAGCCCGTGCTCGCCATCGTGAGCCCGTAGTTCGTCGAGGTGAGGTTGCGGAAGACGAGCTTTCCGGTTCCCTCAGTCGCCGACCCTCCGGTCGAGAACATGGCCCAATCTTGTCCACCCGCGATGCGGGTCGCGTCGAGAGAAAGGAACGAGCCGAACGGAGCCGCGGCGTCGGCGCTTACGCGCATCTGCGGATACGGGTTGGCCCCGCTGCCGCCGGTGACGTGCAGCGGCGCACTGGGCAGGCCCTCGTTCACGCCGAAGTACCGCGAGCGCAGCGTCACGTCGCCCGTGGTGCCGCCGAAGTAGGTCTTGAAGTACATGTCGAAGTTGGGGCCGGCGCTGCACTCGCCGCCCGGGTATGGGTTGTTCGTGGAGGCCAAGAACGACGCCACGCCACCCGGGATCACGATCTCGAACGTGTACGTGGAGTTCGCCGCGAGCGCGAGCGGCCGGGTCAACGACATCACGACCTCACCCACGACGCCCGTCGCGACGCAGCGCTGCGACCACAGTTTCGTACCACCAACACCCGATCCCTCGTAGATATTCAGCGTCGCGTTCTCAAAGTTGATGCTCCCATTCCGAGACACCGCGATGTGCGTCAGCGAGCCCGTGGATGAAGTTGTGAACGACTGCCAGATCGAACTGCTGAGCGTCGTCGCGGCCGCGGTCGTTGTGGTTTGCGATTGGTCGATCGTCAGCGCCGACGGATTGAACGCCACGTTGAACGGCTCGGCGCTCTCCGCGCGGATCGCGCTCGCCGCCCGCGGCACGACATCAACCGGCTGCCGCGGCGTCAGCATCTGGAACACCGGGTTCGCCGGCGTCGAGACCTCGATCTCCACCCAACGCCGACCCTGCGGCTCGACCACGCCGAAGTCCAAAGGAACCGTGAAGACGCCGTTCGTCACCGTTCCGCTCACGGTGAGCGGCCCGGCGACGACCGTGCCGCCGGTCGCCGCGGTGAACAGCGTGCAGCGGAACGTTGCGGGGCCGGTGTAGTTCTGCCCGCCGTCGGTCAGCCGTCCCTGATACGCGAACGTGGACCGAGTAATGCCCTGCGCCTCCGCGTGCGTTGCGCCAAGCACCGCCGCAGCGACGAACGCGAGTGTCACTCCACGGGTCTTCGTGCCGGTCATCGAGCGGGACGGACGATTGCGCATAGGGGACTCCTTGCCGAGCAGGCCGCGCTCCGCCAACGCGTGATCACGCGACCGCCGAGCGCACACAGCACCGGCGAGAAGTCCGGTCACCCACCCTCATCAAAGGAGCTGGAAACCCACCGCGTCTCGACAGGCGTTCGGCGGATAGTTGGGTTCGCAATCGCTCAGCGACCCAGCGGCGCGGCCAGCTTCTCCAGCCGATCCAGCCGCGCCTTCAGATCCTCGATCTCTTGTCGCTGCGTACGGATCAACGCCTGCTGCTGCTTGATCGCCTGCACTGCCACCGCCGACAGACGCGAGTAGTCCATCCCGATCACCTGGCCCGTCTCGTCGCGATAGACCAGCTCGGGGAAGATCTTCTCGACGTCCTCGGCGACAAAGCCCAGGTCCGCGGCCCGTCCGCCCCGGCGCGCCGCCTCGTCCGCGTTCCAGTCAAACCGCACGCCCTCGAGCTGCAGCAACCCTTCGAGCGCATCGCTCATGGGAGTGACGTGCTCCTTCAGCCGCGCACTCGACGGCGTGATCGTGCCGGTCGCGTTGATGTTCCCCTGCACCAGCAAGTTGCTCCCGACGACCACCCGTCCGAAGTCGTTGGCGTAGTTGATGAACAAGCCTCCGCCGTCCACCGAGCCGCTGGCGCCGCCGGGCCAGCCGGCGTCCACAAACGCCCGGGCCTGCCCGGCGTTGTTCCCTTGGCCGCCACCTCGCCCGGCCAGCATGAAGTCCGCGCCGGTCGAGCGGATCACGCCGTTCACGTTCAGCTTCTGCGGCAGGTTCGTGGTCCCGATGCCCACGTTGCCCACGCTGTTGATCACCATCCGCGTCGCGGTCGCGGTCTGATCGACAAACTGCCAGGTGCCGTCGCTGCCCGAGTACATGCCGTAGGTGCGGCCTCCCACTCCGAAGTTCTCCAGCCGCAGCCCCGCGCCCCAGCCCGGCCCGCCCGCGCTGATCAGGAATCCCAGATCGTTGGTGGAATCGCCGCTCACGTGCAAACGTGCCGACGGCGACGGCGTCTGGATGCCAACGCGCCCCGTGTTGGTCCAGCGCAGGGCGATCCGCTCGATCGCGTTGTCCTTGGAGCCCAGCACCCCGCCGCCGTAACCCGCGAGGACCGCTCCATCGACCGCCAGACCCGCGAACGTCTTGCCGGAGCCGAACCAGCCGAGCAGGTGGTTGTCGTCCGTCGAGCCACGCAGGTAGATCGCGTTGTTGTTGAGACGTGCATCCGAGTCAAGCGAAAGCGCCTCCGCGGTGGTCGCAACCGAGGCTCGCACCGCCTGCGGCGTCACGAAGAGGCGCTGACGAGGCGACAGCAGCACGAACCCCGAGCCCGGCGGGCTCGCCGCTTCCACGTCGATCCACAACCCCGTTTCGCTGTTGAGCGTCGACACCATGTCCAGCGTGGTCGTGAACACGCCACCTTCAACCTGCACCCCGCTCTTCAGCGACGGGCTGCCGACACGATTCCCGGTGTTGGTGCTCGTGGGGTGATTCCACAGCGAGAAACGCAGATCCGCGAGCCCGTTCACGGGCACGCCCGACTTGATCAACCGTCCCTGGTAGCTGAACGTCGTGGTGATCGGCTGCGGCTGACGCACGCCATTGAAAGTGAGCGACCAATTGTTCACGACGGTGCGGGAGTTGCCCGCGCACAACGCGTACAGCAGCCAGGTGCCGTTGATCGTGCCCGAATAGGTGCTGCTGAGCGATCCCGAGTACGGCGCGGGCGGAGCCGGAGCCGGATACGACCCGACAAAGCTCGCGGTTGGCTTGAAAGCTCCGCTCCCTTCCAGAAGCGTTGGCACAAAGTCCGCGGCGTCGTCCGCGATGGTCAAGGTCCAAGTGGTCGGAGGCCCCGCCAAGAGCGTCAACGTCGACCCGAGCTCGACCTTCTGACCACTCGGCCCCACCAGCAGGAATGCCACCGCGTCCGCGCTGCTGGCCGATGTGGGCAGATTCAGCGTGACCGACATGTACTGGACCGCACCCACCCCATTGACCAGCACCCCCGACGGGTACTGGGTCGCCGGCCCACCGGAACCGCCCGCGTACGTGATCGGCGTGTTGTTGGTAAAGGTCTGGGCCGGAGCGGCCAAGGTGAGCAGGCACGAAAGCACGAGCAAACCGATCACTGGACGACGCATGGGATCCTCCGAGGAAGCTGGGCACAGGCTACCACGAAGACCCCGCAATCCAAGCAAGAATCGACCCGTCCCCCGAACACCGCCCGGCTTCGCGCAATGCCCCTGAGCCGCCCGACGGCGTCGCTCGCTCCGACGCCGTCCGATAGCCCCGCCACCTATCGCGGCCCGGTCAGCGTGAACGAGAACCGTGCGTCGACCGAGGCTCCGGCCGTGTTGGTGGTGCGCACCACCACAAACCCGCTCCGATCCGCGAGCACCGACATGTCGTTGTACCACACCGTCACGGGCGAGCTCACGAACGCGGTTGCAACAAATGTCGGGATGTCCGCGAAGCCGGGCGACGCGGACCAGTTGATCCGGTACGTCCCGATCCCCAAGCGCGTCGCCGTGAACCCGCTGCCGTGCCGGATCGTTCCATCGGGATTCAGCACACCCCGGATCGTGGCGAGCGCCTCGGCCTGCCCGGCCGCGGCCTGATACTCCCCGTTGCTCCCGAGCCGGATGTTCCCCCGCACGTCGAGCGTGTCGGCGGGAGCGAACGTTCCCACGCCCACTCTGCCCAAGGGCGTCACCGCCATGTGGGCCGCGCCGTTGGACAACAGCAGCAGCGATTTGTTGCTGTACGTGCCGAACGTGCCGAAGTTGGGATCGGCATACGAGGCGATCTCGGTGGAGCCGTCGCTGCTGATGTGCGAGAAACCGATGCCGTCGCCCCGGACCTGCACCCGACGCGTCGGCGCGGTGGTGCCGAAGCCGACGTTGCCGTTGGGAAGGAACGTGGCTCGGACGGTGCTCGCGGTTCGGTCGCGAATGAGCAGAGCGCCGGCGCCCTCGGTGTTCGTCGAACCCGTGGATACCAGCGACCACTCGCGTCCGTTCGGCGAGGTGTTCCCCAGGTTCAGCCACGTGCCATCCGTGAAACCGCTCTCGAAAAGGGTGTTGTCATAGGGGGGACCACCCTTGACATGCAACGCCGCAGCCGGGGTGGTCGTGCCGATCCCGACGTTTCCTGCCGAGTAGCCGATGCCACCCGTCGCAGTCTGCCATGCCCCCGCGCCCGCGGGCACACCCGTGATGCCCGACCACGGCACCGACTGCGCCACCGTCGCCACCATCGCCGCGGGAACCTGACCGATCCGCTGCCGGGGCGTGATGCTCGTGTACATGTCACCGTCAGTGGGCGTCCGCACCTGCACGTCCAGATACCGGTCCGGCGCATTCAGGAACCACGACGGATCAGACGGGATCGGGACGCTGAAGACTCCCGCCGCCACCGGCACGCCGATCATCGTCACCGGCACCCCGACCACGTTGCCGCCCTCGGCGCTGTCATACAACGTGAACACAAAGTCCGCGGCACCGCTGTAGTTCTGCCCCGCGCTGGCGAGCCGGCCCTGGTACGAAAAGGCCGAGCCGCTCCCGTTGGCGCGGATATGCAAGTACGAGAAATAGCCGAAGCTCTGCAGATCGGCGAGAACGTTTAGCCCGCCCAGGTTGTCCGCATCAACCGACGTGAGTGAGTAACCAACCCAGGATCGCCCGGCGGCAGACAGCACGGTCGGGTCGATGGCGTACGGCGGCTCACCGGTGGTTTCTTGCCTCACCGAGGCCCCGACGAAGAAGACGCCGCTCACCGGGACAGGCACGCTCAGCGCATAGGTGTTGAGACCACCGGCCGTGCCGATGGTGATGTCCTGCTGATGCACGAGCACGCAATTCGTGGGCACCCCGTTGCCGCTGGGGTTCGACCAGATGTAAATCTTCGCCGCCCGCCCCGCCGGCATCGAGCCGAAGCGCACCGAAACCGACGTCAGCACGTCGGAACCCCCGACCGCGTCGAACCGCTGCATCATCAAGGCATCGCGCGGGGCCTCGGTCCAACCCAGCGGGATGGCCACGCCCTTGTCGTACTGATAGACGCTCGGCGCCGAGCGATCATCGAACCCGGACGTCCCGGCCGGTGGCGGCGACGCGATCAGCTCCTGCGCGCTCACCGGGACCGTCAGGGCCGAAGTCACCAAGGCCAAGCCGCACAACCCGCCGAGATGCTGCATCCAACGCATGGGAACCTCCTGAACAACCAAGGTCTTCCGATCGCCACGGCATCTGCGGAACCGGCCAGCCCCAACCCTCACCTCATCGAGAAGAATCTCCGATCTTCGCCCCGGTACGATCCCCCATGCCCCTCCGCCTCTACAACACCCTCACCAAACGCCTCGAGGACTTCGCTCCCCGCGACCCGTCCGACATCACCTTCTACTCCTGCGGCCCAACCGTCTACGACGACGCCCACATCGGGAACTTCCGCTCCTTTCTCGCCGCCGATCTCCTCCGCCGCTGGATCGAGTCGCCGCTGTGCGAGATTGGCGGTCATCGCGGCCCCCGCCGCGTCACCCACGTCATGAACATCACCGACGTCGGTCACATGACCGACGACGACAACGCCGACGGCGGCGGCGAAGACAAGATGGACGCCGCCGCCAAGCGGCTCGAGGCCCAAAAAGCAGAGGCCAAGAAGTCCGGCAAGTCCCACACCACCGCCGACCTCGACCCGAGCGACCCCTACCAGATCGCCCGCTTCTACGAGTCCCGCTTCCGCGAGGACGCCAGGAAGCTCGGCCTCAAGCTCGCCCTTGAAGCCGAGAAGGATCCGACCCTCATGCCCCGCGCCACCGAGAGCGTGCCGGGCATGATCGCGCTGATCGCCCGCCTGATCGAGAAGGGCAACGCGTACGTGGTGGGGGAGTCCGGCTCGCGCGTGGTCTACTTCCGCGTGAAGTCCTTCCCCGACTACGGCCGCCTCAGCGGCAACACGCTCGACCGCCTCAAAGAAGGCGAGGGCGGCCGCATCAACGCCGAGCACCAGGGCCAGAAGGAACACCCCGCCGACTTCCTGCTCTGGAAGGAAGACGCGCGTCACAAGATGAAGTGGGACAGCCCCTGGGGCACCGGCTACCCCGGTTGGCACATCGAGTGCTCCGTCATGTCCGCGGCCAGGTTGTGCACGAACGCCTCCGATAGAGCCTCTCGCGTGAGCGAGAGGTCGCAAGCTCCGTCTTCAAGTTCCACCAACCTCGGGCTTACGCCCGAGGCTCTCCAAGCCCTCACCATCCCCAACGCCTCACCCATCATCGACCTCCATTCCGGAGGCGAGGACAACATCTTCCCGCACCACGAGTGCGAGCTCGCCCAATCCTGCTCCGCGTTCAACCAGAGCGCCGCCGGCGCGACCTACGCCGCCATGTGGTTCCACGCGCGGTTCCTGATGGTCGAAGGCACGAAGATGTCCAAGAGCAAGGGCAACTTCTTCACCGCCCGCGATCTCTTCGCCAAGGGCATCGAGCCCGCGGCCCTGCGCTTGGAACTGATCAAGACCCACTACCGCAGCAACGCGAACTTCACCATGCAAGGCCTGACCGACAGCCAGCGCATGATCGACCGCTGGCGCCGCGTGGCGGAAAGCTCAAAGCCGCAAAGCTCAAATCACCAAATGGAGGTACGCGATCTTCCCGTGCTGCGCGAGTTCGCGCAGGCGCTCCACGACGATCTCAACATCGCCGGCGCCATCGCCGCCGTGAACTCGTGGGTCGGTTCGATCACGACGCCCACCGCCGAAGACGCCGCCGTCATGCGGCTGCTCGACAACGTTCTGGGTGTGCTCACCCTCGAACGCCCGCAGGCCGCCCAATCCGACATCGGCATCTTCCTCCCCGGCACGACGCCCGACCCGGTGGTGATCGCCAAGCTCGAAGACCGTCGCGCCGCACGAGCCGCCAAGGACTTCAAGAAGTCCGACCAGATCCGCGACGAGCTCCTCGTCCTCGGCTACGCCATCAAGGACGTCGCCGGCGGCAAGGTCGAAGTCAGCCGCGCGCTCAAGCCGGTGTGACCCAGTCGCGATCCGACCGCAACCGTCCGTCGCGCGGAAACCGGCCGCCACGAGCCGCATCGAAACCGCGACCGCGAGAACAACCTCCGTCCGGCACACCCACCCCCCCGATACACTCCGCCCGTGCGCGTCCTCGACCTTTCTGAGAATCCCCGTATCAAGTTGATCGAGGAACTGCTCGTCGAGGCAAGCCGCGCGCGCGAGCCGACGGATGTGTTCAAGGTCTTCGGCCCGCGCATGTGGAAGATCCGGCCGATCGAGTACTTCATCTCGCTTTCCACGCGGGGCCTGCCCGACGGGCAATACAAGATCACGCGGCGTTACAGCTTGGAGGAGATGCGGGCCGCCCTGGAAAGCAACGCCGGCACGCTCCCGCCGCACGCCGTGTCGGACCCGTGGAAGGTCTTCCATCAACTGCCGGTCTACCGCGACGGCGTGCTGGGCGCGGCGATCGCCGGGGGCACGCCGAAGATCCTGAAGGACCTCGATCTGCGAAACGATCCGGTCCTCGGATCAGACCTGGCACCGTACCGGTCGGCGGTCGTCATTCCGCTCCTCGACAACGGCAAGCCGCTGAACTGGTCCATCCACTTCCGCCGCGACCCGGAGGCATACTCGGAACAGTCGCTCGAGGACGCGATGCTGCTCTCGAACCTGATCGGTGCGATGACGCGCAACCTCGTCGCGATCAAGGAAGTCGAGCGGCTGAATCGCGCGCTCAACGCCCAGTTCGAAGAGGTGGCCCGGGTCCAGCAGTCGCTGCTGCCGGAGAAGCTGCCGCAGGTCCCGGGATTGGCCATCGCCACGAGTTACCTGACGAGCGACCAGGCCGGCGGCGATTACTACGACTTCCTGCCCATGCCCGACGGACGTCTGGGCGTGCTGGTCGCCGATGTCTCCGGCCACGGCGCAGGGGCGGCGACCATCATGGCGATGATGCGGGCGATCCTGCACTGCTACAGCGGCGGCGACGGCAGCGCATCGAGCGTGCTGCGGTTCGTGAACCATCGGTTGCTCGGGTCTCGCCTCGAAGGCAACTTCATCACCGCGTTCTTCGGCGTCTACGACCCGGCGACGGCGCGGCTGAACTACGCGTCCGCCGGTCACAACCCGCCCCGGCTCTACACGGCGGCGACCGGCTCGATCCGCGGCATCGACGACGCCGCCACGCTGCCCCTGGGCATCAGCGACGACATGGACATCTGGAGCGAGGACGTCCAACTCTCGCCCGGCGACGCGATCGTGCTCTACACCGACGGCATCACCGAGGCGTTCAGCAGCGACGGAAACCGTCGCATGTTCGGAGTCGAAAAGCTCGACGAAGCGATCCGCACAACCGCGGGCCGCCCCGACGACATCGTGGAATCCATCCACCGCTCGCTCTTCGCACACACCCAGGCCCGCACCCGCGCCGACGATCAGACGCTGGTGGCAATGCAGTACGTCGGGCCGGATCGGTGCCTGTATCCGCCGGTGCGGGCGGGGGTGTGAGGGAAGGGGTGAGGGGTGAGGACTTAGGGCCCGGGCGGCGACTTTGGAGCGGAGCGAATCCACTTCATCAGCGCGGCGTTGAACGTGCTCTCGCGGGCGATCGTCAGCGAGTTCCGGCGAACGCTGCCGTCGATATAGGCGGCGAGGGAGAAGCGGCCGCTCTGTAGCTTTCCGTGAAGCTCGGCCCATTCACCCAGCGGCGGCACGTCGGCATTCTCTTCGTACAGGCGCGTCACGAATCGTCGGATGGATACTGGATCGTGTGTGGAGAGCAGCCGAGCGTTGAGCATCCATTGGGCGCAGAACGGCAGATAACTCGTTGCGTGCTTGTCCGCCACTCGACATGTCGGATCGTGATCGGGCAGGCGGCGCTGCCTCTGGTTTGGGTCGAGCGCACCGACGCGATCCGAGGGGCAGACCCACGGCGTTGCGGTCTGATAGGACCGCCGTTCGACTCCAGGCTGCTCTTGCATTCGTTGCGGAGCCGCGACGCCCATGGCAGCGCCCCAACGCTTGGTGAAGGTGTCCCAGTCAGTTCCGTCTTGAATGGGAAAGGTGGTGACCTCGTACATCGGGAGCAGGCCGTCGGACTCGATGGCGTTGAGGCCGCGCCAGAGGGAGCGGAGGTTGGAGAGGCACTGCACGTCGGCTGCGGCGCGGCGGGCGGAGCCGAGAGCGGCGGTGGAGAGGGCGATCAGGATCGCGATGATGGCGATGACGACGAGAAGCTCCAAGAGGCTGAATCCCCAACGCTTCAGTGGAGTCTGCGCGACTGAACGGACATCAGAATCGGTACGCACGTTTCGTTGGAGCATGCCGGGTCCCAACTCGCTCGAGCGTGTTGTGTTCTCATCAGAGCCCAGGGGGGCGCGTGCCGGGTATCGCGTTCCGTGCCGCGACCAGTCGCAACACCCATTCCCGGCCATCCTCGGGGCTCAACCGAGCCGAGCCCGCGCTGCCGTCGATGAAGCCGTAGTTTCCGAAGGTACGGGTACCGCTTCGGTGAAACCAGTTCTGGTCGCGGAGCACTTCCTTCCGCGGGTCGGCATCCCAGAAACGTGTGATAAAGCCCTGGACGGCTCGGTGCTCGACGCCGCGGATCAGAGCGCTGAAGGCGTAGGACGCTGGCCAGTAGATGTAACTGGTCTGAGAGACCTCGGCCACGGAGTACGCGGGATCGAACTGATCGTCGCGGGTGCCGGGCCGATCCCCCGGGCATTTCCACGGCGGGCCGACCTCCCAGATTTGTCGGCCAAACGAGTCGAAAACGCCGTCCACCGTGCGCATCGGCTCCTGCCCGACCGCGGCGGACCAGTCCCGCTGGAACTCTTTCCACAACGACCGCGGCTTGCCAGCGCCGTCGAACTCGACGGCGATGATGGGAATCAGGTCATCCTGCTGCGCCCGCATGATGGTGAGGCCGACGAGTTGTTGCCGCAGGTTGGCGAGACAGCGAACCTCGTTGGCTCGCTGCAGGCCTCCACGCAGCGCCACGAGCGATAGCGCGATGAGGATCGCGATGATCGCGATGACGATGAGCAGTTCGAGGAGGGTGAAGGCGCGGGAGTGGCGGAGCGAATCGAGCATGCGCTATTTCTCGATGAACTTGGCGTGTACATAGGTCCCGAACTGAGACACAGCGTCTTCCCCGGTGAACTTGTGCATTGCGCTGGTCGATCCGTCCTGGAAATAGGCGTTGGTGTCTTGAGATCGTTGGCGTCCTGGCGATTCCTGATGGAACGGCACGGAGTCATAGAGGAGTGGAACGCTGGGGTACCGCTCGGACGCTTGTGTGAGCACCCTCCGCATGATTGTTTCGTTGGCCGTGCCGCGGACCAGCGGCGCATAGGACGGGCTGGTGCCGATGTACTCGTAACTTGTGCCCACCTGCGCGGCGAGGGGCCACAGCGGGTCGTAGCCGAGACTGTCCAAGTACGCAACGCCGATGATGTTGGTGGGATCGTCCGCCGGGCACCGCCACGGCCTGGGCGCGGACCACAGCGACCAGCCGAGTGACGTCCGGCGGGCGTCGGACGACGGCGCGAGCGTCGCGCCGGCGGCGGCGTACCAGCGATTCATGAACTCAAGATACATCGCGATGAAGCGGCTCTTGGAGGGCGGGACCGTCGGAGGGCGCATCGACGGGAGCAAGCCGTCGCGGTCGCGCATGGCGTCGAGCGCGGTGCCGACTTGGCGGAGTTGTGTCAGGCACTGGAGCGTGCGGCTGGCGTGTCGGGTGCCGCCGAGGCCGACGATCGACAGCGAGATCAGCACCGCGATGATCGCGATCACCACCAGCAGCTCCATCAGCGTGAACCCGCGGCGGTCCATAGCAGCTCCCGCACCGATCTTCGTAGAAAATCACCGCACCCGCTCGGCGATACGCGGAGCATGACGCTCGGGATGCCCCAGTTCCGAAAGTCCACCAAACCGCGGGCCTAGCCCCACACCGCCAGCGCCACGTTCGCCGCGTTGAAGACCATGTGCATCACGATCGCCACCCCCAGCGAGCCGGTCCGTTGCATGGCGACGCCGAGACCGAGGCCGAGGACAAACAGCATCGGCAGGGCCTGCAGGGGCACCGACCCGATGTGGGCCGAGGCGAACAAGGCCGAACCGATCACGATCGCCAGCCACGCGCGGCCGAGCACGCCAGAGAGTGCGCTCTGCAGGAAGTAGCGGTAGATGATCTCCTCGACGATCGGCGCGAGCAGCACGGCGCAGCCGATCTGCACCCAGGCCCACGTGTCGTTCCGGTTGGACGTCACCGTTTCGAGGGTCGTGTGCGAGATGCGTGGCGGCGGCTGCCCCTTAAGTAGTTGATACACATCGGCCGAGAGCAGCCCGGTGGCGTTGACGATGGGAAAGAGCACGACGATCGCGAGGACGCCCATGCCGAGCTGCGCCGCCGCGGGCCGCTTCAGGCCGCCCGACGCGAGCGCCAGCATCGCGACGCCCGCCAGCAGGCCGGCGCCGAAGTTCGCCAGCAGAATCAAGGCGCGACCCTTGGTGGAATCGGTCGCAACCTTCTCCAGGAACGGCCACGCCTGGTTCTGCACCTGCAGCGTCATCGCCTGAGCGCCCAGTGCCATCGCGAAGTAGATGACGATCGCCGCGAACAGCATGGACCACCACGGCTGCCCACCTCCACCACCTCCCCCTCCCGCCCCACCGGCTCCCTTACCCCCGAGCGATGAAGGCTTGATGACATTCCCGAACCACAGGATCGCGAGCATCAGCACGCCGAGGGTGACCTGGAGCCACTTCCACTGCTGCGACGAGATCCGCGGCGGTTTGGTGCTGGGCTCCTGCACCGGCGGGGCTTCGGTCTTGGGCTTGGGGAGCTGCTGGGCGAGCAGAAGAGTGGGACCATCTCCAGCGAGCCGGGGCGTCCTCGCCCCGGCGCCGAGGACGGCCTGATCGGGAAGGCGTTGCACCGCGGAGGACGCCGAGATCCCAGAGAGGAACGGGCCGGGTGGAGCAAAGGCAACCCGGACGAGTGGATGATCGGAACGCGTTGCAGAGGCGTGCGCGTTCGCACTGCTCGGCCCCGACCAGCCGAACAGGGGCACCCGAACCTGATCGGCGGGCTGGTCGGCGTCAACGACTGAAACCCAAGCCTCTCTCTGCGCCTCTGTGCCTGTGTGGTGCGTGTCTTGCCCCCAAACCACCGGAACGCACGCAAGCAGTGCAACAATGAGGGCGATAGAAGGTGTCAGACGGGAGAGGGTGTTCACGGAGGTCGGCGTGGCAAGCGGCGTGCTGGCGGAGATTGTCGAGAACACGCGGCGGGAGGTCGAGGCCGCCAAGCAGCGTGTGCCGCTGAGCGAGCTGGAGCTCCTGGTCGCCCAGGAGGAGCCGCCGCGGAACTTCTTCGCGGCGGTGACGCACCAGCAGCGCAATGCGTTGGATGTTTCGGTGATCGCCGAAGTGAAACGGCGCAGCCCGAGCGCGGGCCTGATCCGGCCGGAGTACGACGGCGATTCCTTCCGCCCGGAGGACATCGCGAAAAAGTATCACGCCGCCGGGGCCGCCGCGATCTCGTGTTTGACGGATTCCAAGTACTTCGGCGGCGATCTGTCGTTCATCCGCCGGATCAAGGACGCCGTGCCGCTGCCCGTCCTTCGGAAGGACTTCATCGTCGATCCCTACCAGTTGTGGGAGGCCCGTGCGGCGGGGGCCGACGCCGTGCTGCTGATCGCCGAGTGCCTCCACGAAGGCGAGATGCTGGATCTGATGATCCTGGCCCAGCAGTTGCAGTTGACCGTCCTGCTCGAAGTGCACGACATGGAGAGCCTGCTGCGGGTGCGGCCGCATGTCGGGTTCCCGCACCGGTCCTATTCGCTCCTGGGGATCAACAACCGGGATTTGGCGACGATGACGGTGGACATCAACCACACGCTGCGGCTCGCGGACCTGACCGACGACCGGTCGATCCTGGTGAGCGAGTCGGGGATCCGAACCAATCGGGATCTGGCGCGCTTAAGGGAACAGGGCATCAGGATTGTGCTCGTGGGCGAGCACCTGATGCGTCAAGCCGAGCCCGGGCAGGCACTTGCGGCGATGCTGAACCCGGAATCGACGGGCTGATCCGGCGGGGACCCGCCAGCCCGCTCCCGGGACCGCTCGGGACGAACACGTCCGCGGGAACACACGGAGCAGCCTCGTTCGAACGCAGAATCCGATCCTATCGATCACCGAACATTGCCGAAGTTTGACGGCGCACTCGCCGATGATGTCGGTCACACGTCGGCGAACAATCGATCCCGCGGCGGCGCATCCGTTGCGGCCTTAGTCTTGATGTTCCTTTGCAACCACTGGAGTCCGGTCGCTATGAAATCACTCCTTCGCGCCTCCGCCGTTCTCTCCCTCGTCCTCGCCGCCGGCACCTGCTATGCACAGGACGCCAACGATCAGGATCGGGCCAAGATCGACGCCCGTCCCGCCGGTCCCGACGGCGCCCTCCAGGGCAACAACGCCAAGCCCGAGATCGGCGCCGGGATGCAGGACGCCGACGCCAAGGCGCTGCTCGAGAAATCGCGCGACGCGATCATGAAGGCCAAGACGCTCCAGTTCGATCTGTCGGCGCCGCAGATCGGCCTCATGGGCGGCGATCGCAGCCCGAAGAACGTGAAGGCCAAGATGCAGATGGTCCGCAACGACACCGGCCAGTGGCTGATCCGCATGATCGGCAACGGCACCGTCGCGCGGGAATCCACCCCCACCGAGTTCGACGTCTTCTGGGAGCGCCAGGCCATCACCTGGGTCGATCATCAGGCCAAGACCGTCTACACCCGGCCCTTCGGCCAGGCCCGCCAGCTCAAGACCCTTCAGATGATCAACGGCCTCCGCATGCCGACGATCACCGGCGACCGCCCCTTGGGTGAGGAGATCGGCCAGTCGGTCCTCAAGATCGTGGGTGTCGAGGACATCGGCGGCGTTCCCTGCGACGTCGTCGTCGCCGGCACGTCGCTCGAGGGGCAGGGCAACCGCAAGAAGATCTGGATCGCCAAGAGCGATTCGATCCCCCGCCGCATCGACAACATCATCGACAGCAAGCTGATCAACGCCAGCGTGACCCTCGAGATCACCAACCTCAAGCTCGACGAGAGCCTCGACCGGGCCGCGATCGAAGTGAAGACCCCCGACGGCTACGCCGTTGACAAGACCGAGCCGGTCGTGAATCGCCCGGTCCAGCTCACCAAAGTGGCCGTCCCGGACTTTGACCTCACCCAGCCCGACGGCGCCAAGGTGAGCAAGCAATCGCTCGCCGGCAGCGTCGCGGTGATCCAGTTCTGGGGCACCTGGTCGAATCCCTCCAAGCGGTCGCACGCCGACCTGATGCAGCTCGCCGAGCAGTACAAGGACAAGGGCGTCAAGTTCTACCTCGCCGCGGTCCGCGAAAAGGACGCCGAGGGCGTGAACGCGTACGTCAAGGAGAACAACATCTCGATCCCGGTGCTGCTCGAGGCCGACACGCTGGCCGAGAAGATCGACGTGCAGAGCGTGCCGACCGTGCTCGTCATGGGCGCCGACGGCGGCAACGTCAAGATGGTCATGAACTACCTCAAGGACCAGACCGCCAAGGAGATCGGCGAAGCGATCGAAACGGCCCTCAAGGAGGCCGCCGAGAAGAAGAACGCCCCGGCGGGCGAGACAACCCCCGATGCCTCCGGCGCCGCGCCGGCCGGCGACCAGAAGCCCGCGGACAAGTAAACCCAGCGAGGAATCCAACCCAGGCCCCGGGGCGCCGCCCCGGGGCTTGTTCGTTTCCAGGGGCTCGGCCCGCGCTGATCGGGTTGCGGTCGCGTCGCCCGGTGCCGCCCGCGACCCTCACTCGCACAGCAGCGCGTCGTACGCCGGGGCGAAGAGTGTGAAGTCGGTGTCGTCCACCACGCTGTCCCCGTTGAGATCGGCCGGGCAGCCCGGCGTCATCGCCGCATCCGCGCAGTCCAGCAGGTTGTACGCCGCGGCGAAGATCGCAAAGTCGGCGTCGTCCACGAAGCCATCGGCATTCAGATCGCCGGCGCAGGTCGCCGCGCGCGTCGTCGCGGTGAACGTGAACGACGCGTCGGCGCTCGATGCGACCGGGTTGATGATGAAGAACGCGAACGCGTTGCCCGTCGCCGAAACCTCGAGCGTGTACGTCACGCCCGCGAAGATCAGGCTGGACACGTTGAACGACCCGCCCGTCGTACTCGAGAACAGCGGCGTCGATTCGGCGGAAAGCTCCAGCAGAAACGCCGTGCTGAAGTTCCCCTGCCCCGAACCCGCGAACGCTCCCTCGACGTCCAGGATCCCGTCGGCCTCCGGGGTGAACGAGACCTTGAACACCGAAGAGCCCGACGCCCCGAACACCAGCGAGCTGCCCTCCGTGACCCCCGCGCTCGGCGTGCCTCTCCCGCTCGCCGAGATCCCCGACACGCTCAGCGATGAGTTCTGCGTCGCGTCGCCCCGGCACGTCCCGGAGAACGCCGCCGACTCCACGCTCGCGCTCTGGTTGAATGCCGACAGCGCAGGCTGCGGCTGTCGGGTCTGGTTGCCGCCCAGCGAGGTCAACGCTCGGACGAATCGCTGGTCGCTGCTGTACGTCAGCCCCGCGCACGCGGCTTCCGCGGCGAGCATCGCCGGGACCAGCACGACAAGCGGCAGAAGCGGGCTCGACGCCATCTCGATCCCTCCGTCGGACGCGATCGTCCGCTCAAAGGTACCACGCACGCCGCCGAACTCCACCCCGCTCCGCCGGGTTGTCGCCACACGACCCCGCCAGCACGCCGATAACCCCGCGGGGACGCGCCACGATCGAGCCCGCGGCACGCCCGGACTGGTTATCCGGCGTTCATCCGCCCGCGATCGCGACCAGAGCGTCCGTGAGTCGACGCGCAAAGCCGCCGGCGTCGCAGAGCGCCGAGGCAACAAACGCGTCGCGGCGCGATTGCTTCGCCGCCAGACGAAGCGCGGGAGTCTGCCTGTCCGCTTCCGTCGCCAGCGCTCGAGCGCGGGATATGAATCCTTCCGCGTCCGATGCGATGTCCGCGCGCCGGCCGGCCGCCGTCAGCAGCGACGAGCCGACGCGCGCCGCGTGCCGACCGCCCGCGAGCGTCACCACCGGAAGACCCATCAGCATCGCCTCGCAGGTGGTGGTGGTCCCGGCGTACGGCGTGGTATCGAGGGCGATGTCGCAGGCGTTGTAACAGGCCAGATGCTCGGCGTAGCCGTTCGCATGCGCCAGAACCACGACGCGTCCGGGATCGATGCCTCGGTCCCGCAGATGCCCGTCGAGCACGCCACGCACGCCCGCGTCCGTGAGAGCACGCGACTTGAGCACGAGCTGCGACGGCGACACCGCGTTCAGCACGCCGCACCACAGGTCAAGCGTCGTCGGCGTGATCTTCTGCTGCGCATTGAAACTGGCGAAGCGGATCGGTGCGCCGCTCGTGGGGCTCGCGATGTCCGGCGTGCGCGGATCGGGGCCGAAGCAAAGAAAGCAGGATTCGAGGGCGACCGCGGGTTCCAGTCCCGAGTCGACGGACAACGTCTCCTCACGCGGGACGAAGCCCGCGGCCGGCTGTGAACCCGGGTCGGTGATGTCGTCGACCAGACGCGCGTCGATCGTCGGCAGGCCGACCGCGTGGGCGTAGCCGAGCCAGCCGACCTGTCGCCGAGCGAGGCGCCGTGCAAAGAGGCTCGGGCGCGCCGTCACATGCCACCCGCCGAGGTCGATCGCGATATCGAGGTGCGCGGCACGCACGGCGGCGACCGCGGCATCGTCGCCGAGACCGGAGACATCGACCCAGCCGTCGCACCCGCCGCGGATCCGCGCGGTCGTGTCGTCGGCGGGGCCGAGCGTGGGAACACCCACGAAGGCGACGCGGGTCCGATCGTGCCCGCCGATCCACGACTCCAGGAATCGCGCCACCGCGTGATCACGCAGGTCCGGAGACACCAGCCCGACCCGCAGCGGCCCCTGGCGATCGCGCGGCGCCGACGACAACGCCTGCCCGGGAGTCGCACCGGCAAACGCCCGCCCGAGTGCGCCGTGCAGCGACGCCAGCTCCGCGTCGGTCGCGTCGTCGCTGTAGAGAAGCATCGTGGCGGCGGCCCGAAGGATGCGGTGATCCGCGGGCGCGAGCGACACGGCGCGGCGAACGAGCGCCGCCGCCTCACGGGACCGAAGGCTCTCGCCCAGCGCGCCCGCCGCAATGATCGCGAGCAGCGCATCGCGCTCGAACATCGCCGCCGCCGCAAGCGCCGCGTCGCCTGCCTCGCCCACCCGACCTTGGCCGCGCAGCGCATTGATCAGCCCGCTCCGCATCGACGCAACACCCGCAAACCGCTCGATCCCCTCGCGCAGCAGCCGCTCCGCATCGGCCGGCTTGCCCACCGCCTGCAGCAGCTCCGCCGCGGCGATGCGAACCCCCGGATCGCCCGGTCGGAGCTCGACGCAGCGCCGCGCCTGATACGCCGCGGGCTCACGCTCCCGCAGCATCTGCAGCGTTCGTGCCAGCAGGAACGCCGCGTCCGCGTCCTTCGGCGCCGCGCGAACCGCCCGCTCGAGCAGCGGACGCGCCGCCTCCCATGCGCCGCGGGCAAGAAACTGTCGAGCCTGTTCGATCACGGACATCGCGCCATCGTTGGACCTATCCGGCGGAGGCGCCGCCGCCACCGCCGACCCGCACCGCCCCGCCGCACTCCGGGCAGCGGGCCAGTGCGCCAAGCGCGTAGCCGCATCGCGGGCAGAGCCCCGCGGCGATGGCTTCGGCGCGGCGTCGGATCCGTCGCTCCCGAACGATCCGAGGCACCCACGCGAACGAGACCGCCAGCATCCCGGCCGCGAGAACCATCGCCACGCTGTTCGCCACGCCGGCCGCATTCCACACGCGGCCAGACCCCTCCGGGTCACGCAAGGCCGCCGCGATGCGCGGCTTGTTCCCCTGGTCGTGCGACTCCAGCCAGCCGATCACCGCGATCCGCGCGCCCGCCAGTTCCGCCTCCGTGGGCGTGCGTCGGCCGACCGGACGGAAGTCCAGCTCGTACAGGTCATCCAGCCGGACAACATCCAGCCAGCCCCGCGCCACGCGTTGGTACGAGATCCGGGCGCTCAGGATGTCATCCGGATCGCGACGCAGCGCCGCGAGCAGCGCGTCCGTGCTGGCGTCGAGGTCCTCGACCCGCATGTGATCGCCCTGCTTGATCACGTAGAGCGAGATCGTGCCCAGCCGCCGCGCCGTTCCGACCTTCCAGCCCGGCAGGCCGGCGCCCCAGATCGACGCGGTCGACACATCAGCGCTCGGCACCCGCCAGACACACGCCGCAAGCAGCAGCGCGAACACAACACTCGCCGCGGGCGTGGTGAGCTGACGGAGCACGACCTGCACGACGCGCCAAAGCACAAGGGACTGTAAGCACACCAGCGCGATGCACGAGATGTTGATGCAGGCCGCACCGCGATCCGCCGGCGCAGACGCACGCGAGCACCGCGATCATCCGCTCGGCGCGCTCAAGAAACCGCTCGACCGACACGCCCAAGCGATCGTCGCCCGGGCGAACGGATCCTCGCGCCAGCCCGCGCTCGGCGTCTGTTCATGTCGCCACCGCCCGCCAGCGCCCCGACGCGCTGCGATCATCGCTTCACGATTTGACAGGGCGTCACGGGCACGGTACGTTTGCCCCCGCTCGCGCGTTGCGCGCGGGCAGGGGTCGGCACGGGCGTTCGATCAACGAGACTGCGAGGCAGCGTGAACAGGTCGAGCACCACAGGACACGATGCGACGAGCGACACAGGCGCACGGCGCGGCGAACCCGCTCCCTCGCGCCGTCCCGCGCCGCGCCGACCCGGCATCAGCCCCGATCGCCAACTGTGGGTCGACATGCTCGCGCACCTGCGCCGCGCCCACCCGGCCATCTGCCGCCAGTGGTTCGAGGAGCTCGAAGCCCTCGGCGTCGCCGGCGGCACGCTCAACCTGCGGGCCCAGTCCGCCATCCATCGCGACTACCTGAAGCGCACCTGCGCCGAGGCGTTCAACGACGCGCTCCGCACCGTGTCGGGCCGGCTGCTCTCCATCCGCTTCGTCGGCCCCGAGGACGATTGGGGCGATGCGCCCGTCTTCGGCCCTTCGGACGCCACGGCCGCCGCCGAAGTCCCACCGCCCGTCGAAGCACCCGCCGAGCCTGTGATCGAGTCGCCGCTGCGCGAACCGCCCCGCGAACCGCTGCTCCAGACGACCGAGCCCATCGCGCGGGTCGAGGTCAAGCCGATCCCGACACCCGCAGTACCCGCCGCGCCCAGCCGCGTCACCGAACACCGGCGCCGTGCCGACGAGGGATTGGCGATCAATCCCGATTACGACTTCGGCAACTTCGTCGTCGGGCCCGGCAATCGCCTCGCCCACGCCGCCGCGGTCGCCGTCGGCGAGAGCCAGGGACGCCAGTACAACCCGCTCTTCATCCACGGCGGCGTCGGCCTGGGCAAGACGCACCTGCTGCAGGCCGCGTGCCTCCGCATCCTCGAGCGGGCGCCGCACGCGCGGGTCTACTACACCTCGTGCGAGGGCTTCATGACGCAGTTCATGGAGTCGGTGCAGAGCGGGCAGATGAGCGAGTTCCGCCACCGCTACCGCGACATCGATGTGCTGGTGGTCGACGACATCCACTTCCTCGCCAAGCGCGACCGGACGCAGGAAGAGTTCTTCCACACCTTCAACAACCTGTACCAGGCGGGCAAGCAGATCCTGCTGTCGTCGGACGCCGCGCCCGAAGAGATCCCCGATCTCGAGGATCGTCTCGTGAGCCGCTTCAAGTGGGGCCTGGTCGCGAAGATCGACCCGCCGTGCTACGAGACGCGCGTGGCGATCCTGAAGACCAAGGCCAAGGTCCGCGGGCTGGAGTTCCCCGACGACTGCGCCTGCTTCATCGCCGCCCGCATCGACAGCAACATCCGCGAGCTCGAGGGCGCGATCACGCGCGTGCAGATCGTGGCCAGCGTCGAGAACAAGCCGATCGATCTGGCGCTCGTCAAAAGCGCCCTGGGCGACCTCAACGACGAGGCCCCACCCGAGCCCAGCATCCAGCAGATCATCACCGCAGTGACGGACTACTACCGCATCCGCCTGTCGGACCTGCAGAGCAAGCGCCGCCCGCGGAGCGTGACCATCCCGCGCCAGGTCTGCATGTTCCTCGCCCGGCGGATGACCAAGCTCTCCCTCGAAGAAATCGGCGGCTACTTCGGCGGCCGCGATCACACCACCGTGATGCACGCCGTCAAGGCCATCGACCAGCGCCGCGAAACCGACGACGATTTCGTCGGCCAGCTACGCGCGATCGAGGAGCGAATCCGATCAAGCGGTTGACCGAAGGATGCGGTCCGAGGCTAAGGACTGAGGACTGAGGACTGAGGACTGAGAAGCCGCGCGCCCGAAGTCGGCCCCCAAAAAAAAGAAAAGCGATCCGACCATCGGACCGCCAGAGGACAAATTCCCGTTCCAAGATCAAGATCCGAGATCTGAGATCTGAGATCTGAGATCTGAACTCTGAGATCTCAAACCAAAGTCCCCCTCAAGCCTCACCCCTCCCCACCTACTCCTCATCAAACCCACTCTCCACCAGCGCCTTCAGCTTCCCCGCCGCCTCCTCCGCGTCGTCGCCGTTGCACACGATCAACAGCGATGATCCCTGCGCCGCGGCGAGCATCATCATCTGCATGATCGACTTCCCGTCGACCTCGGTGTCGTCCTTCTTGACGGTCACCTCGCACCCAAAGGTGGACGCCAGATCCACAAACGTCATCGCCGGCCGGGCGTGCAGCCCGAGGCGGTTGGTGATCGTCACTGTGGTCTCGACCCGTGCCATAGGTTGCGTGATCAGCGTGGTTGCGGGCGCGGCCGGCTTCGAGCGGGCCTCAGGCAAGCCTTAGGCGGGCAGCACCTGGTTGTCGGCGTCGTTGAGCAACTGACGCACGTCGTCGGCCGCGGCCGCCTGCCGCAGCATGCGCCGGAAGGTCTCCTTCGAGAGGTTCTTGAAGATGACCTCCATCGCCTGCAGATGATCCTCCGGCTTGTCCTCCGGGCTGACCAGCAGAACCACCGAGTGCACCGGCTGCTTGTCCAGCGCGTTGAAGTCGATGCCCCGCTGCGAGAGTCCAATCGCCGCCGCCATCCTGGTCACGCCCTTGTGCTTGACATGCGGGACGGCGACGCCGCGGCCGAAGCCCGTCGATCCCTTCCGCTCCCGCTCCATCACCCGGAGCAGCAGCTCTTCGCGGAGCGCCTTGGGCACCGTGCCGCTCGACACGATGCTGTCGAGCAGCTCGGCGATCACGTCGTCTCGCTGCGACGACTTCACCTGAGCAACGATGGCCCCGGGGGCGACAAGTTGGCTGAACTTCAGCACGGCGCACGCTCCTGCCGAAGGCCGAAACGCAGGCCCCGGTCGTGGTCGATCGGTCGCAAACAGTCTACCGCTTGCCGTCCTTGAGCTTCTCCTTGAAATCCGTCAGCTGCCGCGACCCCTTCTGCACCGCCTCGTCGATCGCGACGTAGACGTCCTCGAGCTTCACGTGCACCACGAAGTCGTCGTGCTTCTCGACATCGATCACCAGCTCGACATCAAACGGTCCCTTGTGGTGATGGTCATGCTTCGCCACCGTGACCCGCACGGCCTGCACCCCGTCGTAGAACTTTGTCAGCTTCTGGGCCTTGGTTTCCGCGTGCTGGCGGATGGCCTCGGTGATCTCAAAGTTGCGGCCGACGACGTCGATGCGCATGCAGGGCTCCCGGACAGATCCGCCGCGGCATACGCGGCGACAGACGCTCCCGCGGCGCAGCGCCGGGGCGCGATGACACACCAGCGACGGAAACAGTTTCACCTCTCCTGAAGGCTGGCCATCGCCAGACCTCCGAGCCCGGCCGCGACACCCGCCCCAGTCGGGGACCGGAGCACGCTTCGGGGCGAGAGGGGAAAGGCCCCGCCGGAGCGAACCAAACCACCCCAAAGATCCAATGGGACTGAGTGGACTCGAACCACTGACCTCACCCTTATCAGGGGTGCGCTCTAGCCAGCTGAGCTACAATCCCGCCGTTCTCCCGGCTGCGAACGCGATCGGGACTCGCGCCCAAACCTCGCTCGAAACCGGACCCGGATCGGTCTCCGGGGCCAAGAGTATACCGCTCTCCCCCGGCGGAGGCGACCCGGCCGCAATCGACCACTCGAATCCGACCACTCGCACCCGACCACTCGCACCCGACCACTCGCACCCGACCACTCGCACGCGACCACTCGAATCCGGTCACTCGAATCCCGTCGCACGCACCCGCCCGGACGATTCAGCCCGACGATGCTCGGGGCTCGTTTGGGATCGGCGCCCGCCCCGGCGTGTGCGGCGTCGGCCGCGTGATCGCAAACGCGGTCCATACCCCCGCCCCGAACAGCATCAGGTTCGCGTACGCCGCAAACCCCAGATAGCGCGTCACCCGCAGCGCCTCCACGCCTCCGTCGCCGAACCGCGGCACAAGGTTCAGCACAAAGTACACGCCGAAGAACACCCAGCCCGCCACGCTCAGCCGCCCGGTCGGTGCCCGATCCTTCCAGATCGCCAGGAGCGCCGCCACCAGCGGCATCGCGATCACAAAGTAGTGCAGGTGGCACATCGGGCTGATCGCGAGCATCAGCGACGCCAGCAGGCCGATCGACAGGATCGCTTCATACCCGGCGAAGCGACGCACCGCCGGATCGGTTGCGTCTTTGGCCCGGCTCATGCGCCACCACGCCATCGACGCAAGCACGATCATCGCCAGGCCGACCACCGCGTGGAAGACCTTGGCCGCCCTGCCGGGCCGCAGGCCGTCGGCCTCCAGCACCTCCCGCAGATGCAGCGTGCCGTGGAACACCGCCTGCAGCGACTGGTTGTCGCGGGTGGACTGCAGCTCCGCGATCTTGCGCCGATCGGTCTCACCGGCCGAGTTCGCCCCGGTGTACTCCCGCGCGTTCTCGAACACGATCAGATTGAGATAGTTGATGTTGTTGTCCCACATCTTCCGCGGGCCGATGGTCACCGTCGGGATCACCACCAGCATCACGATCGTGCCGACAACCGCCCCGGCGACCATCTTCCAGTCCCGCCGCAGCAGCGCATAAAACCCCAGAAACGCCGGGAACACCTTCACGCACGCCGCCAGCGCGATCCACACCCCGGCTCCGAACGACCGGCCCCGCAGCGTCCACAGCGTCATCCCCGCGACGCACATCGCCAGCAGCGTGTTCGTCTGCCCGCGAACCAGCGTGCTGCCGATCGCCACGATGCACAGCAGCGACGGCCACAGCATGTCCTCCCACCAACGCCGCACGCCGGGTTCCATCCGGTGCACCCGCGGATCCCCGCTCGACAGCCGCACCGCCTGCCCCAGCCACTTCGCCGTGTAGATCACCGTCACGATCGACAGCGCATACCAGAGAACCACCGAAGCCTCGTACGGCATCAGGTGCCAGCCGCGTGGATCCGGCTGCTTCGTCACAGGGTCCAGCGGCGCATCCGCGAGCGGCGCCGCCAGGATCGCCAGCAGTTGCGGATACGTGTAGCTCCAGCCGTTGTCATCCGTGGCCCGGCTGATGTCCTCGCCCGCCGTCACCGCCCACGCCGCGCGGAGATACACCCCGATGTCGGTCTGCGGCCTCTTCAAGTACGCCGCCCGCTGCAGCGTCAGCCCGCCAAAGACCACCACAACGATCGGGATCAGGGCAATCAGGATCTTCTCGAATCGAGAGATCCCCGCAAACGGCCCGGTGGCGTGAGGTTTCATGCACGCCCAGCGTACGCTCCCCCGACCCCCCGCCGGACCAGCCCGCCGCCCGCGACGGTCGCGCAACTGCCGCGCCTCCCGCACGCCTCCGACACGCCTCCGTCAAGGAAGATGCGTGATCCGCCACCTCCCTTCCAATCTTTCCGGACGCGGTTCAGTCACCCCCGCTTCAGGCCGATAAGCCCACGTCCGACGATCAGCCGTGTCCCGGAACCGCGAGGCCGAGATGAGCCAGCCGCAGACATCCTCCAAGCCCGAGAACGCCAGCGCGGCGAGCGCGGGCTTCGATCCCCTTTCGGCCCTCAGCGACGTCGAGAAGAGCCTCCAGGGCCTCAAAAAGCTCTACGAGGAGCGCCGCGAGCTCGAGGCCCGCCTCTCCGAGGCCCAGGGCATCATCAACCAGCGGCAGACCGAGCTCGCGACCATGCAGGCGGCGCTCGAGGCCGAAACCAGTCGCGCCAAGCAGACCGCCGACGAACTCGCCGCGCTCCGCGAAGAAACCAAGGCACAGCTCGCCGAGGCCCGCAAGCAGCGCGAGACACTCGAAGCCAGGTCCGCCTCGATCGAGGCCCGCCAGGCGGAACTCGAGAAGCAGGTCGCCGAGCAGCGCAGCCTCGTCGAATCCAAGCAGCAGGAACTCGAAGACGCGACCAAGGCGATCGCCGCGAAAGCCAAGCACGAGATCGAGAAGGCTCGATCCGACGCCGAACGCTCGCGCGAAGAGATCGCCAAGGTCGCCGCCGAGGCCGAAAAGGCCCGCGCCGCCGCCGACGCGGCCCGCGCCGAGGCCGAGAGCATCCGCGCCCAGTCGCAGGCCGAGGTTGACAAGATCAAGGCCGAGGCGAGCTCGGCCCGCAGCGAGACCGAGCGGACCCGGACCGTCGCCACCGAGCTCGAGTCGTTCGCCGCCGAACTGAACACGCTCCAGAAGGAACTGGACGAAGGCCGCGCCGCGCTCGAGGCCGATCGCGCCAACGTCCTCGAGGCCGTGGAACGCCTCAAGACCCGTGAAGCCGAGCTGAACGAGCGCGACGCCGCGCTCGCCGGACGCCAGGCCGCGATCGAGGCCACCGCCCACAGAGAATCGCAGGACTCCTCCAAGTACGAATCGGAGCGCGCGGAACTCGAGCGTCGCGTCGCGACCGAGTCCGACGCCGCCGAGCAGCTCCGCAAGGACCTCGAGTCCGTGGTCCGGCGCTGCGCCGCCCAGGAAGAAGTGCTCGGCGAGTACGAGCAGCTCCTGAGCGTCGAGCGGGCCCACGTCCACACCGTGATGGAGCGCATCCAGCGCGAGGGCGCGGGCGCCGAAGAGATCGAAGCGTCGCTCGCCGAGCTCCGCCAGTGCCTCGCCGCCGAGCGCGACGCCCGGGCCGCCGCGGTGCAGGGGTCCGAGTCATCGCTCCAGCAGATCGCCGAAGCCAACGCCAAGGCCCGCGAGCACGAAGAAAAGCTCGCCGCGCTCGAAAAGGAACTCGCCGCCGCCCGAACGCTCCACGCCAAGCAGCAGCACACCATCGAGCGGCTGAGCAGCGCCAAGCCCGGCGCCGCGGCATCCGGCGTCACGTCGTCTCTCCGCCGCAAGCGCCTCGCCCGCTACCGCTCCATCCTCCGCGAGCAGGTCGACAAGGTCCGGCGCGCCAGCGAGGTGCTCGCCAAGCGATTCGAGCAGTGCGAGCAGGTGCTCGCCCTGCGCGCCGAGGTCATGGCCGCCAAGCGCCAGGTCGAAAACGCCCACGCGAAAGTCCAGCGCCAGGCGGGCACCAAGCGGGCCGCCGCCCTCACCCTGTACTGCATCCTCATCCTCGGCACGCTCGCCGCCCTTTCGTGGGCCGCCGTGAACCAGATCATGCCCGGAACCTTCGCCGCCACCACCGAACTCGCCGCCGACGGACGCGGTCGCGACCTCTCCGATGCCGAGCTTGACGAGTGGCGCCGTTCGCTCGAAGAAACCCTCGCCGACCCCCGCTTCATCGACCTCGTTGCCGATCGCATGAAGAAACGCGGCTACGACGCTCTGGGCAGCGGCGGCGCCATGAAGACCTTCCTCGCCTCCAGCTTCGCCCACGAATCCCCCTCCCCAGGCTCCATCAAGCTCGAGGTCCGCACCGACGGCCGCGACCGCGCCGCCCGTTCCCTCGACATCATCGCCACCGCTCTCGCCAGCGACGCCAACGCCAACCGCGAGCGCCGCGCCGACGGCGCCGTCACCCTCATCAAGGCGCCCGCCGTCGCCGGCGAACGCCCCGTCAACGACACCCGGCCGATGCACGCCGGCATGGTCCTCGGCGTCTCCACGCTCCTCACGCTCGGGCTCGGCTCGTTCCTGTGGGGCCGGCTCGCCAAGGCCAAGACGGATTTCGAGATGGGCTCGCAGATCGACCAGGTGCTCGACGAGGCCCGCTGGAGCGAGTTCACCGCCGCCACGACCAACAAACGCCCGAGCGTCTGAGACCGCCCGCACACCCGCGATCACCCGCGATCAACCACGTGCCGCCCGCGTCGCGCACGGGTCATCCCCGCGCCGGACCCCGCCCCTCGCTCAGCGCTGCCGCTGCCCGCGCTTGCGCACCTGCTCGATCTGTTCTTCGAGAATCGCGATCTCGTTGTCGATGCGCTGGAGCATCGCTTCGATGCCCCGCCGCGCCCCGTCGCCCTGCGGGAGAAGCCGCATGCTCTCCCGCATCATCGTCGCCTGATCCAGCAGCCCGCGCCGCTGCATCTGCAGAATGTTGATGTCGTTCTGCGCATCGATGGTCAGGTTCTCGAACCGCTGCCGCTGCCGCGACGGCCGGAGCTGTTCGTCGCTGGGGGCGTTGGTCACCACGTCCCGCGGCCCGCCGCTCGTCTTGAGGTCCGCGACCGCCACGTTCCCGTTCCGGTCGGTCGTCACCGTCCGCATCCGACCGTCAATGCCGATCTCCAGCACCTGCCGCTGGTTGTTGTCCAGCCCCGGACCGATCCGCAGATTCTGGCTCTCCTGCACCCGGACCAGGCGACTCGAGGCCGGCTCGCTCGCGAGCCGCTCCCCTTCCGCCCACACCCCGCCGCTCGGAACCGGTCTCAGCACGGGCCGCGTGTCCAGCGACAGCAGCGCCGGGTTCACCCGCGCCAGCCGCGCACGCCACGCGTTGTTCATCTCCGGCCTCGACGGATCCGTCGCCCGCTGGATGCCATTCCGCGAGTTGAGGTTCGCCCAGAACCCCAGCTTCAGCGGCAACTGCAGCACCTTGCCCTCGCGCTCGACCTCCAGCCGCACCACCTGCCCCGGGTCGTGCGACAGAATCTGCGTCCGCGCCTCGCGGTTGGTCCGGATCCGCACACCCTCGATCGAGAGCAGCAGATCGCCGGACTTCAGCACGTTCTCCGAGTCAAAACCCTTCACCGGCCCCGCGATCGGAATGCCCCCATCAAAGGTCTCTTCTTCCTGCAAGCCAAACGCCACGTTCGCCACGCCGAACGACACACCCATCGCCGCCCGCGGCGAGGCATCGAACACCGTTCGCGCCAGCGACAGCAGACGATCCCGCTGCTCCGCCGACGCCCCGGCATCGATCAACGTCAGAATCCGGTCCACCTGTCCGCGGCACCAGCCCCGCAGCGAATCCTCCGCGCGCTCCCGCGTCCGCACGTCCTCCGCGTCGAGTTCCCGCACCCGCGCCGCCGCGAACGCCGCATCATCCGGCCGATCCGCGAGCGACCATCCCGCGCAGCACACCACCCCGGCCAGGAGCGCCAGACGGGTCAGGTCGCGTTGTCGGTTCGTGCCGGTCTCGCCCATGGGTACTCCCCAGCCGCCGTCCACCGCCTAAATAGTAGTCGATCTCGCCCGCGTGAATCGATCCGGCCGCCGCTCCCCCGCCGCCCGAGCCTTCTACCGGCCTCCATCCCCTCCGGTTCCAGTCCCCTCACCCGCAGGCGGCAGCCGTCGAAGGAAGACAAAACCCGCCGCGGCTCAGGCCACGCCCGGTCGTGAGCAGACGCGAGGCGAGGGTGGGGGTGGAGTTCGGTTGGGTGCAGGTCGGGTGGGGGGGGGGTGGGGGGCTGTTAGATGAACAGGCTCGCGATCGCGCCGGTCATCCAGCACGCGAGTGCTCCCGCGACCATGGCCCGGGGTGCCAGCGCGGCCAGATCGCCGCGCCGCTCCGGCGCGAGCGCCGACAGCCCGCCGATCTGGATCCCGATCGACGCCACGTTCGCAAACCCGCACAACGCGTAGGTCACAATCTGCGCGCTCCGCGGCGAGAGCGTCCCCGCCTCCATCGCCGCCGTCAGCTTCGTGTACGCCACAAACTCCGTCGCGATCACCTGCGTCCCGAGCAAGCCGCCCACCTGCTGCGATTCCGCCCACGGCACACCCATCGACCACGCCACCGGCGACAGCGCCCACCCCATGATCGACGCCAGCGTCGGGTTCTCGATCCCCATCGCCGCAAACACCGGCGCGACGGCCTTGAACCCGCACACCGCCCCGATGCACCAGTCGATCATCGCCAGCAGCGCCACGAACGCCACCAGCATCGCCGCCACGTTCAACGCGAGCTTCAATCCATCGGTCGCCCCCAGCGCCGCCGCGTCCACGATGTTCCGCGCCGGCTTCTCGTCGCTCATCAGCGCATCCACCGACTCCGGCCGCGGCGTCTCCGTTTCCGGCACCATGATCTTCGCGAACACGATCCCCGCCGGCGCACTCATCAGGCTCGCCGTCAGCAGGTGCTTCGCGAACAGCTCGCCGCCGTCCGCTGCCGACACACCCATGATCCTCGCGTACGCCCCGCCCAGCATCCCGATGTACGCCGCCATCACGCTCCCCGCGATCGTCGCAAACCCGCCCACCATGATGCACATGATCTGCGAGCGCGTCATCCCCGCGATGTACGGCCGCACCGTCAGCGGCGCCTCCGTCTGCCCCACGAAGATGTTCGCCGACGCCGACAGCGCCTCCGCCCCCGTGATCCCCAGGCTCCGCCGCAGCACCCACGCCACCCCCGCGATCACCACCTGCATCACCCCGAGGTGATACAAGACGCTCATCAGCGCCGCAAAGAAAATGATCACCGGCAGCACCCGCACCACGAAGATGAACCCCCACGCCCCGCCCGGGTTCGCCACGCTCCCAAACAAAAACGCGATCCCCGCATCCGCGAACGAGATCACCCGCGTCACCCCCGCCGCGATCCCGTCAAACATCGACACCACCGGCGGAAACCGCAGCACCGCGAACGCCAGCACCACCTGCAGCACCACCCCGGCGATCACGATCCGCCAATCGATCTTCGAACGATGCGACGACAGCAACACCCCGATCGCCATCAGCAACGCGACACCGATCAGCCCTTGCAGTTGCAGCATCCCGTGACCCTACCACAACACCGGATGCCTTGACGGGATGCCTCGACTTGATGCCTTGATGCCTCTTGCCTCGATGCCTTCTTTTCCATCAACCCTTTCCCGCCGTAGCCTTCCCCGTGCCGACTCCCCAGTCTCACCCGCGTCACGTCCCGCTTGAGCAAGCCCCGCTGGCGGTGCGCGAGCTTGCCGACGGACGCTCGCCCCACGTCGTCGCCATCACCGGCCCCGTCGGCTCCGGCAAGTCCCACCTCGCCCGCCTGCTCTCCCCCTGCATCCTCAGCACCGACGATTACCTCCCCGACTACGACACCCTCGCCTACGAAGACCGCGACGACCCCCGCTTCGCCGATCACGAGCGCCTCATCGCCGACCTCGCCTCACTCCGCGCCGGCCGCACCACCCGCATCCCCATATGGTCTTTCCTGACCCACAGCCGCATCGGCGAACGCGAACTCACGCCGCCCGATCCCGGCGGCCTCATCGTCATCGAGGGCATCCACGCCCTGCACGACACCCTCCTCCCGCACCTCGACCTCGCCATCTTCGTCGAAGCCGCCTCCGCCGTCCGCTGGCAACGCTGGGAGCACCTCGAATCCACCGGTCAACGCGGCTGGGGCGTCGAGGTCGCGCGGGAGTTCTTCCACGGCGTCGCCGAGCCCACGTTCGCGCGGTACGAAGAGACCTATCGCACCCGCGCGCATCTCATCGTCACCAACCACCACGGCGTGCCGAGCTGACACTCATCCGCGCCCACCGCGCCTCCCCGCCCCGCGCAGCGGGGAGGGGTGGTCGAGCGCAGCGAGACCGGGGAGGGGTGTTGGGCATTCGAGCACGCTCGCCTCAACGTACCCGCCTTCCCCTCACCTGATTCAACGCTCCGCGTTGAAACGTCCCCTCCCCGCAAGTGGGGAGAGGAGGCGCACGTCGCACCCATGCCACGCGTCTCACTCCGCGTCCCCTCTTCCGCTGCTCCCCTTCCCACTCCGTCCCTCCCTTCTACTACCCTCCCCCGTGTCCACCCCCTCCCCCTCTCCCCGCCTCGGCGTCACGCTCATCCTCCTGACGCTGGCATCGTGGACCGTCGTCCCGCTTTTTCTGCGGCACTTCACCACCATGATCGACGGCTGGACCGCCAACGGCTGGCGCTACGCCTTCTCCGCGATCCTCTGGCTCCCGATCCTGCTCCTCGCCATCCGCCGCGGCACGTTCCCCGCTCATCTCTGGAAAGCCGCCCTCCTCCCCAGCTTCTTCAACGCCGTCGCCCAGATCGCCTTCGGCCTCGCCCCCTACTACGTCGAGCCCGGCCTCATGGCCTTCAGCCTCCGCCTGCAGATCGTCTTCGTCACCCTCGGCGCCGCCTTCCTCTTCGCCGCCGAACGCAAGGTCATCAAGTCCGTCGGCTTCATCGTCGGCATCTCGATGGTCATCCTCGGCACCTTCGCCACCATCCTGCTCAGCCCCAAGGGCCTCGGCGGCGGCACCGGCTTCGGCATCGCCCTCGCCGTCTGCTCCGGCCTGCTCTACGCCTCCTACGCCCTCTCAGTCCGCGCCAAGCTCCACGGCACCGAGCCGCTCCTGGCCTTCAGCGTCGTCAGCCAATACACCGCCGTCGTCATGGTCGCCGTCATGCTCGCCTTCGCCCGCGACAAGTCCGGCAACCCCGACTTCGGCATGCAGGTCTTCGACCTCACCGCGTGGCAGATGTTCCAGCTCCTGCTCTCCTCGGTCATCGGCATCGGCATCGGCCACACCCTCTACTTCAAGAGCCTCCAGATCCTCGGCCTCGCCGTCAGCGCCGGCGTCGTCCAGCTCCAGCCCATCACCGTCTCCATCGCCTCCATCTTCATCTTCAACGAGCACCTCACCTGGCAGCAGTGGTGCACCGGCGCCCTCGCCGTCTGCGGCGCCGGCATCATGCTCGGAACCCAGCACCGCGCGGCCAAACGCGCCAAGCAACCGCCCATCGACGAGCTCGACGACCTCCCGGTCGACGAGGATGTCGCCCTCGTCGCCCAAAGCAACGAGCCACCCCCGCCACGCCCATAGCCGCCGCGGCCATTCCGAAGCCAGTGAAAACCCCGGCCTCGGGCGTTGTCCGACAGGACCCCCGTGCCGCCGCCCCACAAGCGGACTCTGGCCTCACCAAGACAGCCGCGGCACCATCGCGACAAGGTGGGTAATCTCAAGCCCCCCAAACCGCCGATCGACCGGTTGTGCAAAAACCACACCATTCCGCGTCAAAACCGCGGTTGCACGCCCCGAGAGATCGGCCCCGAGCTCCACCACCGATCTCTCTCGCAGAATGCTATACGTTGTGACACGACGCTCGTACACTTAATTGCAGATAAGTTAGTCCGTTTCGTCCACTTGTCCTTCATCGCTACGGGAGACTGAACCATGACCACCGCGACTCTCGCGCCCGCCGCTCCGACCCGGAACAAGAAGCTCGCGACTTGGGTCAACGACATGGCCGCCCTCTGCAAGCCCGACCACGTCGTCTGGGCCGACGGCACGCAGGCCGAGTACGACGCCCTCTGCGAGTCGATGGTCGATTCCGGCACGTTCATCCGCCTCAATCCCGCCAAGCGCCCCAACTCGTTCCTCGCCCGGTCGCATCCGTCCGACGTCGCCCGCGTCGAAGAACGCACCTACGTCTGCTCCACCGTCAAGCACGACGCCGGTCCGACCAACAACTGGGCGCCCCCCGCCGAGATGCGCGCCAAGATGCGCTCGCTCTTCGACGGCTGCATGCGCGGCCGCACCATGTACGTCATCCCCTTCAGCATGGGCCCCATCGGCTCGCCCATCGCCAAGATCGGCGTCCAGATCACCGACAGCCCCTACGTCGTCGTCAACATGCGGATCATGACCCGCATCGGCACCCGCGTCCTCGAAGCCCTCGGCGACAACGGCGCCTTCATCCCCTGCATGCACTCCGTCGGCGCCCCGCTCGCCCCCGGCCAGAAGGACGTCGCCTGGCCCTGCGAGCCCGACATCGCCAAGAAGTACATCGTCCACTTCCCCGAGACCTACGAGATCTGGTCCTACGGCTCCGGCTACGGCGGCAACGCCCTGCTCGGAAAGAAGTGCCTCGCGCTCCGCATCGCCTCCGTCATGGCGCGCGACGAGGGCTGGCTCGCCGAGCACATGCTCATCATGGGCCTCCAGGCGCCCGATGGCGAGAAGACCTACCTCGCCGCCGCGTTCCCCTCCGCCTGCGGCAAGACCAACCTCGCCATGCTCGTCCCCCCCGAGGCCTACAAGGGCTGGAAGGTCACCACCGTCGGCGACGACATCGCCTGGATCAAGAAGAACCCCACCGACGGCAAGCTCTACGCCATCAACCCCGAGGCCGGCTTCTTCGGCGTCGCCCCCGGCACCAACGCCAAGACCAACCCCAACGCCGTCGCCTCCATCGCCAAGGACACCATCTTCACCAACGTCGGCCTCACCGACGACGGCGATGTCTGGTGGGAGGGCATGACCCCCAACCCACCCGCCCACCTCATCGACTGGAAGGGCGAGTCCTGGACGCCCGACTGCGGCCGACCCGCCGCCCATCCCAACGCCCGCTTCACCGCCCCGGCCCATCAGTGCCCGTGCATCGACTCCGAATGGGAAAACCCCGCCGGCGTGCCCATCGCCGCCTTCGTCTTCGGCGGCCGCATGTCCAAGGACATGCCCCTCGTGTTCCAGGCCTTCAACTGGTCCCACGGCGTCTACCTCGCCTCCACCATGGGCTCCGAAGCCACCGCCGCCGCCATCGGCCAGGCCGCCATGCGCCGCGACCCCATGGCCATGCTCCCCTTCTGCGGGTACAACATGGCCGACTACTTCACCCACTGGCTCAACATCGGCCGCCGCGTCTCCAACCCGCCCCGCATCTTCCGCGTCAACTGGTTCCGCAAGAACGCCGAGGGCAAGTTCATCTGGCCCGGCTTCGGCGACAACATGCGCGTGCTCAAGTGGATCGTCGATCGCGTCCACGGCCGCGGCTTCGGCGTCGAAAGCCCGCTCGGCTGGATGCCCCGCTACGAAGACATCGACTGGAAGGGCATCGACTTCCCCGCCGCCACCTTCCACGACCTCATGTCCGTCGGCCGCGAAGCCGGCGCCGCCGAGGCCCGCTCCCACGAAGAACTCTTCGACCGCTTCCTCGATCGCCTGCCCAAGGAGTTCATCTTCGAGCGCGAGCTCTTCCGCTCCCGCCTCTGGCGCAGCCCCGACCGCTGGGAACTCGCGCAGGAG
>ERZ1066133.160-NODE-160-length-36843-cov-8.530472_pt1 | contig 36843 bp, 22 predicted proteins | sample MGYA00382780_ERZ1066133 | MGnify/ENA primary metagenome ERZ1066133 (study PRJEB33369, sample SAMEA5778363) | biofilm metagenome | biome: Industrial cooling water; feature: Water cooling tower basin; material: Biofilm | place: United Arab Emirates | collected... | reverse complement strand
GCCCAGTAGGGCGGGATGGAGTTGAGGAGGGTGACGAGGTTGGAGGGGCCGAAGATGTCGATGCCGGCGGCGAAGTAGTCGGGGTGCATGGAGAGGCCGGCGAGGGTGGCGTATCCGCCGTAGCTGCCGCCCATGATGGCGATTCTGTCGGGGAGGGCGATCTGTTCGCGCTTGGCCCATTCGCAGGCGTCGATGAGATCATCGAGCATCTTGGCGCCCCACTCGCGGTTGCCGGCGGTGAGGAAGGCTTTGCCGAAGCCGGTGGAGCCGCGGAAGTTGACGGAGAGGACGGCGTAGCCGCGGTTGGTGAGCCACTGGTGGTAGGTTCGGAAGCCCCATTCGTCGCGGGCCCAAGGTCCGCCGTGGACGAGGAGGACCATGGGGATGGGGTATTCGGGTCGGCCGTTGGAGTCGGAGTCGAGCCAGGGTGGGAGGGAGAGATAGGAGACGAGTTCGAGACCGTCGCGGGAGCGGAGGATCTCGGGGCGCATGCGGGCGAGGCGCTTGCCGAGAAGTTCGGGGCGGGTGGTGAAGAGCAGGGAGAGAGAGCCGGGCGGGCGGGTGGTTTCGCCGCCGGCGGCGAGGACGGGCGCGGGCCGGGCGTAGAGATGGAACGTGGCGGGGCCGTCGTCGCGGGTTTCGTAGACGAGCCAGAGTGAGTCGTCGAGGGTTCGGCTCTGGATGCGGAAGTCGCCGCGGAGGTTGGAACGCAGCGTCTGGAAGTCGGATTCGAGGTCGTTGCGGAGGACGGTCCACCGGCTGCGGGTGTGGCTGAACTCGGCGGCCTCGAGTTCGCCGGTGCGGGTGTTGAGCAGCGCGCCCTGGAAATCGACTTTGGGGTCTTCGGCGAGGAGGCGTTTCTCGCCGGTGGCGAGGTCGAGGAGGAAGACGGCGGCGGTGTTGCGGCCGCGGCTATCGACGAGGTAGATGCGATCGCCGGAGGGATCGAAGCCGAGGACGAAGGAGGTGTCGGCGTCTTCGGGCTCGAAGCGTGCGAGGGGCGTGGGAGGTTCGCCGGCGTTGATGCGTTCGAGGACTTTGGCGCCGCCGGTGTCGAAGCGGGTGCCGATGCGGACGTTGAGGTCGTGGTCTGCGACGAGATCGGCGAAGGCGGTGTTCTGGTAGACGAGGGTGCGTTGTCCGGTGGTGAGGTTGATGCGGTAGGCGTCGTGGAACTGGGGGTCGCGGTCGTTGATGCCGACGAGGATGGAATCGGGGTGGCGGACGGAGGTGGCGATGACCATGGCGGCGGGGCGCATGGGCTTGCCGCGGCGGTGCATGATGGGCTGGCCGTCGACGCCGCGGACGGGGTCGGAGCTGGTGAGGGTGCGCGGGGGCTTTGCGGCGTCGACATCGACGGCGAAGAGCTGCCAGCCTTCGTCGCCTTCGAGATCCTGGAGATAGAGGATGGAGCGGGAGTCGAAGGACCAGAAGAAGGTGCGGATGCCGCGGGAGGTGTCGGCGGTGATGGGCGTGGCGGCGTCGGGGTCACGGACGGGGCCGACGAAGATGTTGAGGACGCCGTTGCGTGGGGCGATAAAGGCGAGGCGAGAGCCGTCGGGGGAGAGCTGGGGCGCGGTGCGCTGGGGATTGCCGAAGAGGAGTGCGCGGGGGAGGAGCGGATCGGGCGCGGCGGCGCGTGCGGCGTGGGCGCCGCAGAGGACGAGGGCGAGGAAGAGGATGCGAACACATCCGAGCATGGAACATCCCGTCACGAGGCATGGGAGCGCGGGGACCGCGCGGCGGCCACCTCCTCAGACCGGCACGAGCCGGGGCCGCGGTAGAGACTAGGTAAAGAACGGAGACGGGCGTTGTACCGGCGACTGGCGGCGCGGTTTCGGCGCGGGGAAGCGGCGGGCGTCGGGGGAGACGGTTGGCGGCGAGGCTGGGGAGGTGGAGGGGTTTCGGCGGGGCCTAGAAGGCCCCGCCCCCGACGTGAGGGAATGCCCAGGAGAGGATTTGAACCTCCATGCCCTTGCGGGCGCTACCACCTCAAGGTAGTGCGTCTGCCAATTTCGCCACCTGGGCGTGGTCGAGCGACGGTTGGGCCGCCGCTGAGGGGCAGAGTATAAGCCTGCAGGTGAGCGGTTGGCGAGTCGGGTGGTCGGTGTTCTTGGACGTGCGCGATCCGGTGCGTAGACTTCGGCGCGCGGGCGGTTCCGTGCGATTCGCATTCTGTGGAGTCTCCGTGGTGGCTGCTGCAACCCAACCCGCTTCGCACGTTTCCCTGCTGGAGAGCATCGCGGCGGCGGCGCGGGCGGCGGATGTCTTCGGCGAGGTGCGGGTGCAGCCCGGGCGGTTGGTGGCGATGGCGAAGGCGGCGGCCGCGGCGGCGGAGTATCGGGTGGAGATCGAGGGTGGGAAGGCGGTGGTGGGGGTGTTCACGCCCGACCGGTGGCTGAGCCACTCGGTCGAGGCGGATCTGCTCCACACCGGCGACGACCTGGAAGAGCTGCTGCAGGACGAGCTGGACGAGGTGGGATTGCCCAAGCTCGGTCTGACGATCGATCACTTTCGCAACGACGAGAAACTGTTCACGTTCCGTTCCGTGACGGGTGTGCGACTGGATGACCAGCAAGCCTCGAAACAACTAGGAGCGATTCTCCTGGCGTACGAGGCGTGTTTCCGGCATCTGGGCGATATGCACCAAGACGAGGACGAGGCGTGAAGACTACCGCGACCAACGAAACGACGAGCACAACCAGGGCGAAGATGGTGGGGGGGAGGCGATCATGAGGATCCTCATGCTGGGCTGGGAGTTCCCGCCCTTTATCGCCGGCGGCCTTGGGGTTGCGTGCTATGGATTGACCCGTGCGCTGGACGCGATGGGGCACCAGATCACGTTCGTGCTGCCGCGTCCGGTGGATCGGAGCAAGGGCACGCATGTGCGGGTGCTGAGCCCCGAGGGACTGAGCGCGCGGTCGGCGCAGGCGGCGGGCACGCCGCTGTGCACGACGGTGGGGACGGTGGGTCCGAGCGCGGCGGCAGATGACATGGGATTGCAGTCGCACGGGTTCCGGAACACGACGTTCCGGGGCGTGCCGGCGACGTTCGCGAGTCCGTACCCGGGGCATGACCAGGCGAACAAGGCGAAGCTGGTGGATGTGGGCGAGGTGACGCTGCCTTCGCCGTCGCAGCCGACGAACGCGACGAGCGAGGCGTACGCGCGGCAGGTGACGGAGCTGCTGTCCGCAGCGCGGTCGGGCGGAACGATGGCGGCGGAGCGTGCGCCGCACGGGTTGTCGAATGGGCCCTCGAATGGGCCCTCAAATGGGCCGTCGAATGGGAATTATGGGTTCGACCTGGTGGGCGATGCCGAGCGGTACGCGCGGCTGGTGGTGTCGCTGACGCGGGGTGAGGAGTACGACGTCATTCATGCGCACGACTGGCTGACGTTCCCGGCGGGCGTGATGCTGAGCCGCGTGAGCGGGAAGCCGCTGGTGGCGCACGTGCACTCGACGGAGTTTGACCGCGCGGGCAACAACGTGAACCAGCCGGTGTACGAGATCGAGCGGATGGGGATGCAGAGCGCGGATCGGGTGATCGCGGTGAGCCAGCTCACCAAGAGCATCTGCGAGCGGCGCTACGGCGTGCCGGCGGATCGGATCGACGTTGTGTACAACGGGATCGAGCGCGAGGGGCAGCAGCCGCTGCGCGAGGCGGCGATCCAGAAGAGCGACAAGATCGTGCTGTTCCTCGGGCGCATCACGATGCAGAAGGGGCCGGAGTACTTCATCGCGGCGGCGAAGCGTGTGCTGGAGAAGGTGCCGAACACCAAGTTCGTGATCGCGGGCTCGGGCGACATGGCGCTTCGGATGGTCGAGCTGGCGACCAACATGGGGATCGGGCACAAGGTGGTGTTCACGGGCTTCCTGCAGGGCAAGGACGTGGAGCGGGTGTTCGGGCTGGCGGATTGCTACGTGATGCCCAGCGTGAGCGAGCCCTTCGGGCTGGCGGCGCTCGAGGCGCTGTCGCACGACGTGCCGGTGATCGTGAGCAAGACGAGCGGCGTGTCGGAGGTTCTGTCGCACGTCCTGAAGGTGGACTTCTGGGACATCGATGAGATGGCGAACAAGGTCGTGGCGGTGCTGCGGCATCCGCCCCTGAGCAGCACGCTGCGTGAGCACGGTGCGTTCGAGCTGCAGCGGTTGACGTGGTCGGGCGCGGCGGAGAAGTGCGTGGTGGCGTATCAGAACGCGATCACGCAGCACGACGCGGCGGGCGAGTTGCTGCCGGCGTAGGGATTTGCCACAGAGACGCAGAGGCCCGGGCAGAGAGACGCTGGGTTGAAGGCAATCGGACAGACCCCGAGTGCTTCAAGCCTGGTGTCGTGCGTCGTGCCTGTTTGTGTCGCTCGTGAGATGTCGTTGGCTGCCGCGGCGCGGCTTTGCGGTGGGCGGAGCAACGGCGGTCCCACGCGAGCGGGTGGGATGCTTATCCCACGTCGCGGCCTTCGAAGAGGAGGACGGCGACGGCGAGGAAGAGCGCGATCTGGACGAGGCCGTAGGCGAGGGCGATGAGTGGGTAGACGGCGGGTATGGTGCGGTTCTGGGAGACGGCGTCGAGGAGCCAGAAGGACTGCATGTTGGGGATGACGCCCCAGGCGGCGAGGGCGATGGAGTTGATGCGGGTGGGCTGAAGGAAGACGTAGTCGTCGGGCTGCGGCGGCTGCTGCACGGCGAGGGGTGTGCCGCCGATGTGACGGATCGTGAGTTCCTGGCCGCTGATCTGAGTGATGTAGACGCCGGGTGGGACGGAGGGCCCGAGGATGGCGCCGTCCTTGTCGAAGTCGCCGTTGTGGGTGGGGAAGTCGGGGACCATCATCGGGAAGCCGACGGGGCTGGGGGAGTAGTAGAAGGAGGTGCCGACGCGGAGGGGCCTGGTGGGGGCGCTTCGGAGCTTTATTTTGAGGCTTTCGCCGGGGAGGGCGAGGTTGGGCTTGGCGGGGTCTGGTGCGGAGACGTCTTCGATCTCGGCGACGTGGGTGTTCTGGAAGACGTGGCGCCCGATGAAGAAGTTGGACATGAGGCTGAGCGTGAAGACGCCCATGCAGACGACGATGGTCATGACCTGGCCGAGGCGCGTGGAGGCGGCGATGGCGACGCTGGTGAGGACGAGGATCGCGATGGCGAGGCAGGAGCAGGCGAGGAGGATCTGGGGCTTGAAGTCCTTTTCGAGCGGCTGGAAGGCCCAGGTCTTGGAGACAAGCAGGACGCCGAGATAGGCGAAAAGGATGAGCGGGAGCAGGAGGAGGGTGGCGACTTGGGGGAAGTTCCAGCGGTAGAAGAAGTTGCACCAGGCGCCGCCGAGCAGGGCGACGAAGACGGCGCCGACGCCGAAGAAGACGGCGGGTCGATCGACGGTGTCGGCGGAGGTGGTCATGACGCCGTGGCGGATGGCGATCATGAGGAAGCAGAGCATGATGGCGGTGGCGATGGAGATCGCACCGGCGACGCCGAGGAACTTGCCGAAGACGACGATCCAGCGGCCGATGGGCTTGCTGACGACGGTGAGGATGGTTTTGTTTTCGATCTCGCGGCTGATGGCGCTGGTGGACATGAAGCCGGCGATGAGCGTGCCGCAGAGGAAGACGGTGGAGAGTCCGATGTCGAGGAGGATCTTGTTGTCGCCCTGGACTTCGGCGGATTCGACGTCGGCCATGGAGAAGGCGGACATCCAGGTGATGAGGATCTGGAGCACGCCGCAGCCGAGGACGAGCAGGAGGAGCACCGGTTGCCGGAGGCACTCGATGAAGGTGTTCTTGGCGATGGTGAGGGCGCGGGCGTTCATGGGGAGTGGCGTCCGGAATCGGACGCGGGCGGGAAGGCTAGCCGCGGAGAACGGGTGCGGCGCGGAAGGCGGGTCGGAGTTGGAAAGGCGGGTCGGGGGATGAAGAGAAGAGATGCGCGGGGCCTGGAAGGCCCCGCCCCCGACCGGGACTCCATTCGCGCGCGGGGAAGTTTCGGTTCGCTCGAACCGGCGGGGAAATGGGGCGTATGAAGAGTCGCGTTCCGGTTCGCGTCCCGCGGATCGGCGGTCTTCCGCGTGTTTCTTGCGCGGGGGAGCGATTCCGGAGCGAGAAGCAGGGAATGCAGGGGAGTGGGATGGACGAGCGAGTGCGCCCGGGGCGGTGACTTCTCGGCGTGGACGAGCGAATCGGGCGTGCCGGGCGGGAATCCGACGGAACGGGTTCTATCATCGGGGCCCGTGGGGAGCGGGGCGGGTGGTGGGGCGGGTGGTAGGGTGGGGAGCGGATGGAGGGGTGTGGGGGAGACGCGCTCGGAGTTCTTTCGGGCGTGTGCGTGCGGCGTCGCGGGTTCGCGGCGTCGGTCGGTGGACGACAACGGGCCCGAGGCCCTTTCGCGAGCGGACTGCCACGATGCGACCGGACTATCTCAGCTACCAGCGTGCGACGAGCGTCAGCTTCCTGGGCCTTGTGATTCAGGGCGTGCTGGCGGCGGCGCTGGTGATTTACGGCATTTTGGGGAAGGACCACGCCGCCCTCACGGCGGGCTTGTTCGGCGCCATGGGCAGCGTGATCTGGCTGGCGCTGGGCATCGTGTTCGACCAGGCGCGGCGGGAGCGGATCGAGGCGATCGAGGCGGAGACGCTGGGGCAGGACGCGGCGGCGGCGAGCGTCTTTGAGACGACGGGCGATGAGTTCCGCGTGGCGGCCCGGCGGCTGAACGCGATGTACAAGGTGTTCTTCCCGATCGTGAGCGTGCTGTTCGGCGCGGCGCTGATCGGGGTGGGCTACCTGCGTTTCCAGTCGGGACAGCAGGAATTCTCGAAGCTCGACGCGCCGCTGTATCGGGGCTGGGCGATCGGTATCGAGGCCTTCATCGCGGTTGCATTGTTCCTGTTTGCGCGATACGCGGCGGGAATGGCCCGGCAGCCGGTGTGGGCGAATCTCAAGGCGGGCGCGGCATCGGCGGCGGGTCTGTCGCTGATGTGCGTGGCGTTGGTGGTGTTCCACATCGTGGACATCGTGAACCCAGACCTGCCGCTGCGCGCGATGCGGGTGGTGCTGCCGGTCGCGTTGATGGTGTTCGGCGCCGAAGTGTTCGTGAACTTCGTGCTGGACATCTATCGCCCGCGGAAGGCGGGCGAGTCGCCGCGGCCGGCGTTCAACTCGCCGCTGCTGGGGCTGGTGGCGTCTCCGGAGACGGTGGCGCGTTCGATCAACGAGGCGATCAACTACCAGCTCGGGTACGACGTTTCGGGCACGTGGCTGTACCGGCTGTTGAGCCGAGCGGCGGCGCCGCTGATTCTGGGCGGTCTGCTGATCATGTGGGGCGTGTCGTGCTTCACGGTGATCGAGCCGCACCAGCGGGCGATGGTGCTGCGGTTCGGGAAGGTGGTGCAGGAGAACGTGGAGCCGGGGCTGCTGGTGAAGGCGCCGTGGCCGATCGATGAGGTTGTGATCCCGACCGAGGTGCTGCGGAACGAGAAGGGTGAGCGGATCGGTCTGACGGAGACGGCGACGGGCGTGCGGGTGCTGCAGCTGGCGACGCAGCCGCCGACGAGCGCTTCGGGCGCGATCCTGTGGACGAACGACCACTCGCGGGAAGAGCATTACCAGGTGATGCAGCCGGCGGGCTCGACGCGTTCGTCGGCCCCGGGGGCGATCGCGCTGCTGTCGGTCGAGCTGCCGATGTTCTACTCGATCGAGAACGTGGCGCTGTACGAGCAGCTCGGGCCGCCGGAGGTGCGGGACGACCTGATCAAGGCGACGGCGCAGCGGGAGATCATCCGGTACATGTCGACGCTGAGCGTCGATGACATTCTGGGCCCGGGGCGTGAGAAGACGGGTGCGGCGCTGACGCAGCGGGTGCAGGGAGCGCTGTCGCTGCTGAACCCGGATGCGGAGGGCAAGGGGCGCGGGCCGGGGATCCGGATCATCCACCTGGGCGTGGCGGGCGTGCACCCGGCGAAGAAGGTGGCGACCGAGTTTGAGGCGGTGGTGGGCGCGGAGCAGAACCGGCAGGCGAAGATCGACAACGCCCGGGCGACGGCGGTGGAGACGCTGACGAGGGTGGCGGGCAGCGTTCAACTGGCGGAGCAGATCGTGAGCCGCATCGATGCGCTGGACCGGATGCGGGTCGAGGGGGGCCAGGCGGCGACGATCAACGAGAAGGAATACGAGATCCAGGAGCTGCTGGACGAGGCGGGCGGGAGGGCGGCGACGCTGATCGCGCAGGCCAAGAGCGAGCGGTGGGTGCGGCACATGGGCGAGCGTGCCCGTGCGGTGCGGTACACCGGGCTTCTGGAGAGCTTCCGGACCGCGCCGGAGCTGTTCAAGGCGTCGCTGTACTTCGATGCCCTCAAGACCGCCCTGGCCGACACGCGGCTGTTCATCACGAGCGACAAGCTGCAGGATCTCCGCATTACGGCGGAGCTGCTGGACAAGGACTCGGGGACGAACGTCTTCCAGGAGATCAGGCCGGAGGATGTTCCGAACTGAGTGGAGATGGGTGGGGCTGGGGACTGGGGGATTCGGACTTAGGACTGAGGACTGAGGACTGAGGACTGAGGACTTAGGACTGAGGGCTTCGAGGTTGGGGATTGGGGTTTGGACGACGAGAACGCACAACGGCGGCCGGCGAGTCGAGGCCGCGTGAACGAAAGACGGGAGTAACGACCGTGCCACGCATCATTGTGACCTTCATGGCGATTCTGTTCGTGCTGGCGATGCTGCTGTACACCTGCACGTACACGGTGCGGTTTACGGAGATCGCGGTGCTGACGACGTTCGGCAAAGCGTCGGGCGCGGACGCGATCAAGACCGAGCCGGGTCTTGAGTTCAAGTGGCCCTACCCGGTGCAGAACGTGACGACGTACGACAAGCGGGTGCGTTTCGTGCAGACGCGTTCGGAGACGCAGCAGACGGCGGACGCGCGTCAGATCATCGTCGAGGCGTTCGCGACGTGGCGGGTGAAGGATCCGCTGGTGTTCTTCCAGCGTTTCAGCAACGCGGGCGAGCGGGCGGACGATCACTTCCGCAAGGCGGAGAGCACGATCCGGGACAGCCTGCGTTCGGCCCTGGGCGTGACGAGCGGGTTCCGGATGGACCAGCTCTTCTCGGCGGACGAGAAGGGCAGCAAGCTGCCGGAGCTGGAGTCTCGGGTGCTAGCGGCGCTGAAGGCGAGCACGGCGGGCGGGAACACGCTGGGCGATTTCGGCGTCGAGGCGGTGAGCGTGGGCATCAACCGGATCATCCTGCCGGAAGACACGACCAACAAGGTGATGGACGCGATGATCGAGAACCGGCGCACGCTGGTCAAGGAGCTGGAGAGCCAAGGTGAGTCGCGGGCGCAGGCGATCCGCAGCAAGGCGGAGTCGGATGCGCTGCGGATCGAGGCGTTTGCGCGGCGTCGGGCGGATGAGATCCGCGCCCTGGGCGACCGGGAGGCGCGTCAGTACTACGAGCAGATGAACGCCAGCCCGGACCTGGCGGTGTTCCTGCGGAACGTGGACTTCCTGAAGACGACGCTGAGCCGCCGGACGACGCTGGTGCTTCCGGATTCGCTGCCGGGGTTTGACATGCTGTCGCTGAGCGGTCTGGACAAGCTGATGAGCGGCAAGGAGAAGATCGGCGCGACGTCGCTGGGCAACGACGCGGCGACAGCGCTGCTTCCGAAGCTTCCGACGATCGAAGAGGCGGCGAAGAAGTCCAGCACGGAGGGCGTGCGGTGAACGACCTTGAACTGACCAGGGCGAGGGCGCTTTCGCCCGACGAGCCGTCGGGCGGGGAGGCGCCGGGGAACGTTCCGTCGAGCGGGCGGCGTGCGAGCGTGCAGCTCAGCCGCGGTACGACGAGGACGCAGACGCAGGAGGACCTACTGGCGTCGGCGAACAAGTCGCTGGCGGATGCGCTGGCGATCACGCTGCGGATCGTGCAGGTCTCGATGTTCGCGCTGCTGGTGCTGTTCGGTCTGAGCGGCTTCCAGACGGTGAAGGAAGGCCAGCAGGCGATCCGTCTGCTGTTCGGCAAGATCCAGGCGAGCAATCTGAGCCCCGGTCTGCAGGTGGGCTGGCCGTATCCGATCGGCGAGCTGGTGAAGGTGGGGACGGGCACGGAGCAGATCGCGCTGAACTCGGAGTTCTGGCCTCGGGTGGACGAGAGGAACGTCGGCAAGTCGATCGACTCGCTGAGCAAGGAGCCGCGGCTGAACCCGGACAACGACGGATCGCTGATCACGGCGGACGCGAACCTGGCGCACGCGCAGTGGGCGGTGAAGTACAAGCGTTCGGACACGAGCGAGTACGCGGCGAACATCCTGCCGTCGGACGAGGTGCGGATCGTGCGTGCGGCGTGCGCCCGCGGGATCGTCCGGGCGGTGGCGCAGACCAACGTCGAGGTGCTGATGAAGCAGGCGGCGGGGGATCTCGGCGTCGTGGCGGCGGCGGCGAAGGACATCGCGCAGAAGCAGCTTGATGAGATGAAGTCGGGGATCGAGATCGAATCGTTCGAGCTGACGGCGGTGACGCCTCCGATGTACGTGCGTGATGCGTTCAACAACGTGCAGAGCGCGACGGCGAAGGCGGCGCAGGCGATCTCGCAGGCCGAGACGGACGCGAGCCTGGCGTACAACAAGAAGGCGGGAGAGGTCGTTCCCGCGCTGATCGCGCAGATCGACAAGTACGAGCTGGCGGTTGTGAACAACGACGAGAAGAACAAGACGGAGATCCTGGCGACGATCGATGCGATGCTGGAAGGCAAGCCGGTGACGATCGACGGGCAGTTGGTGCAGGGCCGGACGAGCGGCGAGGTGGCGCGGATCATCAGCGAGGCGCACCAGTACACCAGCGAGGTGGTGAACCAGCGTCGGGCCGAGCTGGCGAGTTTCCAGGCCAAGCTGGGGCAGTACAAGTCCAATCCGCGGGTGATGCTGCACCGCGAGTGGATGGAGGGACTGCAGTCGTTCCTGGACCGGGATTCGGTGCAGCTGCTGCTGGTGCCGCCGGGGACCAAGACGCTGGAGATCAAGATCAACGAGGATCCGCTGCTGGCGAGGCGTCGCAACGAGGAGATCCGCCGCAAGGAGAACCAGCGGGCGACGGAGCAGCGAGAGGAAGCGCTGCGCAACGCGCAGTTCACGACGCAGCCGAAGGCGACGATGTCGCAGTGAGCGGGGAGTCGCGCACGAGGATCCGCTCGGGAGAGTTGGCCATGGCGATCGGACAGGGGACATTCGGCGGTTCGGGTGGCGGCGGCCAGCCGGTGGTCCTTTGCCAGAACCTGACGAAGGTCTTCAAGGACTTCTGGCTGCGGTCGCGTGCCCGCGCGGTGGAGAATCTCTCGTTTGAGATCCAGCCGCGCGAGGTCTTCGGTCTGCTGGGGCCCAACGGGTCGGGCAAGTCGACGACGATCAAGCTGATGCTGGGGCTGCTGAAGCCCACGAGCGGCCGGATCGCGGTGTTCGGCAAGTCGCCGTTCGACGTCGCGGTGAAGCGGCGGATCGGCTATCTGCCCGAAGAGTCGTACCTGTACCAGTTCCTCAACGCGCGGGAGACGCTGGAGTACTACGCGAAGCTCTTCGAGCTGGACTACCGCACGCGGCAGCGTCGCATCGACGAACTGATCGACATGGTCGGCCTGACCGGGGCGCAGTTCCGCCCGGTGCGGGATTACTCCAAGGGCATGCAGCGGCGCATCGGCATCGCGCAGGCTCTGATCAACGACCCGGATTTCCTGATCCTCGACGAGCCGACGACGGGCTTGGACCCGGTGGGCACGCGGCAGGTGAAGGACCTGATCATCGAGCTGGGACGCCGGGGCAAGACGATCCTGCTGTCGAGCCACCTGCTGGCGGACGTGGAAGACTGCGTGCACCGCATGATCGTGCTCTACGGCGGGCAGAAGCGCGAAGAGGGCACGTGCGATTCGCTGCTCGAGGAGCGCGAGCGGACGACGATCGAGTCGGACGCGCTGGACGAGGAGACGATCAGCGAGATCGACGCGGTGATCCGGCGGCGGAGCGGGGGGACGAAGTCGATCTACAAGGTCGCGCGTCCCCGGCAGAAGCTGGAGGAGTTCTTCCTCGACATCGTCGAGCGGGCGCGGCAGCAGCAGGCGGCGACCTCGGGCGCGACGGCGGGCGGGCCGACGGCCTCGTTCCTGCTGGGCGAGAACACCGAGCTGCAGGGCAGCGAGCTCATCGAGACGCTGACCAAGGCGCCGGCGGAAGCGGTGGTGAGCAACGTGGTGAAGCCGGTCGAGGCTACCGCTGCGGCGCCGACCGGACCGGACTCGGATCTCATCGGATCGCTGACGAAAGCGGAGGCTCCGAAGCCCGCGGCGGCGCCGGTGCGTTCCGCGCCGGCGGCCGGGAGCGCTGCTCCGGCCGCGGATGTGGACGAGGACGTCATCTCCCGCCTGATGGGTGATTCGGAGAAACCGCGGTGAAGATCGGCGAACGCATTGCCGCGTTGGACCGTCTGCAGCGCGATCGGACGTTCAAGCTGATCGCGACGGTGATCGTGCTGCTCGCGGCGATCGCCGGGTACACGACGTACGTGGTGGGGCGTGCGGCGGAGCCGCCGCGGGTGGAGATCAACGAGCGGGCGTTCGCGCCGGCGGCGGAAGCGTCGGGCGGGCCCGGCGGCGATGCGGCGGCGACGCTGGAGGCGCGGGTGCCGACGGCGGAGGAGACGCAGGCCCGCCAGGCGGTGAAGATCATCAATTCGATTCTGGCGCGGCAGGCGGATCCGACGGCGGTCGGCGTGCTGGTCGCGATGGCGACCGGCTTTGCGGTGGTGATCATCTGGATCAACCTGGCGATCTGGTACACGTTCATCGCGATTGGTATCGCGTCGATCTGGCTGTTCGGGCGGCTGGTGCCGGGATTCTCGGGCACGGTGATGTTCGTCACGGCGGCGCTGACGCTGTGGGCGATCTTCCTGGTGCTGATCACGGCGGCGCGGATCCTGCTGTCGGGTCCGTCGCGGGTGCTGGCGATTGCGCGCAACACGCTGGACGAGGCGGCCCGGATGAAGATCTCGGGCGTGTTCATCGTGCTGGTGGTTTTGCTGCTGGCGGCGCTGCCGCTGCTCCTGGACGACAAGCAGGCGCTGCGGTACCGGGTGCAGAACTTCCTGCAGTACGGCACGGGTTTGTCGTACACGATCATCGCGGTGCTGTGCGTGCTGTTCAGCGTGTACAGCGTGGCGATGGAGCAGCGGAGCAAGGTGATCTGGCAGACGGTGACCAAGCCGGTGGCGGCGTGGCAGTACATCCTGGGCAAATGGCTGGGGGTCGTCTCGCTGGCGGCGGTGCTGCTGGGCGTGACGGGCGGCGCGGTGTTCCTGTTCACGGAGTACCTGCGGTCGCAGCCGGCGAACGGCGAGATGTCGGCGTACCGATCCGCGGACGAGGGCGTTCCGATCACGCCGGACCGGGAGATCCTGGAGACGCAGATCCTGTCGGCGCGGATGGGCGTGACCTTCACACCTCCGAGGCTCGACCCGGCGGCGGTGGAGCAGAGCATCGAGGCACGCATCCAGCAGGAGAAGCTGACGCGTCCGGAGTTCGGTGACACGGCGGCGGACCGCGCGTTCGTGCGCGAGGATCTGATGAAGGCCGTGAACCTCGAGCAGCGGACGATCGAGCCCGGGACGGACAAGCAGTACGTGTTCGAGGGGCTGGCGGAGCCGCGGGACAAGGGTTTGCCGATCATGTTCCGGTTCCGGCCGGAGGCCGGCAGCAACCGTCCGGATCTGCTGTTCACGATCACGTTCCTGTTCTCCAACGGCGCGGTGGCGACGGAGAAGGTGTCGCTGGCGCAGCAGCACACGATCACGCTGAGTCCGAGCGTGATCGACAGCGAGGGCCGGATCGTCGTCAATATCTTCAACGGCGACTTCTACAACCAGATCGTGAATCCGAACGCGCTGTACTTCGCGCCGCTGGCGCTGGAGATGACGTACGAGGCGGGGAGTTACCGCCTGAACTTCGCCAGGGTGTTCGTGATTCTGTGGCTGAAGATCGCGTTTGTGACGATGGCGGGCATCTTCGCGGCGACGTTCCTGTCGTTCCCGGTGGCGACGCTGACGGCGGCGGGGATCTTCCTGATCGCGGAGAGCTCGCGGTTCATCCAGGACGCCCTGGAGAACTGGCAGGTCGAGGATTTCAAGGGCAACACGATCTGGTTCTACGTGATCATCGACAAGATCGCGCAGGCGGTGAGCACGCCGCTGGCGTTCTACGCGGACCTGAAGCCGACGGCGCGGCTGGTGGACGGCGTGCTGCTTCCGTGGGTGGATGTGGCGAGCGCGATGGGGCTTCTGGCGGTGCTCGTGGTGGCGTTGTTCGCGCTGGCGGCGACGGTGTTCCGGTCGCGTGAGCTGGCGATCTACTCGGGCAACTGATTCGGGAGAACGGCGATGACGAGCAAGTTCATCCGGATCGTGTGTGTGCTGGTGATCGTGCTGTGCTCGATCGGCAGTGTGGCGTTGTCGACGCTGCTGGCCTCGTCGGCGAGCCGGGCGAAGCTGGCGTACACCGACCGCGTGGAGGAGGGGCAGCCGCCGGAGGTGGCGCTGGGGATCGCGCTGGGCGCGTTCCGCGGGATCTTCGTGAACTTCCTGTGGATCCGTGCCAACGACCTCAAGCAGGCGGCGAAGTACTACGAACTGAACCAGTTGGCGGAGGCGATCACGCGGTTGCAGCCGCGGTTCCCGCGGGTGTGGGTCTTCCACGCGTGGAACCTGGCGTACAACATCTCGGTGGGCACGAACACGAGGACGGAGCGGTGGTACTGGGTGAACGCGGGGATCTCGCTGCTGCGTGACCGGGCGATCCCGGCGAATCCCAACGACCTGCTGCTGCACAAGGAACTGGCCTGGATCTTCCTGCACAAGATCCAGGGGGTGACGGACGATTCCAACCGGTACTACAAGATGCGGGTGGCGGAGGAGTGGCAGAGCCTGCTCGGTGCGCCGCCGCCGACGGACCCGAGGGACCGGAGCCGCACGGGCGCGATCGAGCGGGCGGCGGCGTTCCTGACGCCGATCGAGGCAGCGCCGACGCAGTTGAGCGATGTGGTCGCCCAGACGCCGGCGGTGCGGACGCTGGTGAACCGCATCAAGTCGGAGGTGGGGGAGCCCGCGGCGATCGGCGAGGATCGGGAGGCGGGTCCGGACCAGATCCGGATTCTGCTGCGGCGCTACGAGATGATCCGCGCGATGCAGAAGTCGTCGGCGAGCAAGCGTGCGGCGCAGTCGATGGGCGAGCGGACCAAGGCGCTGCTGGCGCTGATCGATGATCCGGCGCTCAAGGAGGCGTGGGACGCGTACCTGGCCTTTGCGCGCCGGTACATGATCGAGCGCGTGTACCACATGAGCGTGTCGGACATGGTCCGCTTCGTTCGGAAGTACGGGCCGATCGACTGGCGCAATCCCGCGGCGCACTCGCTGTACTGGTCGGCGGTGGGCGTGGAGCGGGGGCTTCTGCGCGTGACCGACCGCAACCGCAAGGACTACGACTTCACCAACACGGACCGCCTGGTGATCCAGTCGGTGCAGGAGCTGTACCGGTCGGGGCGGCTGTTCTTTGACTACTTCGCGTTCAACCTGAACCTGGGGACGACGTACATCGCGATCCCCGACCCGAGCTTTGCGCAGACGTACGCGGATCTGATGGACGAGATCGACCGGCGCAGCGACTTTGACGGGAAGGAGCGGGCGTACAGCATGTACGCCGCGGGCTACGAGAACTTCTTCATCGACGTCATTCTGTACTTCTACCGCATGGGGATGATGGACGTCGCGAACCGGTACTACCGGCAGCTGGCGGTATGGCCGGGTGCGAACCTGAACGATCCGCAGCGCGCCGAGAAGTACGCGAAGGAGCTGGACGAGTGGGTGCTGGGACAGATCGCGGACCGGCAGCGTTCGCCGAACGTGGCGGTGCAGGAGGTGGCGGCGGCGCTGATCGGGGCTTACGCGTACGGGCTGCTCGGGGGTGAGATGCAGCTCTTCGACGCGAACATGAAGTACGCGGCGCAGGCGCACGCGTACTTCATGACGCACCAGCGGCGTCTGTCGGCGTCGGACCCCTCCAACGCCCGCATGGACGTGATGGAGCCTGATTTCCGTGTGCACGCGGGCATCGTTTTCGCGCAGTTCATGACGAACCTGACGCTCGATCAGGCGGCGGCGGCGTACCAGGCGGCGCCCGACGACCTGAAGCGGTACAGCTACGACTTTGTGTCCGAGTCGTTCCGGGACACGGAGAACAAGGACCTGGCGGTGAACGGGGAGCGGTTTGACCTGGTGTTCGGTGAACCGGCGGGCATGGCGGAGCACCGCCGGATGCTGGAGAACCACTTCCGGGCCAAGCAGGAGCGTCTGAAGCTGCAGGTCGAACAGAAGTAGGCGGGCATGGCGATGGAGCAACTGGACCCTGCGGTGAAGGCGGAGACGCTGCGGATCGCGGAGGATGCGCTGGCGGAGGGGAACCTCGATCTGGCGGATCGGGCGTGTCGCGAGCTGGAGGTTCGGGGGGCGGATTGCTGGCGGACGTGGCTGATCGTGCACGAGTTGGCGGCGCGGCTGTCGCGCCGGGATGTGGCGGAGCTGGCGGTCGGCAGGGCCGAGAGCGACAAAGCGGCGGAGGGTGCGGCGCTGGCAGGGGCGCGGGCGCGGCTGGCTGCGCTGCCGGATGCGGCGGCGCCGACGCCGCGCGGGTACCACGTGATCCGGGCGTGGGGTCAGGGGTTCTGGTCGGATGTCGATCACGTGCTGGGCCAGGTTGTGGTCGCGGAGTGGATGGGCCGCACGCCGATCGTGGCGTGGGGGGCGAACTCGCGCTTCGGCGGCGAGAGCTTGCCTCGGGGGCGGAGCAAGAGCGAGTCGGACCCCGGGGTGAGCGCGTGGGACTGGTACTTCCGACCGGTTTCGGAGGCGCGATTGCCGGATGTTCTGGGGAAGAAGCATCGGTACTTTCCGGCGAAGTTCAACGATCGGAATCTGACGGCTTTGGAGAGCGGGGCGATGGAGGGCCCGGGCTCGCGGGTCGGTGCGCTCTCGTTCCTTGGGCGTGGGGAAGAGGTGACGGTCAGCGACTTCCACACACCTCTTGTGGCGCTTCGGAACTGGACGCCCGCGTGGCATCGGCATCACGGACGGACGCTGACGGAGATGTACGAGGATGTCGTGAGCCGCTACCTGACGCCCACTCCGGAGATGCAGGCTCGGGCGGACGCGGCGGCGGTTGAACTGGGGTTGGAGAACGGGCCGGTGGTCGCGGTGCACGTGCGGGGCAGCGACAAGACGCAGGAGTTGATCGATCTGCACAGCGTACACGCGATGTATCAGCAGCATCTGATGCGAGCGATGCGGGAGCTGGGACCCTCAACGCGGGTGTTCCTGCTGACGGACTGGGCGCCGGCGGAGGCGGAGTACAGGGCGCGGCTGGGCAGTCGGCTGATCGTGGCGCGGCGGGCGACGACGTCGGAGGCGACGGGTCTGCACTTTCAGGCCGGACGCAGCGGTCGGCAGCTTGGCGAGGAGGTGCTGGTCGACGTGCTGCTCGCGGCGCGTTGCACGGCGTTCATCGGGCTTGGGTACAGCAATGTTTCGGCGTTCGCGGCGTATTTCCGGGGCGCCCGGCTCGGCGCGGCGGCCAAGAACACGCTGATCGGGCCGCACCTGCACGAGATGTACAACCTGCCGCTGCTGCGGCATCGACGCGATGATGCCGCACGTCGGCGGATCTGAGCGCGGGATCAGGTCGGGGCGAGCAGGCGTGCGACGCGGAGCGTGAGATCCGGGTCGCGGCAGGCCCAGGAGACGCCGGACCCGCCTGGTCCAAAAGCGATGGAGAGTCCGAGTTGGGGCGCTTCGAGCGTGCCGCCCTGGGCGGAGAGGCGCTCGAGCTCGGCTGGAAGGTCGGTGCGTCGTGCGGCGAGGGGGAACGAGCGGCCCTCGCGGACGATGACGAGGCGCTGCACGCCGTGTTCTGCGAGCAGACCCGCGAGACGGCTGAGCGTTGGACGGTCCATGGGTCAGACGTTCTCGTCGCTCGGGTCGGGGGCGGTGCGGGGTTCGGGGGTGGCGACCGTTCCGGGGAGCAGGCCGGGCATCCAGATGTCGGAGAGGTGCTGGCCGTCGACGACGCGGCGGAGCAGCAGATAGACGATGGTGAGCCCGGTGAAGACGACGCTCATGGCGTACGCGGTGGCGAGCATGGTCGGGAGGCTGACCCAGAGCTTCAGCACATAGGACGTGAATCCCACCGAAGGGGCGGCGGGGTCGGCGATGACCGATGGAGCATCGCCCGCGAGCCAGTTGATCGCGGCGGCGTTGAAGCGGGTGATGCCGACGCCCAGAGCCATCGCGAGCGTGACGGCGATCCAGCCGGCGGCGGTGAGCACGCCGAGGTACAGCACGTAGCGCAGCGGGCGGGACGGGACATACGCGTACGCGCGCTGAATGCCCTCGATGGCGTCGCCGCCTTCGCAGGCGATGGCGGGCGCCATGAGCGGAGCGCCGACGATGGTCAGGGCCACGAGGATGACACCGAGCAGGCCGGCGACGAGGATGATCGGGTAGAGCAGGGCGCCGACGGGCTGCGTGAAGCCGTAGGTGAAGAAGAGCCAGCCGAAGATGCCGATGGCGGCGAAGATGATGCCCGCGAGCAGGGCGGGTCCGAGGATCGAAAGCAGGAGGCTGCGCCACTTGCGGAGGCCGAAGCCCAGGGCTTCGACCCAGGAGAGGCGGATGCCGTGGGCGACTTCGCAGGCGGCGACGCGGCAGATGGACCCGCCGCCGATCAGCAGCACGGCGATCATGGGGAGGACGAGCAGGACGCTCCAAGAGAACTCCTGCCAGAGATTGCGTGGCAGGGCGGCGAGCCAGACAAAGCCGTTGACGACACGGTCGGGTTCGCCGGCGAGCAGGCCGTCGCGGAGCCGGGCATAGAGCACGCGGACGGCGCCGACGAACTCATCGCTGGCGACGGCGCTGAGCGCGAGCTGGTTGTCGCGGCGGAAGGGCTGCGAGACGAGGTTCAGGAGGTCGGCGGCGAACAAGGCGAAGAAAGCGATGCCGATGCTGGCGGGGCGGAGGGCCAGGCGCGGGGCCTTGAGGATCTTGGGCCAGAGCAGGTCGTCGGTCAGGTCGGCGAGGGCGACGGGGCGTGAGAAGCGCAGCCCGGCCTGAAACTCGGAGCGCGGACCGGCGCCGGTGAGGGGCGAGATGAGGGGCGAGGTGAGGGGCGGGGCGTTCGAACCCGTGGCGGCGGGGGTCGTAGAGGGCTTGTTGTCCATCGCATCATCCTTGACTGGCTCGGGGATCCACGATTCGGTGTCGTGGGTGGCTGGCGAGCGGCCCACGGCATTTCACGTCGAACTTTCGCACATGCTACCGCCAATCTCGCTTGCTCGCGGCGGGGCGCTTGCCGATGATCCAATCTATGCGCAAAGCCGTCTTTGAGTGGGTGACGCTTCTGACCGCCCTGGTGATCGTGGGGCCGTTCGTGGGTGTCCCTTTGGCGATGCTGACGAGCCCGAGCGGCTCGTCGGAGGCGACGGCGCTGACCTCGACCCAGCCGGTGTTCGGCATCGGGTCCACGCTGGTGGCGATGGTGGGGGCGTTGCTGACGGGCTGGTTGGGGAGCAAGACGGTGAGCCGCGGGATGGGGATGACGGCCGCGGGATTCGTGCTGGTGTGGGCCGCGGCGCGGACGGGAGCGGGCGGGATGATTCTGCGCGACGCGGCTTCGTCGGGAGGCTCGGCGAGCGGCGTGGCGATGCGGATGACGATCGAGGCGGCGCTGCTGGCGATTCCGGCGCTGTGGCTGGTCACGCTGGTGCACAAGGTTCGGCCGGTGGAGGCGGATGATTCGGTGTACCCGCTGACGGAGTGCCGGTGCGGGTTGATCGAGGGACTGCGGGACGCGATGACGAGCCGCGGGATCCAGATCGTGCTGGCGGCGGCGGCGGGCGCGGTGTTCGGGAGCCTGTTCGCGTCGATCGGGATGATGAAGGGGCAGGGGCTTTTCGCGGGGTTCTTCGCGGGGCTCATCGGCGGGGCGGCGGGCGGATTGCTGCTGGCCGGGGTCGAGAACCCGCGGCCGGCGCTGGCGCCGTATATCGGAGTCGCGTTGGTGATGATCGCGGCACCGCTGGCGGGGTCGTGGTATCACGGGTCTTCGCTCCGGACCGTTGCGGTGACGGGCGAACTGATCGGGCCGGCACGGCTGGTGCCGCTGGATTGGGTCGCGGGCATGCTGCTGGGCGTGCCGTGGGGCTTGTCGTGGCTGGCGAGCTCGGTGAAGGACAAGGTGGAAGCGAAGCGGGCCTGACGCCTCGACCGGGGTGCGACCGCTTGGCGGATCGCCGGGCAGTGAGGGCGGGCGTGTGGACCGGGCGGCTGCACGGCCAACGCCGATCCGTCGGCGGGGGCGCCCGATGCGCGCCGCGGTGGCTTCGGTTTGATTAACGCAGCAGCCGGAACTCGCGCGGGGGACGGGCGACGAGAACGAGGACGAGCTTGCGGGTGGGCTCGCCCTGGTCGGTCGCGTTGCTGAGCAGGCCGTGGGCGAGGGTGGGTGGCGGCGGGACCTTGGGGCCGGCGGTGGGATCGGCTGGTCTGCCCTCGATCTCAAGGCGTTGCTCGGGATTGCTCTCGATGTAATTGGGCAGGCGGGCGAGGTCGCTCCATTCGCGATCGGGGTACTCGGGCACGAGGATCAGGGCCTGGTCCGGGCCGAGCTCGGTGGAGAGATCGAGCGCCTCGACGCGGGCGCCCGCGTCGGCGAGGGAGCGGCGGGGCTGGGGTCGGAGGAGGTCTTCGAAGCTGGCGCGCTCGGCCCCCTGCTCGAGGTGACGGGTCATGAGATCGAGGCGGAGCTTCGCCGGGGCGTCGGTCTGCGAGAACTCGCCGGGGGCCACCCAGGCGCGGGTGAAGATCGCGAAGCGTCCGGGCGGCAGCGCGAGCGATCCGCGGTCGGTGACGAAGGTGGCGACGGCGTTCCACTGCGGGCCGGAGGCGATGAGCGACCAGTCGATGAACTCGCGGGCGCTCTGCTGCTCGAGGCGGCCGGCGAGCCGGAGTGTCTGCTGGATCGCGGTGAGATCGGCGGCGGGGACCATCACGGCACGCAGACCGGCGCGGCGGAGGCGGACCCGGGTCCGGTCGTCGAGCGGCGACTCTGTGGTCTCGTAGACGGCGAGCGCTCGCGCGATCGAGTCGGTCGTGTCGTCCACCGGCCACTGCCTGATCTCAAGACCCTTGGGTTCGTTGAGCGCCGGGCCGGTCGCGGGCGGTGCGGGCGTTGCCTTCGGACCGGCGCAGGAGGCGAGCGCGGCGCACGCGGCGGCCACGCCGGCGACGCGGCAGAGGGCACGGACGCGGGCATGGAACGCGGTGGGCCTCATGGGCCTGCGATACGCGGCGGTGGCGGGCGGGTTGCCGGGGACTGCGGTTTGGTGGTGCACGCGAGGGGGCTCCCGCGCGTGGGGGTGGTCAGGCGGAGAGTTCGTTGATGCGGTCGATGAGCTTGCGCACCAGGCCCCACTTGTGGCGGGTGTGGTGGAAGACGAGGCGCGGGAGGTCGAGGGCATCGGTCTCGGCCTCGAAGGCGCCGCGCTGGACAATCTTGCCTTCCTTCACGAGCACCTTGAACTCGTCGTTGAGCTGTTCGACGTGCATCGGCAGGAGCGGCTTCTTGAGCCGGATCACAAGGTCGTCCTTGACGTAGCGAGAGGAGTGGTAGGTGGAGTAGAAGCGGACGATGTGATCGACGGCGTCCTGGGGCGACTTGGCGAGGTAGTAGAGATTGGTGTCCTCGGGGCTCACCCAGCCGCGCTTGATCATGCCGTGGCGGACCCAGTGGTCGAACTCCTGCCAGTAGCCGCTGCCGCCGCCCTCGGTCTCGCCCTCGACGCAGACGATGGGGACCATGGAGGCCTTGCCGGTCTGGACGAGGGTGAGGGTCTCGTAGGCCTCGTCCATGGTGCCGAAGCCGCCGGGGAAGAGGGCCACGGCCTCGGCCTGGCTGATGAACATGAGCTTGCGGGTGAAGAAGTAGCGGAAGTGGATGAGCTTCTCGTCGCCCGCGATGACGGTGTTGGTCGCCTGCTCGAAGGGCAGGCGGATCGCGACGCCGAAGGACTGGGCGCGGCCGGGGCCTTCGTGCCCGGCCTTCATGATGCCGTCACCGGCGCCGGTGATCGCCATCCAGCCCGCTTCGCTCATGAGGCGGCCGAAGTCGACGGCGGCCTTGTAGTCCGGGTGGCTCTCGGGGGTGCGGGCCGATCCGAAGATCGTGACCTTGTGCGGCTTCTCGTAGCGGGCGAAGACGCGATAGGCGTAGCGCATCTCCTTGACCGCGGTGGTGATGAGCTTGAGTTCGCCGGTGTGACGCCCGTCGGGGATCAGCTTGCTCGAGGTCATGAGCAGATCGCGGACGAGGCGGTGCTCCATGGTGCCGGGCTTGCCGCCGACGGCCTCGAGGATCTTGTCCACCAGCTCGGCAACGACGGGGTCCTCGGTCGAGGTGGTGGTGAGGCGGTTCTTGCTGGCGGCGGTCTGGGCGGAGTCGACCAGGCCGGTGAGTTCGAGATTCAGGTTGTTCTTTTCGGGGTTCACGTTGGTCTTTCTCGGTAGGTCGCCCCCGTTTGGAAACAGTGGGGGGGCAGGGCCCGGCGGAGGGGCACGGGCAAGTGGGGATTCTTGGCCAGATCGGGATGGGAAGCGAATCGGGGCCCGGCGGGGCGCCACGCGGGGGCGAGGCGGCGGGTGGGAGTGGTTTCTGGTAGATTCCGCGTTCGCTGTTACAGGATCGGGTGTTGCAGTTTCAGGCCGCGTCGGCGTCGGCGTCGGATCGGGCTGCGGCTAGCGTCTAGCGATGAAGACCATCCCTGTAATCGCCGGCGTCGCTACGAGTCTTGTCGCTATGCACACGCTCGCGTCCGATCCCGATCCCAGGCCGCCGTCGCGCCCCGACAGCGGCGCGCGGATTCGCGTCGAGCGTGACGCGGACGGGTGGCGGCTGGTGCGGGGCGGGGAGCGATTGTTCCTGCGTGGCGCCGGCGGGTCGCAGCGGCTCGAAGAGCTCGTGGCGCTCGGCGGCAACGCGATCCGCACCTGGTCGGTCGATCAGGCCGAGCCGGTCCTCGACAAGGCGGAGAAGCTGGGTTTGTCGGTGATGGTCGGCCTGTGGCTGGCGCACCCGCGGCACGGGTTTGACTACAACAACGCGAAGGCGGTCGAGGAGCAACTGCAGAAGCAGATCAGCGACGTCAAGCGGCTCAAGGATCATCCGGCGATCATGATGTGGGGCATCGGCAACGAGGTCGAGCTCGGCATGCAGGGCGATCGGGCGGTGATGTGGAAAGAGGTCAACCGGGTCGCCCGCGAGGTGAAGAAGATCGACCCGACGCGGCCGACGATGCTCATCGTCGCCGAGGTCGATGCCGAGAAGGTGCGGGAGATCCGGCAGTACTGCGCCGACATCGACATCCTGGGTGTGAACTCGTACGGCGGGATGGACACCGCCGCGGACCGGGCCCGACGCTTTGGTTGGGACGGCCCGATCGCGATCACCGAGTTCGGCCCGCGCGGCTGGTGGGAAGTGGGGCAGACCCGCTGGCCCAAGGAGATCGGCGGCGGCGTGCCTATCGAGCCCAACTCGACCGAGAAGGCCGACACCTATTTCTCGCGGTACTTCGCCGGCATCGCCGGGAATCCGAACGTGATCGGCTCCTTTGCGTTTCTCTGGGGCCAGAAGCAGGAGTGCACGCACACGTGGTTCGGGCTGTTTCTGCCCGATGGCAGCCGCCTGGGCGCGGCGGACGCGATGAGCTTCGCGTGGACGGGGCGGTGGCCGGCCGACCGCTGCCCGCGGATCTGGGACGTGAAGGTGACCGGCGGCGGCGACCTGAACGGGGAAGGCGTGGCGCCGGGGACGAAGCTGACGGGTTCGCTGGCCGCCAATGACCCGGACGGCGATCCGGTGAAGTTCGAGTGGGAAGTGCGCGAAGAGTCGTCGGACCGCAAGACCGGCGGCGATCGCGAGGCGGTGCCTCCGGTGGTGCCGACGAAGTTCGCGGCGTCGACGCCCTCGCCGACGCAGGCGAAGGCCGAGTTCGCCGCGCCGAGCAAGCCGGGACGCTACCGCCTGTTTATGTACGCGAAGGACCCTAAGGGCAACGCGGCGACCGCGAACGTGCCGTTCTATGTGAAGGCAAAGTAGGTCGTGGGTGACGGCCCGTCTCGGCGGTACCGTCGGTGTCGGGCAGATGTTGTCAGACAATGAAAAAGGCCCGCACGCCATGAGTGCGGGCCTTTGTTGTTGACGAAGCGAGCGAGAGCGGTTCAGTGCGACGAAGCCTCGCGGCCGCCGCCGATCTGCATGCCGTAGAAGGAGCGGTAGACGAAGAAGGCCGAGGCGAGGAAGAAGGCGACGGCCAGGCCGATGGTGATCGGCGTGTGGACGAAGCCTGGCTCCTTGACGTGGATCGCCAGCTCGACGGCGAGCAGGCCGAAGAGGGTGGTGAACTTGATGACCGGGTTCATGGCCACCGAAGAGGTGTCCTTGAACGGATCGCCGACGGTGTCACCGACGACGCACGCGGCGTGCAGGTCCGAACCCTTGCCGCGGCCGCTGTTCTTGTAGATGGGATCGGTCTCGACGATCTTCTTGGCGTTGTCCCAGGCGCCGCCGGCGTTGGCCATGAACATGGCCTGATAGAGGCCGAAGAGCGCGATGGCGATGAGGTAGCCGATGAAGAAGAAGGGCTCCACGAACGCGAAGGAGAGGGTGGCGAAGAAGACGCCCAGGAAGATGTTGAACATGCCCTTCTGCGCGTACTCGGTGCAGATGGTGACGACCTTGGTGGAGTCCTCGACGCTGGCCTTGGTCGCGCCCTCGAGCTTGATGTTGGCCTTGATGAACTCCACGGCGCGGTAGGCACCGGTGGTGACGGCCTGGGTCGAGGCGCCGGTGAACCAGTAGATCACCGCGCCGCCCATGATGAGGCCGAGCAGGAACGGGGCGTGCAGCAGGCTGAGCTTGTCGAGGTTGGTCTGCAGGCCGCCGGTGAGGAGCACGATGATCGAGAAGATCATGGTCGTGGCGCCGACGACGGCGGTGCCGATGAGCACGGGCTTGGCGGTCGCCTTGAACGTGTTGCCGGCGCCGTCGTTCTCTTCGAGGAACTGTTTGCCCTCCTCGAAGTTGGGATCGAAGCCGAAGTCACGCTTGATCTCGTCCTGGATGCCCGGCATGGTCTCGATGGTGGAGAGCTCGTAGACGGACTGGGCGTTGTCGGTCACCGGGCCGTAGGAATCGACGGCGATGGTGACCGGGCCCATGGAGAGGAAGCCGAAGGCGACGAGGCCGAAGGCGAAGACGGCGGGGGCGAGCATGATCGCGCCCAGGCCGAGCGTGCTGATGTAATACGCGATACCCATGAGGGCGATGATCGCGACGCCGAGCCAGTAGGCCGAGAAGTTGCCGGCGACGAAGCCCGACAGGATGTTGAGCGAGGCACCGCCCTGCTCCGAGGACTTGACGACCTCGGCGACGTGGCGGCTGTGCACGCTGGTGAAGGCCTTGACGAGCTCGGGGATGATCGCGCCGGCGGCGGTGCCGCAGGAGATGATCGTCGCGAGCATCCACCAGAAGTCTGCGGGGATGTTGTACTCGGTCGCGGCGCTTCCGCCCAGCATGAGGTAGGAGGCGGCGTAGGTGAGGGCGATGGAGACGCCGGAGGTGAGGAAGACCAGGACCGTGAGCGGGTGCTCGTAGTTCATGGTCTTGGAGTTGAGGTACTTGCCCTTGGCGAGCAGGTCGTTGATCCAGTACGACGCGGCCGAGGCGATGACCATCAGGATGCGCATCACGAACAGCCAGACCAGGAGCTTGATCTGGATGGTCTGGGCACGCTCCTGAGCGGGGAGCACGGCGGCCTTGGCGGCGGCCACGACGGCGGCGTTCTTGGTGTCGGCCTGGAGGTTCTCAAGGCGCTTCTTGGTGGCGTCGTCGGTGGTGAGCTCGGCCCGCTTGACGAGGGCCTGCTGATACTCCGCAGAGTCGGCGACGTCGACGATGCTGGTGGTGTACGCGAACGACTCCATGCGTCCGCCGCCCAGGTCGATCTGCTTGGGGGCGAAGATGCTGGGCGTGACGGCGATCATGGTGAAGACGATGAGCGCGACGCCGGTGACGCCGTAGGTCTCGAAGCCGTCGGCGGAGGGGCCGACGCTGTCGCCGGCGTTGTCGCCCACGCAGTCGGCGATGACGCCGGGGTTGCGGGCGTCGTCTTCCTTGATCTTGAAGACGATCTTCATGAGGTCCGAGCCGATGTCGGCGATCTTGGTGAAGATGCCGCCGGCGATACGCAGGGCGGCGGCACCGAGCGATTCGCCGATGGCGAAGCCGATGAGGCAGGCGCCGGCGAGATCGCCGGGCAGGAGGAGCAGGATGGCGAGCATGATGAGCAGCTCAACGGAGATGAGCATCATGCCGATCGACATGCCCGCCTTGAGCGGGATGGCGTAGCAGGGGAAGGGCTTGCCCTTGAGCGAGGCGAAGGCGGTGCGGCTGTTGGCGAAGGTGTTGACGCGGATGCCGTACCACGCAACGAGGTAGGAACCCAGCACGCCGATGACGGCGAAGGCGAGGATGAGGGCGACGCGTCCGATCGAGAAGCCGGAGGTGAACTCGCCGGTGGCGGCGTCGATGTTGGGAGTGGGGGCGAAGACGCCGAAGTAGACGGCGGCGATGACGCCGATGAACAGGAAGAGCTGGGCGAGGAACTTGCCCTGCTGGATCATGTACGCCTTGCAGGTGGTGTAGATGAGTTCGGACACCTCGAGCATGGAGCGGTGCACGGGCAGCTTCTTGAGCTGGAGGTAGATCACCGCGCCGAAGACCAGGCCCAGGGCCGAGACCACGAAGCCCGCGAGGAGCAGGTCGTGGCCGCCGATGCCCAGGAACTTGACCTTGTTGAGGTCGGGGATGACGAGATTGGCTTCGCCGCCGGGGCGCTGGAAGACGGGCTGATCGGCGCCGACGGACGCGGCCTGAGCCGGAGCGGCGGTGATCAGCATGGTGGCGGCGAGCAGAGCGGCGGCGGCGAGGCGCGCAGCGGAACACGCCAGAAGCGTTTGGAACGCCTTGGCCAGAGGTGCCAGCATCGTTTTCATGCGTGTGCTTCCCGTGATTGGGTGCGTCGGGGTGCGAGAAGTCGGGACCCACAGAAACGGTGCCCGGAGGCAGCCCGACGCGACCGCGATATGGAACGAAAGGTCTGAAACGTCCCGCCGACCCGAAGGCGGGAACGAGAGACTACCGAACTTTCGGCGATCGTGCCGCCGCCCCCCGCCAATTTTGACCAACCCGCGAACGCGGGGCCGGAAAAGCAACGGCCCGTGCCGTCAGGCCCGGGCCGCTGAATTACTTCTCGTTGCGGGGCTCGAACTCGCCCGAAAGCGCCAGCCGGCGGTTGAGGCTCTTGCGAGCCGCCCGGCGCCGACGCTCGGAGGGCTTCTCAAAGAACTCCTTGCGGCGGATGTCCTTGATGAGGCCTTCCTTCTCGCAGAGTTTCTTGAAACGGCGCATCATCTGCTCGACCGTCTCGCCGCTCCGTGCTTTCACGCGAATCGCCATCCGAACCTCGCTCGCATCTGATCGACTGTTGGGGGCCCGACCGGCTACGTCCGGACGGGCTGAGATGATAGGAACTCCCCCAGCGGAGGATCAAGGGAGGAAAACCCGGTCGAACTCGGGGACCCCGGATGGAAAACCCTTGTATTCCCCGGATCCCTTGAAATCTATTCGGTCGCGGGAGCCGAGCCCTTCGATCGTGCGGATAGCACCGGTCTACCTCGTGGGTCGCGGGAGACAGTCATGCGAAGTGCGGGATACTGGTTGGGGATGGGTGCGGCGGTGGGAATGGTCTTGGTTTCGGCCGGCGGCTTGCCCGGCTCGGCCTGGGCCGTAGAGCCTTGTGCGTCGGGCCTCCTGTGGGGACCGGGGCAGGCCGAGGCGGATCCGAACTCTGGGCCCGTTTCGGCGGTCCGTTGGGACCCGGATGGACCCGGCCCGGAGCGGGAGTGGCTCGTCTTCGGTGGCGGTCCGTTCAGCAGTGGCTTGAACCTGACCTTCTACGGCACGGTGTACGCCTGGGACGGCGGACGATTCCACGGGATCGGCCAGAACGACCCCGGTGCTCCGTCCGTCGCGAACGCGATGGTGAACTGGAACGGGACACTCGTCGCCGGCGGGGTGTTGAGCGTGACAAGCCACGTCGTCTCCTGGGATGGCGTGCACTGGACGCCGGTCGCGACCAACATCAAGGCCGGCACCGTCACCGGCTTGCTGGTGTACCGTGGCGAACTTGTTGTTACCGGCTTCTCAAACAGCGTCGAGGGGCTGCGGCTGACCGACGATCGGATTTCAGCCGTGATGGTGCTCCGCAACGGTCAGTGGGAGCCGCTCGGTCCCGAGCAACCCGGAGTCGGACGCGACCTGATCGAGTTCGAAGGAGACTTGGTTGTCGGCGGCCGCGCGGCGGGGCGGCCGATGGTGAGCCGTTGGAACGGATCCGAATGGACTTCGATGACCCCCGCGAACTGGGTCGGCACCGAGGTGCGCCGATTCGCCGTGTTCGATGGCCGGTTGACGGCGGTCGGGCGGGTGAACGTCCCGCCATCGACCAAATTCGCGACCGCATTGGTTTGGAATGGTTCGAACTGGGATCGCCTCGGCAGCGATGTGGGGCCGGAGGGCTACAGCATCGCCGTGCACGATGATGCCCTGTGGGTCACGCTGAGCTCCGGCTTCGGCGCGTCCTCGGGCCTCTACCGCTGGGATCGGCGCACATGGGAAAAGTACCTGCCTGAGGACGTCACGTCCATGGGATTTGGATTTGCGTCGTACCCCTTGCTGTCCTGGCACGGCGATCTGGTGGTGTGCGGGGCAAGCGTGACCAGCCCGGTGGCCGCGCCTTCTACAACCGCAGTTCGTAGCGTCCTTCGCATCACCAACGGACGCTTGCAATCGCTCGCGGCTGGTGCTCTCGGCGCTTCGAGCAGTCAGTTCTACGCCTCCGCGGGGTCGTCGTACGCGGGACGGCTGTTCGTGGGCGGGCAGTTGATTTCAGGCGGATTTGAACGCAGCTCGGGAATCGTCGCTTGGGACGGCGTGAACTGGGGAGATCATTACAGAGTGACCGCTCTGCAAACGGCTTACGGATTCGCGGTGCATCCGACCGGACTGTTGGCCTTCGGAAACATCACGCTCGTGCCCGGACCCTCGAACACGTCCTTGCCCGCGTGGGGCATCTTGCGATGGGACGGCACGCAGTGGACGGCGTTCGGCGACGCGTCCAATGTCACGAGCGCGGCCACGATCCAAGACGTCCTTGTCGATGGCGGCGAAATCTTCGCCGCTCGAATCGAGTCCTTCTCGCCGACCATCTCCTCGGTGCGGCGCTGGACAGGCAGCGGCTGGGAGCAACTGGGCGGGACGACCACCGGCTCTGTGACCCGCCTGATCCGATTCAACGGCGTGCTGCTGGCCTGCGGCACGTTCACGCAGTGGGATGGCAATACCGTCGGTCGCGTTGCCCAGTGGGACGGTACCCAATGGGTCGCGCTCGGCGTGGGGATGAACAACAGCGTCTTGGACTTGGCCGTCCATCAGGGCGATCTGTACGCGTGTGGCCGCTTCAGCACGGCCGACAATCAGGCCGTGTTCGGTGTCGCCCGATGGTCGGGTCAATCGTGGGGCCCGGTCGGTTCTGGCCCTTCGACCGGAAACATGACGTGCCTCCGGAGCTATCGAGGCGAGTTGTTCGCTGGCGGCTTGAGAGTGGAAACGGGGCCCACGGGCTGGACCCAGTACGCCGCCTTGGAACGGTGGAACGGCGCGACCTGGAGCGCGATCGACCTGTCGCCGACGGATCCCAACTCAATCGTCAACGCGCTGGCAGAACACAACGGAGAACTCGTCATTCTTGGCGGTTTTCGCCAGTCCAGCACGCAGGGTTTCGACACTGTCCGGCGCTGGAGCAGCGAGAAGAGCCCCTGGGTCGCCTGGCAGCCCGAGAGCGCCAACACCGTCTGCGGCGGCTCGGCTACCTTCCGCGCCCGCGTCGCCAACGGCTACGACATTTCTTCCGCGGCCTGGTACCGCGGCAGCGAGCCGGTGGTCCCCGATCGTGCCGCCGGAGTGCGGGTGGAGTTCAGCGGCGGGCACAGCACGCTGCGGCTCGACAACGTCGATGCGTCGGACGCGGGCCAGTATCGGTGCGTCTTCACGCACCCGTGCGGTTCGGTCGAGTCGGCAGCCGCCGCGCTGACCGTCAGCGGCACGTGCTGCCCTGGCGATCTGACGCTCGACGCCATCGTCGATGACGCCGATTTCCAGGGCTTCGCCGCGGCCTACGACGTGCTCGATTGCAGCTCGGCGACGATGCGTCCCGGCTGTCCGGCGGATCTGAACAACGACGGTCTCGTGGACGACGCAGACTTTGGAGTGTTCATCGGTGCGTATGACGCGCTCGTGTGCGAGTGATCGTGGCGAGCGGCTGAGCATCAAGCGGCGGGTTGCGTTGTCGCTCGCCCTGCAAAGCGGGCCCCGGCGATGACCAGCGCTGCCACCGGCACGGCGGACATGACGGTCACAAAGGCATACCACGAGCCCAGATCGAGCGTGATGGGCACGTTCACCAGGATGGTCCCGATGAGCAGGCACGTCGCAAAGGCGAGCTGTCCGACGCGGAGCAGGAGGACCATGGAGATGATCGCCAGGGCGCCGGCGCCGACTCGGACGCCGACAATCGGGCTCAGGCCGCCGACGATGAGGGCGAGGAAGATGCCGGTCAGCAGGTAGCTGATGGGCTTGAAGCGCACGACTTTGTGGATGCCGAAGAGGGCCAGGGTGATGATCAGCGGAATGGCAAAGTTTCCCGCGATCATGCTCGAGAGCGAGGCGGCGGCGAAGGGAAGCCCGACGAACCAGCTCGGGGACGGCAGCAACGGCATCGAGATCGCGGGTGCCTCGCCGCGGAGTATCGCGCCGACATCGAAGATCTGACCGACGAGGTAGAGCGGTGCGACCGCGCCCCCGCACGCCGCACCGACCAGCACATCGCGCCACACCAGGGCGTCGCGCCAGCGACCGGACATCAGGCGGCTCCAAGAGATCAAGAGGTGCGGCCAGATGCGACGGATCGACGGCTCCATGCCCAGGTACACCAGCCAGGACAGCCCGCCGAACCACAACGAACGGGCCAGCGGGCGCCCCATGATGTCGATGGTGACCATGTCGCTGATGGTGTGACGCCCGAGGACCAGTGACAGATACATCGAGACGCCCGTGATGAGCCCGGTCGCGAAGGCGCCGCGACGATCGCTCCGACCGGCCCTGATGTTGCGGTACGCGAGGTAGATCGAGACCACGATGCCCACGAGCATGAACAGGCTGATGAGCGTGTCGGCGGTGAGCTCCGAGCCGCCGCGGGCAAGCTCGGGCCCGAGGACTTCCGGTAATTTCTCGGGCACGATCCGGAACGACACCGGCACGCCCTCCAGCGAAGCCGCTTCGATCCGGTACTTCAGATCGTCGCGGTTGGGATACTGAGCCACCCACGCGGACCGCTGATCCGACGGAACCTGGGCCACGCGGCTGGGCTTGGTCTCCACGAGCGTCTTGCGGTCAAATCCGGCCGCCTCGATGAATGGCATCCAGTCGACGGGTGCGTCGCGCCCCTGTCCGGCGGCGGCAAAGCCGGTGTCCGGAGCGACCCGCTCAAACCGGATCAGGTGGCCGGTGCTGGCAACCGCGACGTACAGCGAGCCGGGGCGATCGCGCGAGGGTGCGGTCGAGTTCACCCAGTTCTGAGTCCACGTCTGGATGTCGAATCGCTGCGGCTCGCTGCGGTACCACAGAAAGACCGACGCCGGGTGCGGCTCGCGGAGTCGCTCGATCCCGCCGATCCGGGCGGGCGTGCGGGCGACGTCGTCCACGATGGAGACCCCGTAGGCCTCGTGTCGCGCGGGCTTGACGCCCGCGAGATTGGTGAGGTACTCGCGGGCCTTGGCCACGAGCACGACCGGAGGGTTCTCGGTCGGCGCGATGCGGTGGATGCCGAAGGTGTCCTGTAAGCCCCCGATGACGAGCACCGCGAGCAAGACCACACTCGCCAGCGTCCACGCCAGCCACGCGGCGATGCTGCCCTCGCCGCCGGAGACCGCGAGTAGCTCGGGGCTGGGAGTTTCGCCGGCGGCGAGCGCGGCGGCGAGCGGATCGCCTCCGGGCAACGCCGCGGAAACCGCCAGCGCGCTGCTGGGTCGGTTGCGCGGGTCGTTCTCGAGGCAGTGGAGGATGACGCGTTCGACGGCGGGATCGAGCCCGCGGACGATGGAGCTGGGGCTGGTGACCAGTGACGACGATGTGCCGCTCTTGTGCAGCGTGCGGAGCTCTTCGATCGATTGGGCGTTGAACGCGGGCTTGCCGGTGAAGAGCTCGTACAGGACCAGCCCCAGCGAGTACAGATCGCTCTTGCGCGAGACCTCGGTGCGGTTGAACTGCTCCGGGGCCATGTAGGCGGGCGTGCCGCTGGCGATGTCGCCCCGGGCGTTGAGATCGTCGGCGAAGCCGGCCACGCCGAAGTCCATGATGCGGGCGTTGCCCCGCCCGTCGAGCATGATGTTGGCGGGCTTGAGGTCGCGGTGAATGACGCCCTGCTCGTGGGCGGCGTGGAGGCCGGCGCAGATCTGGCGGGCGATCTGCAGCGCCTTGTCTTCGGGCAGGCGGCCGATGCGGCGCAGCAGCGAGCCCAGGTCCTCGCCGTCGACGTACTCCATCGTCAGGAAGACGGCGGGGCCGCTCGAGGTCTGAAACTCGCCGATGTCGTAGACCCGGCAGACGTTGGCGTGGCTGATCTGGCGGGTGAGCCGGACCTCGGAGCGGAAACGGTCGAGGCGGACGGGATCGAAGGCGAGTGATTCGGGGAGCAGCTTGAGGGCGACGGAGGAGCCGAGCTTGAGATCGTCGGCGCGGTAGACCTCGCCCATGCCGCCCTTGCCGAGCATGGCGACGACACGGTAGCGGTCCTGCAGGACGGTGCCGGGTGCGAAGCGGTTCCCGGTGGCGGCGCGGAGGGCCGCGGCCGTCGAGGCGGACGTGGGCTGGGCGTGCGAGGCGGTGATGTCCACGTCGTAGCGATCGGGCACGTCGAGAATCTATCACGATCGTGAACCCGGCGGCGGCGGAATCCGCTTCATGCTGCCTTATCGCATTCATTTGCAGCGTTCCGTATCATGCGGAGGAGCCTGCCACGGAGACCCGCACGGGGCGGGCGTGCGGGGTTGGACCGAAACGGAACATCGAGGGGAATCCATGTCGGACGCGCCGGCCAACGTGACCCTGCTTCTGCACGCCGCGGCGTCGGGCGATCGCAGGGACGTCGACGCCCTGATGGCGGCGATCTATCAGGATCTGCGCCGGCTGGCGCTGGCGCACATGAGCGAGGAGCGCCGCGACCACACGCTGCAGGCGACCGCCCTGGTCCACGAGGCGTACGTGAAGCTGATCGACCAGCGCAACACGAACTGGAACGACCGGGTGCACTTCTTTTCGGTGGCGTCGCGGATCGTGCGCCGGATCCTGATCGACCACGCACGGGCCCGCAACGCCGAGAAGCGCGGCGGGCCGGTCACCCGTGTGAGCATCGGCGAGCGGGACGTCGCGGCTCCCGAGCGCGATCTCGACGTCATCGCGTTGCACGAGGCGCTGGAAGAGCTGGCGACGCTCGACGAGCAGCAGGCCCGGATCGTCGAGCTGCGCTACTTCGGGGGATGCACGATCGAGGAGATCGCCGAACTGCTGAAGGTCGGCAAGCGGACCGTGGACCGTCAGTGGCTTGCGGCCAAGACGTGGCTCTTTGATCGGCTCAGCGAGAACGGCGATGACGCGGGAGGCGACCGTGGCCGGTGATGCGATGGCCCGCGCCCACGCGATCTTCACGCGGGCGCTGGAACTCGAAGGGGCGGCACGCGAGGCCATGGTGCGCGAGGCTTGCGGCGAGGATGCGGATGTGCTCCGCCGCGTGCGCCGGCTGCTGCAGGTCGCGGAGCGGACAACCGACTTCCTGGAGTCGCCGGCGGTCGCGGCGTTCGATCCGCGAGAGGCGGCGCTGCCGGAGGCCGTGGGGAACTACCTCGTTGTGGGCGTGCTGGGCGTGGGCGGTATGGCGACGGTCTACGAGGCGGTGCAGGAGAACCCCAATCGGCGGGTCGCGATCAAGGTGCTTCATCAGAGCATGAGCCACCCCGACGCGATGACACGCTTCCGGCTGGAGACCCAGACGCTGGCGAAGCTGCGGCATCCGGGGATCGCCCAGATCTATGAAGCCGGCGCCGCGCCGTTGGGGCAGGCCACGCCCTCGCCGTTCTTTGCGATGGAGCTGGTGCCCGATGCGTTGAGCATCACCGCGTACGCGACGCGGCGAGGCTTGTCGCTGCGTGAGCGGATCGAGATGTTCGTGACGGTCTGCGACGCCGTGCTGCACGGGCACCAGAACGGGATCATCCACCGCGATATCAAGCCGGCGAACGTGCTCGTCGGCCCGGACGGGCGTCCGAAGGTGATCGACTTCGGCATCGCGCGTGCGTCCGACGCGAACGGCGATTCGCTGACGGGCGCGAACGACCAGAAGAAGCTGATCGGCACGCTCAACGCCATGAGCCCGGAGCAGTGCGTCGACCCGTCGAGCATCGACGTGCGATCGGATGTGTACTCGCTGGGCGTGCTGCTGTACGAGCTGGTGACGGGTAGATTACCCCACGATCTGTCGCGGTGCTCGGTGCCGCAGGCGGTGCGGGTCATCACCGAGGGCGAGGTGGTGGGGGCGGGCAGGCTGAACGCCGAGGCCCGCGGCGATCTGGAGTCCATCATCGCGATGGCGATGGAGAAGGACCGCGAGCGTCGGTACGCGGGGGTGAGCGAGCTGGCGGCGGACGTGCGTCGCTACCTCGGCGATCAGCCGGTGCTCGCGCGGCGCTCGGGCGCGGTGGAGCGGGTTCGGAAGTTCGCGCGGCGCAACCCGGCGCTGACCGCGACGCTGGGTGCCGCCGCGGCGGCGCTCTTGGTGGGCGCGGTCGTTTCGACGTGGTTTGCGGTTGTCGCCAGCCGTGCGCGGGATGCCGCGGTGCGCCGGGAGCGTGAGCTGGAGGTGATCACCGAGTTCCAGGAGTCGCTGCTCGGCGGGCTGGATGTGAGGGCCATGGGTGACCAGCTCCGTGCCACGGTGCGAGCCCAGCTCGCCAAGGGGGCGAGCGCCGCGACGCCGGTCGGCCCGGATCCGAAAGCGTGGGATGAGGCGCTGGGTCGGCTGAACTTCACGACGATCGCGGTCGAGCACCTGCAGCAGAGCGTGCTGCAGCGGTACGCGGCGTCGATCCGCGATCGCTTCGGGGACAACCCGCTGCTGCGGGCGCGCCTGCTCCAGCAGCTCGCGACCACGCTGCGCTCCCTCGGGCTGCACGCCGATGCGCTCCCGTTGCTGGCCGAGGCGCTGGAAGTGCGGCGCAAGGAGCTCGGGCCCGATCACGACGACACACTGCAGTCGCGCTTCACGATGGGGGCGGTCCTCTCCACGCTCGGGCGATTCGACGAGGCGGAGGTGGAGCTGCGGGAGACTTACGAGCAGCGCCGGGCGCTGACGGGGCCCGATGATCGAAACGCCCTGACCGTGGCCACCTCGCTCGGTGGCGTCTACCAGCGCATGAACCGGCTCGCCGACGCCGAACGGATCTGGACCGACACACTCGCGCGTCAGCGTCGGGTCCTCGGCGACGATGACCCGGCGACGCTGCGATCGCTGAACAACATGGGGATTCTGCACGCGCTCAACGGACGTCTCGACAAGGCCGAGGAGAGCTGGCGGGAGCTGCTCGAGCGACGGCGCCGGACGCTCGGCGCGGACCATCCGGACTACCTCGGGTCGCTCGGCAATCTCGGCGGTCTCATGCTGGACCAGGGCCGCTTTGCCGATGCCGAGCCGCTGCTGCGGGAATCGCTGGCGGCGGACCGTCGTCGCTACGGCGATGTCCATCCGAGGACGCTGACGAGCATATCGATGCTGATGTCGCTGCTGCGCGAATCCGGGGACCTCGCCGGCGCGGAGGAGCTCGCCCGCGAGTGTCTCGCCGGCCGCACGGCCACGCTCGGAGCGGAGAATGTGGACACGTTGCACGTGCAGGCCACGCTCGGCGCCATCGTGTACGCCCGCGGGCGCGCCCCGGAAGGTGAGAAGATGATGCGCGATGCGCTTGAGGCGCAGACCCGCGTCGTCGGCGCCACCAACCCGGCCACGATGGGCACGATGACGCTGCTGATGCAGGCCCTGTGGAACGACGAACGCGTCGAGGACGCCCTCGCCGTCAGCACACGACTGGTCGAGCTTTCCCAGGCCAGCAAGGACCCGCTGTCGCCGGGGCCGACGCTGTCGGTGCACGGGGCCATTCACGGGGACGCCGGCAGGCACACCGAGGCACACAAGGCCCTGCACGACAGCTACGCGATGATCGAGGGCACCTTCGGCCCGGTTCATCCGCAGACGCGGGCGGCGGCCCAGCGCCTCGCAGACTACTACGGCGCGGCGCACGTCCGCGAACCCGCGGCCGGCCATGACAAGGAGCAGGCGAAGTGGCGTGCCGTCGCGGAGAAAGCCTCGGGCTGAATCGGTCGCGCAGACTTGCGTTGTCGTAGCCGGGGGTTTCCCGGCGCGACCCGTCTTCGCTTCTCGCGTCAGATGTGAAGGCACATAGGAGTTGAGGCATGGCGGTCAAACGACATCCGGTCGCGGTGGACATCACGGG
>ERZ1066133.159-NODE-159-length-37017-cov-10.946729_pt1 | contig 37017 bp, 30 predicted proteins | sample MGYA00382780_ERZ1066133 | MGnify/ENA primary metagenome ERZ1066133 (study PRJEB33369, sample SAMEA5778363) | biofilm metagenome | biome: Industrial cooling water; feature: Water cooling tower basin; material: Biofilm | place: United Arab Emirates | collected... | reverse complement strand
CCACGGCCCCGGGCACCACCGCCTGGCCGCTCAGCCGCGGCGCAGCCTTTCGAGCAGCGCCGCGAAGCCCGGCTGGCCCTGGAGCGCGGCTAAGTCGCGGTCGGCCAGCAGGTGCTCGAGGTCGTCGTAGCCGCACTCGATGGCGCGTTCGAGGGCCTTGAGCGCCGGCTGTGAACGGCCGAGCAGGCTCAGGGAGCAGGCCAGGTTGTAGAGCACCGTGGGGTCCCCGGGGCAGGCCCGGGCCAGGGCCAGGTCGGCGCGCAGTCCCTCCCGCAGGCGCCCCAGCCGCGTCAACACCTGGGCCAGCTCCGCGAGCGCCTCCAGCCGGCCCGGGTCGCGCCCCAGCGCGAGCGCCAGGAAGTCGGCCAGGAACTCGTCCCCCAGGCGGCCGAGGCGCGCCCGGAGGTCGGGGTCCAGTTCCAGCGATCGGTGCGCCATGGCGGGCCGGCTGCAACGGGGTTGCCGGCGTCCACTAGGGTAGGCGCTGGCCGCCGGCCCCCGCTCCTTCCCTCGATCCTCGAGTGCCCGCCGTGGAAATCCGCTTCTGCGACCTCTGCAACGAATCCGTACCCCTGGCCGACCTGCGCAGCGGACGAGCCCGCCGGGTGGGGGAGCGCGTGGTCTGCGCCGCCTGTGAAGCGGCCATGGAAAAAACCGAGCCGGCGTCGCCCGGGGCCGCCCCGCAGGCGCTCGCGCCCGCGGAAACCGGCGCCAGGCGCAGCGAGGTCCGCCGGGAAAGCGGCGGCTCCGGACCGGAGTGGGCGGCCGGCTTCGCGATCCTCGTGGCCGGGGGGCTGGGCTACCTGGCGGTGGACCGATCCGAACGCGCGCAGATCCAGCTCGCCGCGGCCCTCGATCAGCAGCAGCGCGCGCTGTCGGGTTATGCAGAGCGCCTGGCCCAAGGCACCCAAGCGGTCGAGTCCGCCTTGGCCGCAGACAGCCTGGCGCGCGGCGTCCAGGGGGAGGAGCTGCGCTCGATCGACCTGCGCTGGCGCTCGGAGCTGGGCGGCCTCTCGGCGCGCATCGAGGACCTGGCTGGCAACCTGGCCGGCCTGGGCGGGAGGCTCAGCGAAATCCAGGCGGCCGATGAGCGCTTGGTCCAGGTCGAGCGCGGTCTGCTCGGCGCCCAGCGCGACCTGCAGACCTTGACCGAGGCGGTCTTGAACCTTTCCGAACGCCTGGCCAGCGGCGTGGCCTTCGGCGGTGCCCGGGGTCTGACGGGGCCGGCCGGCGCGGCGGATCCCACGGGCGACCAGCAACCTCCGCCCTTCGCCGCGGATCTGGAGGCCCTGCAAAGCCCCGATTACGGAGCGCGCTGGGCGGCGGTGGACGCCCTGGGGCGCCGGGGCGATCCCGCCGCGGCGCCGTACCTCGTCCCCTGTCTGCAGGACAGCGACTTCTTCGTGCGCATGGCGGCTGCGCGGGCCCTGGGGCAGCTCGGCAATCTGGTGGCCGTCCCCGCCCTGATCGAAGCCCTGGTGGACCCGGAGCCCAGCGTGGCCGAAGCGGCGGTCGAATCCCTGCGTTTCCTGACCGGCCGCAACTTCAAATTCGATCCGATCGAAAAGGTCGACGAGCGCAAGAAACGCGCCCAGGCCTGGCGCGACTGGTGGGAGCGCTCCGGCTCGAGCGGCGCCGGTTGAACGCCGCCGCCCGGCCGGTCGCTGCCGCGCCGATCACTTGGCTTCGATGCGGATCGAGCGCTTGGTCTCGAGCGGCTGCTTGCTGGGCAGCTCCACGGTCAGGACGCCCTTGTCGAAGGTCGCCGTGACCCGCTCGGCGTCGACCTCGATCGGCAGGCCGACGCGGCGTTCGAAGCTGCCGTAGTGGCGCTCGCTGTGGACGACCCGGTCCTGTTCGGAGCGCTCGACGACCTTCTTGTGACCGCGCAGGGTCAGCAGGTCGCCGTCCACCGTCAGGTCGAGGTCCTCGATCGAGACCCCGGGCAGCTCGGCGTGCAGCCGCAGGCCGCCTTCGGTCTTCTCCAGCTCGAAGCGCGGGCTGAAGTCGCCTCCCGGACGGGCGTACCAGCCGGCGAGGGGGCTGTGCTCGAGGCGCGGGCCGAGATCCTCGAACAGACGGTCGAACAGGCGCCCGAATTCGCCGAAGGGGCCAAAGCCCAGGGTGGCGAGGGTCGGGGCGGACTTGGCGTAGGTGCGGGTGGCGACGGATTGGGGCTTGGTCTGCATGGTGTTGTGGGCTGCGGCTGGGATTCCTGGGGCCAGCCGCGGCTGCGGAAACGGGGAAGCAAGGGCCGTGCCATGTCAAAAGGGCGGCCCGGGGACCCCTGAGAGGCTGTCATGGGAGCGACCGGCTGCCAGTGTGGCGCAAAACTGCCAAACTGGCGCCCTTGCGGGGCTTTGGCACCCGGCGGGCCGCGGCCCCGCCGAGGTGCCGGCCCCGGACAAGCCCCGGGCCCGGGGGCCCTGGCCTGGCCGTGGAACCCGCTCGCGGCGGCCGGTGGGGTGCGCGGCCACCCCGGCGGCTCGCTGGGGGTCCCCGGAGCCGGCGCCCGGGCGGGGGGGCGGCGATTGAGGGGGCCCCCGCAGGGCGCTACCTTCGCCCCCGCGTGAGCACCGCACACAAAGTCACCGTCGTCGGCGCCGGCTACGTGGGGATGACCTGCGCGCAGCGCCTGTGCCAGCTGGAGCTCTGCCGCGAGGTGGTGCTGATCGACGTCAAGGCCGGGCGCGCCCAGGGCATCGCCCTGGACCTGGCCCAGGCGGCCGCCATCGAGGGCTATGGCACGCGCGTGATCGGCACCGGGGACCCCGCCCGCACGGCGGGCTCCGACCTGGTGATCATGACCGCGGGCCGGCCGCGGGCCCCGGGCATGAGCCGCTCGGACCTGCTCGAGGTCAACGGGCGGGTGGTGCGCTCGGTGGCGGAGTACGTGCGCCAGGGATCGCCCGACGCCTTCGTGATCGTGGTCACGAACCCGCTCGACTCGATGGTGCAGCTGATGCGCCAGGCGCTGGGCTTCCCCGGCAAGCGCGTGGTCGGCATGGCCGGGGTGCTCGATTCGGCGCGCTTTTCCATGTTCCTGGCGGAGGCGGCCAAGGTCGGCATCGCCGACGTGGACGCGATGGTGCTCGGAGCCCACGGCGATTCGATGGTGCCGGTGCTCGACTTCTGCACCGTGGGCGGGATTCCAGCCAAGCACCTCCTGCCTCGCAGCACGCTCGAGGCCCTGGCGGGCCGCACGCGCAACGGCGGTGCCGAGATCGTCAAGCTGCTCGAGACGGGCAGCGCCTTCTACGCTCCGGCCAGCGCCGCGGTCGCCATGGCGCGCTCGGTGCTGCGCGACGAAAAGCGCGTGCTGCCCTGCGCCACGCTGCTGAACGGCGAATACGGCATCGAGGGCCTGTTCATGGGCGTGCCCGCCGTGCTGGGGGCGGGCGGTGTCGAACGCATCGTCGAGCTGCCGCTCGATACCGAAGCGCGCATCGCCCTGCAGAAGACCGCCGGGGCGGTGGCCCAGGACCTCGACAAGCTGCGCGAGCTGGGCCTGTACTGATCCCGATCGGCGCCGCGCGCCGATCGCCGTTTTCTTCTCCCTTCCCGATGAGCACCCGCACCGAGACCGACTCCTTCGGCCCGATCGAAGTCCAGGATGAGCGCCTATGGGGCGCCCAGACCGAGCGCTCGCGGCACAACTTCAAAATCGGCGGCCAGCGCTTCCCGCGCGAGCTGATCCGCGCCCTGGCGCTGGTCAAGCTGGGCGCGGCCAAGGCCAACATCGAGTTGGGGGAGCTGTCGATGCTCGACGCGGTCCAGCAGGAGGCGCTGCTGGCCGCAGCCCAGGAGGTGGCGGATGGGCGCTTCGACGATCACTTCCCGCTGGTGGTCTGGCAGACCGGTTCCGGGACGCAGACCAACATGAACGTCAACGAGGTGATCAGCAACCGCGCGATCCAGCGCCTCTCGGGCAAGCTCGGCTCCAAACACCCGATCCACCCCAACGACCACGTCAACCGTTCGCAGTCCTCGAACGACGTGTTCCCGACCGCCATGCACGTCGCCAGCGCCGAGCGCGTCCACGCGCGCCTGCTCCCGGCCCTGCGCGCCCTGGCGGATGGCTTCGACCAGAAGGCCGAGGAGTGGACCGATGTGGTCAAGATCGGCCGCACGCACCTGCAGGACGCCACGCCCCTGACCGTCGGCCAGGAGTTTTCCGGCTACGCCCAGCATGTGCGCGATGGCGTGCGCGTGCTCGAGCTGCTGCTGGCGCCGGTGTACGAGCTGGCCCTGGGGGGCACCGCGGTGGGCACCGGTCTCAACACCCACCCGCGCTACGCCGAGCTGTCCGCCAAGAAGATCGCCGAGCTGACCGGCCTGCCCTTCCGCAGCGCCCCCAACAAGTTCGCCGCCCTGGCCGGCCACGACGCCCTGCTCGGGCTTTCCGGCGGTCTCAAGCAGGTGGCCGCGGCCCTGATGAAGATCGCCAACGACATCCGCTGGCTCGGCTCCGGGCCGCGCTGCGGATTGGGCGAGCTGCATTTGCCTGAAAACGAGCCGGGCTCCTCGATCATGCCGGGCAAGGTCAACCCGACCCAGTGCGAGGCGCTGACCATGGTCTGCGTGCAGGTGATGGGCAACGACGCGGCGGTCGGCTTTGCCGGCAGCCAGGGCAACTTCGAGCTCAACGTGTTCAAGCCCGTGATCATCCACAACGTGCTGGAGTCGATCACCCTGCTGGCGGACGCGGCGGACTCCTTCCGCTCGAACTGCCTGGATGGCCTCGAACTCAACCGCCAGCGCGTCGAAAGCCTGATGCAGCAATCGCTGATGCTGGTCACGGCGCTCAATCGGCACATCGGCTACGACCGGGCCGCCAAGGTCGCCAAGACGGCCTTCGAGAAGAACGCCACCCTGCGGGAGACCGTGATCGCCCTGGGCTTCATGACCGGGGAGGCCTTCGACGCCGCCGTCCAGCCCCGGGACATGATCGGCCCGCGCGCCAGCTGAGCCCGGCCGGCCCGGCCCGGACCCCCCGCGGCCGCCGGGGGGGCGCCCCCCCGACGGGGCTGCCTCCGCACCGGCCAGTCCGGGCCAGCGGGCCCCGCCCTGCCCGCGCCGCGGCCTCCCCTGGCTCGGAACCTCCCCGGGGCCTCCGGGCGGCCCCCGGGGGCTCCCCGGGAGGCTTCCTTGGCCCCCTGACCCGGCCCGGCGCTTTTTCCCGCCCGGGCCCGCCGCTACACTTCTCGGCCCCGTTTCACGCCGAGGAACCCCATGCACGTCAAGATCCGGAAGAGCCGCGCCAAGCACGCCAAGCAGACCGGCTACCGCACCCGCCAGCAGACCAAGGGCGGCCGCAAGGTCAACCGCCGCCAGCGCGCCCGCCACGGCAGCTTCTGACCTGCGGCGCGAGCGGGCCCCGGGATGCAGGATGCCCGGGATCCGCGCTGCCCGGGATCCGCGCTGCCTGGGATTCGCGCTGCCTGGGATTCGCGCTGCGCGAGATCCGCGCTGCGGGGGATCCGGCACCGGCCCTGCGCCGGGCCCGGCTCCCAGCCCGCAGCGCTCAGGCAGCCCGGCCAGCGCTCAACGGGACCCGGGCCGCCGCTGGGCGGTCCGGTCGAGGCGGCGCGAGGGACACGCCGGGGTTTGCCTGTCGCGGCTCGGATCTCCCGGCGCAGGCGCCGGTGAGCGCAGCGCCCGCAATCGCGCGGCAAAGTGCGTCGGGGAAGTGCCCCAGGAAAGTGCCCCGGGAAAGTGCGGCCCTCCCCGGGCTCCGCCCAAGCTCCGGGCTCCGCCCGAACCCTGGCCCCTGCCCAGGGCGGGCCCGGTCTGGAATCTGCCCTGGGTCTGGAATCTGCCCTGGGTAGCGGGCGCCGAGGAACCGCAGCGCTGAGGCTGGCCTGCCCCTCAGTGTCCGGGCAGCACCTGCACGGAGGATAGGGACGCGGGCAGGACGTTGATCGTGCCGGCGCCGGAGGAGCCAGCGCCCGGAGGCTGGCCCGTGAGGGGATCGTTGCCGCTGGCGAAGTTCTGCAGCTTGCCGCTCCACTCGCCGTCGCCCGGATCGATTTCGCGGGCCATGGTCCAGGCCTGGTAGGCGCGGTCCCGGTCCCCGAGCCTCCAGAAGTGGTCGGCGATGTCGCCCCAGATCTCGTCGTTGCGGCCGGCGCGGCCGCTGGCCCGGTCGAGGGCGCCGCGCACCCGGGCCTGGTCGTGGTTCAGAACCTCATCCGGCAGGTGCGGCAGCCAGCCGCCCTCGTTCGCGTGCTCCCAGGAGGTCAGGAGGTGCTCGCTGGCCAAGGCCACGTCGCCCCGTTCCAGGGCCAGGCCGCCGAGCTGCTGGCGCACCTGCAGGGGCTCCTGCGCGCTGGCCAGCCAGGCGTCGAGCCGGCCCTCCACCAGCTCGGGCGGCAGGTGGCGGGCGGCCGCGAGGATCAGGCCGTCGGCGCCCTGCTCGGAGCCCAGCCGCCCCTCCAGCAGGGCCAGGGCCTCCTCGCTGCGCTGGGTGCCGTTGAGCAGCTCGAAGAGCTGCACGTCCAGGTCCGTATCGGCGCCCTGGGCCAGGCGCGCGCGCAGCTCCTGCTCCGCCCGCGCCGGGTCCAGGCGGGCCAACAGGCGCATGCCTTCGTGCAGGGAGTCGCCCGAAAGCTGATCCAGGGCGCTGGCGCGCGCTTCCTCGGTGCGGCCCGCGCGCTCGAGCAGCTGGGCAACCTCGAGGCGCATCGCCGGGGCCACGCCCTGGGCCGCCCGCAGGCGGGGTTCGATCAGCGCCAGGGCCATGGCCGGCTCCAGCTGTCCGAGGCTCTGCAGGTAGCCGACCAGGGGCCAGTCGTGGTCCAGGAAGCCGGTGCCCTCCATGCCCGGGGCGCGGCGCAGGGCTTCGGCGAAGGCATCCGCGGCGCGCACGGGGTTGCCGCCGGCCAGCAGGGCCTCGCCCACCTGACCCCAGGACTCCGCTCCCAGGCCCGGCGCCCGGCCCAGCAGCAGGTAGGCCTGCTCGAGCTGTCCGATGCGCAGGTACTGCTCGAGCAAAAAGCTGGCCAATTCGGTTTCGTCCGGCCCCGCGGCGAAATGGGCCTCGATCGCGCCGGAGCCGAGCAGCAGGCTCAGCTCGGCCAACAGACCGGCGCCTTGGGTCGCCGCCGGGGGGCGGCCCTGGTCCTGTCGGGCGAGCGGCAGATGGGCCTCGACCGCGGCCCGCTGCCCGAGGGCCGGGGCGGCGGCGGCGGTCGCCGGCGACGCCGCGCTCGCCGGCTCGGCGGGGGCCTCGGGCCCGGGCTCGCGGGGCCGGTCGCCGGAGCGGGAGACCTGTTCGGGGGCGCCGCCCCCGTCGCTCGCAACGGAGGCCGGGCTCGAGGCCCCGAACATGAAGCCTGCGGCGGCTCCGGCGATCAGGCAGGAGAAACCGACCGCCAAAAGGGCAGAAGAGGAACGGTGTTGCATCGCAGATCTCTGGCTGGGCAGGGCCCCGGCCTGGTGATATCAGGAACCCACGGGAGCGGTCTGCGTCTACGGCTGCGGCCGCTCGAAAATCGGAATTTGTCGCACATTTCGAGCCCTGGCCCCGACCGGCGCCGGCGGCTCCCGGAGCGGGGGCCGCGCAGGGCCCCCGGCCGCCGTCCGCTCCCCCCGGCGGGGTGCGCTCCCGCCCGAACAGGAGGGGATCGGGGTCCCCGGGGGGGCCCCCGGCGGCCCTCAACCGGCGCGCGGGCCGGTCCGGAACGGGCGCGCCAGGGTCAGGTCCTGGGCACCGTAGGAGGGGCCGGCCCGCCCCTGGCCGTACAGGTGCCGCGGCCGGCCGCTGGTGCGGAAGAAGCGCAGTCGGAAGAAAATCTGACCGTCCTCGACCAGGAACGGCACGTCGTGGGCGCGCACCTCGAGCACCGCCGGGGTGCCGTGGCCCCGCGGGCTGCCGTCCTCGGCCTGCTCCCAGCCGAAGCCGTTGTCGAAGAAGCCGGCGTAGTTGTTGCGCAGTTCGCCGAAGCCGACGTCCACGGGCAGCATCTCGGCGCACAGGTCGGGCGGCACCCGCAGCCGTTCGCGGCTGGCGAAGATGTAGAAGCGGCCCGGGTCGAGGATGCAGCCGGCGGCGCCCGGGGCCTGCTTGGGCTCGCTGGCGTACACCGACTCGAAGAAATCGAACGGGTCGTGCACCGCGTTGGCGCCGAACTCGACCACGCCGGTGTGCAGCGCCGCGCGCCAGCCGCAGGGCTTGCGACCGCTGAGCCCCACGCGCAGTTCGAGGGCGCCCTGTTCGTCGAAGCGCACCTCGGACAGGTCCAGGGGGCGCTGGCCCTCGAAGCACAGCGGCGTGGCCGCATAAATGCCGCGCAGCTCCTCACGGGAGAGGGCGCACTCGCCGCTCTGCAGGCGCGCCTGGACCAGCCGGTCGCCGCGGCGCAGGCGCACCGGGAAGGACAGCGGCACGATCTCGAGCCACAGGGGCCCGCGGTAGCCCGGCGGAGTCTCGTCGAAGCGCGGGTGGCCGGGCACCAGCACGCGGCAGAACAGGTCCAGGCGACCGCTCGAGCTGCGCGGGTTGAAGCGCGCCACCACCCCGGGGGGCAGGTCGAGGCGCTCCTCCAGCTCGACCAGATAGATCAGCCCGCGCTTGAACACGGCGCCCTGGCCGTCCAGGTTGCCCTGCTCGATGGCCAGCTCCTCGACCCGCCCTTCGATGGTGGCCCGCTCCGGGAGGAACCCGGAGCGCAGGGTCGCGAAGCGCCCCGACAGGCGCAGGTCCAGGCTGGCTGGCTGCAGCTGGCGCTGCTCGATCGCGGGCGCGTCGACCGGGACCAGGATGTGGCGGCCGACCCAGGCGGCGATCTGGTGGTCCACCAGGATCCCCCCGCCGGGGGCGCGGGCGGCGCTGGGCGGGCCGCTGCGCGAGTCTTCGCGGGGCTGCTTCGAGGCCTGAGGCATGCGGGCATGGTGGAGCTCCCGGGCCGGGCCCGCAAGCGCCGGCCGGCGCCTGGTCCTGGCCCCCTCGCGCGGCTATCCTCTTCCGCCCGCGATCCGCCGACCGCCGGCGACCCGCGCAGGGCCCGCGTCCCAGATCGACCCCCGATGAAGATCCACGAGTTCCAAGCCAAGCAGCTCCTGGCCCGTTACGGGGTCTTGGTGCCGCGCGGGCGCGAATGCACCAGCGCCCAAGCCGCCGCCGAGGCCTACACCGCCCTGGGCTCGCCGGTCGCGGTCGTCAAGGCCCAGATCCATGCCGGCGGCCGCGGCAAGGCCGGCGGCGTCAAGCTGGTCAAGAGCGCCGAAGAGGCCCGCGCCGCGGCGGCCGGCATGCTGGGGGTCAAGCTCAAGACCTACCAGACCGGCCCGGAGGGCCAGGAGGTGCGGCGGCTGTGGGTCGAGGAGGGCTCCAAGATCGCCAAGGAGTACTACATCGGCATCGTGGTCGACCGCGCCGTCGGCGGCCCGGTGATGATGGCTTCCTCCGAGGGCGGGGTCGACATCGAGCACGTGGCGGCGACCACGCCCGAGAAGATCCTCAAGCAGGCCTTCGGCAGCGACGGCAAGCTGGCCGCCGCCGATGCGCGCCGGCTGGTGCAGGGCATCGGCCTGCCGGCCAACCTGGTCGAGCAGGGTGTGGTGCTGCTGCAGAAGCTCGCCCAGGCCTTCTGCGAGCTGGACTGCTCCCTGGCGGAGATCAATCCCCTGGTGCACACCAGCGACGGCAAGGTCCTGGCCCTCGACGCCAAGATCAACTTCGATAGCAACGCGCTCTTCCGCCATCCCGACGTGGTGGCCCTGCGCGACCTGCACGAGGAGGACCCCAAGGAGATCCAGGCCAGCAAGTTCGACCTGTCCTACATCGCGCTGGACGGCAACATCGGCTGCATGGTCAACGGGGCCGGCCTGGCCATGGCCACCATGGACGTGATCAAGCTGCACGGGGGCGAGCCCGCCAACTTCCTCGACGTGGGCGGCGGCGCCACCAAGGAGAAGGTCACCGAGGCCTTCAAGATCCTGCTCTCGGATTCCCAGGTGAAGGGCGTGCTGGTCAACATCTTCGGGGGCATCATGAAGTGCGACGTGATCGCCGGCGGCGTGATCGCGGCCGTGCGCGAGATCTCGCTCAAGGTGCCCCTGGTGGTGCGTCTCGAGGGCACCAACGTCGAACTCGGCAAGAAGATGCTGGAGGAATCCGGCCTGCCGATCATCACCGCCAGCGACCTGGACGAGGCCGCTTCCAAGATCGTCAAGGCCCTGTCCGGCCGCAAGTGACCCGAACCGCAACCCACGAGAAGAGAGAGACGCCATGTCCGTTTGGGTCGACAAGCACACCAAGGTCCTCACCCAGGGCTTCACCGGCAAGACCGGCACGTTCCACTCCGAGCAGGCCCTGGCCTACGGGACCAAGCTGGTCGGCGGTGTGACGCCGGGCAAAGGCGGCACCAGCCACCTGGGCCTGCCCGTGTTCAACACGATGGCCGAGGCGCGGGAGAAGACCGGCGCCAACGCTTCGGTGATCTACGTGCCGCCGGCGGGCGCCGCCCAGGCGATCATCGACGCGGTCGACGTGGGCATCGAGCTGATCGTGACCATCACCGAAGGCATCCCGGTGATGGACATGGTGCGCGTGCGGGAGCACATGCGCGGCAAGCGGAGCCGCCTGATCGGTCCCAACTGCCCGGGCATCATCACCCCGGGCCAGTGCAAGATCGGCATCATGCCCGGCTACATCCACAAGCCCGGCCGCGTGGGCGTGGTCTCGCGCTCGGGCACCCTCACCTATGAGGCCGTGTGGCAGCTGACCACCCGCGGGATCGGCCAGTCCACCTGCATCGGCATCGGCGGCGACCCGGTCAACGGCACCAACTTCGTCGACTGCCTCCGGGCCTTCAACGACGACCCGAACACCGACGCGATCATCATGATCGGCGAGATCGGTGGGTCTGCGGAGGAGGAGGCGGCGGAGTTCATCCGCGCCCAGGTCAAGAAGCCGATGGTCGGCTTCATCGCCGGGGTGACCGCCCCTCCCGGCCGCCGCATGGGGCACGCGGGGGCGATCATCTCGGGCGGCAAGGGCACCGCGGCCGAGAAGATCGCGGCGCTCGAGCGCGCCGGAGTGACCATGACCCCCAGCCCGGCCCTGCTGGGCAAGCTGATGGAGGAACGCCTGGCGGCGGCCGGATTGCTGGCCCGCGCCCGGGCCTGAGCGCAGCCCCCGCCCGGCGCGGGGCGGCCCCCAACGAGTCCCGGCTTCGCAGCCCCCGGGGCGCGGGCCACGCCGCGGCGGCCGCGCCCCCGCGGATCTCCCGGGGGGCGGGCGCGGGGCCGCCTGCCCCGTCCGCCGGGCGGCCCGCGGCCGCGCCGGTCTGCGGTCCGCTGTCCGGCCCGCTCCCGGGGAAGGTCCGGGCCGAGGCCCTGAGCGCGACCCGACCCGCGCGGCCCCAGCCAGCCCGGGTGTCGGTCCCCGGGCCCGGAAAGTGGATCCTGCGGCTCCCGTCCCGGGCCTAAGATGGCCGCAGAGCCCGACGTGCCCGGGCCACCTGCGACCCGCTCCCTCCGGCAGCCCTGTTTCCATGCAACTTCTTGCTCTGATCGGCGCCACCGAGATCTGGATCATCCTGGGGGTCGTGCTGCTCTTGTTCGGCGGACGCAAACTGCCCGAGCTGGCCCGCGCCGCCGGCAGCAGCATCACGCAGTTCAAGCGCGGGCTGAAAGAGGAGCCCGAGGCGCTGGAGGCGCCCGCCAAGAAGCCCGCCGGCGAAGCGGAGTCCAAAACCTGATCGAGGCGCTGAGGCCCGCGCCGCGGGCCTGCGGCCCCGCCGGCGCCAGGGGCCCGCGCCCCTGGACCTGCCCCGGGCCCACCTGAAGCGGCTCGGTCTCCCCGGTCCGCCCACCGCACCCGAGCCCCCGTCCATGCTTGTTCCGCCCCGCGACCCCGCCCCGAACCGGGCCCCGATCTCGGCCCCCCTGGGGCTCAGCGGGGCGCTGCTGTGCGGGGGCCAAAGCCGCCGCATGGGCCAGGACAAGGCGCGGCTGTTGTGGCGCGGCCGTCCGCTGCTGTTGGCCGGGCTTTCGCGCCTGGCCGCGGTCGCCGATGAGCTGCTGCTGGCCTGCGGGACCCCGGGGCGCTACGCCGACCTGCTCGGGGACCCCCGCGGGGCCGAGCTGCCCGAGCGCTACGCCGGCCGGCCCCTGCGCGAGGTCTGCGATCGCCCGCGGTCCGCGGGGGATGCGCCCCTCGGGCCCTTGGCTGGACTGGAAGCGGCCCTGGCGGCGGCCCAAGGAGAGTGGGTGTGGGTGACCTCCTGCGATCTGCCCCTGCTGGAACCGGAGCTCGGTCAGGAGCTCCTGGCACGCGCCCAAAGCGAGGGGGCTGACGTGGCCCTGTGCGCCCTGCCGGCACCCGCGGGCGCGGGGCTGCTGCCGGAGCCGCTGTGCGCGGTGTACCGCTCCGGCGTGTGGAGCGCCTGCCGGCGGGCCTTGGATGCGGGCGAAAGGCGCGTCCTGGCCTGGTCCGGGCATGCCTGGGAGCCCCCCGGGGAGGCCCCGCGCCGTCCGCGCTCCACGCTGCTGCCCCTGGAGGCCGCCCGGGCCCGCGCGGTCTTCAACCTGAACACCCCCGAGGACCTGCGCGCCTTGGAGTCGGCCCCCCCGGGCCGGGAGCTGTCGGCATGAGTCAGGGAATCGAACTGGCCAGCCTGCTCGCCCCGGTCGAGCCGGGCCTCGAGCGCATGCGCGCGGTGATCTCGTCCGCCTTGGAGGAGCGCTCCCCGGCGGTCGCCGACATGACCGCCCATGCCGCCCGCTTCCGCGGCAAGCAGCTGCGCGGGGCCCTGGTCCTGCTCGCCGGGCAGGCCTGCGGCAACCCGAGCCAAGAGCTGCCCGAGGTGGCCGCGGTGGTCGAGCTGATCCACCTGGCGACCCTGGTCCACGACGACATCCTCGACGGTGCCTCCGTGCGCCGCAGGGTGGCCAGCGTCAACCATCGCTGGGACAACCAGGTGGCCGTGCTGCTCGGCGATTTCATCTACGCGCGCGCCTTCGCCCTGTCGACCGAACTGTCCTCGCGGCTGTGCAGCCGCACCCTGGCGCGCACGACCCAGCGCCTGTGCGTGGGGGAGATCGAGCAGAGCGCCCGCCGCTACGACTTTTCGATCCGGCCCGAGGACGTGGAGGCGATCGCCGCGGCCAAGACCGCCAGCCTGTATGCGTCCGCGGCCGAATTGGGCGCCCTGTATCCCCAGGGAGACGCGGCCCTGGCGGCCGAGTTCGAGCGCTTCGGCCACGAGATCGGCCTGGCCTTCCAGCTGGTCGACGACTGCCTCGATCTGGTCGGGAGCGAAGGGGAGCTGGGCAAGACCGCGGGCATCGATGCCCAGGACGGCAAGCTGACCCTGCCGGTGATCCTGGCCTATCGAGCCGCCAGCCCCCGGGCCCAGGAGCGCATCCGCAACCTGTTCGCGGGACCCGATCAGGAGCGTCCGCGCCGCCTCGAGCGACTGCGGCTCGAGTGCGACCTGGAGGCCGGCGTCGGTCAGACCCTGGCGCGCGCCCGCGAGCTGGTGGAACGGGCCCGAGGCCGCCTCTTGAAGCTGCCGGCTTCGCCCGCCCGTCGCGCGCTCGAAGAGCTGGGCGGCTTCGTGCTGAGCCGGCGGTTCTAGACCCCCGCGGCCCGCCCGTCGAGCCCGGGCCCCGGCGGCCGAAGCCTGGTTTCGGCGCCCCGTTCCTCGGGCTCCCGGCGCGGGAATCGGGCCCATGCGACCCGAAACCGCAGGCGCTCCCAGCCCGTCCTGACCCAAGCTTGTCGGGCACCCGACCCGGCTCGGGCCGTCCGGCCCGGGCCCCCCGGGCGCGCGCCCGCCGCTGGACCCGCTCCGGGCTCCCGACGGGCCGCGCAGGCCTCCGGCCCCGCGCCGGGGGGAACCCAGCGGCTCCCCGAGCTGTCCCGGGATCCCTGGCGCCCGAAGAACCTTCCAGGCCCACCGGCGACCCGTACTCCCCGGGCTCCTCCCGGTCGAGATAAGGCCCCAGATGCTAGCCCAAGCCAACCAAGCACCGAACACGGGCGCCCGCGCCTCCGATGCCCCCAAGCGGGCGCCCTTCCGCTGGGGTTTCCTGAGCTCCCTGGCCGTGCTCTTGGTGCTGACCTTTTCGGGCCAGGCGCTGATCGCCCTGTTGCGGCCGGCCTTCATGGCCGGCAAAGGCGCCTACATCGCCGGGGGGCCGGGCGCGCTGCTGGACCCGGCGCTTTATTTCGAGGCCCTTTCGAAGGGGCCCGGCGGCGCCCTGCGACCGGCGCTGCTCGGGCTGTTCCTGCTGGCCAGCCTGGGCTGGACCTGGGCCAACCGGGGGGCGGTGCAGCGCTATTTCACCGCCATGCACACCGGCGTGGTCACGGTCTCCCTGTCGCTCTTGGCGGTGGCCGCGGGGGTGATGATCCCCCAGATCGACCCCGTCGATGACCCGGATGCGCGCGTGATGGCTCCCGGCGTGCCCGGCTCCAACTACGAGCAGCACTACCAGCAGTTCCGCTTCGCCCAGAGCTATTTCCTCTGGCACCTGCTGCACCTCTATGGCTTCGGCATGCCCAGCGGCGAAATCCCGCCCCAGGCCGTGGCGGGTCTCGAGCGCCGCGCCGACCGCTATGGCAGCGAGGAAGCCAAGAACACCGAAAAGCAGATGCGGGCGGCGATCGCCGGCCAACAGAAGGGCCAGCTGATCGAGGAGTTTGCGACCCGTAACGATCGCGCTCTGCGCGGTTTCTTCGATTTTTCGAGCCGCTTCGAGCTGAACCGGATCTATCGCTCCTACTGGTTCGCCAGCCTGATGGGCTGCCTGTTCGTCGCCATCGCCTTCAACACGTTCAAAGGCGGCCCACAGCGCTGGTTCAAGGTCCAGAAGCTGGGCTTCTTCCTGGTCCACGTGGGCATGCTGATCCTGCTGACCGGCGGCGGGCTGTCGCGCTCCTGCACCGAGCGCGGCATCATGCACCTGTACAAGGGCGGCCTGGACGAGGAGCGGGATGGCACCTACGACCGCCGCGACGGCGACATCCCGCCGATCGAGGACACCTTCTACGAGCACTTCACCGCCGATCGGCTGGCGCGCATGCCCTTCGGCGTCAGCCTGGAGCAGTTCGCGCGCCGCGATTGGCTGGCGCTGGTGGTGCGCTTCAACGACGACCAGGGGCGCGCCAACCCGCCCACGCACACGCTTTGGAAGGGCCGGCGCATCGACCTGGACTACGAGTATCTGGACGCCGCCGGCCGGGTGCTCGAGACCAACGCCGACGGGGACCCGATCGACGCCAGCGGCGTGCTCCTGGCCCGCGAGGAGCTCGACAAACGGCCGCGCCTGCGCATCGAGGTGCTCTCGCTGCATGACCAGGCCGAGGTGGGGGAGCCGACCGTGCGCGAGGCCCAGCCCGGGGAGCGCCCCGCGGGGGAGGATCCCCTGCCCCTGGCGATCCTGGTGCTGCCCGATTACCAGCGCATCCTGAACTCGGGCCAGCCGGGGCCCGGGGACCAGCTGCCGACCCGCAAGGTGTATTTCTCGCCCGCCGCGGGCGAGGAGTTCGAGGTGCGCGGCTTCGCCGACCCCCTGGGCTCGTTCCGGCTGCTGACCGTGGCCGAGGGCGACCCGCGCGCGGCCTTCCCTCCGTCGGAAGGCCAGCTGGGCGAGATCAGCTATCGGATCGCGGCGGGCGGCGAGCGGCTCGACGGCCGGCTGCCGGTGTCCATCGGCCAGCGCCTGCCGCTGCCGGGCGGCTATGAGATCCTGTTCCAAAAGGCCACCAAGTCCTATCGCGAGGATCCGGTCAGCGGGCAGGTGCTGGCCGATGAGCGGCCCCTGGCGGAGCAGGCCTTCGTGGCTCCGGCAGTCACGGCGACGCTCTACGGCCCCGACGGCACCAGCGAGGTGCGCGTGCTCCACGACCGGCGGCCGTCCGCGCGTCAGCGCTCGCGCGAGGCGCCGCTGGCCCTGGATGCGGTCGAGCTGACCCTGGAGTGGAACGAATGGTTCGCTCCCGGCCCGCCGCGCTTCGTGCTCGGCTGGAGCCGCGCGTCCGGTGGCGGGCTTGCGGCCTACATCGAGGACGAAGCCGGCCAGCGCCAAACGGCGGCCCTCGGCGCGCGCCTGCCCTTGCCCGGGTTGTCCCCGGTCCAGCTCGAGAGCGCCCTGCTCGACGCGGTGGTCGAACCGCGGGTCGAGTTCCTCGACGAGGGCGTGGTCAAGGGGCCCGGCTACGACCCGGACTTCTACGTGGAAGCGCCGCGCGGGGTCGAGCTGCGCGTGATCAGCGACCCCGAACTGCCCGAGCGGCGCCGCGAGCAGACCGTGCGGCTCGCCACCACGCAGGAGGGCAACGCCTCGTTCTGGTTCCCGCCGCGCGGGGACCTGGTGGTGCAGTTCATCGAGAACCGGGCCATGATGCCCTTCGAATGGCGCTCGGTCCTGGCGCTGCACGAGCCCATGCCCGATGGCTCCTGGAAGCCGCTCGACCTGGGCCCGCCCGCCCAGCGTGAGATCCGCGTCAACGACTACTTCCAATACCGCGGTTTCCGCTTCTTCCAGACCAACGCGATCCCGGAGGCGCCGCTCTATTCGGGCATCGGCGTCGTCTACGACCCCGGCATCCCCTGGGTGCTGGCGGGCATGTACACGGTCATCGCCGGGGCCGCCTTCGCTTTCCTCCTGCGCCCGATCCTCCTGGGCAGGAAGCCCGCATCTCCCTCCGCCTGAGCCCCATCCGCCATGGAACCGAGCGCCCTGTTCAACTTCCTGGATTCGGACGTGCCCGCGTCGATGGGTTGGCTGCGCGGGGTCAACCTGCTGGCCCTGCTGACGACGCTCCTGGCCGCGCTTTCCGCCTGGGCCCATTTCGGCCGCGCGCGCCGCAGGGTCGATCCCCTGGGCGGCGGCGAGCCCCTGGCGACCCGGGCGATGTGGTGGACCTTGAGCGCCGCCGTGCTGACGATGGCGATTTCGATCTACCACCGCTGGATCGAGGTCAACCACTTCCCCAGCCAGACCATGAGCGAGGTGCTGGTGATGTTCTCCGGGGCCCTGCTGCTCTCGATGTGGGTCCTGCACCTGGCCCTGGGCCTGCGCCGCAACCACGGCTACGGCTGGGCCACGGTGGGGGATGCCCTGGTGGCGGTGGTGTGCGCCGGCTCCTTGGCCACCAACGCCTACTCCTCCAGCCTGACCACGGCCCAGCGCGACCTGCCGCCGGCCCTGCAGAGCTACTGGTTCGCCCCGCACCTCTCGGCGCTGATCTTCAGCTACGCCACCCTGGGCATCGCGGCGGCGATCGGGGTGGTCTACTTCGCCGCCCGGTTTTGGAGCCAAACCCTGGCCGGCGAACGGCCCCGCCTCGGCCGCGGCCTGGTGATCCTCGCCCTGGCGGCCCTGCTGCCCCTGGTCCCGCGCTGGATCGGTCCGGGCCTCTCGGCGGACCGCGGCGTCGGCCACCTCCTGGCCTGGGGCGGACTGACCCTGGCGCTGGTGGCCCTGGTGCTCGGCCTGCGCTTCGGCCTGCGCAAGCGGGAGGCGGCGGGCGCCGCCCTGCTGTTCGGCACGCTGACCCTGCTGCCCTTCGGGCAGTTCCTGACCTGGCCCGTGCTGGTCCTGGTGGGCCTGGTCTTTTGCGGCCTGGCGGCTGCCCGTTCGCTGCCCAGCGCCGAGGTGGTCGCCAGCCTCGAGCGCACCATGGACCAGGTTTCCTTCCGGGCCTTCGCGGTCGGCTTCCCGTTCCTGACCGCGGGCCTGTTCATGGGCGCCTTCTGGGCCCAGGACGCCTGGGCCAACTACTGGGGTTGGGATTCGAAGGAAAACACAGCCCTGATCTCCTGGCTCGTGTACGTGGTCTACATCCACCTGCGAATGCTGGGCGGCTACCGGGGCGGCAAAGCCATGGGGGTGCTGGTCGCCGGCGCGCTGTCGATCTTCATCACCTTCCAGATCTTCGGCTATCTGCCGGACAGCCAGAAGAGCATGCACCGCTACACCGACGACGGCGTGACGCCGAAAGAGGGCATGCAGGGCGCCAAGCCCGAGGCCGACCGCCAGGCCCAGGCCCAGGCTCCCGAGCGGTCCCCGGCCGCGTTCTGAACTCCCCGGGGCGCCCAGCACCCAGCGCCCCCGGGCGGGGGAGGGGCCGTGGCCGTGCTCCGTTCGCGGCGGAGTGCGCGGCCAGGACTCCGAGCGGGGCGCGCCCCGCCGTGCGCCGGCCGGTCCCGAACCTGGCCGGCCGGTCCCTGCCAGCGGCCGGAGCATGGCTCCGCGCCGCGTTGGTGGCCGGATCCAGCGACCCGCGGCCTCGCCGCTGGAACGGCCCCGTGCCGTGGGCCTTCGCTCCCGCGCTCGGTCTGGCACACTGACGCTCCCGCAGCCCCAGCTCCCGTGACACAGGCTCTCTTGATCGATGGCAAGGCCATCGCCGAACGAGTGCGCGCCGAGGTGCGCGAGCGCGCCGCGTCGGGCTTGCCCGGCGGCCGCCGTCCGGGGCTGGCGGTGATCCTGGTGGGCGAGGACCCCGCCAGCCAGGTCTACGTGCGCAACAAGGACAAGGCCGCCCGGGAGGTCGGCTTCGAGGTGCGCACCGAGCGCCTGCCGGCCGAGGTCCGTCCCGAGCGCCTGGCGGGACTGATCGAGAGCCTCAATCGGGACCCGGCGGTCGATGGAATCTTGCTGCAGCTGCCCCTGCCCAAGGGCCTGGACGCCGCGCGCTTGGTCCAAGCGATCGATCCCGACAAGGATGTGGACGGCCTGCATCCGGCCAACGTGGCGCGCCTGTGGATCGGCGAGCCGGGCCTGTTCCCCTGCACGCCGCTCGGCTGCCTCGAGCTGCTCGACCGCTCGGGCGTGGAGGTCGAGGGCCGGCGCGCGGTGGTGCTGGGGCGCTCGCTCCTGGTCGGCAAGCCGATCGCCGCCCTGCTGCTGGCCCGCCAGGCCACGGTCACCATCGCCCACAGCCGCACCCGCGATCTGCCCACCCTGTGCCGCGAAGCGGAGATCCTGGTCGCCGCCGTGGGGCGCCCGGAGCTGGTGCGCGGCGATTGGATCCGGCCGGGCGCCACCGTGCTCGACGTGGGCATCAACCGCCTGGCGGACGGGCGCTTGGTGGGGGACGTGTGCTTCCCCGAGGCCCGGGAACGGGCCGGCCGCCTGACTCCGGTGCCCGGCGGCGTCGGACCGATGACGATCGCCATGCTGCTGCTCAACACCCTGCGGGCGGCCGAGCGCCGTTGCGGCGCGGCCCCGGTCCGCTCGGAGGTGGGGCGTGCCTAGGGCTTCCCGCGGCCAGGATGGAGGCGCCTTCCAGGCCGGAGGGGGCATGCCGGGCGGGTTCTCGGGCGGGCTCGGCTTCCCGCCCCTGGAGCCGGTGCTCAAGCGGCTGCTGATCGTCCTGGGCGGCATCTGGCTGGTCACCTTCCTGCTGGGCCTCAGCGATGCGGGCCGAGGCTTCGTGGCCGGGCTGTTCAGCGTGTTCGGACTCGATCCGGACGCCTGGTTCCAAGGCCCGCTGTTCCTGCCCCTGTGGCAGCCCCTGACCTACGCCCTGCTGCACTCCGCCAGCCCCTGGCACCTGCTCGGCAACGCGCTGTACCTGTACTTCTTCGGCGGACTGTTGATCGAGCGCATCGGCGAGCGCCGCTTCCTGTGGTTCCTGGCGGCAGCGGTGCTGCTGGGCGGCATCGGTTCCCTGGCCTGGAAATCGCTGCTCGGAGTCCACAGCGTGACCGTGGGCATCTCCGCGGGGGCCCTGGCCGTGGTCGCGGCGGCGGCGGTGCTGCAGCCCCACACGCCGGTGCTGCTGATCCTGATCCCGGTGCCGCTGTTCGTGCTCGCCTTGATCCTGGTCGGCCTCGACCTGCTCGGGGCCCTGCAGCAGCTGGCCGAGGTCGGCCGCAGCGGGGTCGATCATTTCGCCCACCTGGCGGGCGCCGGTTTCGGCTTCCTGGCGGCGCGGCGCGGCTGGGTCCATCTGGATCCCGGCAAGCTCTGGGAGCGGCGCCGGCTCGAGGCCGAGCGCACGCGGCGCGCCGCCGACGAGCAGCGTCTGGACGTGCTGCTCGAGCGCATCCACCGCGAGGGCATCGGCGCCCTGAGCGAGTCCGAGCGCGAGTTCCTGAAGCGCATGTCGCAGCGCTGAGGGGCGCTGCGGGGGTGTCCTGGCGCCGCCCGGAGCCGGACCGGTCCCACGGGCAGCGCCCGGCCGGTCGGGCGGCGGCGGGCGCGCCTTGGGACCGCGGCTGCTCGGCCCCGCCGGCCGCCCGAGGCCGGCCCTCCGGAATCGCCCGCCGACGACCCGCGAGCGGTCCAGCGCGGCCCGGGGCAGGTGCCCCGGCGGCTCCCGTCGCCCCCATCCCTGCGGCTTGCCGCCCGGGCCCGGCTGCTCCGATCGGGGCGCCCGCGGGGCTGGCGGACGCCGGGCGGCGGCCGCCAGGGCGCGCCGCTGCGCCTCCCCGCCGCCCCGGGACGCGATCCGGCCGGGCCGCGCCGCGCCGTGCTCGGGGTCCCGCGGGCTGCCGCAGACGCGCGCCCCCTTGGAGCGGGCCGCTGCCCGGCAACCAAGCGTGCCCGCCCGGCCTTGAACGTTCGCCTGCCGGCCCATCGGCGCAGGGCCCGGATCGGAGCGCGCGCCGCTCCGGCTGGGGGAGCCTTGCGGGCCGGAAGTGGGGCTACACTCGCACCCACCGGTGCTCGGCTCGCTCCCCAAACCGATGATCCAGCTCCCGCGCCAGTTCCTGGCCCTGTCCCTGCTGCCCGCCCTGCTGCTCCCCTGGCTGCCGGGGCCCGCCGCGGCATTCCGGGCGGCGCCGACGGCTGCCGCGCAGATCACCGAGCAGCAGTTCGCCAGCGAGTTCCGCAAGTACCGCGAGGTCGGCGATCTGCCCAGCGCCGCCAAGCTGGTGCGGCGGGAGGAGTTCCAGGCGCAGAGCTTCGCGATCTCCCAGCTCGAGCTGCTGACCACCGCCGGGAGCGAGGAAATCAACGCGAACGTCAAGCTGCTGCGCGCCGCTTGGAAGGACGTGTATCGCAGCGATGCGTTCCTGACCAACGTCGAGCGCTACCTGGGCAGCCTGACACCCGGCACCCGCAGCCAGCGCTCCTCCCAGATCCAGGCCTTCAACAACGCCAACAACCGCCTGGTCGCCAAGCTGGCCGAGCCGCGCAGCGCGGAGCGCGCCAAGGCGGCGCTCGGGCTGGCGGCGGAAATCGAGCCCCTGGCCCAGACCTTCGTCGACCTGGGGGATCAATGGATGGCGGCGCGCGTGTTCCACGCGGTCGGCTACGCCAGCGACACGCTCAGCCTGGGGGACGAGTACGGCAAGCTGGCCGATGTCTTCCGCTGCTACACGCGCTTCATCGAGCTGCGCACCAGCCTGGCCCTGGAGGACCGTCTGTTCAAGGACGTCCAGGGGCGGCTGGCGGAGCTCGCGGCGCTCGGCTTCGACCCCGGCGCGGCCCCCGAGGCCGCCGGCGAAGTGCTGGTCGGGATCAAGCTCGGCACGCCACGCAAACTGCAGGTGAGCCCGATGACCCTGGAATTGCCGGGCGAACCGGCCAGGCCGGGCTTCTCCTGCGACGTGGCCCACCCCACCTGGGCTTCGCTGTACTTCACCAAGGTCGGCACCGAGGACAGCTTCAAGTCCATGGAGCGGTCGCCGCTGATCCGGCGCACCGGCGCGGCGGAAATCGAGGTCGTGGGCTCCGATGGAAAGTCCCAGAAGGTGGCGCTGACCGGCAAGATCACGCGCATCGACACCACCACGGGGACCAATCCCCGCCCGTGGAGCTTCTTCATCCAGGTCGGGGGACAAAACGACTTTTACCACGATATCCAAGCCAACCTGTCGCCCAGCGCCGAGAACCTCAACCTCTACACGCTGCCGGCCTCCATGGCGCAGGTGACCCTGGATGAGATTCCGGTCCAGGTCTTCGATGACAACCTCGACGGCATCTATGGCAGCAAGCCTGTGACGCGCGGCTACAGCGACATCACGAAGGGCGAGTTCCAGGTGGACCTGGACAGCATGCGGATCGGCAAGCAAAAGGAGGCGGTGCCCTTCAGCGAGTACGTGCAGGTCGGCCCGGCCTGGTACCGCCTGGTGGCCCAGGACAGCGGGGCTGCGTTTGAGGCCACCCCGGCCGAGGTCGTGACCGGCACGGTCGAACTCGAGTTCAAGGGGCCCTTCAAGCCCTCCTGGATCGTGATCCAAGGCCAGGATGACAACCTCAAGGACACGTTTTTCGAGCTCACCGCGGCCAAGAAGGTCGAGGTCCCGATCGGCCGCTATGCCTTCCTCTGCGGTGGCTACCGGGAGGGCGAGCGCCCGGACGGCATCCGCAAGTGCATCCTGACCGCCGGCAAGAACATGCCGCCCGTGGTGGTGAAGCGCGGTGAGACCAGCAAGCTGACCCTGGGCGCCCCCTTTAGCTTCGATTTCCGCGCCACGATCAGCGGCGAGAAGGTCACCGTGCAGGGCAGCTCCATCACGGTCGTCGGCGCCGGGGGCGAGCGCTACCACCGCCTCTGGAACGCCCGCGTCCAGCCGGAGGTGTCGCTGCGCAAGGCGGGCTCCAAGAAGGGCAACAAGGGCGGCCGGATGAGCCTGATCGGCGACCCCCAGACCCTCAACGACAAGGGCTTCGACAAGTGCTGGAAGCCGCTCGATCTGGACGTCGAGAACGGCTTCGGCGCCGAGGTCGAGGTCCAGCTGGTCCAGGACAAGTCCAAGCTGTTCGGCAAGATCGAATCGCCTTGGATCAAGGCCCAGTGAGCCCCGCCATGGCCCGCCCGCCGCGGGTCCCCCCGGTTTCCTTGGCGCCGGTTGCGGCCGGCTTCCCGCTCCGCTTTCCATCCCCGCCCCCGTGCTCGACATCAAGCTGATCCGCAGCCAGCCCGAATTGGTGGCCCAGGCCGCGCGCAAGAAGCGCATCGCCTTCGACCTCGACCGTACCCTGGCCTTGGATGCGGCCTTGCGCGAGCGTGGCGCCCGCATCGATGAGCTGCGCGCGCGCCAGAAGGATGGGGGCAAGGAGCTGGCCGGCGCATCGCCGGAGCAGCGTGAACGCTTGCTGGAAGCGGGGCGGCTGCTCAAGCAGGAGCTCAAGGAGCTGGAGGAGCGTCAGAACGAAGAGCGCCAGGCCCTCGAGGCGCTGCTGCTGCGCGCGCCTAACCCGCCTTCCGAGGAGGTGCCGGAGGGGCTCAGCGACGCGGACAACGTCGAGCTGCGCCGGCACGGTGAGCCGCGCAGCTTCGGCTTCGACCCCCTCGACCACGTGGCACTGGCCGAGGCCCAGGGCTGGCTCGACACGGAGGCGGGCGGGCGCATCTCCGGGTCGCGCAACTACTTCCTGCTCGGAGACCTGTCCTTGCTTGAGGGCGCCGTGATGCGCTTCGCCCTCGACCACATGGTGCAGAAGGGCTTCGTGCCGGTTTCGGTCCCGACCCTGGTGCGGCCCGCCACGATGCAGGGCACCGGCTACTTCCCGGGGGGCGAGGAGCAGGCCTACCGCACCGATGCCCGCGACGACCTGTGCCTGGTGGGCACCGCGGAGGTGCCGGTGACGGCCCTGCGCGCCGGTCAGATCCTCAAGCTCAGCGAACTGCCGCTGCGCTACGTGGCCCTGTCCTCCTGCTATCGGCGCGAGGCGGGGACCTACGGCAAGGACACCCGCGGGCTCTATCGCGTGCACCAGTTCCTGAAGGTCGAGCAGGTCGTGATCGACGTGGCCGATGCGGAGCAGAGCCGCCGCCACCACCACGAGATCCTGGCCAATGCCGAGGAGGTCTGCCGTGCCCTCGGGCTGTGCTACCGGGTGGTCAACGTGTGCGGCGGCGACCTGGGCCAGGCCCAGGTCCAGAAGTTCGACATCGAGACCTGGATGCCCTCTCGGGGGGGCTTCGGGGAGACCCACAGCGCCTCGAGGTTCCATGATTTCCAAGCCCGGCGCCTCGACCTGCGCTACCGGGACGCGGAAGGCAAGGTGCAGTTCTGCCACACCCTCAACAACACGGTGGCCGCCAGCACGCGCATGCTGATCGCGATCCTCGAGAACCACCAGACCGCAGCCGGTCAGGTCGAGGTTCCGCAGGTGCTGCGGCCCTACCTGCACGGCCGCGCTCTGCTCGGGCGCCCGCTGCGCTGAAGGGAGAGCCGGTCGGGGTCGGCCGCAGCCGCTCTGCAGCCGCTGCCTCTAGCTGCCGCCCCAACCGGGTACCGCGCGCCGGGCGCTCTGCGCTGGCAAGGGGCGGCAAGCAGCGCGGCCGCTGCGGGCTCGGATGGGCGCTGGCCCGCCTCGACCCCGCCGATCAGCCGCCGCCTAGCGGCGGCAGACCTTGCAGCAGGTTTCCGGGGATCTGGGGCGTCCCACCGCCGTCGCCCCCCAGGCCGGGGAAATCGACGCCCCCGCCCTGGGTCGGGTTGCCTGGGCCGGGGCCTCCGCCGACCGGAGGGCCGCCGGGTCCGCCCGCGCCGATGGCGCTGCCGGGGGCCTGGCCGGCCACCGGTTTGGCGATGTCGGGCGGCCGGGGGATCGGCTGCAGGTCGAGGGCCAGCGCCAGGCCCGCGGGGATCGGAATCACCCGGCGGTACTCGAGGGTGCGCATGTCCGTCGGCGCGACCTGCAGCTGTTCGCGCACCAGGCGCGGCGCCAGTTCCACCGTCAGGGTGATCTCGATCCGGCGCGGGAGGGGCTTTTGGTGCGTCCCCTTCTCCCAGGCATCGATCGGTTCGGCATCCTCGCCGATGCCTTCGAAGAGCTGGATGTCGAAACCCTTGATGCGGTCGTGCAGGAAGCTGTAGCGGCCGCCCTCGAAGGGCAGCTCGTCGACGCCGTAGCTCTCCCGGCGCCAGATTTCGAGGAAATCGTTGGGTGCGTCCGGATTGGGGCGCAGCACGTAACCGACCTCGCACACGTCCGAGCGCAGCTTGCGGTCGCGACCCTCGGTGAGCAGGCGCGCGTTGGTGCTGGTGACGAAGTGGATCGAATCCGCATCGAATCCGGAGATCACCCGGTCCCTGACGGAAAGGGCATCCTCGGGCAGGCGCATGAACACGAACAGACCGCGCAGGTCGCGCTCGATCAAGTCCAGGATCGCTGGACCGGTGAGCTGCGTCTCCTGGATGTTGTAGATCAGGTCGCGGGATGAGCGCGCCGAGTTCAGCACCTGCGAGATCGAGACCAGCAGACCCGACATGACCAGCATCACCACCATCACCTCCACCAGGGTGAAGCCGGCCGCGGGCGAGGCCGCCGAGCCCCGTCCTGCGGGGCGCGCTTGCGGCGCGCGGCCGTGCAGGAATCGAAAACGGTCCCGGGACACCATGCTTGCATTCATCGTGCGGCTCCTTGCCCTTGGGCGCTTGCCGGCCCGGCTCCGGCTCCGGCGGCGCCGGAGCCCGTGGACGTGGCATCCGAGCTGGCCAGCCCGGCCTTCTCCCGTTCGTCCGCGTCGCCATAGACCTGCTGCCACGGAAACCACTGCTCCAGGATCAGCGTGTGCTCGTAGTCCTGGAGCTTTGGAAACGTGACCTTGATGCGGACCTTTTCGTAGGGCTGCTCGGTCTGTTCTTCGTCCTCGTCTTCTTCATCTTCGTCGCGGTCGTTCCAGCTGTCGTAGCGACCGCTCTCGAACACGCTCTCTTCGAGGAACTGGTCCTCGCCGACCACCAGCTCGTAGCTGAACTCGGGATGCCCGCGGTCGGCGTAGCTGCCGTCCAGGCCATCGGTCACGTCGCCGGCCCACAGACCAGCACCGACCTCCCCCAAGGTTTGCAGACCCAGCTCCCGAGCCAGCTTGTAGTTGCGGGTCTGGGCCGCTTGCAGCTTCGAGCCCGAGAGACCCTGCAGGCACAGGACCAGGGCCATGCCCACGATCACGATGGTGACCGCCACCTCCGCCAGGGTGAAGCCCGGCGCAGGGGTCGCCCGGCTCGGCGCCCGTTCGGCGCTGGGGATGGCTCGCAAGAGCTTCACTGGAAGTCGGAGTCGCGGGGTTCCTCGCGCTCGAACAGGCCGTCGTGGAAGCGGATCAAGCCCGTCAGGCCGAGCACCTCGATCGTGAACAGGGCCGGAGGGCGTTCCTGGCTGAGCACGATGCGGTGTTCGCTGGAGGACCCAAGGCCGTCGAAGCGCACGAACACCTCGCGATCGTTCAGCGTGTACTCCTTGCCATCGATCACGATGCGGTCGAAGTGGATGCCCTTCGCCAGCCGGGTCTTGAACAGGGCCCGGCGCTGTTCCTCGTCGAATTGCAGCTGCCCCTCTTCGTCGAAGGGGGTCAGCATCCAGTAGGCGTCCTGCTCGAAGTTGTAGACCATCCAGAATTCCGCGGAGCGGGCGATCGCTTCCGAGCGGGTCTGGGCGATCAGGTTGGAAAGCACGCGGATGTCGGTGTTGAGCTTTTGGCCGGGCAGCATCGACTCCCAGCTCAAGCCGACCACCGAGGCCAGCAGGCCGATCACGATGATCGTCACCATCAGCTCGACCAGTGTGAAGCCCGCGCGGCGCCCGGCACCGGTGGCGGCTCGCGTTCGCGGGCCGCTCGGGCCGGGATGCGGGCCATTCCAAGGGACGCCTGCGGGAAGCCGCCGAGCCGACCGAGCCGAGCCGGACGCGGCCGACTGCGGAAGTCCGCCGGGGACGAAGGCCCCGTCCGCGGACTGCGCTGCGGGCTGCGTGGACGGCTCTGGCCGGTGCGGGCTCACTTGTCTTCCTGGATGCTGATGTTGTCGATGTCGGCGTCGTCCCCTTCGCCGCCCTCGGAATCGTCCTTGCCCAGGGTATACACGCGGTACTCGCCGGTGCCGGTCACGCTGGGCGGGTCGTAGCGGAACTCGCGCTTCCAGGGATCCTTGGGGATGGTCTTGCCCTTCAGGTAGGGGGGCTGGCCCTCCGGGGGATTGATCAGGTCCTCGAGGGTCTCAGGGTATTGGCCCGCGTTTTGGACGGCGTAGTTGTCCAGCGCATTGCAGATCTGGTTGATGTCTGCCTTGACCTTGCCGCCGATGGCTCGGCTCAGGAAGCCGACCACGTTGGGGACCACCAGGGTGGCCAGGAGGCCGATGATGACGATCACGACCATCATCTCGGCCAGGGTGAAGCCGGCGCGGCGCGCCGGCCGGTTGTTGTTCAGGGTCTTCATGGAAGCGCCGTCGTCGGCGTTGGGTAGGGCGGCGGAGCGTCCCGCCGCGGTCTCTATTGGATCGAGCCGACCTGCAGGATCGGCAGGATGATCGAGATCACGATGAAACCGACCACGATGGCCAGCACGATGATCATGATCGGTTCGAGGATCGACAGCACCCGCTCGGAGACCACGTCGACCTCCTCGTCGTAGGCGTCGGCGATGCGGTCGAGCATGACCTCGAGCTCGCCGGACTGCTCGCCGACCGCCACCATGTAGCCGACGGTGGCCGGGAAGGCGCCGGTGGCCTTGAGCGGGGTGGCGATGTCGGTGCCCTCGAGGATCTTGCTGCGGATCTCCTCGGTCGCGTCGGCGATGACCTGGTTGCCGACCACGTTCGCGGTGATCTCCAGGGCCGGCACCGCCGCCACGCCGCTGGTCAGCAGTGTCGAGAGCGTGCGCGTGAAGCGGGATACGGAGCGCTTGCGCAGCAATTCGCCAAAGAACGGCAGTTTCAGCACCAAGCGGTCCAGGCGCCGCTTGCCGCCCGGGGTGCGGTAATAGCGTCCGATACCCGAGAACAGTGCCGCGAGTCCCAGCAACCCGAGCCACCAGTAGTTCTTGAACACGTCGCTGATGTCCATCAGCAGCTGGGTGGGCCCGGGCATCTTTTGGCCGGTGTCCTGCAGCATCGAGGTGATCTTCGGCACCACGAAGGCCATCAGCACCGACACCACCAACAAGCCTAGGCTGACCATCAGCAGCGGGTAGGTCAGCGCCGAGATCACCTTGCGCTGCATGGCGCGCTGGGCCTGCAGGAAATCGGCCAGGCGGCGCAGCACCACGTCGACCTGTCCGGTCGCCTCGCCGGCCTTGACCATGTTCACGTACAGGTCGCTGAACAGCTCGGGGTGCTCGCCCAGGGACTCGCCCAGGGAGCTGCCCTGGGTGATGCGTTCGCGCAGCTCGCGGAATAGGGTCTCGATGCGCCGCGACTCAGCCTGCTCGATGATCGCCTTGAGCGCTTCGGAGAGCGGGATACCCGCGCCCAAGAGGGTGCCCAATTGCCGGGTGATCGCACCGACGAGCTCCACGTCCCGGCCGCTGGCCCCGTTCTGCGCCGCCCGCCGCGAGGCCATATAGCGCGCCAGGACCCCGGGCTTGGAGGGTTTTGACGCACCCTCCTGCTTGTTGGCGTCGGATCCGGCGCGCAGTCCGCGACCGCGCACCGGCTTGAGCTCGCTCACGAGCAGGTCGTCGCGCCGCAGGCGCTGGCGCGCCTCCCTGGGGCTGTCGGCGTCGATCACCCCGGTGCGAGTCGCGCCACCCTTGGCGTAGGCCTTGTATTCGAAGATCGGCATGGGTGGGCTTGCTGTCCGAGCGGTACGGGAGCGGGTCTGTGCTGGCGGGCGGGCCCCTTGGCGGGCGGGGGCCGGCTGCGGCCGACGGGCGTTCGCGCCCTCCCGCCCGGGCGGCGGCCGTGGAGGCCGCCGCAGGGCGTCAGCCGAAGTCCATCTGCGTCATGCGCAGCACCTCATCGGGCGTGGTCTGGCGGCGGCGGATCTTGTCGCAGCCATCCGCGCGCAGGGTGATCATGCCGCGCTCGATGGCGCTGCGCATCATCTGGCTGGCGGTGGCGTTCTCCATGATCTGCGTGCGCAGGACCTCGTCCACGGGCAGGAACTCGTAGATCGCCGTGCGTCCGCTGTAGCCGGTATGGAAGCACTCGTCGCAGCCCATGCCGTAGGCGATCTGGTGGTCGAGCGACTGGGGCGAGAGTCCGACCTTGTCCAGCTTGGCCTTCCATTCGGGCGTGATCGGGCCGATGGTCTTGCAGTGCGGGCAGATCGTGCGCACCAGGCGCTGTGCGATCACCAACACCACCGACGTCGCCACCAGATACGGCTCGACGCCTTGGTCCACCATGCGCGCGATGGTCGAGGCGGCGTCGTTGGTGTGCACGGTGGAGAACACCAGGTGGCCCGTCAGCGCCGCGCGGATGGCCACCTCGGCGGTCTCGAGGTCGCGGATCTCGCCCACCATCATCACGTCCGGGTCCTGGCGCAGGAACGAGCGCAGGCCCGAAGCGAAGGTCAAGCCCTTCTTGGTGGCGACCTGCACCTGGCTGATTCCCGGCAGGGAGTACTCGACCGGGTCCTCGATCGTCAGCACGTTTTTCTGGGTCGTGTCGATCTCGGTCAGGCCGGCGTACAGGGTGGTCGTCTTGCCGGAGCCGGTCGGGCCGGTGACCAGGATGATCCCCGAGGTGTAGTTCAGGAACTCCCGGAGCATGGCCTTGTTCTTTTCCTCGAGGCCGATCTCGTCCAGGGTGTAGAGCTTGGCGGTCTTGTCGAGCAAGCGCATCACGATGCGCTCGCCGATCGTGGTCGGCACGGTGCTGATGCGCACGTCGACCTCGCCTTCCCCGAGGCGGATCGTGGCCCGGCCGTCCTGGGGCAGGCGCCGCTCGGCGATGTCCATCTTGCCCATCACCTTGACCCGGCTGACGATCGCTTCCTGGGCCTTCCTGGGCACCGAATCCATGTCGTACAGGATGCCGTCGATGCGGAAGCGCACCTGGGTCCGGTCCTGGTAGGGATGGAAGTGCACGTCCGAGGCGCGCATCTTGAGCGCCTGGAACAGGATCGTGTTGACCAGCTTGATGATCGGCGCCTTGTTGGAGACGTCGAGCACGTCCTCGACGTCTTCCAACTGCTTGGCCATGCCGGCGATGTCGCCGTCCTCGGCCACATCCGCCAGGGCCTCGTCGACGCCGTCCGCCTTGTGGCGGTAGGCGCGCGCGATCAGGGTGTTGATCTCCTGGGCCGGTGCCAGGACCGGATCGATCTCCAGCCCGAGCAGGGACGCCAGGTCGTCCATCGGGTTGCTGTCGAGGGGCCGGCAGGTGGCGACCTTGATGCGGCCCTCCTGGGGCGCTTCCAGGGCCACCAGGCTGTAGTTGCGCGAGAACTGCACCGGCACCTGGTTGACGAACTGGCCGGGCACGCGCACGCCGTCCAAGCTGGCCATGAACTCGAAGCCGAGCATCTGGGCGTAGGCTTCGAGCACCTGCTCCTCGCCCAGGTACTCCTTGGCGATCAGCACCCGGTCCAGGGATTCGCCGGAGGTCGCGGACAGGCGACGGCACTCCTCCAGGCGCTCTTTCGAGAGGCCCTTGGCGAGCAAGAGGTCGGTGACGCTGACCATCGGTGCCGTGGACTGGGGAGGATGGGTTGGGGGGTGGGGGGGGCGAGGGCCGGCGCCAAGACCGCCGGCCCCGGGGGAGCTTCAGCCGCCGCTGGGGTTGGGGACCGCAGGGGTGCCCGGGGTGGTCGCATCCTGCTCTTCTGCGCCCATCAGGGCCTCCGGGTCGAGGCCGAGTTCTTCGGCGCTCATTTCGCCCGCGGGCGGCGTCTGATAGAGCGGCAGCTCGAACCCAGGCAGGTCCGCATCGGGACGGGCGCTGCCTTCGAAGTCCTCATCGATCATGCGCACCCGGCCGGCGCCGATGACGCGCGAAGCGTCCAGCTTCTTCTTGTAGGACAGCTCGGCCAGGTCCCCGAAGTCCTCGTCCGCCAGGATGTGGGGCGTCACGAAGAAGTACAGGGTCCGGCGCGAGGCGTCGCGGGTGTCGCGGCGGAACAGGAAGCCGATCAACGGCAGGTCGCCGAGCAGGGGCGTCTGCTGGCGGTCGAACGAGTTGTTGTCGGTGATCACACCGCCGATCACCATCGTGTCGCCATCCGGGACGTTGACGGTGGTCAGGATGTTGCGCGTCACCCGCGGCGGCGGGATGGTGCCCGAGCCCTGCCCGAGGAAGTTCGAGACGTTGAGCTCGATGTTGAGGCGCAGGTAGCGGCTGGCGCTGATCGAGGGCGAGATCGTCAGCGTGATGCCCGCCTCCTGGTAGTTGTTGAAGTTTTCCTGGGTCTGGCCGCCGCCCGCGCCGCCGAAGGCCGTCACCTGGGTGGTGGGCCGCTCCTCGAGGGTTCCGACGGTGGCGGTCGAGTTGTTGTTGACCAGGATCGAGGGGATGTTCAGCACGTTGGCGTCGCTGCGCGTTTTGAGCGCGCTGATCAGCACCGGCAGGGAGAACTCCCCGGCGTCGATGATGCCGCCGGTGATGCCGTTGGTGATCGAGGGCACGCGCGTGTCGACGATGCCGTCGTTGTCGAGGTCCTCGAGCGTCGAGAGGCCGAAGCTGGTCACGCCGAATCCGCCGGTGTCGGCGCCGATGTCGGCGAAGCCCAGCTCGACCCCCAGGTCCAGGAAGTCGCTGCCCGAGAGCTCGATCAGGGCCGTTTCGATCAGCACCTGGTCCGCGCGCTGATCCAGGGTCTGGATCAGGGTCAGCACCTCGGCGTAGCGGGTCTTGTTGGCCGCGATCAGCAGCGAGTTGGTGGTCGGGTCGGCCACCACGACCACGTCCTCGGCGCTGTCGGAGCCGGCGGCGCCGCTGCGCGTCTGGCCGCCCGTGCCCGTGCCCGTGCTGGCCTGGGTCAGGGAGCGCGCGTCCTCCAGGAACTGGGTCAGCGCGTCGGCCAGGTCCTCGGCGTTGACGTTCTCGAGGGCGTAGATGTGGTAGTTGCGCTCCGGCTCGAGCACTTCCGTGTCGATGCGCGCGATCAGCTCCTTGATGCTGGGGAGCTCGTCCGGCATCGCCATCACGAACAGGGAGTTGGTGCGCTTCTCGACGATGATCTTGGCCGACGTGGTGTTTTGGTTGCGCACCGGCTGGGCGTCGGGCGCGCGATTCTGGAGCGCCTGCTGTTCAGCCTCACGGCGCGCCTCGAGCAGCTGCTCGACGATGTCGGCGGCGTCTTCGGCGTCGGCGAATTCGAGCTTGATGCGGTCGAAGACCGGCAGGATCGGGTCGGGGACCGCCGACTTCTCGTTGATCAGGTACAGGAGCTCGGCGAGCTGCCAGATGTTCGAGCCGAAGCCGGTCAGGATCAGCGAGTCCGAGCTGCCGGCGGGCAGCATGTTCTGGGTGGCCTGATCGGGGGTCAGCGCGCGCAGCGAGTTGGACAGGTCGCGCACGTTGGTGTTCGGCAGGGTCACCACCGTGGTGATCAGCGTCGCCGGCTCATCGGCGTAACGGTCAAGCTCGTCGGGCAGCACGTACTCGGCGCGCTGCTTGACCGCGCTGCGCGGGGAGGCTTGGGTCAGCTGTTGGATCACGATCACCGACAGGGGGTCGCGGCCGACCCGGATGCAGGCGAAGTCGTTGATGAACAGGATGATCTGGAAGAAGCTGTAGAAGTCCTTCTTGGGGATGCGCTTCGTGCCGAACATGCGCACCTTGCCCTGCTTGAGCTGGGTGTCGCTGTCCGGCGAGATCATGAAGTTGAGGCCGGTGGCCTGCTGGCAGACCTTGACGAACTGCTCCAGGGAGGTGGCCTCGTTGGGGTCCTCCGAGAAGTTCAGGATGAAGAAGTCTCCCTGGGCCTGGATCGGGGGCAGCTTGCCGCCCTCCTGACCGGGCCGGGCGGCGGCCTCGGCGCCGGCCGGGCCCTGGGCCGGCGCCAGGGCCGGGGAGTGCGACGCCGACCTGGGGAGCGCCGGGGCGGCCGCGGGGGAGGCGGCGCTGGGCCCCAGGGCGGGGAGCAGCAGGGCGGCGAGCGTGGCGAAGATCATCGGGGAGGCTGGGGCTCGGCGGTGGGTGCTCGACGGGTCCAGGGTGTCCGGACCGGGCGCCGGACGACCGGTGGGCCGGGATCTTCCCGGTCCGACCGCGGGGGGAGCGTAGAGACTAGGGCTTGGGGCCGCTTCGGGCGAGGGCAGAGGGCCGGATCGCGGACCCCCGTGGGACCGCGGGGGCGCGGCCGCTACCCTGCTCGGCCGAAGACCGGCCCATGCGACTCTCCGAGATCATCGCCCCCGCCCAGGTCGTGCTGCCGCTCGAGGCCGCCGACAAGTGGCAGGCCATAGCCACCCTGCTGGCGCACCTGCGTTCGGTCGGCGGGGTCGCGGCCGGGGACGAGCGCGGCCTGCTCGACGCGGTCCTGGAGCGCGAGCGCTCGATGTCGACCGGCATGGAGCAGGGCATCGCCATCCCCCACGCGGCCGTGGACGGCCTGGAGCGCGTGGTGGGCTGCCTGGGCATCGTCACCCGCCCGGAGGGGCTGCCCTTCGATTGCCTCGATCAGCAGCCGGCCCAATTCGTGGTCCTGCTGCTGATCCCCCGGGCCCAAAAGCTGGTGCACATCCGCACCCTGGCCGAGATCGCCCGGCTGCTCTCGCGCCGCGAGCTGCGGGAGCGGCTGCTCGAAGCCGGGGGGCCGCGGGAGGCCCACGCCCTGCTCGCTGCCGCGGAAGGCTGAGGCGGGAGCCGCCCGGGCTTGGCCGGCCGGCGTGTTGAGAACGAATCGACCCGGGCTGCGCCCGAGCCGACTGTTCTCAACCCCAGAGGTCGAGGCGGGCCCGCAGGGCGCCTTCGATCGCCGCCGCGCAGCGCCGGTACTCCTCGAGGTCGCCGCCGATCGGGTCCGGAACGTCGCGGCCCAGGGGATCGAGCAGCTCGATGCGCGGCCCGCGGCCCGGAGGCAGCAGGGACTCGAGCGCGCGGGCGTGGGAGCGCGTCAGGCACAGGGCCAGGTCGAAATCGGCCAGGCGCTCCCAGGTGGCCGGCTGGCTTTGATGGCCGCCGAGGTCGATGCCCCGCGGGGCCAGGACCGCCACGGCCTGGGGCGAGGCGGGCGCCCCATGGGCGGCGGCCACGCCCATGGAGGCCAATTCGAAGCCGAAGGCGGACAGGCGGCCCCGGGGCGAGCGGTCGGCGCTCGGGTCCCCGCGCACCGCCGCGGGACCCGCAGCCCCCAGGCGCTCGAGCAGCAGGCTCTGGGCCAGCCCCTCCGCCATCGGGCTGCGGCAGGTGTTGCCGGTGCAGACGAAGGCCAGGCGCAGGCCCGCGGTGCGGCGCAGGTCCGCCAGTTCGAGCAGGCCCGGGCGCAGGAGCTCGAAGCGGCCTGGCCCCAGGGCCAACATGGCCGAGGGCTGCCCGATGCGGGTCGTGCCGCCGTCGCCGCACAGGGCCAGGGACGGGCCGAAGCGCTCGATGACCTGCTCGGCCCGCGTCGCCGGCGGCTCGTCCCCGCGCTGGGCGGCGGCGATGGCGACCGGAAAGGGCAGGCGCGCCAGCAGGCTCTGCAGACCGCGCTGGGCCGGCACGCGCAGCGCCAGCCAGCCCTGCTGCGCCAGGCCTTCGAGGCCCGCTGGAGCGCCCTGGACCACCAGGGTCAGGGGCCCGGGCCAATACCGCTGTGCCAGCCGGCGGGCCAGGGGGGCGGCCGGAAAGCGAAAATCGAGCGGCGCTGGGCCCCCTTCGAGGTTCTGCACCGGCGCGTGCCAGACCAGCCCGCGATCGGCAGCGGCTCCCAGCGCCTGGCGCAGGGCCTGCAGCGCGGCCGGTCGGTCGGCGCGTGCGGCCAGCCCGTAGACGGTCTCGGTCGGCACGGCGATCAGTCGCCCGGCGGCCAGGGCCGCGGCGGCTTGTTCGAGCAGTTCGGGGGGCGGAGGCCCGTCCGGACAGGGCAGGCGGGGGACGCCGGAAGCGCGGTGCTCTGCGGGCATGGGGGCGGCGGGGCTGGCCGAGCGCCTCGCACCCGGACGTCTAGAGAGTAGGCTGCGCCGCGGCTGCGCCAAGACCGAAGCGCCGTCCTTCCCACCCGCCTGCACCGCCACGCCATGAAGGCCGATCCCCACGATTCCGCCCCGAAGGGCTCGGAGCGGGCGGCCGCCGACCTGGCCTTCCTTTCGCGCCTGGCCGGAGGCTTGGCCCACGAGATCAAGAACCCGCTCTCGACCATGGCGATCAACCTGGCGCTGCTGGAGGAGGACTGGGCCCGCGGCCCGCGCTCCCGCGAGGGCGGCGAGCCCTCGCCGCGGGAGGCCCGCACCCAGCGGCGCCTGGCGGTGCTCAAGCGCGAGGTGCAGCGTCTGGAGTCGATCCTGCAGGATTTCCTGGTGTTCGTGCGCGGCGGGGAGGTCAACCGGGCTCCGCGCGAGCTCGGGGCGGTGGTCCAGGAGGTGCTCGACTTCGTCGAGCCCGAGAACGAACGCGCCGGGATCCGCCAGCGGGCGGACATCCAGCTCGGATTGCCCCTGGTGCTGGTCGACGAGACCCAGATCAAGCAGGCCCTGCTCAACCTGTTCGTGAACGCACGCCAGGCCATGCCGACCGGCGGCGAGCTGCTCGTGCGCGTCGCCCGCAGCGGCAACGAAGTCGAGGTCTCGGTGACCGACACGGGCATCGGCATGACCCCGGAACAGGCCGCGCGCTGCTTCGAGATCTACTGGTCCAACAAGAAGGGCGGCACCGGCCTGGGCCTATCGACCACCCAGCGCATCATCGAGGAACACGGCGGCCGCATCGAGGTCATCTCGGAGCTCGGCCGCGGCAGCTCTTTCCGCTTCACCCTGCCCCTGGCGGTCGAGCTGACCGGCAGCCTGGAGCGCACCCACGACCCGTTGCGCGGGTCCGAGTCCGATGGCCGCTGAATCCGAACCGCGCCCCGGTGCGCGGGTCCTGATCGTCGACGACGACGAAGGCCACGCCGAAGCCCTGGCCGAGGGCCTCGAGTTGGACGGCTACCGCTGCACCCTGGCCCACTCCGGCCGGGAGGCGCTGGAGCGCATGGGCAGCGCTTCCTTCGAGGCCGTGCTGACCGACCTGGTGATGCACGACCTGTCGGGCCTCGAGGTGCTCGAATCAGCCCGCACCCTGCAGCCCGAGGCGGCCGTGCTGTTGATCACCGGGCACGGCTCGGTCGGCACGGCGGTCGACGCCATGCGCATCGGGGCCGCCGACTACCTGGAAAAGCCGGTGCGCATCAACGAGCTGCGCGCGCGGCTCTCGCGCGCGGTCGAGAATCGCCAGCTGCGGCGCACCAACCGCGAGCTGCAGGCCCAGCTCGACGAGCGCTTCGGCCTGGACGGCTTGATCGGCGACTCGCCGCCGATGCGCCGCATCGCCGCGATCATCCGCCAGGTGGCCCCGACCAACGCCACCGTGCTGGTGCTCGGCGAGAGCGGCACCGGCAAGGAGTTGGTGGCGCGCGCGGTGCACCAATCCAGCCCGCGCGCCAAACAGCGCTTCGTGGCCGTGAACTGCGCCGCCCTCTCCGAGGGCTTGATCGAGTCCGAGCTGTTCGGCCACGTCAAGGGCGCCTTCACCGGGGCGATCGCGCCCAACGAGGGCCGCATCGTCTACGCGGACGGGGGCACCCTGTTCCTCGACGAGGTCGGCGACATGCCGCTCGACACCCAGGCCAAGCTGCTGCGCGTGCTCGAGACCCGCGAGGTGCAGCCGGTGGGCGGCAATCAGGTCCGCAGGGTCGACGTGCGCCTGGTTGCGGCCACCAACCGCGACCTGCTGGCGCGGGTGGCCGAGGGCAAGTTCCGCGAGGACCTCTACTACCGCCTCAAGGTGGTCACGGTCGAACTGCCGCCCCTGCGCGAGCGCCCCGGGGACACCCCCAAGCTGCTCGACCACTTCGTGGCCCATTTCGCCGCGGCGCACAAGCGCCCGATCCGCGGCCTGACCCCCGAGGCGCGCACCCTGCTGACCCGCTACGCCTGGCCCGGCAACGTGCGCGAGCTCAAGAATGTGGTCGAACAGATGGTGCTCCTGTCCCGCTCGGACGTGATCGATGTCGACGACGTCCCGGACGCGATCCGCGGCGCCCCCCAGGCGGCGGCCGTGGCCGAGGGCGGCGGGTACGAGCTGATCGGCAAGACCTGGACCGAGGTCGAGCGCGACCTGATCCGCACCAACCTCGAGCACCAGCGCGGCAACCGCCAGAAGACCGCCGAGGTGCTGGGCATGGGCGAGCGCACCCTGTACCGCAAGCTCAAGGAGTACGGGCTCTAGGGCGCGGGACGCGGCGCTCGGTCACGGGGCCCGGCGCGAAGCAGCGCGGCCGGACGCGGGCCGCCGCGGCCGCGCCGCC
>ERZ1066133.157-NODE-157-length-37766-cov-8.679086_pt1 | contig 37766 bp, 31 predicted proteins | sample MGYA00382780_ERZ1066133 | MGnify/ENA primary metagenome ERZ1066133 (study PRJEB33369, sample SAMEA5778363) | biofilm metagenome | biome: Industrial cooling water; feature: Water cooling tower basin; material: Biofilm | place: United Arab Emirates | collected... | reverse complement strand
CGCCGGTCGCGCCCGTGGGACCAGTGGGACCTTGGAGACCATCCGCGCCCGCGGCACCCGTGGCACCGGTCGCGCCGGTCGGACCGGCCGGACCTTGGAGACCGTCGGCGCCCGCAGCGCCGGTCGCGCCCGTGGGACCAGTGGGACCTTGGAGACCATCCGCGCCCGCGGCACCCGTGGCACCGGTCGCGCCGGTCGGACCGGCCGGACCTTGGAGACCGTCGGCGCCCGCAGCGCCGGTCGCGCCCGTGGGACCAGTGGGACCTTGGAGACCATCCGCGCCCGCGGCGCCCGTCGCACCGGTCGCGCCGGTCGGACCGGCCGGACCCTGGAGACCGTCGGCGCCCGCCGCGCCGGTCGCGCCGGTGGGACCAGTGGGACCTTGGAGACCATCAGCGCCTGTGGCGCCGGTAGCGCCGGTCGCGCCTGGAGCGCCGTCGGCACCTGCCGCGCCGGTGGCACCTGTGGGACCGGTGGGGCCCATCGGACCGGTGGGGCCTGCGGGGCCGGTCGGTCCGGGGATGGAGTTGAGGGCGAAGAGCGCGTACGGCGAGGGCGCCAATCGCTGGCGCGGCGCGAGGGTCGAGTACGCGCCGCCGCCGGCGGGCGTGCGGACGTCGATCTCGATGTAGCGCTCGGTGCCGTCGAACGCGCCGGGGCCGAAGTCGAGGCTGACGCTGAATCGTCCACGAACGATGCTGACGTTGAGCACGCCGAGTTCCGGCCCGATCTGCGTGCCGCCGACCGCGGCGTCGTACATGCGGAATTTGATATCAGCGGAGGTTACGACGCTCGGGCCGGTGCGGATCTCGCCCTGATAGACAAATCCGTTGCCGACGGGCGCTGCGTTGGCCGTGCCGGCGGTCTTGTGCCAGGCGAACAGTCCGGTCGCGAGACCACAGGAGAAGACGAGGGCTTGCACACGGCGCTGCTGCAGTTTCATCGATGATCCTCCGACGAGACATTCCCAGAACACGGCGACATGCCGTGTTCATCACCCAATGCCAAGTTGAAGCGAAGGGCCTCTTCGCACGCCTGAGCGGTCGAAGAGCGTCGGGCCCCCAACCGCGCAGTGGCGGCAGCATAACTTCCGGACGCGGGATGATTCACGTCGGTCTTCATAAAAAACGAAAAATTTCAGGACCCGCCAGGTCTTATAAAAGAAGATGTGACTGAGGCGAACACCCCCGCGGTTTATGGAAACCCCGGGGCTGATTCGCCAACGGCGACAGAATGAACACCGCCGCGTCTGCACGCGGCGGTGTCGGGCACGAGCCATCACTCTGCGCGGGGGTTGCGTTACGGGCAGAGGAGGGCGTTGTAGCCTTCGGCGAAGATCACGAAATCGGTGTCATCGACAAAGGTGTCGTTGTTGAGATCGGCGGGGCAGAGAGCGGGCAGCGCCGGGCAGAGCAGCTCGTTGTAGGCGCCGGCGAAGGACACGAAGTCGGTGTCGTCGACGAGGGTGTCGTCGTTCACGTCGGCGGCGCAGGAGCGGTTGGCCATGAGGATGCCGAAGTCCTCATCGAAGATCAGACCGTTGCCGCTGACATCGCCCTTGATCCAGCCGCCGGCGGTGTTGTAGTTGGCCTGCCAGATGGCGAAGTCGGCGCCGTTGACCTTGCGATCGAAGTTCAGATCGCCATAGGAGGTCTGCAGTGCGGTGAGCACGATGTAGTCGACGTCGGCCTGGTTGACCTTGAGGTTGCCGTCCATATCGGCGGAGAGATCGAAGAAGCCGGCCTCGTCGATGTTGCTCCAGTCGGCGTCGCCCGAGATGCTGGGGTTCTTGAACTGGGCGTAGACATAGTCGATGTCCTTGTCGTCGATGACAAGGTCGGAACCGACCGGGGCCCAGCCGCGGGCGATGCCGGCGGCGCCCTTGATGTCGGCGCGGGAGGCGCCGGCGGTATAGGTCGCGCCCGCGGCGGCGGTGGCGAGGGTGGTGCTGAAGAAGTTGCCCGAGCCGGTCAGCGTGTTCCACTGGTTATCGACTTCGGTGAACGCGGTGTCGCGGCGGAGCGCGCCGGCGACGAGGAGCAGACCGTCGGCGAAGTAGCGGACGTCCTGGCGGTTGAAGGAGCCGTTGTTGTCGAAGTCGCCGAGGATCTCGATGACGGCGTTGGATCCGTTGACCCCGGGGGCGGTCCAGACCGGCCCGCCGTTGCGCTGGCGGAAGGCCTTGAGCATCTCGGCGATGTCGCCGAGGCCGCGGGAGCCGTTGCCGTCGAAGTCGCCGGCGATCTTGTTGCGGCCGGTGAGCGGGGAGCCGTAGGCAACGGCGGCGCCGCCCTGGCTGATGTAGTTGCCGCCGCTGGGGACGAGGGCCTGATCGCTATAGGTGTTGGCGGCGGCGATGCGGGCGGGGACGATGCCGTTGCTGGTGGTGTTGAAGGAGTAGAAGACGGACTCGGCGAGCGCGTTGGTGCCGCGGGTGGTGTTTCGGAGGCTGCTGTTGAAGCTGCTGTTGGCGACGCGGAGAAGCGGGTCCACATCGTCGTGGATGTTCGCAATCGCGGAGGTGAGCACGAACTGAAGGGCCGCGATCTCACCGGGCATGAACTCGGACTGCGAGCCGAAGGGGATCGACAGGAAGTTCTCGATCGACTGGCGGACGTTGTTCATGTACGCGGCGGCGTGAGGATTGAACATCTTGACGGTGTTCAGCCCGAGGCCGCCGGCGGCGACGGGCTCGGCGAGTGGGGAGCCCAGCGTGATGAGCTGGGCGGGGCCGCCGATGGTGTAGTTGTTGACATCGCCCTCGGTCATCGAGTCGATGTTGGGGCGGGCGTAGGCGGTGCCGCCCTGCAGGTCGTTCTGAACGGCGAGGACTTCCATGCGGCCGTTGGCGAGCCAGTTGCCGGTGGTGCCGACGCTGGCGGATGCGGCGCCGCGCTCGGGTCCGACGTATCCGATGGCGAGGCGGGTGCTGTAGACGGTCTCTTCGACGCGGTCGTTGCCGCCCTTGTTGTTGGGGACGAAGGCGAGACCGGGGCGATTCTGGACGGTGTTGGCCGAGGTGCCGGCGCCGCTGGAGATGTTGTCGCCGCCGCCGAAGGACGGATCGGCGGCGATCGAGTTCATGAAGGCGTTGCGGGTGCCCGAGCCGATGTCGCGGGTGACGGCGATGAGGTTCTCGCCGTCGGGCATGCGGCCGGTGACAAAGAGGTGACGCAGCTCGGACTGCTTGATCTGCTGACGACCGACGCCGAAGTTCACGGTCGCGGCGATGGGAGCGAAGGCGAAGGGGTTGTTGAAGAGGAACCCGGTCGCGTTCGGGGGCGGAAGGTTGTTGGGATCGGCGAACTGAAGGCCAAGGGCGGAAAGGTCCGGGAGTCGGCTGTCGATGCCGGAGCCGGTGCCGTCCGCCGCGGTCGCGCGACGGCTGAACGCGCCGTAGCCGGGCTGGCCGGGCTTCTTGCTGGCATTGGTCGAACCGGCGATGCGCGGGACCCAGAGGCCCGGGACGTCGCAGGGCGCGATGTCGATGCGCACGCCGCCGGCCGAAGCGACGCCCGGCGCCGAGTACGTCGCGTCGAGCGTGATGGTGTCGGAGCGGATCGGCATGCCGCCGGGGTTGGCGCTGTTGAATGTGATGGGCTGGGCTGCGAGGTTGCTGCCGTTGTGATACAGGAAGGCGCCGTTGTAGTACGAGCGCGAGGCACCGCTGAACGTGAGCTCGGAGCCGGTGGCGCTATTGGTGACGAAGACGTTGCCGAACCGGGCCAGCTCGGTCACACCGTTGACCGAGCCCGAGACGCGGTACGTCGTCGCCCAGACCTGATTGCCGGGGAACGGCGAGACCTGGTTCACACCGGGGACCGGTGTGAGGTTCTGGGGCGGGAAGGAAGAGAACTTGCCGGCCACGAGGTTTCCGTCCACGTCGATGAAGTCGTTGGTGGAGGCGGGGGCGGCGACGAAGCTCTCGAGGAGCGTGGCGCCGCTGATGTTGATGACCTTTGGAGCAGCGAGGGCTGAAGCGCCGACCGCGGCGCCACACGCCGCGACCAACAGAGCCTTGCGATTCACGGTTTGCATGATCGATCTCTCCAGGAAAAGGGGCCGGGCCCTGGACACGGGCCGGCGAGCACGGACGAGCACACTCCTCCGGCGTCGGGCACGCGCCCGGCGCCGATCTCTCCATGAGTCGGGATGAACGCTTTGTTGTCGAGGCGCAGGTTGTCGAGGCTCGGGTTGTGTGGAGGCGGCGCTGAGACGTGCGTCTCAGCGTGTGCCTCGGGAGCAATTGCGTTGCGCGTCGTGCGCGGGGACGATCCGCTGAAAACGATCCGCCGCGGTCAGGCGACGGACCATGAGGGAGTTGTCAGTTCTTCCGCTCGTCGATGTCGGGGTTGTAGACGCGGTTGTCGCCGCTCATGCTGTAGAAGCGGTCGCCCCAGAGACGCTTCTCGATGGACTCGATGTAGCTGAGGCGCTCGACGTGTCCATCGACGAAGACGAAGTTGGCGCTGCCGTACTGAGGATCGCCGCCGTGGTGGCGACCGACGGCGTTGGCGCCGCCGCTGTTGCCCTTGCTGGTGATGACGCCGGGGTAAAGCTTGTCGGTGGCGACCGTTTCGTTGGTGCCCCAGACGGACTTGGTGTCGGTGGACTGATAGCGATAGCGGGGTCGGCCGGTGGGGTTGTTGGGCTGGTTGTAGATGTCGCTGCCGGAGATGGCGACGAACGGGGTGATGGGGCGGTGGCTCTTGGAGTTCCACGGTCCGGTCTCGCCGGCGCCGGTGTCCTCGTTGTCGGGCGTGGTGCCGATGGTGCGCCAGCCCCAGCGGGCCGAGTGGGCGAACTCGGTGGCGAGGATGGTCTTGGCTCCGCCGCCGGGGGCGCCGTCGATCTCCGACGGGTTCACGAAGCGGTTGCGGCGCTGGGCGCCGGACGCGGGCGGCCAGAACTTGTTGCGGGGGAAGATGGCGTCGTTGCCGCCGAAGGCGAGGCGCCGCGCCTGGCGGTCGATGACATCGGGGAGGGTGGAGCTGGGGCGCTGCTGATCGGGCTCGGCGTCCTGGGTGAGATCGGGATCAAAGTTGGTGCGAGGGGCGCCGCGGCCGGGAACGGAGGGGCACGTGAAGGCGTTCTCGGGCACGCCGCCGTCGGAGAGCAGCATGTAGGACCAGTGGATGTAGCCGTTGACGGGGTCGGTGCCGAACTGATCCTCGAGCTTCCAGCGGAAGCCGGTCTTCTCGGAGGCGTAGAGGTACGAAGCGGGATAGGTGCGATTGGCGATGGTGTATCCCTGCACCGCGACGCCGACGGAACGGATGTTGCTGGCGCAGACGACGGCGCGGCCCTCGGCGCGGGCCTTGCCAAGCGAAGGCAGCAGAATGCCGATGAGCAGCGCGATGATGGCGATGACGACGAGCAGTTCGATGAGCGTAAAGGCCGACGATGCCTTTGCTCTCCGACCGCGCTCGAGTGCAACCTGGCTCGACATGCTGGATCCCCTGTGTGACATGCAACCGGACACGCCGCCTTGAATCAGCCGCAACCCTGCGACGCAGGCGACGAAGAGAATCTAGAGGCGTGACGGGCGTTTTCCCGGTCGTACGGGGTGAAGTGTCGGGCAAAGCTGTGTGAAGCCAAGTGTTCAGACCGTGTGTGCGCCGCGCTCACGAGGGCGCGTGCGACCGCGTTCGCTGTTGCGACCGGAGCTGAACCCGCAAGGGTTTGCGCCGCGTCCGCGGCGGCCCGGAACATTGTGAAGATTGTTCAGGACGCGCGAAGCACGAAAGAAGAAAGCCGGCCCTTGCGGGCCGGCTTGTTCACACAGACTTCATCGATTCGGGCGAGTTTTCCACAGCCCGGGCGGGCCGAGGCTTCAGCGGATCGCGAAGATGCGCTTGACGGCGAGGAAGAGTCGCACGCCGTGCATGAGGGCGATGACGCTGACGAAGCAGAGCACACCCAGGTAGAGGGTCGCGCCGACGATGGAGGTTGTCTTCTGACCCGTGAGACTGGCGGCGCCGGCGCTCATGAACTTGGTCATGTCCGTGCCCATCACCCACTTCATGATCGCGGCCTGGAGCCACATCATGGCGATGACGATCGCGAAGAGGCCCCAGCGCGTGGCGATGAACAGCCAGCGTTCCGCGCTGCTCTCCCCCTTCATCGCCCGCCAGAGCTCCTTGAAGGGCATGAAGAGAACCAGTGCGAGGTAGAAGATGCCGCCGATACCAGTTGCCGGAATGCCCGCGAACATGACTGACTCTTTCTCGCGACGCGCGTCGCGTTGATTGCTGCGTGATGCGTGAACTTGCAGTGCCGTCGTCTCGTGCGCCGGGGCGAGGACGCCCCGGCTCGCTGTCACTTGATTGCCTTGATCTCAAACCGCATACCTCACCCCTTCCAACGCTCTAGTGTCCCTTCTCGAACACGTGGACGCGGCGCTTGGCGATGAACTCGTTCCAGAACGCGCGGGTGACGAAGTAGGTGTTCACGAAGCGGACCACCCAGAAGGCCGGGATGCTGGTGAGCGCCTTCCAGAACTCGCCGCGCTTGTACGCGTAGATCAGGACGGGCACCACGATCGTCGGCATGTCGAGCACGTAGCCGAGCAGGAACGCCGGGTGCACGAAGATCGCCAGCAGCGGCAGCAGGATGAAGTACGCGAACGCGCTGATCACCACGTCCCACATCGCCGTGCCGATCATCGACCGCAGCACCGGCGTCTCGACCACCGTCTGCCAGTGCACCTGGATGCACTGGGCAAAGCCGGCGCACCAGCGCTGGAGCTGCTTGCTGAGGAAGTGGAAGTTGTGCGGCTCGACCGGGTAGCACACCGCCTCGGGGCTGAAGCGCACCGCCATGCCCAGCTTGTACACGCACCATGTCAGGTCCATGTCTTCGCCGACCGTGCGGGTGTTCCACAGCCCGATCTGGCGGAGCACATCGGTGCGGTACGCGCTGAAGCAGCCGCTGGCGATGAGCGGGCGCTCGTAGAAGTCCTGGATCGGCTTGTAAAAGAGGAAGGCGTAGAGGTACTCGATGTAGCGGCCGCGTTCCCAGATGGTGTTGACGTAGCGCGGGATGACCATGCCGCAGACGACCGCCGTGTTGGGCTTGTCGAAGTGGGGCATGAGCTTCTCGATGGCGTCGGGCGCCAGCGTGGTGTCGGCGTCGATGGCCATGGTGTACTCGGTGGAGACGTACTCCATGCCGAAGTTGAGCGCGGTGGCCTTGCTGCCGCAGTTCTTGGGCGGACGGATGACGACGATCTCGGGGCCGCAGGCGCGAGCGACGTCACCGGTGTTGTCGGTGGAGCAGTCGTCGATCACGATGATGTGATCAACGTGGACGCTCTGGTTCTGCACGCTCTTGACGGTGTCGGCGACGAACTTCCCCTCGTTGTACGCGGGGATGAGGACGGTCAGACCGCCCATGAGCCGCGGCTTGTCGCCGGAGCGGATGCTGGGGCGGACCGTGGGTTGGACCACCGTTTTCGCGGGCGGGGGGTCGAGCAGCATGCTCTTGAGTTCTCTCCCGACGCGGACCGCGGGCTGCGCGATCGACTCGCTCAACGAGTTGGACAGGTTCTCGAGGACCTTGCCCGTCGTCGTGCCCGTGGTCGGGCCCGTGGTCGTGCCCGCGCTGGGTGCGGCAGGGTCCGAGGGACCGGGCGTCTGGGCCTGGGTCTCAGAGGTTTGGGATGTCGGTTCGGCGCTGCTGCTTTCGGACGTGAAAAACATGGTTGGCATCGACCGTCGCAGGTCCCGTCGCCTCTGCCACAACCACGAACCGCTCCGCGGGTCGCTTTCGATTCCGGCGCGCAGCAACAGCCGCGGGCGCCGGGTTTCGGTTGTTCTGGAAGGTGCGACGTGCATGCCCGACGAAACACGTCGGGCGTGAGCTTCGAGCTGACTTGCGGGGCCAAAGCCTCACAAGACGGCGTGCGTGCGGTTGCCTGCTCGACCTCGGTTCCAGACACACCCTCTTGTGGAGGGGGGAACCTGCCGACTGCGGATCGCCTGCTCTCTTGTGAACCGATGACGCGGTTCACGAAAGCGAGACTTCCCGCCAGGACCGGCGGCCCGGCCGTCACTCCCACTGCTGTGGGGTTCCACGGGCTCGCAGAACAATGGTACGCAGTCATCGGCACGCGGTTTCCCTCCGCGGCGGGCTTGGCTCGGCGGGAACTCGAAATGGACGGTCCCGGAACCATGAAAGTCCTATAATATCAGTATCTACGAACGTTCATTGGGCATGCGTGAAATCTGCGTGACTTTGAGGTGCGGGCTGAGGCCATCGGATCAAGGTCTGATAGCCTGTGGGCTGCGGGATTGGCCGCGCGAGGGAGAGAGCATCATGAAGATTCGCGTGTGTGCGGCGGCGGCGTTGGCGTTGGCGTGTGGCAGCCTGGCCGGCGCTCAGGCGGTGTCGTTCGGCTCGAGCAAGGCAGAGAACTACTTGCAAACAGCCGACGGAGTGGTCACGGCGTACAACGACTGGTCGTGCGTGCTGTCGATCTCGGCGGACACCGTCGATGCGTTCTCGGCGTGCGAGATCACGTACGTCGGGCCGCTGTCGCCGCTGACGATGGTTGAGGTGGCCAACTCCGCGCCAAACGGGCAGGCCTGGTACGGCTACTCGAGCCTGAACCCGACGCTGGCGGCGTTGGACCTGGAGATTCCGCCGGGGGATTACGAGTTCTCGTTCACCGGCAACGCGCTGCCGGGCGGGACGCACACCTTCACTCTGGCGCCCTCGACGTTCTGCGTCGAGACGCCGGTGCTTTTGAGCGACACGTATTCACGCCTGCTGGCGTACAAGGACGACATGTCGCTGGACTTCATCGGGCAGATGAGCGGTTTCGCGGATGTGCCGGGGGCCAACGCGAGCTCCATCAATTTCATCGTCTACGACGTGGGTCGGGGCGGCGTGTTCTGGTCCGCGTCGCTCCCCCCCACCGCGATCTCGTTTACGATTCCGGCGGGCTCGCTCGAAGTCGGGCGGGCGTACTTCGGCGTGATGTACTACACCGTGTCGTTCGGCACGCCCGGGGCCGGAATCAACGGCGGGAGCCACTCCAGCTCGTTCTCGCGAAACGTGTTCTTCTACTTCAACACCCGCGGCCCGTGCCCCGCCGACATCAACGAAGACGGCTTCGTGGACGACGCCGACTTCACGCTCTTCGCCGGCGCGTACAACCTGCTCCTCTGCTCCGACATCGCCATGCCCGACCGCTGCCCCGCCGACCTCACCAACGAGGGCGTCGTGGACGACAGCGACTTCACCGTCTTCGCTCAGGCCTACGACCAGTTGCTGTGCAACCCGTAACGACGCCTACCGAGAAATGTCGCGACCTCGTATTCCATCAACGGTGTGCATGCCTTCGTTGGTGTCCCCGCTGTGGCGCGGGCCGTGGTAGTCCCCATCGCCCTTGGAATAACCGAGCACGAAGGCGTCTCGACGAAGCCTGCGGACTGCCCCGTCCACCGTGGCACAGCGTCGCTCCGGACCCGCGTCCACAATTGCGTTCGGTTCAGGCCATGGCCCGTTAAGGTGCTTCTCGGCCGCGCCCGTTCGATCTATCAAAAGTACTTTCGCGCTTGGAAATTGAACATCGCTGATCCGCGTGCTGCCGAGTTGCTCCATCCCAGACCGCGTCGTCGGATTCCAGTACTCCGGGGTGGCAATAAAGGCGCATGGGAAATCGTAGTGTGTCGTGATGTTACGTTTATACAGCGGCGAGAAGAAACTGGGGTGGAACGCGCTTCCGTAGTATCCCGGGCCGACTGCGAAGTTCCAGAATTGGAACGACTGGAAGTACGAGACCGGCACCGAAATCCCTTCCGAACGCAGCACCGTATACGTCGATTTGGGCCTGACGAACCAAGGCCAACTCCCGCGGTTGTCGTCCGTGTACATCGTCAGGACTTGAGCATGAGCACGAGCATTGACCGCGCTCTGAGTCTCACGGGCGCTCTGTCGGACACTGCGCAGAAACGGAGTCGTGAGCAAGAGGAGCATTGACACTATCACCATAACCAACACAAGCTCAAGAATCGTGAACGCGCGTTGAACAGACATCGCTTGCGTGGCTTCGCCCTTGCCCGCTCCCTGTGCCGACGCGGGGCAATCTTGAAGGGAGCGAAGCATCCATGCGCCAAGCAACATAAACGCGAGCAAGACCCCGTTGCGAATGACAACCGCGATGGCGTCGCTTCGCACGACCAAATATTTTGCGAGCAACCCCAGGCAGTTGCATGTTGGGCGCTGGTTGGCTAGATAGAGTACGAGGTAGAGAAACCCGAAGCCTGAGATCATCGCGAAAATAGCGACGCCGGAACGCCGACGCGCAATGCCAAGCAACCACGACAACGCGAGAGATAACTCGACCCACGCGATGAGGAACGCAACAGAACGAGTCGACCACGCGGGAAGCAATCCGAGTGAATCAATCGACCGCGCAAATTGGGGCAAGTCGAGAAGCTTGCCGATCCCAGCAATCAGTACAAAACCAACCGGTAGAACAAGGAACACCCATCCAATCCGCTTCTTCCAGATCATAATTTCTCGCGATCGATCTCTCGATCGCGAGTAGCCTGATTTCAATCAACCGCAGGCGTCCCTCCGCCGCCACATGTGCCGGAAATCTTGTCCGCCGGACATTCGAACTCGCGAAGTTCGACCGGTGTGGTTCTTTGGCATGGACCGACACCGTCCACCCAGCCCATGTAGTAGTATTTGCACTTGAGTGAACCGTTTGCCGCAGTATTGCCGCCGGTGGAATGACCCCAAGTGATCGTGCTGGTGGTCCCGTCAGCCATCTTGTCAAGTGAGCAGTGGGTGTCTGGGTTCGTAATGTTGTCACAACACTTGCCGCCGTACACCGTGCGGCCGCAGTTCGAACCACCGCCCCCTCCAGGTGGATTAGCGTGCTCGTCGCCGACAGCGGTCATAACAATTCCTCCGAGCCCGACGATCATCATCGCCACCAGTGCTCCGGAGGAACGCCTGTCTTGATTCGACTGTTTCATCGCCCAAACTCCAAAGCTTCAGACGCTACGTCCTCGACGAGAGATACGTATCGCTAGAAGAATTACGACACTAGCTCCGAGTGCGACAGAACCAGCAACTCGCAAGGCAGCATCCTGTCGTGCACTCGAATCATCGAATACCCGGACAGCCTCCGCTGTGCCGTCCGGAAGAACTCTTTCGATGCGGTTGACGCTGGGTCTGACGTCGGCAATCTCATGTATCTTGAGGGTTGGATTGAGCGGATCGACCCCGTCGATGACCGGAACGGCAATCAGCTTCCGAAAAGTATCGGTATCGACGCGATTTGTGCCTACATACTCAACGTTCATTCGAACCATACCGGAGGCGGTTTGCTCGACAAACTTCGTCGCAATCGGGCGTCCGATCTCAAGTGAATTTGTCCATCCGGTGATATCAGTGGTCGATTGCAGGGTGTCCTTGCCATCCTTCCGGCTCCAGCTCTGCTGACGCAGAATGGTGCCCCGATTGGTCGTGGCATCCCACGTTCCAGAGTACCCGCGAACGAACTTGTTTCCTTCTGGGTTCGTGAGAACCACACGAATACTCCACGCATCACCGGCGATCTCGACGTTTTCGAAGGTGGACGGAAGACCGGACCGATCCCAAGCCCTGCCGAAAACAAGCGTGTTCACCACACCCTCGGCGATTGCTCCAAAATTGGATAACTTGACTGCGAAATCGCCCGAGTCCTTGTCCGCGACGATCAGTTGGCCGTCTTCACTGATGCTCCAGCCGTTCCGCCCGTCCGCGCCATAGTCATAGCGATACAACTCATGCGCCTTGGACTCGCTGACACGCCATTCCAAAGCCCCCGCCCGAACCGCAGCGATTTCCACAATGTCCGGGCCAAACTTCAACCTTCGTTCAAGGACCTCCAAGTCCTTTCGCAAGGGATGATCCGGCTTTCCCTCAACAGCCTTGCGTACCTCGGCAACTCGGGCCTCTGTTGGTCGTTCGCCTTGAATCGTACGAAATCGAATCAATAGCCCTTTTAGCGTTGCAGGGTCTTGAGCAGCGGAACGTTCTTGCTCAAACCAAGCCAACAACTCGTCACGTGTGGGTGCCGCGAACGCGCTCGTCGCTGTCAAGAATGCGCCGGTGACAAATATCCCAACTACGATTGTGATGGCTGGCTTTGTCATGTCCTACCCCGATGCATTGCCAAGCGCAAATGTACCCTAGGGGGGGGGGGGGTTGTCAAGGGCAGTGATCGACGAACCTCGATCACCACGTTGGAGGCTCGTTGCCACCAGGCGGCGGGCTCCGTTGGGTTCTCCGGCGAAGACCGTGCAAAAACCGTGCAAAAGTCATGTCTACGGCTACGCTAATTCCATGAACCGCGGCGCCATCGATCGGATCGCGCTCGACGCGGCGTACGAGCAGGCCCGCAAGAGCCTGTCGGAGGGCGGCATCCCCATCGGGGCCGCGCTGGTGAACCCGGCGGGCACGATCGTGGCGCTCGGGCACAACCTCCGCGTGCAATCGGGCGACCCGACGGCGCACGCCGAGACGGTCTGCATCCGCAACGCGGGGCGGCGGCGCGACTGGCATTTTCTCACGATGGCGACGACGCTGTCGCCGTGCGCCATGTGCAGCGGGACGGCGGTGCTGCACCGGATCCCGCGGATCGTGATCGGGGAGCATCACACGTTTGTCGGTCGCGAGGATTGGCTGAAGGCGGAGAAGATCGAACTGGTGCTGATGAACGATCTTCGCTGCATCTCGCTGATGGAGGAGTTCATCAACGCGCGGCCGGAATTGTGGAACGAGGACATCGGGGTGCCGCCGAAGGCTTGAGGAAAAGGGCCAGAGCGCCAAATGGCCAAAGTGCCAAATGAAGACAGCGGCAGGCGGGACGATGATCTGGACCGTTGGATCTTTGGCCCTTTGGCCCTTTCTCCTTGACGTGTTCTTGACACTCGCGCCCGAAGACCGCGATAGCCTCGTGCATGAAGCGTGTGCTCTTCCTCTGCACCGGGAATTCCTGCCGCAGCCAGATGGCCGAGGGGTGGTGTCGTCGGCTGCACCCGTCGGTCGAGGCTCACAGCGCGGGGACGAAGCTGCACCCCGAGTTCGAGCGGGGCGTGAATCCGCTTGCCGCCGTCGCGATGCGGAGGGCCGGAGTCGATCTGTCGTCGCACCACGCGAAGCTCGCGAGCGATCTCACGCAACTGCCGTTCGATCTCATCGTGAGCGTCTGCGGCAAGGCGGATCAGGCGTGCCCGGCGTTCCCTGGTCCTGCCAAGCGTGTGCACGTGCCGTTTGACGACCCGCCGGCACTGGCGGCGGGCGCGAGGTCCGAGGCGGAGGCGCTGCCGCATTACGAGCGGGTGCGGGATGAGATTCGGGACTTCGTGCGGGATGAGCTGCCGAAGCTGCTGGCGCCGGCCTGAACCGCGGGCTTTGGCCCGCGCAGGGTCGCGTTGGATCCGAGGTGGAACGCAGAGAACAAGGGCGATTCCGCGCCGGCTGTTGCCCGCGGATCGGGGGGGCGGCCTCGTGCTATACTTCTGAAGCGGCGGCCCATGTGGCCGCCGCTTGTGTCATACGGACGACGCGGGAAGACCGGCCGGGAGGCCGGTCCCACTGGGTTGTCCGAACCGGCCAGAGGCTGGTTCTACTGACTGCTCCACTGATCGACTGCTCCCCTGTCCCCACTGCTCCACTTTCCTCGGAGACTCCCATGAGCGAGAACGAAACCAACACGGCTCCGGCGATGGACGGGCGGCCCGACGAGAAGGTCGGCCTGATTGCCGCGGACGAGCCCATGAAGCACGATGGGATGAACTGGTTTGTGCTGCGCGTGGCCTCCAACAAGGAGAGCTCGGTGCGGGACACGCTCTTGCGCAAGGTCGCGATCGAGAAGATGGGCCACCTTGTCAACCGGATTCTCGTGCCGACCGAGAAGACCAAGACGGTGAAGGCGGGCAAGCAGAAGATCACCGAGACCAAGCTGTATCCGGGCTATGTGTTCGTCGAGATGAAGCTCGAGCCCGACGGACGCATCCCGCAGGATGTGTTCTTCCTCATCAAGGAGACCACGGGCGTCGGCGACTTCGTCGGCACCGCGGGTCGTCCGACGCCGATGAAGGACCACGAGATCGAGAAGATGCTTCGTGACTCGAAGAAGCCGGAGGACACGCCCAATGTCCGCATGGTCTTCGAGAAGGGCGAGCACGTCACGATCAAGGAAGGCCCGTTCCAGGGTTACGAGGGCACGGTGGACGAGCTCTTCCCCGAGAAGGGCGTCGTCCGCGTGCTGGTGACGATCTTCGGTCGGCAGGCGCCGATCGATCTGGAAGAGTGGCAGATCGGCAAGGCCGAGGGCACCTGATCGCGGTGCGGGTCTTCGATGCGACGGACCAAAGCCCGACTCCGGTCGGGCTTTGTCATTGACGGGCCGCACGAAGAGGGGGGTGCATCGCAGCGCGGCGTGGGATGAACTCCGCCCGGAGAACTCCTTATTCTGCTGAAGTCGTGATCGGTGTCGTGGAGAAGCGTTGCGAACACCGGCTATCGGGGTCATGCTTGCTCGGCGCGGCTGATGAATCCGCGACGAAGGAGAAGGCCCATGGCAACGAGCAGTATCAAGGCCGGAGCGGCGCTGTGCGTGGCGATGCTGTGCGGGGTTGCGCTGGCGGACGATCTCAACCCGCCGCCGTGGCGCGGCCAACCGGGTTCGACGTTCCAGCACTGGACGTTCGGACCCAACGCACCGAGCGGCGCGCCCGACGGCGGTCTGAACAATCCCAACGGGGTGCCGACGATGACGCCCAGCGACGGCGGGGTGTTCTACGAGCCTGTCAGCGCGGCCCGGACGGGGGTCTGGGGCGTGAACAGCGGCGGGCTGAACTTCCGCATTCCCAACGACGACGACCCGGACGCGATCCTCAAGTACATCTGGATCCAGGTGACGTGGCTGGGGCCGGCGCTGCCGGAGATCGTCGGCGCGAGCAGCACCCAGCAGCCGTTCACGCTGCTCGGACCGCCGACCGTTCAGCCGCTGCCCGATGGTTGGAACCACAGCACGTGGGTCTTCACCATCAAGGAATGCCCGCCCTTCGAGATCTTCCGGATCTTCAACCCGATCCCGACGGGCACGACACTGCTGATCGATCAAGTCGTGGTGGACACGATCTGCATCATTCCGTCACCGGGTGCGACGGCGTTCCTTGTTCCGGGTTTGCTGTTGGCGGCGCGAAGGCGTCGGTAGCGACGGGGTGTGGGGCACCATCGTGCTGACTTGTTGGCGACCCCGCGGCGTCGGCCGCGGGGCCGTCATTGCGGTCGCTACTGTTCGAGCATGGATCGCGCGATGGCGTTGAGTCTGTTCGGGGTGAGCGTGCTGCTGGGCGGATGCCGGCTGGCGGCTCCGACCGAGGCGGACAACACGCGGCGCGAGAACGCGGAGCTGCGTGCGCGGGTCGCGGCACTCGAAGCGCGATCGGCCGAGTTGGAATCCAAGCTCGCCGCGACGGCGGCGGACCGAGACGCGGCGGACGTTCTGGCGGCGACGCCGGTCGTTGCGGGCATCGAGATCGATCGGCTGTCGGGGATGGAGCCTGGGGTCGGGGGAGAGGGCAACCGTCGGTGCACGGTGTACGTGCGTCCGTTCGACGGTCGGCGCCGATTCACGCAGGCGGTGGGAACTCTTTTGATCGAGGCCCGTGCGGCGGACGGCTCGGTGATCGCGGCCGGATCGCTGTCGGTCCCGGAGCTGCGCGAGGCGTACCGCTCTTCCCTGACGGGGGTCTATTACGAGGGGACGGTGGCGGTGCCGTCGGGCCGGGCGGGCGATGTCGTCGGCGTGCGGGCGGTGCTGGTGGACCGGACGACGGGCGTGCGTCACGAGGCGACGCGGGAGATCGGCGGGTCGGCGTCGCGACCGTGACGCGGCCAATGGACTCGACGCTCAGGCGCCGCCGCGCTTGCGCAGCACGGCGGCGGCGGCGAACGCGGCACCGATGCCGATGACCGGCAGCGTGAACATGTACCAGGTTGGCTGGCGGGCCTTCATCATGGCGTCGAGGTTCGCCACGGCGCCGTCGCGCGGGCCGGGATTGGGCTTGGGTGCGGCCACCTGACCGACCGCGACCGCCAGACCCAGGACCAGCATGATGACGCCGAGGACGACGGCGGCGTTGCTCCGGCGTGCGATCGCGCCCGCGGCGAGGCAGCCGACGAACGCCGCGAGGGCGCTGATCGTGAGATTGGTCGCGAGCCAGAGAGCGGTCACCTCGTAGGCGCCGGGCGCGAAGACGCGCTCGGTTCCGAGGGTGAGATACGCCGCGGTGAGACCACCGAACACCATCGCGGCCATGATGACGTAGCCGAGGACGACGCCGAGGATCGTGCGGACCATGTGCGTGCTCCGGAGCGGGACAAGGGTCGCTCGAAGGCCGCCCGTCGCGACGCGCGGGGCGCGGCGGGTGCCCGTGCCGCATGATATCAGGAACCGCGAGACCGCCCGGCCGCAACCAGCCGCACGGCCAGTTCGATGGCGCTGCGCATGCTGCCGGGATCGGCGGCGTTTTTGCCCGCGATGTCGAAGGCGGTGCCGTGGTCCGGGCTGGTGCGGATGATGGGCAAGCCGACGGTCATGTTGACGGCGCGATCGCGGGCGAGGAGCTTGATGGGGATCAGGCCCTGATCGTGGTACATGGCGACGACGAGGTCGAACTTTCCGTGCGTGGCGGCGATGAAGATCGTGTCGCCGGGGTGCGGGCCGGAGGCGTCGATGCCGTTCTCTTTGGCGATGCGGATGGCGGGAGCGATGATGCGTTCGTCCTCATCGCCGAGGATGCCTCCCTCGCCGGCGTGGGGGTTGAGGCCGCAGACCGCGACGCGGGGGTGTCGGATGCCCAGCGCCTTGCAGGCCTGATGCCCGAGGTCGATGGTCTCGACGACCCTGCCGATGGTGAGGACGTTCTTCACGTCCATGAGCGGCACGTGGGCGGAAGCGAGGATGACGTTGAGAGCGTGGGTCAGATGAGGCGCGGCGTCCGCGCTCGGAAGTTCGGCGGACCCAGCGCTCGCGCCTCCCCACTCGACCGGGGCGCCCGGAGCCACATGAAACATCATGCCGAAGCGCTCGCACTTGCACCGGTCGGCGAGCAGTTCGGTGTGGCCCGGGAAGTGCCTGTGACCGGCCTTGGCCCAGGCGGCCTTGTTGATTGGCGCGGTGACGATCGCGTCGGCGTGCAGGGGGTGCTCGTGCGGGGTCAGCGCCTGTGCGATCGCATCCTCGACGAAGCGGAACGAGAGCTCGCCGCCGGAGCGTGTGGCGACGGAGGCGTGCTCGATGCCGCCGGGTTCGTAGTCGAGGAGGACCACGTCATGGGCGTGGGCGGTTTCCGCGGCGTGGGTATGGGCCTGGGCCCGCCACCAGAAGGGCTCGATCCCGGCGCGGTGGGCGGCGGCGTCGATGGCGGCCTGGGTGCCGAGGATGCGGAAGTGGGCTTTCCTGCGCAGCGCGGGATCGGCGAGCGACTTGACGATGACCTCGGCCCCGATGCCGCCGGGGTCGCCCATGGAGATCACGATCGCGGGGCGATGGTGGTTGCGGGCGGTCACGGGGAACGATAGTGCGGCGAGGGGTGAGCCCGCCAATACCGAAACCGGCCTCGCCCGTTCGACGGTGCGTGCCGGGCGCGCGAGGGGCGGAGCGCATCAGGCGTTGGCTTCGGTGACGCGCAGAACCTCGGCGACGGTCGTCAGGCCCTTGGCGACCTTGCGGATGCCGTCCATGCGGAGCGTGACCATGCCGCGTTCGACGCACATGCGGCGGAACTCGGAGACGTTGGGGTTGCGGGCGATCACGTCGCGGAGCTGGTCGTCCACCGTCAGCAGCTCGTAGATGCCGACGCGGCCGCTGAAACCGGTGTTGCGGCAGCGTTCGCAGCCCTTGTTGACCCAGAGCTGGTCGGTGGGCAGGCCCTGCATCTCGAGATACTCCTTCATCTCGGCGCTGGGCGCTTCCTGGGCTTTGCAGTGGACGCACAGGCGGCGGATGAGGCGCTGGGCCAGCACGCCGTTGACGGCGGCGCCGACCAGGAAGGGCTCGAGGCCGATGTTCACCAGGCGCGTGATCGAGGAGGGTGCGTCGTTGGTGTGCAGCGTGCTGAGCACCAGGTGGCCGGTGAGGGCGGCCTGGACCGCGATGTGCGCGGTCTCCATGTCGCGGATCTCGCCCAGCATGATCACGTCGGGGTCCTGACGCAGCAGGCTTTTGAGCGCCGCGGCGAAGGTCATGCCGATCTTCTCGTGCATCTGTGTCTGGGTGATGCCGTCGAGGTGGTACTCGATCGGGTCCTCGACGGTCGAGATGTTCATCGAGTTCTTGTCGAGCTTGCGGAGCGAGGCGTAGAGCGTGGTGGTCTTACCCGAGCCGGTGGGGCCGGTGACGAGCACGATGCCGTGCGGCGCGTCGATGCACTTCTTCCAGACTTCGAGGTGATCGACGTCGAAGCCGAGGTTGTCGAGTTCGACGTTGATGCTCTTGGTGTCGAGGATTCGCATCACCGTCTTCTCGCCGTAGCCGGTGGGAAGGGTGGAGACGCGGAGGTCGAGCTTGCGGCCCTGGACGTTGCAGCGGATGCGGCCGTCCTGGGGCAGGCGGCGTTCGGAGATGTCCAGGTTCGCCATGATCTTCAGGCGGCTGGTGATGGCCGCGGACATGGCGGCGGGCGGGTTCATCATCTCGAAGAGCTCGCCGTCGATGCGGAAGCGGACACGGAGCTTCTTCTCGGCGGGCTCGACGTGGATGTCCGAGGCGCCTTCCTTGACGGCGGTCTGGATGATGTAGTTGACGTAGCGGATGACGGGGGACTCGGCGGCTTCCTTCTCGAGGTTGACCTCGGTCGATTCCTTCTTCTCGACCTGGACGTCGCCCTCGCCGACCTCGGCGAGCAGCTCGGAGACATCAACGTTGGACTCTTCCTTCCCGGCGCCCACGATCTCCATGGCGCCGCGGAGATCGAAGGACGTGATCAGCACGAGCTTGACACCGGGGACCTTGAGTCGGTGCTTGACCTCGTCGACGGCGAAGACATCGTCGGGCTGGGTGACACCGACGACGACGCGGTTGCCCTCCATGCGCAGGGGGAGGACGCCGTGCTGCTTGCAGAAGTCTGGGGTGAGGGCCGCGAGCAGCTTGCCGTCGAAGCCGCCGTCGAGGCCCTTGGCGAGGTCGATCCGTTCGAAGGGAAGGCGTGCCAGCGCGGCGACGGCGGTCTGAATGATGACCTCGTCGATGCCCTGCTCGATGAGGATGTCGGCGAGGCGCCGCCCGGGCGACTGCCGGATGACGTTCTGGGCCAGCGTGACTTTCTCGGCGGGCACGAGATTGCGGGAGAGCAGGTAGTCGGCCAGATCGCCGGACTCGGCGGCCTCGCCGGGCTTGTAGATCTCCGACATCGCGGTGCCGACGCTCGAGCGGGTCGGGGTGATCTGCTGCTTGACTGCCGGATCACCCTTCGCGAGGACCTGCTCCTCGCCGGCCTGACGCATGCGAACAAGTTCGTTGTACGACCGCTGATTCGCGGGAGCCGCGGGGATCGGGCTCATCGCCTGATCCTGGGCGTCGGGGCTGACGGCGCGGAGCGTCGCGGGCTTGTCGGCAAGCGACTCGACGTCGATCCGGCGCGGCGCGTCCTCGGCGCCCGGGAGCGCCTTGGAGTCGGTGCCGCCCTGGACGCCCAACTCGCTCAGAATGTCGTCGATGTTGTACTTCGCCACGCCACGCTCCGCGTTGTTTCGGCCTTACTTTGCCCCGTCCCGCGCCCTGGGGGACTTGCCCTTCGCCTGCGGGTCCTCCGCGAGCGAGAGCGTGTAACGCTTCCCGTCGGCGACGAGCGTGACCGCCTGGGGCTCGATGGCGACGATCTTGAAGTTCTCACCGGCGATGTCGCCGACGCGCACCAGCTCGTCGTTGATGCGAGCGAGCGGCACGCGGCCCATCATGATGCTCCCGAGCTTGAGCTGGGTGAACTCGGCCTCGAGTGCCTTGGCGCGGTCCGCGGCGAGCCGCTTGGCCTTCTCCGCCGCCTCGTCGACAACCGGCCCCTCATCGACGGTCGCGTCGCCGGCCTCGGCGCCCATGAGCTTGAATGGGTTCTTGTCAACCGCGGGGAGTTCCTTCTCGGAAGCGCTCATCTGGGCGACGAGCTTCTGGAACTCGGCGGCGCGACGATGGGTTGCATCGTCACGGGTGTAGGCGACTTCCGTGGTGTCGAACTTCAGCCCCGACTGCATGCCGTAGCGGCGCATGCCGTAGATCATCGCGGCGGAGAGCGCCAGCGTCGTGCAGATGATCACGTGCTGGGTGTTGAATCGTTTCCGCGGCGCGACGGCGATGCCGCTGGCCTCGGCCACCTGCAGACCGGCCGCGAACGCGGCGGGCATGGACTGGCCGGGGTCGGCGGGCGCTTCGCCCGGGAGACGGCGTTCTTTATTGGCCGGATTCATGAGCCCTTCACCCCTTCGTCAATGTAGTAGATGCTGAGTGTGAACGTCGCCTGCATGTCGCCGTTCTTGTCGGTCGCACGCTTGAGCTTCATGTCGGGAATCTTGGTGATGCGGGGCAGGCGCTCGAGCTTGCGGAGGAAATCGTGGAACGCACGGAAGTTCCCCTGCACGCTCATCTCCAGCGGCTGCTCCATGTACATCGCCGCCTTGACCGGCTTGAGGCTCTTGACCGTCGGCGCGCTGAGCCCCTGGATCGTCGCGAGCTCGGAGACCTGGCGGACGATCGAGTCGAGCTCCTTGGCGCTGGGCAGCTTGGCCTCGAAGGACGAGATGCTCGCGGCGATGTCCTTGTTCTCCTTCTCGAGGTCCGCGTTGCGGGCGGTCTCGTCGCGGAGCTTGGACAGCCGCTCCCGTTTGAGCTCGACCTCGGCCTTGGCGGCGTCGATCTCGGCGTTGACGGGGCGGAAGACGAGCCAGTAGCTGCTGAGCGGCACCGCCAGCAGGATGAGCACCAGCAAGAGTTCGCGGAATCCGAGTCGCATGGGTGACTCCTGGAAGAACGTGGTCGATACAGCGGGCCGTGACTTACTTCGCGATGTCGGCGCTGGCCGAGACTTTCGCGGTCGGCGCCGGCGCGTCCGGCGTGACGCCCGGCTTGGCGTCGGCCGCGGCGGTCTTGGTGTCGTTGGGGTTGAGTCGCACGTCGACGGTCGAGCTCAGGCCCGAGGTGATCTGGAACTTGCGGAAGGTGGCCTTGTCGATCTTGGTCGTGTCGATGTACGCGAGGTCGGGGCGCTCGAGCAGGTTGCACTCGCCGAGTCTGGAGAGGAAGTCGGTGACATCGGTGTTCGTCTGGGCGATGCCGTTGATGGTGAGCGTGTACTCGAAACGAGGGGCGCGGACCGGCTGCTTCGCGTCGGGCTTCTTGTCGTCCTTCTTGGCGGCGGTCAGCGACTTCACCGCGGGCTTGGCCTTGGGGTCGGCCTTGGGCTCTTCCTTCGGAGGGTCGATGCGCTTGGACTTGAGCTCCATCTCAACGAACGCGATCGAGTTGTCCGGGCAGCGGGTGACGATCTGCTCCAGCATCGTGCTCCGCGGGATGCGTTCGGTCAGCGCGGTCGTGATCTCGGCCTTGTCGAGCATCTGAGCCCGCTGGGCTTCCAGGGCCTTCAGCTGTTCGATCTTCTTGGCTTCCTGGGCGTACAGCTCGTTCACCTGGCTCTGCTGGGAGCGCACCGACTCCCAGCGCCGGGTGGTCACAAAGAACGCGGCGATCACGCCGGCCATAACGACCGCGAACAGGAGGAGCGCCATGGCGTTGGCGCGAGCCGAGCTCTGACGCTCGACGTAGTCCTCGGGGAGGAAGCTGGCGCCGGCCGCGGGCTCGTTGTTCTGCCTCAGAAACGGGTTCATTCGTGGACTCCGGTGCGGTCAGGAAGCGGCAATCGGGAGCGATGGTGGGCGGACCAGGGTGGGTGGTTTCACAGATCGGCGGGGCAGTGGCAGAGCCCCAGCGCGACGCCGAAGCCGGGTTGGGGTTGCTTGAGATCGACGCCCTGAGCGGGCTCGCTGCCGGTGCGTGCGACCTTGGCGAGCGGGTCGGCGAGCTTGGTGGCGACTCCGACGGACTGCGCGATCGCCTTGGCGAAGGCCTGGTGCCGGCTCTCGCCGCCGAGGAACACCGCACGCTCCACACGTTTGCCGGTGAACATCGCGTCGTGGTAACGCATGCTCATGCGGATCTCGTCGGCGAGAATCTCAAGAGGCTCGTGCAGATCGATGCCATCGGCGTTGCCCGTCGGGGCGCTCTTCAGGAACGCCATGCCCTCGCCCGCGGGTGGCTGGGCGGGGCCGAGCTCCTGGAGCTCGTGGCGGGCGAAGCGCGCCTGCGACAGCGGGCAGCGGAGCTGCCTGGCGACGGCCTTGTCGAGGCTGCGCCCGCCGACCTCGATCACCCGCTCAAAGACGATGTCCTTCGCGTGGGTGATCATCGCCTTCGTCGTATGAGCGCCGAAGTCAAGATAGAGCGTGGGCGCTGCGGAATCCTCGCCGGCGGCGATCTCGAAGGCTTTTCCGGCGGCGGCGAACTCGCTGTGCATGCCGACGGGCTCGAGCCCGCCCTTGCGCATCGAGTTCACCATGTGCTCGACCGCCGCCCGGGCCGCCGCGTTCACGATCACCTCGGTCTTCGCTCCTCCAGCGGGGACTTCGATGTGACGCAGGACCAGGGCGGCGGGGTCGACGCCGCACTGCTGACCGACGGCGGCGGCGATGAGCTGGCTGAGCGGGATGCCATCGACCTTCTGCACCTGCAGGTGCTTGCAGAAGAGCTGCCACGAGGGGAGCGACGCGACGACCCGTTTGCCCTTGAAGCCGCCCTTCTTGATGAGCTTGGGAAGCTGCTGGAGCTGGAAGTCGAGCCGCTTGGCGTGGTCGGCCTCCAGCTCATCGGGCGTGTCGATCTGGGCGATGGCCACCAGCGTCGGGACCGGTCCGGGCTGCACCTGGATCAGTTTGAGCGAGCCGACGCCGAAGTCCACACCGATCGCCGGCGAGAGCTGCTTCATCAGTCCGACGGAATTGAGCTTTCGAAGCAGTTCGAGCGACATGCGCTGCGATCCCTCCCGCGCCGGTTCATCCGGCTCCGTAGGAATCGACGGAGGCGCCTCCGCACTTCAACCCACCGGCTTCTCCCCCGTGAGGCGGTGGTTCTCAGCCCGTCCCCCGCCGGAGCGTTCCGGACATGCGCGGCGATCGGCACGGCCCGCCCAAGCCTTGCGACCGGACAAAGCGGAACCGTCGCCGCCGAGCGGGGTGCCCCCGCGGCCCTCTTGTTCGGATTCTGATTGGATTCCGCGCTGGCTATTCTTCGCGTCGGCCCGAACGGACCGACACTTTCAAACCGGGGCGGCGCTCGGGCGACTCACGCTGCCGTCGCAACTGTTTCTCTGGAGTGTAAAGAGATGCTCGGACGGATCTTCAAAGCCTACGACGTGCGCGGCACTTACCCGGACCTGCTCAACGAGAACCTCGCGTGGCAGATCGGTTATGGCGCGAGCAAGTTCCTCGTTTCCGACGCCGCCGCGGGCGGCGAGACGAGCCCGATGATGAAGAACATCGTCGTCGGGCGTGACATGCGCACCAGCTCGCCCTCGCTCAGCAAGGCCCTCATCAAGGGCATCACCGACCAGGGCGGCAACGTCATCGACGTTGGCATGTGCGACACCTCGATGATCTACTTCGCGGTCAACCACCTGGACTGCGCCGGCGGCATCATGGTCACGGCGAGCCACAATCCGCCGAACTACAACGGCTTCAAGGTCTCGAAGCGCAAGGCCAAGCCCGTCGGCGAGGCGACGGGCCTGGGCGAGATCCGCAAGCAGGCCGCGATGGTGGACAAGCAGACGATGGTGCCGGCCGGCGGGCGTGTCGAGCAGCGCGACCTGTGGAGCGCGTACTGCAAGCACGTGCGCTCGTTCCTGCACACCAAGGGCAAGCTCAAGGTCGTGATCGACGCCAGCAACGGCATGGCGGGGACGATGATCCCCAAGGTCTTCGGCAAGGAATCGCCGCTGGGCGCGGTGCCGGGGCTGGAGATCATCCCGCTGCACTTTGAGAACACCAAGGGCCAGTTCGTGCACGAGCCCAACCCGCTGGTCGCGGCGAACATGAAGTGGACGCAGGAGGCGGTGATCAAGCACAAGGCCGACGTGGGCTTCTGTTACGACGGCGACGCCGACCGCTGCATGGCGGTGGATGAGAAGGGCAACATCGTCGGCTGCGACGTGCTGACGGCGCTGCTGGCGAAGTACTTCCTCGACAAGGAGCCGGGCGCCGCGATCGCCTACGACCTGCGCTCGACCAAGGCCGTTGCGGAGGACATCCTCAAGCTCGGCGGCAAGCCGGTGCGCGGGCGCGTCGGACACGTCTTCATGAAGGGCGCCCTCGCCGAGAGCGGCGCGATCTTCGGCGGCGAGCTCTCGGGCCACTTCTACTTCCGCGACAACTTCAACGCCGACAGCGGCGCCATCGCGATGTGCGTGATCCTCTCGATCCTGGCCGAGAGCAGCAAGGGATTGAGCGAGCTCATCAAGCCCATCGCCCGCTACGCCCAGTCCGGCGAGATCAACTTCAATATCGAAGACAAGGACGGAGCCCTCGCCGAGATCAAGAAGCTCTACGGCCCCGGCTCGCCCTCCAACGGTACCGTCGACGAACTCGACGGCGTGACCGTAGACTGCTTCAACGTCAAGGGTGAGCACGGCGGCTGGTGGGCCAACATCCGCAAGAGCAACACAGAACCGCTGCTCCGCCTCAACCTCGAGGCCAGGGACAAGAAGACGCTCGACAAGATGCTCGCGGCCCTCAGCCCGAAGCTTGGACACCGGGTGGAGCATTGAGGAAGAGGGGCACTTGGCACTAGGCGTTGGGCACTAGGGTCAAGACATTCGACATCGTTCATCGCTCCGCGCCTTGTTGCTTTCCTTAGTGCCTCGTGCCTTCCTCATGACCCTCAACGAACTCCTATCCCGGTTCGGACTCGCGGAGAACCCCTTCCGCGGCGAGGAGGCACGCAACGATGCGGTGTTCGCGCGGATGACCGGGGCGAGCGCGACGGGCTCCGCTGAACAGAAGGCCGCGGAGGCTGCCGTCGCCGTGGAGCAACCGGCGCCCAAGCCCGGCACGGGTGCCTTCGCGCTCCCCGCGCTCACCGGCACCTTTCACTCGGACTTTGAGAAGATCCTGGGCGATCTCTCCCGACCCGCCACCGCGATCGTCTTCGGCGAGAAGGGCTCGGGCAAGACCGCGATCCGCCTGCAGCTCACCCGCGCCATCGACCTCCACAACGCCCAGCACCCCGACCGGCGCGTGCTGCTGATTCCCTACGACGATCTCAACGGCGTCCTCGACCGCCTGCACGCCCGGCTCAACGGCAAGACGCCGCTGGAGAGCTTCCAGAAGATCCGGCTCGTCGATCACCTCGACGCCATCTTCGCCTCGATCGTGCCCCGCCTCGTCGATTCGGCCCTCAACAAGTCCGACCCCTCCGATCCGCTGCTCGCCGACGACGCCAAGAAACTCCTCAAGAAGCTCGACCCCGGCGCACGCCGCGATCTGCTCTTGTTGCAGTCGGTCTACGACCGTCCGGATCAGGCCGATCTCCGCACCACGCAGCTCCGCCGCAAGCTCGGCCTGTGGCTGCCGTGGAGCCGCGTGCTCTCGCACATGGCGGTGTGGCTGGGCTGGATTCCTGCGGCGGCGGTGGTGTACCTCGCCAAGCTGTTCCCCACCACGGCCGAGGGGTGGAACATCGGCCCCGGCCCGGCGCTCTACGCGTTCCTCACGCTGCTGGGCGTGTGGCTGATCGCGCTCGTGAAGCTGCTCGCCTGGGACCGCATCGCGTTCAATCTGCTCGGCAAGCGGGTTCGCAAACAACTCCGCAGCGTCAGCCGCAACGACACGTCGTACGCCCGATCGCTTCGACAGCTCGATCCGGTGCTGCGCGACGAGGACAACCTGCCGATCACCGATTCCGACGAGGTGCGGTACAAGCTGCTCGATCGCCTCCGCTCCATCCTGCGGGCCCTGGGCTACACCGGGCTGGTGATCATCGTGGACCGCGTGGACGAGCCGACGCTGATCAGCGGCGACTACGACCGCATGCGTGCCGTGGTCTGGCCGATGCTCAACAACAAGTTCCTGCAGCAGGACGGCATGGGCGTGAAGATGCTGCTGCCCGTCGAGCTCCGCTACGCCCTCTACAAGGAATCCGCCGCGTTCTTCCAGGAAGCCCGTCTGGACAAGCAGAACATGGTCGATCGCCTGTCGTGGACCGGGGCGATGCTCTACGACCTGTGCGTCAGCCGCCTGCACGCGTGCCTGGCGCCCGGGGCGACGCCGCTGACGCTGCTCGACCTGTTCAGCGAGGAAGTGACGCGGAGCGACTTGGTGGACGCGCTGGACCAGATGCACCAGCCGCGGGACGCGTTCAAGTTCCTGTACCGCTGCCTGTCCGAGCACTGCTCGAACGTGACCCGCGACGACAAGAACGTGCGCATCCCCAAGGCGGTGCTGGATATGGTCCGCAAGCAGGAAGCCGAGCGGGTGCAGCAGTTGTATCGTGGGATTCGCCCCGCATGATCGCACGACGCGCTGCGAAATGAACATGTCGTAATTGCATTCTTCACACGGCGACTCGCGTCAGATCCCTTCAAGGGCCAGTTTCGATTTAATCTCGATCTGCATTGACAGCCGCACCACGGCGAGTAGACTCGAAAAAGTCCAGCGCACACGCCCGGTCGCGACGGCCTCACTTCGACGCACGCGATTGTCGCGGGGTCTCTCCATTTCCTAGACGGAGATCGCATGGATCAACTCCTCATCGGCATCCCGATACTCAATTGGATCGCCGCGGGCACCGCTTTTCTGACAATCGTCGTCCTCGTACCCATCGTCCGCGGAAGCATCAAACGTCGCTGCCCGTCGGATAGCGGCACCGACGATGCCCGTTCGTGGCGTGGACTGGTCGGAGCACTCAACCATCGCTGGATGCGGGCAACCACGCTCATGGTCGCCGCGAGCATTGCGGCGCTCGCAATCGGAACTGACGGCCGCGTGGCGGACGCCGCGAAGATATCGCTCATCGCAGCACTCACGCTCCAGTCGCTCCGACTCATTCCAGTCCTTGTCGATTGGATCCTCCTGCGCATCTCCGCACCAGACCCCGCCGATCCCGCACGCACAAGCGCGGTCAACCTGACCGGGCTGCGCTGGCTCATACTGCTCGGCGCATATTCACTCGTGTTGCTGCTATCGCTTCAAAACATGGGGGTCAACGTGACCTCACTCATCGCTGGCCTGGGGATCGGCGGCATCGCGGTTGCGTTAGCGCTGCAGAATGTTTTGGGGGATCTCTTCGCGTCCCTGACTATTTCTCTCGACAAGCCCTTTGTTGTCGGTGATTTCATTGTCGTTGGAAGCGAGATGGGTGTGGTGGAGCATATCGGCCTGAAGACAACGCGGGTCCGAAGCTTGTCCGGCGAGCAATTGGTCTTCGGCAACGCGGATCTGCTCACGAGTCGCATCCGTAACTACAAGCGGATGAACGAGCGCCGGGTTGTGTTCGGATTCGGAGTGGTGTATGCTACGCCCTTTCAGACTCTGACCGAGATCAATTCCATCGTCCGCGTCGCGATCGAGTCGCAATCCAATGTGCGCTTTGATCGCTGCCACTTCTACCGCTTCGGCGGCTCGTCGCTGGACTTCGAGGCCGTCTACTTCATCAGCACGCCGGACTACAACGCCCACATGGACGCCCAACAGGCGATCCACCTTGCGATTGCCCGCGCTTTCCGCGAACGCGATATCAATTTCGCCTTCCCGAGCCAAACGGTGTATCTCGCCGACAGATCTGCGGAGACATCACGCGGTGTGACAGGCTGATTCACCAAACAAGCGATCTCAGCACGCTCAAGGCACGAGACAAGTCCCAAATCTGCAGGGTCCGCTCCCCGGTCGTGTTGCTGACCACACGCACCTCGGCACCCGGAACGCGCAGCCGCGCTGCCGCAAGCAGCACCGCTGCCCCTTCCATCGCCTCGGCGATCGCCCCGGCTCGAGTGACAACCGCGGCAGCTCGTGCATCGGTTCCGGAGCATGTCGAGACCGTTGCAACCACGCCGCGGTTCGTCGCCTTCGGCACCAGCAGCGACCCGAGTTCTGCATCACAGACAACTCCATCGGCGTCGATCGCCGTGGGGAATCCCAGTGCAGCCATCGGCTCCCACTTTGCACCGGCCTCCGATTCAATCCCCTCATCCGCGAAGACCGAACGGGTGGCGAGAACGACGTCGCCGATCCGCGCGGGCGAGCCTGGCAGAGTCCCGCAGACGCCGAGGTTGACGACCGCGCCGTACGCCCTCGTCGCGAGCGCCGTAGCCGTGGCCCCCGAGGCGTTCGCCTTTCCGACGCCGCTGAGCACCAGATCCACGCCCTCGGCGATCGGTGTCGGCACCCACGGCAGGATCACCGAGCCGAGTCGCTCGCCGGCGACCGCCCGGGCCTCGCCGGGCGCAGCGACCACCAGCAGCAACTTTGCATCGGAGGCCTTTTTTCTGACGAACTGACGGAGTTCGGGCGTCATAGTGCTTGGTCCGCCGGGGCGTTTCGGCTATGCTCAGCTATCGAGTCGCCGAAGCCCCGGCGCTCGACAGTCAGGGTACGGGACATCGCCGCCGCCCGCGGAACATCGGGCGAGCGATGGACAACGAGGTCCGGAACAGCCGCGGCACATTGCTCAACGCCGAGCGGCCGAGCCGGTAGGACAACGAGAAGACGGCATCGGACCGGTCGCGGGACCGACCGAACGCCGGACAGTCGATCCAAAGGCGAAACGCCGAGCGCGTCGAGCCGAGCGAAGGAGAACGCCCATGCCACCACGTCGCCGATCCCGCAAGTTGCCGATCGCGATCGGGCTGCTCGTTGCGCTCGCCGGTTCCTATGTCACCTATCGCCTCGTCGCCAAGCCCGCGTCCGAGACCGGCGACAATCGCGCCACGGCGGACACCGCGAGCGTCCTCCGGACGAGCTTCGATATCACCACGCTCGCGACCGGTGAGCTGGAGGCCCGGAAGCAGGTCGAGCTGCGTTCACGGCTGGAGCAGCAGACCGTCATTCAGGAGATCGTTCCCGAAGGCACCCGCGTGAAGTCCGGCGATGTGCTGGTCCGACTGAACTCCGACAAGATCCAGACGCAGTACGACGAGCAGCTTCTGCAGATCGAGACCTCCAAGAGCGAGCTGATCGCCGCCGAGAATCAGTACAACATCCAGGTCAACGAGAACGCGAACAACCTGCGCAACGCGACACTGAAGGTCACGCTCGCGGAGCTGTCGCTCAGCCAGTGGCTCGAGGGCGAAGTGAAGACCAAGCGCGAGGCCAATCGCCTGGCGCTTTCCCAGAGCAAACTGGAGCTCGACCGCCTCGCCGAGAAGCTCATCCGCTCGCAGAAGCTGCAGGAGCAGGGCTTCCTGTCCAACAACGAACTCGACCGCGACGAGCTCGATTACATTAAGGCCCAGAGCGCCTGGATCAAGGCCCAGCTCGACGACAAGGTCTACGAGGAGTATCAGTTCCCCAAGGACGAGAAGCAGAAGCGCGGCGACCTGGATCAGGCCCGCAGCGAGCTGACCAAGGTCAAGATGAACGCCGAGATCGATCTGGCCAGCAAGGCGGCCAATCGCAACAACCGTCGCACCCAGCTCACGATCCGCGAGAACACGCTGGCGAAGCTGAAGCAGCAGCTCGACGCATCGGTGATCACCGCGCCGTCGGACGGCCTGGTCGTCTACGCGACCAGCATCCGCCGCAACATGTGGGGCGGCGGCGAGGGCCCCCTGCAGATCGGTCGCCAGGTGTATCCCAATGAACTGCTCATCGTCCTGCCCGACACCAGCGAGATGGTGGCGAGCGTCCAGGTGCACGAGAGCCTCGCCGGCGACGTCAAGCCCGGCATGGTCGCGACCGTCAAGGTCGACGCCGTGGGCGGGAAGATCTTCCAGGGCACGGTTGATTCGATCGGCGTGCTGGCCGAGAGCGGCGGATGGCGCGATCCGGATCGCCGCGAGTACACGGTGAAGATCCGTATCGACGGCGTCGAAGAGATCGTCGCTCTGAAGCCGTCGATGCGCTGCGAAGCGCGTCTGACCCTGGGCCGCGTCGAGGACGCCATCGCCCTCCCGGTCCAGGGCGTCTTCAGCGACGGACCGGTGCGGTTTGTCTACTCCAAATCCGGCTCCCGCTACGAGCGCGTCCCGATCCGGATCGGCCGCCGCTCAGACACGTTCGCCGAGATCCTGGCCGGCGCCGAGCCCGGAAAGGTCGTGCTGCTGCGCGACCCCACACCGTCGGAAGTGCTGGCGGGCCCGTGGGATAAGGCCCGGCTGGAGCTCGCCGGCTACACGATGGACGAGAAGGGCAACCCGGTCGTCGGCGGCCGCGGCCCCCGCGGCGCGGCGCCCAAGAGCTCCGGTGCCAAGCCCGGTGACAAGCCCGGTGATAAGCCCGGCCCGGCTCCGCTGACGGCGGCGCCGACGGACGCCAAGCCCGCCGCGACCACGTCGGAGGCCAAGTCGAACGTCAAGCCCGAGGCCAAGGCGGAAGTGAAGACCGCCGACGCCAAGCCGGTCGCCAGCGCCGCCGGTGAGACCCAGGCCGCCCCGGCCAAGTGATCCGGCATGCGCGGCGTCAGCCCGCCCTGCGCCGCTCGGCCATCGCCGCGGCACGGTTGATCAGCGCATCGGCCCCGGAGTTCAGGTCGTAGACGCCCGGGGCAAGATCGAAGTTGTCCTCGCCGACCGCGAAGCCTTCGGCCCGCGCGATGGTCAGATCGCGACGCTGGCGCAGGTCGAACTCCACCGGATCCACTGTCTTGCCGTGCGGCACCAGGGTCTCGACGACCGGGCGGCACGGCGATTCATGGCTCCATCGCGTGACCACGCACTGGTGCCCGCTCGACAGCATGACGATGGTGCCCGGCGCGTACGCGGGCACGACGTTGAAGAGCGCCCGCATCACCATCGGGTCGATCCGCCGCGCGTACTCGGGTTGGCGGATGATGTTCAGCGCCCGCACCGTCGGCAGCGCCGGGTCACCCTCCTCGCGTCCGTTGTTGCGGATGCGGCAGAACAGGTCCGCCGCCGCCACGATGCGGGCGAAGACGTGAATCTCGGAGCCCTTCAGCCCGGCCTCACGTTTGTTCTCGTCGGACTTTTCGGGGAATCCCGTGCCGTCGTAGTTCTGGTGATGATGCAGCACGACCGCCGAGGCCGAGGGCTCGACCTGGTCGTGCACGAGGTTGTATCCGATCTGCACGTGCTCCCGAAACGCCGGATCGCTGTCGTCCTGGGTCTCGTCCCAGCGCTGTCGCACCTCGGCCGAGAGTCGCACCATCCCGACGTCGTGGAGCATGGCGCCCACGCCGAGGTTGGAAACGTCTCGTGCGCTGGCGGCGGGCAGGCGTGCGCGCTCGTGGACGAGATAGAAGTCGAGCTTCAAGCCCATCAGCACGCTGAGCAGGCAGACGTTGCTGGCGTGCCGGAGCGCGGCCGAGCCGTTCTCGCCGATCTCGTTGACGTACAGCGCGGCCTTGGGGTGCTCGCAGAACTTCTCAATCAGCCCACCAACGGCTCGCCGGTACGCCGCGTAGTCGAGCTTGGCGTGGGCCGAGCCCATCACGCTGTCGAGAGCCCGCCCGACCTGTCCGGCCAGTTCCGAGCAGGCGGTCACCACCGCGGGCGAGACGTACTCGCTGAGGTGCCCGAGCCGCGGGTATCTCACCCAGACCTCGCGGAGTCCGATCTCCCGCATCTTGCCGATCGTGTGGGCGTCGAGCGCGACGCCGGGGCGCAGCAGAATCACCTCCGGCCGTCGGGGGTGAAGAACCGGCAGGGCGATCACCATGCCGTCGTGAGCGTCTTGGAGCGGAACTCGGAGCATGCGCCGGCGTCAGCATCGGCCCGAGAATCGCTCGGGTCCGGCTCCGATCCGCGACCACGCGGCGCCGCGCGTCTGAGGCGTCGGTACCACCCGCACACCCGGCGCGGCCGGAGAACGTCCGCCGCCACCAACGCCCGAGAATCCGCCCGTACACTCTGCCGATGCCCATCCACGTCTCCAAACTCCGCTGCGGCTGCACGCTTCTGGTCGAGCCCATGCCCAGCGTCCGCTCGCTCGCGTTCTCGTGGCTGGTGCCCGGCGCCTCCGCCGACGATCCCGCCAACCGCCTCGGCCGCGGCGCGATGTGGGCCGAGCTCCTGATGCGCGGCACACGCTCGCTCGATTCCCGCGCGCACGCCGATGCCGTGGATCGCCTCGGCGCCTCCCGCATCGTGGATAACGGCGTGTACTTCCTCCGCCTCGCCTCAACCATGCTCGGCAACCGCATGCGCGAGGTGCTGCCGCTCTTCACCGAGATGGCGCTGGCCCCGCGCTTCGACGCCGACTCGATCGAGCCCGCACGCGACCTCTGCCTCCAGGCACTCGCCTCGCTCGCCGACGACCCGCAGGAACGGGCGGTGCTCGCGGCCCGCGAGCGTCACTATCCCTCCCCCCTCAACCGCAGCGGCCACGGCGACGAGCCCGGGCTGACCTCGCTCACCCACGATGAGCTCATCCGCGGGTGGGCCGCGGTCCAGAACCCGGCACGATCCATCTTCTGTGCCGCCGGCGCCGTCGATCCGCTCGAACTCGCCGCCGAGCTCGACGAGATCCTCGGCGACTGGACCGGCGCCTCGCCCGAGCCCGCGATCGCACAGACTTCTCCCCGCGGCTACGCCCACGAGGTCGACGAGACCAACCAGGTCCAGATCGTCCTGCTCCACGACGCCCCCAACGAAGCCTCGCCCGACGCGATGCTCGAGAAGATCGTCGTCAGTGTGCTTTCCGGCGGCATGTCCGGCCGCCTCTTCAGCGAGGTCCGCGAGAAACGCGGCCTGTGCTACAGCGTCAGCGCCAGCTACCGCGGCGACCGCGACACCGGCGGCGTCATCGCCTATGTCGGCACCTCGCCCGACCGGGCCCAGCAATCGCTCGACGTGCTGAGCGCGGAGCTCCATCGCATCAACACGCCGGAAGGCCGTGTTACGCCCGAGGAGTTCCAGCGGGCGGTCGTGGGCATGAAGACCAGCCTGGTCTTCAGCGGCGAATCGACCAGCGCCCGGGCCGCGGCGATCGGCTCCGACTACTTCCGTCTCGGCCGCTGCCGCACGCTGGACGAGGTCGCAAAGGCCGTGGACGCGATCACGCTGGACCAAGTGAACGACTACCTCGCCCGCCGCTCCGTGGGCCGGGTGACGATCCAGACCGTGGGCCCGGCGGCTCTGCAGCCGCCGATGTGATCGCCCAAACGGGCGTCGGCTTTCCTATAGTCCGCCCGCATGTCCTGGATCACCAAGAACTCCGCGTCCGCCACCGTTGACCGCAGCCAGGGGCCGTTCCTGACGCAGCAGATGCGTCAGCACCTCAGCCAGCACATCGTCCCTCGCTACGAGCGGAAGATGGGCGCTCTTCTGCCCACGCTGCACGAGGTCCAGCACACCTATGGCTGGATCCCGCCCGCCGCGATGATGGAGGTTGCCGAATTCCTTGAGATCAAGCCCGCCGACGTCATCGACACCGCCAGCTTCTATGAGGAGTACTGGCTCAAGCGCAAGGGCAAGCACCTCGTGAGCGTCTGCCGCAGCATCGCCTGCGAGTTCTGCGGCCAGCCCGCGATCACCCAGGCGGTCAAGGACGCCCTGGGCATCGACGTCGGCGAGACCACCGCCGACAACGAGTTCACCCTCATCGAGCTCGAGTGCCTCGGGTCCTGCGGCACGGCTCCGGCGATCCTGATCGACGAGACGCTGCACGAGAACGTCAAGCCCGAGCAGATCGCCAGCCTGCTTGAGGCTGCCAAGAAGCACGCTCATCATTAGACGGCTTGATGAAAAGGGTACTCGGAGTCACTTCAGATGGGCACGGCTCTCCGAATGATCCCGTTTATCTGCCTGGGAACTCTCCTGATTTCCTGTAGCCGCGGGAATCGCGTGCTCGTCGTCGAGAACAAGTCAAACGTCCCAGTCAATGTCGAAGCATGGGCTTCTTCGGGTTCGGAAGGATCGGCCGGCCTCGATCTCAAGCTAGCCGCGGACGACAGCGAGTCGGTCGTGCTGCCGGGCCGTACCGGGACACTTCGCACAAAGATCCCCCCGTCCGCGCTTCTGATCGGTGCGACAATTGATGACATCGGCTATGTGCTCAAAGCAGGATTCAGCTGCAAAATCGAGTGCATTTGGATCGTTCTCCCGGATGGCGCGGCCGAGCGTCGCCTGACGATGGAGCCCGGTGCGGACGGGCAGTTACAGTGCCTCGAGGTGGACGATTCGCGTTCAACCGCCAAGCTGCATAGTGCGATGAGTCGCCGATGAGCGAGAACAAGTCCATTTCCCGTTCGCTGGGGGAGTTCTTCGGACACATCTGGAAAGGTGTCAAAGAGCCCGTGGGCGAGCCAACGAAGCCCGAAGGCAAGATGGTCGTCCGCGAGCACACCGAGGAAGAAGTCCGCGACACGCCGCAGGGCAAGGTGGTGCTGCGTCGGACGATCGTGGAAGAGATGGAAGTAGTTCCCGAGCCCAAGAAGCCCGACGCGTGAAGCGACCATCGCTCGCTCGAAGCGCCGGACGCCGAGGCTGACGAGTCCGCGAGGAAGCCTCGGATCGGCTGCAACCGACGCTCGCGCCGCCAGAACACGATGCGATATCCTGCGTGCCAGCCGATTTACTGCCCGGTGCGCTTTGCGGTTTCCCCGATCGCCGTCATGTCTTCTCCCACCTCCTCAACCCAAACGCTTTCGCACGACCCGCAAGGCCGTCCTGTGCTGACCACGCCGCGGCTGCTGCTTTCGGCGATGGAACCAACCGACGCCCCCGCTGTCGCGTCGCTCGCGGGCGACAAGCGGGTGCATGACATGACGCTCCTGATCCCGCATCCCTACGACGTCCGCCACGCCAGCGAGTGGATCGCGACGCACGCGACCCAGTGGTCGCGGTGGAAACAGGATTGGAGCATGAACTGGGCCATCCGCCGCGAAGGCACCTTGATCGGCGCGATCGGCCTCGTCGGTGCGGCTCACCACAAGCGGGCCGAACTCGGCTACTGGATCGGCGTGCCGTTCTGGGACCAGGGCTTCGCGTCGGAAGCCGCGATCGCGGTGGTCGCGTTCGCGCGTGACCTGCTGAAAGCCAAACGAATCGAAGCGGGCGTCTTCGTCGGCAACGAAGCCTCGCGCCGCGTCCTGCAGAAGTGCGGCCTGCGCGAAGAGTGCATCCGCCGCGCCCGCTACATCAAAAACGACGCCCACGTCGATGAGCACTTCATGGCGGTGGTGTTCGAGTGAATAGGAACCCTTCGCGCGAGCGAAGGGTCGCCGCGGCGTGCCTCTCGACCTTGACATCCAGCCGACCCCACGCTCGCGCGTGGCGTTCTTCTTCACCCGCCCAACCGCTCCGTCCACCTGGACAGATGCTCACGTCGCGTCAGGTCGTACATCAGCGGCGTCACCGTGATGTTGCCCTTCAAAAGCAAGTCCACGTCCGTTCCCGCGTCGCAACTGCGGAAGCCGAGGCCGCTGCCGGTCGCCCAGTAGTACGGCTCGCCGAGCGGGTTCTGCCGCTTCTCGTAGCTGTCCTCCAGCCCGTGCGTGTTCATCGGGCAGACGCGCACCGGCGGCATCGGCCCGCCGGTCTCGGTCACGGGGATGTTGATGGAGAGACACTCGTGCGCGTCGGGCAGGCCGCGGGCGAGGATCATCTCGAGCACCTTGCGTGCGCGGGCGGCGGCGACATCGAACCGCGCCCGACCCTTGCCGAGTTGCAGCGAGACCGCGATGGCGGGAATACCCAGGAACGCGCCCTCGATCGCCGCCGCCACCGTGCCGCTGTAGATGACGTTGATGCCGCAATTCGCGCCGGCGTTCATGCCGCTGATGATGACATCGGGACGCGAGTCCTTTCCGAATCGTTCGGGCCAGAGGTTGGACACCGCGAGCTTCACGCAGTCCGCGGGCCGCCCGTCCACCGCGATGCCGCTCATCCGCGGATTCACCTGCACATCGCTGGTCATCAGCGGCTGGTGGAAGGTCACCCCGTGGCTGGTCGCCGATTGAACCGTGAGCGGCGCGATGGTGACGACCTCGGTGGTCGGCCCGAGCATCGGACCGCCGAAGCGGCCCTCCGTGTCCACGAGCGCCTCGAACAGGTGGGTGATGCCCGGAGCGCGGATGCCGTCGTCGTTGGTGAGCAGGATCTTCATGTCGGACGAGGATATGGACGCAATGACGGATTTCGGATGGAGGATGTCGGATGTGCGCCACTCTCCGGTTGCCACTGCTTGACCTGCTCAGAGGTCAAGCAGTGCGAGGGCGTCCGAGACCAGAGCCGCCGCACGGCTTGGCTCAGAACCACCAGGACGTCGCACTCGATCCTGGATCCGCCCCCCTACATCTGCAACGCCTTGCAGGGTGCCTCGGTAAACCCGTCATGCGAAACATGATTCTGCCGCTGTCGATCGCGTCGGTGCTGACCGCATTCGCCGGGGCCCGGATCGCGCCCGCACCCACCGCGGCACCCACCCCGGCACCCACCCCGGCACCAGCCCCGGCCCCGAACTCCACTCCCGCACCCGCCAAGGCACCCGAAGCCCCCAAGCCGCCGGAGAACGTGCGAGTGGTCGCGGAGATCAGCACCGCGGCCAAGAGCGTGCTGCCCCTGATGACGACCGACGCGGGACGGGACTTCGTGCGCGCGGCCGACGCGCTCCCGCCCCGAGAGATCCGCACCGTGTACCGCGACCGCGAGCGTGGCCTCGCCGTCCCCGAAGCCGAATGGAAGAAACTCGCCCCCGACGAACAGGCGAAGTTCAAGCCGCGGGCGATGGACGAGCGGATGTACTACTACACCGGTTACGGCTCGCCGCTGACGTACGCCCGGATGCTGGACCTGCTCGGAACCCACGGCGTCACATCGTGGAAGGGCAAACGCGTCCTGGACTTCGGCAACGCCGCCATCGGCCACCTCCGCATGCTCGCCAGCCTCGGCGCCGACGCCCAGGGCGTGGACGTCGAGCCGCTCTGGGCATCGATGTACACCCAGCCCGACGATCAAGGGGAGGTCCCCGCGGCGGCGACGAGCGCCGGCGCCCCGGGCAACGTCAATGTCCACGTCGGCCGCTGGCCCGCCGAGAAGAAGGTCGCCGATGCCATCGGCGGTGGGTACGACATCTTCCTCAGCAAGAACACGCTCAAGTACGGCTACATCCACCCGAGGCGCGAAACCGAGAAGCGATTCCTCGTCGATCTCGGCGTCGACGACGCGGCATTCCTCAAGGCCGTGCACGACGCCCTCAAGCCCGGTGGCCTCGCCATCATCTACAACATCTCACCCGCCCAGGCGCCCGCCGACAAGCCCTACATCCCCTGGGCCGACGGCGAGTTCCCCTTCGCCAGGGACCTCACCGAGAACGCCGGCTTCGAGATCCTCGCATGGAACGTGATCGACGATGAGATCTGCCACAAACTCTGGCCGTACATCGCGGGCGACACCAAGAGCCCGCCGGAGCAACTGAAGGCGACGATCGCCACCGACGCGGTGATCGGCGCGTTCGCCCCGCCGTCGCACCCCGGCACGGCCTACGTCCTGTTCCACCACGTCATGGGCGAGTGCAACGGCGTCCGCGGGGTGTGGGGCTACGTC
>ERZ1066133.154-NODE-154-length-38150-cov-10.596719_pt1 | contig 38150 bp, 23 predicted proteins | sample MGYA00382780_ERZ1066133 | MGnify/ENA primary metagenome ERZ1066133 (study PRJEB33369, sample SAMEA5778363) | biofilm metagenome | biome: Industrial cooling water; feature: Water cooling tower basin; material: Biofilm | place: United Arab Emirates | collected... | reverse complement strand
GTTCAGCGCAGGGGATCGCCGGAGTACTTGAGCCACCAGCGCTCCCAGCGCTCGCGGGCGATTTCGCGCGCCGATTCGCTGCCGCGGGCCTCGTAGTCGAGCGTCTGGCCGGTGGCCTCCGCGAGCGCGTCGATGCACAGGGCGCGGGTGTAGAGGCGCTCGTCCCCCAAGCCTCGGATCAGGGTCGGGATCTCCTGCCAAGCGCCCAGCCGCACCAGGGTCCGGGCGCGCTCGAGCTCCAGATCGGTGCCCTTCTGCGCGTCGCCCCAGGGAGCTTCCAGCAGCGGGGTCACCAGGCGCTTGTCCCCGGTGATGCCCAGGGCGGCGTAGGCGGCCGCGGCCACGTCCTGGCGCGGATCTTCGAGCAGCTCGAACAGCTTGGCGTAGGCGGGCTCGCCGATCGATGCGAACCAGCGGATCAGCTCGACGCGCTCGAGGCCGCGCGTCCAGGGCAGCCGCGCCGCTTCGTCCTCGAGCTGTTGGCGCAACAGGGGCGAGGGCTTGAGCCAGCTGGACGGTCCGCTGCTGACCACGGGCGCCGGCTTGCTGGAGGCGCAGGCGCACAGCAGGGCCGCACAGGCTGTGGCGAGGAAGCGGGCGAAGGACCGGAGGGCGATCGGCATGGCTGCCTGGGTTGGGGATCCCGATGGGGCCCCTCAGGATCGAACCGGGCTGGAGCCTGCCTTGACGGGTGCCGCCGCTCCTCGGCCCAGGGACAGGAACAGGGCGTAAACGAAACCGGCGGCGCCTGAAGCCAGCAGGCCGAAGGCCCAGCCGGGCGGTTCGCGCCGGGGTCTGGCGAGCGAAAACGGCTGCTCCCCGGGGGCGGGCGGCACCACCTCCTGGGCGGGTTCGATCTGGGCCCAGAGGACTTCCCGGGAAGGGCGGACCGCGAGCCAGGGCAGCGCGGGGGCGTCGGGTGCCGAGCCGGGATCGAGCACCAGTTCGAGGGCGCGCAGGCGCTCCTCGCGCAGGAAGCGGGCGGGCAGCGGAGCGCTCCAGCGGCCCGGGGCCTCGCCCCACAGCCACAGGGGCTGGGACGCGGCGCCCTGGCCTGGCCGGGGCTCGAGCCGTCCGTGCAGCAGCGGCGGCCGGTCGGCGCCGGCCAGCTCCAGCACCAGGCGCTCGCCCTCGAGGTGCAGGCGCGCGGGGCTGCGCGCCGGACGGTCGGCGATGAACTCGATCAGCGCCGCCAGGTCCGGGCGACCGAGCCAAAGGGGTGCGCATTCCGCGCCCGGGGCGAAGGCCAGGGACACCGCCCGGCCCAGACCGACGCGCTGGGCGGCCGCCAGGGGCGCGCCGCCGGGACCGAACCAAAAGGCCGCGGCCCCCGCGCTGACCCGGGCCCGCAGGGCCATGTCCAGGGTCGGCCGCAGGCTGCCGACGCCGACGGCCGATCCCGGCAGCAGGTCGGTGGGCGCGGCCTCGACCTCGATCGGGCCGGGCAGCCAGCGCTCTTCGGCCCCCAGGCGCAGCAGCAGCGCTTCGAGGCGCGCCGGGGTCGGGCTCAGCAGCAGGGCCTGCGGACCGCCCGCCAGGGGCGCCAGCAGCTCGAGCTCCGGCCGCTCGCCGAGCGCCACCACCTTGAGCTCGGCCCGGGCGCGGGCGAGGCGCCCGCGCAGCCCGGCGGCGCGGCTCTCGGGATCGTCGGGCGGCGTGTTGTCGCGCCCGTCGGTCAGCAGGATCACCAGCTCGTCGGTGCGCACGCCGGCGGCCACCGCCCGTTCGCGCTCCTCCACGTAGCGTTCGAGGGAGTAATACAGAGCCGTGCCGCCGCGGGGCTCGCTGAGCGTCAGCAGCGCCTGCGCCGCCGCCTGGCGATTGCCGCTCGGCAGGCGCACGGGCCGCGCCAGGGCTTCCGTGAACCAGCGCAGCACCAGGCCATCCTCCGGCGGCAGGATCTCGGCCAAGCGCAGGGCCGCCTGGCGCACGGCGGCCGCCGGGGCGCCCGCCATCGATCCGGAGGCGTCGAACAGGATCACGAGGTCCCGCGGCGGTTTGGGGGCCGGGGCGGCCAGCAGCGGCAGATAGGCCAACTGCTGGGCCCTTTGCGCGGAGATCAGCTGGCTGGCGCCGCCCAGGGTCAGCAGGCCACCGCCGCGCTCCAGGAAACCGGCGCAGCTCGCCGGCAGCTCGGTCAGGGGCCGGTCCCACCAGATCAGGCCATCGAGATCCGGCAGGCGGCGCTCGACCTCCGCGGGGCTCGAGGGCCACAAGCGGATCCGGTCCGGGGTCGGCCCGAGATCGACCGGCTGTGCGCTCGGGCCGACCACTCCGACCAGGCGCTGGCCCCGCGGGCGCACGAAAGCGGAGGCCGCAGCGCCGAGGGAGACGCTCTGGCCGGGGCCGGGGCTCGGGACCAGACGCGCCTGCAGTTCGAAGGGCGCCGGCAGGTCCACCTCGAGCGCCAGCCGCTCGCTCTGCGCACCGGGACCGAGGGGCAGACGCAGGGGCTCGAGCACGGATTCCTCGCCCTCCGGCCCCACCAGCGTGACCTCCAGGGACAGGGCCGCGGGCTGCAGCTCCCCCAGGCTGTAGCCCAGGGCCAGTTCGAGCGGCTCGCCCGGGGCGAGCTCGGCAGCGGCATCCAATCGATCGAGGCGCACCAAGGCCGCGCTGGCGGCCGGCAGCCGGTGCTCGCGCACGCGCGTTCCGGCCGCGGCCCAGCGCCCCAGCAGTTCGAGCGCCTGCGACCCGCCGGGCTCGGTCAGACCGTCGCTCCACAGGTCGAGGCTGGCCGGGGCCCGCTCCACCCGCGCTGCCTCCAGGCTGCGGGCGATGCTGGCCAAGGCGGCGGCCAGGTCGCTGGCATCGCCGGCAAGCTCGGCCGGCTCGAGCGCCAGCGGCGCGCCGTCCTCGAGGCCCAACAGGCGCGCGCCGAGGCGCTCCGCGTCGTCCGCGGAAAACAGCCTGCGGGCGCTGCCAGCGAAGCTCCACAGCTCGATCCGCGCGCCGCGCCGACCGGCCGCGCGGCAAGCTTCGAGCAGTTCGCCCCGCAGCCAGCCGAGCACTCCCGGGCGCGCGGCGATGGCGCTTTCGGACAGGTCGACGAGCAGCACCTCGAGCGGCGGCTCGGGCCGAACCCGGCCCGCCCAGGGCTGCGCCAGGCCCGAGAGCCCCAGGCACAGGCACAGCGCCGCCAAGCGCGACGCGGCGCGCCCCGAAGGCAACCTGGGGCCGCGGCGCGCCCCTCGGGGCCTGCCGGGCGGCGGGGAGCCCGCCGCCGCCCTGGGCCGCTCCCGGGATGCCCAGCTCATGCGCCGCCGGGTCGGGTCCCAGGGCCGCGCTCGGCGCTCTCGATCCAGCCGCCGCCGATCAGGCGGTCGTCGAGGTACAGGGCCGCGCCCTGCCCCGGCGCCACGGCCAGCTGGGGCTCGTCGAAGTGCACGCGGGCGCCGCCCGCATCCCACTCGACCGTGGCCGCTGCCGCGTGGTGGTGGTAGCGGATCTGCACCTGGGCGCGCAGCTCGCGGCCGGCGGGCGGATCGATGCCGATCCAATTGAGGGGTCCGGTGCGCAGTCCGGCGGCGCACAGCTCTTCGCGGCTGCCGAGCACCACCGTGCCGGTGCTGGGTTCGAGTTCGACCACATACAGCGGTTCCCCGGTCCCGCCCACGCCGTGGCCGCGGCGCTGTCCGATGGTGAAGTCCTCGATGCCGGCATGCTCGCGCAGGGTCCTGCCGGCGCTGTCGACGATGCGCCCGGGGTGGCGCTCCACGCCGGCCTCGTCGAGCAAGCGGCGGTAATCGTTGCCCGGGACGAAGCAGATCTCCTGGCTGTCCTTCTTGGCGGCCGTGCGCAGGCCCGCGCGGCTGGCCAGCGCGCGCACCTCGGGCTTGGTGAAGTCACCCAGCGGCAGGCGCGTGCAGGCCAGGTTGGCCTCGCTGACCGCGAACAGCTGGTAGGACTGGTCCTTGTGGCGATCGAGGCCGCGCCGCAGGCGCACCCGGCCCTGGCTGCGGTCGAGCCTGGCATAGTGTCCGGTGGCCACCCCCACCGCGCCCAGCTCCCGCGCGCTGTCGAGCAGTCGGTCGAACTTGAGGTCGCGGTTGCAGATGGCGCACGGGTTGGGCGTGCGCCCGCGCTGATACTCCGACAGGAAGTGGCGGATCACCGCGGCGAATTCCTGCGACAGGTCGACCGCCTGGAAGGGAATTCCGAGCGCGGCTGCAACCATGCGCGCATCGCGAGCGTCATTGACGGAGCAGCAGCTCTTCTTGGCCGCCTGGCTCTCATCCGCTGGCAGCTTGACCCCGTTGCGCATGAACAGCCCCACCAGGGGCTGGCCGAGGCGCGAGAGCAGCCAGGCGACCACCGAGCTGTCGACCCCGCCCGACATGGCCACCACCACGCGCTGCTTGGGATCGAAGACACCGCCGATGTAGGTTTCGACGGCGGCCGGGGCGATAAATTCGCCCTCCAGCGCCTCTGCGCGGGCGGCCAACTCGAGCGCCGCGCCGCCGGCCTGCGCCTCGCCCGCGGCGGCGCCGGCCGGTGCAGCGGGCCCGGGCGAGCCCGCAAAAGCGCGGGTCCCCGCGGGCCCGGAGGCGCTCCGCTGCGGCGGGATGGGCTGCTGCGGCGGGCAGGCCGGACCGCGCGGCGCTGCAGCCGCCGAGGGGCCTCGCGGATCGTGGGTCGAATGCATCGGGACGGTGGCTGCCGGAGCCGCTGGGGCCGGCCTGTGGAGGGGCCCCGGGGGGCCCTGGGGGACGCCGCGGGGGTCGGGCTCGGCCCGCGGCCTGCGGCGCGCCGCGGCCCCGCGGAGCCGCGCAGGGGGATCGCGGACCGGGGCGCCGTCGCGGCGCGGCCCCGGCGTCGGTGCCCGGATCCCATTGTGCCGCACGGCGCGCCGCGGCGGGATGGCCGCCCCCCCCGCCGCTGCCCCCGCCGCTGCCCCCGCCCAGCCCGCGGCCGGCCTCTGCGGGGCAAGGCCCCGCGGGGCTTGCGGGCGAGCCGGCTCGGGCGCAGGGGGTCGGCGGCCGCACAACTCCAGCCGGCCGGCGCCGCGTGGCCCTGGGACCGGCCGCGGGCCTGGGCTAACCTCTCGGCCCCCGCAAGCCAGCGCGCTTTGGTCCCGCGCGCCAGCGGGGTCGCCGCCGGCGGTCCCTCCGCGCCCCTATGCCTCCCACGATGTATTCCGCCTCGCCCGCCGCCGCCGGCTTCCCCCGTTCCCCGGAACCGAGCGCTTGGCAGGCTCTGGAAGCTCCCCAGCCCAAGGCGCCCGCGGGCTCGGGGGAGGGCGCAGCGGGTCCCTTCGGGAGCTCCTGGTTCCCCCTGGTGATGATCGCGGCCATCTTCTGGTTCGTGGTCATCGGTCCGGAGCGCAAGAACCGCAAGCGGCGCGAGCAGATGCTGGCCGCGCTCAAGAAGGGCGACAAGGTGTTGACCAACAGCGGGCTGTACGCATCGGTGGCCGCGATCCAGGACCAGGTGGTCACGCTGGCGGTGGCGGATGGCGTGCGGCTGCGCTTCGCGCGCAGCGCCATCCAGACCGTGCTGGCCGACGAGCCGACCAAGGACGGCGCCAAGGACGGCGCCAAGGAATCGAAGGACAAGGAAGCCGCGGGCTGAGGCCCGCCCGGCCAGGTCCCCCGGAAGCGGCCTCCGGCCGCGGGCGGCGCTCGCGGCAGCCCCCCTCCCCGGCGCTCCAGGACGCCGCCGGCCGCAGGCCGGAATCTGCGCCCGCCCTGGGCGTCGGCCGCGCTCCCCCGGCGGTTGCGGCTCCGCGGGTCCGCCGGGGTCGCAAGGCGTCCCGCGGGTTGGCGGCGCCGCGGCGCCCAGCGACCGCCCCCGCGAAGGGCCTCCCCGCAGCGAGCCGGGAGGGGGCTCACGGAGGGCCCCCTTGAAGCCCGGCGAGCTGCGCGGAATCCGCCCCGCGCGGGCTGCGGGGGGCCGCGCTCGGATGCGGGGCGCGGCAGCGCGAGCGCTGGCGGGCGCCGCGGCGCTCGGGCGCTATGTCGGCGGCGGGCTGCGCCCGCTGCGCAAGCGGATCGAGGCTGCGCTCGAGCAGCGCTTTCCCGGCTGGCGGCTGCGCCGCGGCCACCTGGACGAACAACTGCTCGGCCGCTTGGGCGAGGCCCTGGCGCGGCGCTACCTGGCGCGCCGCGGTCTCGTGCCCCTGGCTCGGCGCGTGCTCATCGGCGGCGTGGAGATCGATCTGCTGCTGCGCTCCCCCACGCGGCTGGTCCTGGTCGAGGTCAAGTGTTCGCAGGTGCAGCCCGACCTCGGCCTGGCGGAGCTGCGCTGGCCCCCCGGCTGGCGGCTGGATCGGCCGCGCTGGATCCGCCTGCGGCAGGCCGCCGGACGCGCCCGCCGGCCGGGGCAACCCCGCGCGCGCATCGACCTGGTGGAGGTGCTGATCCGGGGTCCCCAGCGGCGGGTTGAAATCCGCTGGTGGCCGGACCTGGCGGGCCCCTTGAACCGCGCGGACCTGGCCGCCGAGCCCGGGCGCCGGGGGTCCACAGCGAGGCCGCCGGGAGCGCCGAGACCCAGCTCCAGCGGGCCCGCCCGGCCGCATTTCATCCCCGGCGAACGGCAGGCCGAGAGTTAGGATCGCTTTGCTAGGCCCGGCCCCGGGGCCGGGCTCGGGCCTCGCCAGGCGCAGCCTCCCGAGGGCGGCCACCCCGCCCCGGGGCAGTCCCATGTTGCACGTACTGCGCCACTACCTGCCGCTGCGCAAGGCCCTGCTGATCCTCAGCGAGACCGGGCTCCTGAGCCTGGTCGTCGGGGCGGTCATGACCGCCCACCTGCTGGGCGAGCGCACCGGGCCCGTCAACAGGCTGCTGGCCTACCAGGGGCTGACCGGCAAGGAGGCCTTCCTGCGCTGCCTGGCCAGCACCCTGGTGGCCGTGGGTCTGGCGCAGCTGGCGCTGGCCTTCAACGAGCTCTACGACCTGCGGGTCTCCTCGGCCCGCTCGGAGCGCTTCGCCCGCTTCCTGGGCTCGAGCGGACTCGGCATCGGACTGGCGGTGCTGGCCGTGGGCGCCGCGCGTTTTTGGGACCTGGGCCCGTGGCTGGCCTTTCCGGGGCTCTCCACCAGCCAGGCGGTCCAGAGCCTGGTGATCGGGCTGGTGCTCGGGTATCTGCTCCTGTTCTTCTGGCGCCCGATCTACCACTGGATGCTGGCCGCCTGGAGGCTGCGCGAGCGCGTGCTGGTCCTCGGGGACGGTCCCCTGGCCCGCGTGCTGTGCTCCGAGCTGGCCCGCAGCGCCTCGGCCGGCTATCAGCTGGTGGGCATGCTTTCGGCGGAGGCCTTCGGCGGCAACGAAGGCGGGCGGGGCACCGGGGACGCCTTCGGCGGGGAGGTTCGCTTCCGCAGCTCCGCGAGCCTCGGTCAGGCGCTGCGGCCGCGGCTGGCGGCCCTGCCGCGCTCGCTGGGCACGGAGGCCCACGCGGCGCTGCCGGAGGTCCGGGCGACCGCGCTGGCCAGCCCCCCGCAGCCCGCCGCCGCCGGGGACCTGCCCGGGGAGCTCGAGGTGCCGCGCATCGAGCCCCTGCCCGGGGAGGGGTTGTTCGCCCTGGCCCGGCGCCTGGCCGTGGACGACCTGGTCGTGTCGCTGGCCGACCGGCGCGGAACGCTGCCCACCGACCAGCTGCTGCGCTGCCGGCTGGCGGGCCTCAACGTCGAGGAGGGGGAAGCGCTGTACGAGCGGCTGACCGGCAAGATCGCGGTCGAGGCCATGCGGCCCTCCTACCTGATCTTCAACCAGGGCTTCCGGCGCCACCCGCTCAGCGAGGCCAGCAAGCGCGCCTTCGACATCGCCTGCGCGGCGCTGGGGCTGCTGCTGCTTTGGCCGCTGATGCTGCTCACGGCCCTGGCGGTGCGCCTCGATTCCCCCGGCCCGATTCTGTACCGCCAGGAGCGCACGGGGCGCTTCGGCAAGCCGGTGGTGGTCAACAAGTTCCGCTCGATGCGCGCCGACGCCGAGCGCCAGAGCGGCCCGGTGTGGGCCCAAAAGAACGACCCCCGCATCACCCGCGTGGGCCGCTTCATCCGCAAGACGCGCCTGGACGAGCTGCCCCAGCTGTTGAACGTGCTGGGCGGATCGATGTCGATGGTCGGGCCACGGCCCGAGCGGCAGCACTTCATCGACGATCTGATGAAGCAGATCCCCTACTACGACCAGCGCCATATCGTGAAGCCGGGGCTGACGGGCTGGGCGCAGATCAACTACCCCTACGGCAACACGGTGGAGGATGCGCTGCAAAAGCTGCAGTACGACCTGTTCTACATCAAGAACCGGTCGCTGCCGTTCGACCTTTCGATCGTGATCCAGACCCTGCGCACCGTGGTGCTGCGCCAGGGCACCTGATCTGGATCGAAGCCCGGGCCCCTGGGCAGTCCGGGCCTTTGGCGATGCGCTGCGCGCCGTTGGCGCCGAAAGCGGCGTGGGCGCCCCAGGCCCGTGCGCGCCCGGCTGGCCGCGGCCTGGGCGGCCGCCCAGGGGCCGTCCGGGGGCGGCCGAAGCTGGACCACAGCGCAGGCCCGCACGGGGGCTCGGCTCCGCCGCGACAGGCGGCCGCCCAGGGCGGTTAGATTCAGCCGGATGCAGGCGGAAGATCCGCTCCGGTGGCCTGGGCTCGGAGCCCTCGCTGTCGCTGGTCTGCTGATCGTCGGCGACGCCCGCGCCGGCTGCTCCCAGAGCTCGGTCGGAGCCCGCCTGGAACGCCGCGCGTGGCTGCCCGGGGGCACCGACCTGCTGCCGCCCGCGGGGCTGCCCGGTCTCGCTCCCCAGTGGCTGCAGGGGATCAGCGCCGTTGCCGCACTCGGCCCGGAGCGCTTTCTGGCCCTGCTCGACAACGGCAACGGCGCGCCCGAAAATTCCCGCGGCTGCCTGCTGGCGCTGGTGGAATTCCGCATCGAGGGGCCCCGCGCGATCCCCGAGCGCACGATCTACCTGAGCGACCCGGACCGCCACCTGCCCTTCATCCTGGTGCGCGGCCAGGATCCGGGCCGGCCCCTGACCGGGGCGGATCTCGATCCGGAAGCCCTGGTGCGGCTGCCGGACGGCAGCCTGTGGATCGGCGATGAGTTCGGGCCCTTCCTGCTGCACTTCGACGCCGATGGCCGCCTGCTGGAACCAGCGCTCGAGCTAGCCCTGCCCGTCGGCGGTACCGAAGCCCCCGCCGGCGGCGCCGGGCGCGCCCTGGCCCTGGGCGCGGGGGCGGCGCAGCTGCCTTCCGAGGCCGCCCTGGAGGCCCCGGGGTTCGCGGCGCAGCCAGGCGCTGCGGGCCTGCTGCACCTGCGCTCCCCGCAGCACCCGGCCTTCGGCCCGGCGACCCTGCTGCGCTGCCTGTCCTCCCTGGACCTATGGGTGCGTCAGAGCGGCGGGGGCCCGGTCGCGCTGTCGCCCTCCAAGGAGCTGCTGCTCGCCGCGGCCCGGCCCGCAGACCGCCTGGGCCTCGAGAGTTTGCAGCGCGCCGGCTTCGCGGTGATCCCCTGGACGGTCAACTCCCCGGCGGAGGTCGATGCCCTGCTCGCGATGGGGGTGGACGGCCTGATCGGCGACGACCCCGGTCTGCTGCTCGAGCGCTGCGCCGCCCTCGGCGAGGGCCGCGCGCTGGCGGGACCCGCGGCTCGGCCCAGGGCCGGCGCGCTCGGCTTTGACGTCCAGGGCCATCGCGGGGCCCGCGCGCGTCGCCCCGAGAACTCCCTGCCCGCCTTCGAGCTGGCCCTGGAGCTCGGCGCCACGACCCTCGAGCTCGATTGCCAGCTGACGGCCGATGGCCGGCTGCTGGTCGCCCATGACCCGCTGCTTCCGGCAGGCGCGCTGCGCTTCTGCGACCCACACCCGCCGCGCGCTCCGCTCCCGATCCAAGAGCTCGCGCTGGCCGAGGTGCGGGCGCTCGTGCGCGCCGATGGCTTGGACGCAGATTTCGGGGAGGCCACGCGCGATCCATCCGCCGCCCCGCTCTCGGCGGCCTTCGCGGCGAGCCGTGGTTGGGAGAGCCCCTTCACCCCGCTCGAGCTGCCCGACCTGTTCCAGTTCGTGGTCTTTAGTGCCCGCCACTTCGAGCTGGGCCCCGGCCGGGACCATCCGCAGGCCAGCGTGCGCGCTTCCCGGGCCGCGCGTGTGCGCTTCAACATCGAGCTCAAGACGTCTCCCGAACGCCAGGTCCGGGAGCAGGACCTCGAGCCCTGGATCGCGGCCCTCGAGCGGGCCCTGGACTGCGCTCCAGCGCCGTTCGAGCGCCGAGCGAGGATCTGCGTGCAAAGCTTCGACCTGCGCCTGCTGCGCCGCTTGCGCAGCCTCGAGGTGTCCTGGCTGATCGCCGCCGAGACCTTGAGGCCCGAACCAGCCCCGGGCGAGCGGCGGTCGGCGGGGTTCGGCCCGGTCCCCTGGATGGCCGGGGAGCCCGCCGCGCTCGCTGTTCCGGATTGGAGCGCCGCTCCCTTGGCTGCGGAGCTTCCAGCGGCCGTGCGCCCCTCGGGAGGCTTCGAGGGCCTGTGCCGAGACCCGTTCACGGGGGAGCTCTTGGCCCTGCTCGAAAAACCCCTGGCCGGCGCTGGTCCCCGGGAACTTTTGTTGTTCGGCCTGGATCCGGGGACGTCGCCTGCGGACGGGCCGCGAGCCGCCCTGGCCGCACGGGTCTGGCGCTATCCGCTCTCCGAGCGGGCCACGGCGGTCGGCGATCTGCAGTGGCTCGGCCCCGGGCGGTTGTTGGCGCTCGAACGGGATGACAGCCAGGGGGATCTGGCGGGCTGGAAGCGCCTCTACGAGCTGCGTCTGGGCCCGCCGGGAACCCTGATCGAGAAGCTGGAGCGGGCCGACCTGCTGGACCTGGCCCTGCCGGAGGGCTGGGCTCGGGACAGCGCTTTCCGGGAGGGGCTGTTCGCGGGGCAGCAGCCCGGGGACCTGGGTCTGCCCGGGGATCCCGAGGGCCTGCCCTCCAGCGTCGAGCCGCAGGGGCGTTTCGCCCTGCCCTTCGTGACCCTGGAGACCGCGCTGCCCCTCGAGGATGGCCGCCTGTTGATCGTCAACGACAACAACTTCCCCCACTCGGTGGGTCGCCATGTCGGCAGCGGGCGACCGGACGACACCGAGTGGGTCTGGCTGCGCCTCGATCCCTGACGCCCGCTGCGGCCGCGCGCTGGGCCCGCGACGCGGGGTCAGCGCAGGCGCACGACTCCGGGCGCGCTACGGCTCGGCCCGCGCAGCGCCGGAGCGCAGCGGACCAGGTTGCTCCTGTCACGCCGCTCGAGCGCTGCGGCCCTCGGTTCAGAAACGAGCCCCCCACCGAGCGCGGCGCCGCCACGCGCCGCCTCCCGCGAGGCGCCCCTTCCTGAGCCGCGCTCGGACCGGCGCTTGGCGAGCCCGGCGCAGCCCGGCTCAGAAGGTCCCGACGGTCAGGTCGAGGGCGTTGGTCAGCAGCACGTCGACGGCATCCAGCGAGGCGGCCTGGGCGAAGGCCTGGCGGCCGACCAGGGCGCAGTTGAAGTTGACCGCCAGTTGGAAGGGCTGCCCGGCGGGTGTGCTGAAGAGCAGGAACGGATTGGCGATGTCGATCAGGAAGGTGCCGAAGACCGACGGCAGGTCCATGGGCGCCGGAGCCGCCGAGATGCCGATCAGGTCCACCAAGGCCCCCGGGAAGAAGCTCGTGTGATCCACCACGGGGTCCCAGATCGCGCCGATCACCGGGCCGCTCGTTTGCCCGGGCAGGAGCGCATTCGGATTGGGCGGGGTGCCGAGGCGCACCACCTCCAGGGAGGGCACGTTCTGGGCGATCACGACCGCCGGGGCGGATAGGCTCACCGGGAGCTCGAGCCCGGGCAAGGCGCCGATCACGCGGGTTTCGGCGAAGGCCCCCAGACTCGGAAGCAAAGCAACCGTGCCGCTGTCGAGGGCCTTGAACTGGAAGGTGGCCACGGTGCGGTCCGGCGGCAGGGTAAGCCCCAGGGCTGGGTTCGCCAGGGCCGTGAACAGCGCCTGTCCGTCGGTGACATCGTCGTTGATGCCATCGGGATCCCCGAGGAAGGCGGCCACCAACCAGCCCTCATTGCTGGGCAGGGCTTGGATCAGCTGCAACCGGCTCGGATCCCAGCTGATCAGCACCTCCACGGCCGCCACGAGTTGGGGAGCGCTGCTGGAGAGCACCGCATCCACCTCGGCGATGCAGCCCTTGGGCACGGTCTGGACCGCGGGAGTCAGGCGCACTTCGACCGGCGGGGTTCCCAGCGGGGCGATCAGCAGGGGCAGGCTGAGCGAGCAGGCGAGCATGGCGGGCGTGAGGGCTAGGGGCAAGGCCAAGGCAGAGGAGCGAGGCGGGGTCCGGTCCGCAGCGCTGCCCGGGGACGAATGTCAGGCGGAAACTTCTACGCAAGGTCGCCACCCGCCCCGCGGCAAGGAGCCCAACCCAGGAGGGTACGGGAAGCGGGACGGGTAGCGATTTCTGGGTTCGGGCGGCGCCCGCGGCCCTTGGCCGGTGTGCGGCAGGGCATCCGGAGGTCCGACCGGCTTTGGGAGCGAGCAGCTGCGATCCGCCCGCAGGGCGTGTTCCCGAGGACCCGGGACAGCGCCTAGAGGGCGGGAGGACCCGAGCTGCTGGCGTTCAGGGGTGGCGGGGTCGCAGCCGATGGCGGCGACCCCGCCCGCAGCGCTCAACGGCGCTCGGCGCGCAGCTTGGCGGAGAGCTCACCCGACAGGCCGTGGCGGCGCTCGAAGACCTCCACGTCGCGGTGGTCGACCATGCCATCGCGGGTCAAGTCCGCCGCGGCGCTGAGGCCATCCCGGACCGGAATCCAGGTCTGCCGGCGGCCATCGCTGCCCGATCCGGAGAGCGGGACGCTGCAGCTGCAGGCGGAGGTGGTCAACCAGTGGGCCACCAGGAACGAGTAGTCCTCGGCGCCCACGGCGGTGTTGTTGTTGAAGTCCGCGTTGCGGGCGCCGTTCCACGGGCAGGTCCCCGGGGCGACGATCGAGCCGAACTGGGCCAACAGCAGGGTCACGTCGTTGATGTCGACGTCCCCGTCGTTGTCCGTATCGCCCCCATCGAGCACCAGCGGCAGCGTGGCCACGTACTTGGCCCCCGAGACGGTCAGGGGCGACTCGGCCCACTGGGTGTGCTGCTGGTCCTTGGCGCACAGCTTGGTCCACACGCCACAGGGGATTTCGATCGTGGTCGTGGCGGTCGGGGTCGGGCCGCTGAAGTTCAGCACCAGGTCGGCCACGGAGGTGCCGCAGGTGTCGGCCACGAAGCGGATGCAGCGCGAGGTCGGGACGCTGCCGGGCAGCTGCACGACCACATCGACGGCGTTGGTGGCGGTGACGGTGACCGTGAAGGTCGAGGTCGCCACGTTGCCGACGTCATCGGTGGCGGTGCAGGTCACCGTGGTCACCCCCACCGGGAAGACCGAGCCGCTGGGCGGGGTGCAGACCACGGTCGGGGTGAGATCGCAGTTGTCGGTGGCGCTCGGAGCGCTGTAGGTCACCACCGCCTGGGTGCAGCTGCCAGCATCCGCCGGCCGCACCAGGTTCGGGCTGAAGGCCAGGATCGGGGCGGTGTTGTCCGGCAGCACCGAGGGCGAATCCAGCAGGTTGGTGCTGAGGGGCGAACCCAGGAAGCTCAGCTCGCTCGGGAACGGCTGGGCGGTGTCGAAGTCCACGGCCACCGGGACACACTCGTTGACCGTGAACACCAGGGTCGCGAGCAGCGCATCCCCCGAGGTCCCGGTCAGGGAGGGGAAGCTGTTGCCATCGAGTCGCAGCTTGCCGCTGGAGACCTGGGCCGAGGTGATCGGCTGGATGTGGGAGCCGAAGGGCCCCGCCGAGTAGCTGCTCAGGCCGCCCTCGTAGATCATCGTGCCGCTGTTGAATTCGAGGAACGACTGGTAGCCGGTGACGGCCACGTCGTTCGGGTTGCGCAGCCACAGCCCGTACTGGACCTGCACGCCGGGGACCAGCGGGAAGGCATCCGGCTGAAGGGGGTCGGCTTCCAGGGTCAGGCTGTTGCCGGAAACGACGACCACGGCCATTTCCGTGCGCGCCAGGCGGTTGCTGCCGTCGTAGGCCTCCAGGTAGAAGTCGTAGCGGCCGGGGGTGTTGGGGTTGAAGGCGAACGGGGCTTCATCGAAGAAGTCCATGCGCCAGGAGTTCTGGGCCACGTTGCCGCTGGCCAGCAGGGCCAGATAGCTGGGGGTGCTGTTGGCCTCCAGGCCGAGCCCGTTGCCGGTGCTGTTGTTGCCGATCGAGTGGTCCCAGAAGGCCGGGGTCACCGGGGTGGCGTAGGGCACGCTGGCGCCCGGGGTGATCGGGTCGAACTCCAGGAAGTTGGTCGTGGCCGCGGGATCGAAGTCGATGCCGAGGCGGTAGGTCAGGTCGTCGAGCTTGCGGCCGGTCAGGCCCTTGGCATCGGTGTTCACCGACCACTCGAAAGACCAGAACGGCGCCACCAGGTTGGAGGGCGGGTTGCCCGCGCCGACGTTCCAGGTGTAGGTGCCGTCGCCGTTGCTGCTGAAGACGTTGGCGGGCGTGGGGAAGCGCCGCTTGGTGCGCAGGCCGAGCTCGACCCCGCTGCCCGAGCCGACGGTGAAGCTGCCGTTGGCATTGCCTGACCCGAAGATCGCATCGGGGGTCACGTTCTGGTCGAACGGGGAGGGCGTCCCGAAGGTGGTCAGCTGCCCGGGGCGGTAGAAGTTGGTCGAGAGCTGGTTGACGTAGACGTTGCCCCCGGGGTTGCCCGAGCCGATGCCGAACTGGACGCTGGTCACGATCGCGCCGGGCGCGGTGATCAGGTTGTAGACCTGGGCGATGGTCTTGGGTCCCCCGCCGACCAGGATGCCCGAGGTGGACATGTCGCTGAGGCTCAACGGCGTACCGATGGTGCCAGCGCCGGCCACCCGGTCGAAGAACCACCACTTGCCGGTGGTGAAGTTGATCGTCTCGGTGCGCCACAGGCCGTCGGACAGGCCCCCGTTTCCGTTGCCGGGCTCATAGATCAGGACCTTGTCCCAGGCGTTCTCGCCGGTGCGCGGCGAGACCCCCGCCAGACCGAACTCGGCGGTCTTGAAGCCGAATTTGAGCGAAGCGGTGACCGAGGGCGTGCCGTTCCCCATCCAGGAGAAGCTGGCCGCGAAGCCGGGCCCGAAGGCGCTGCCAGGGGCGTGGCCGGTGGAGTCGTCCTTGCGGTGCGAGATCTGGCTCTTGCCGGACCCGCTGGCGGCGATGTTCAGGTTGACCGCACCCTTGTGGGTCAGGGCCGGCACGCTTCCAGGGGCGGGCAGGAATTGGATCTGGCCCAGGATGTCCGCGTCGTGCAGCGGGTTGGCGGCCAGGCTGGCGCCCTCGGGCGCCGCGGTCAGGGTCGGGCTGATCAGGTTGGTGCCGGCCGGGAAGGCGCCGGAACCATCCGCGCGGGTGTCATCCGAGAACCAGCCGTTCTGCGACAGGGCGCTGGTGTTGATTTCCTGGGCCTGCAGGGGCGCGACCAGGAAACCGACGCTGAGCAGGCCGGCGGCCGCTCGGGCCAGGGAATGGCGCTTGCGCGCCAACGTGGGCAAGGATCGTTGGGTGGGCATGGTGTCGTGTTGTCGTCAGCTCTCTCTCGCTGGGGGACGAGAAGGATCCGGACCGAGCGCGTGCCCGGCGGATGGCCCTGCTCGTGGAGGCCCCCCGGAAGCGCGGCCACGCTAGGTGATCTCCCTGCCGCTGGCAAGTTGTCCAATCAGAATTCCTGTCGATTCATGTCCGCAACCCGATGGCGGTTGAAAAATCACTCACAAATTAAAATGCATAATGAGACAAATCAGCCGGATAGTGGCATGACTTCATCCCAGAGCACCCCGATTTAGGCGCTATCGGATCATTTCAAAACGAGACACTCTTTTCGGTCTGCCTTCCAAGCCCCTCGGGCCGTCCGCCGATCAGGCGGTCACAGGCCCGCGCGGGCCCACTGGCCAGCGGCGGGATCTCGAGTCAGCGCCTGCGGCGCTCCCCCGGGGTCCCGGGCTGCGCGAGCGACGGTGCCCCCCAGCTCCAAAGCGGCCCCCCTCGCGGCGTCGGGGGCCGGAAGATCAGCTCCGGCGGCAGCGCGTTCCGGCCAGGACAGACGGGGGGGCGACGAACCGCCGGGGCCGGCGCGGAACCCGCCGGCGGGGCTGCTAGCGCCGCACGCCCGGCGCCTCATGGCCGGTGCGCTCGACCCAGGCTTCATAGGAACCCAGGAAGCACAGCGGCTTGGCAGCGGTGCCTTCGCCTCCCCCGGAGAGGTCGAGCACGCGGTTGCTCATGCCGCGCAGGAAGCTGCGATCGTGGGAGACGAAGATCATCGTGCCCTCGAAGCCGGAGAGGGTCTTGATCAGCATCTCCTTGGTGTCGAGGTCCAGGTGGTTGGTGGGCTCGTCGAGCACCAGGAAGTTGGGCGGATCGAACAGCATCTGGGCCAGCACCAGGCGCGAGCGCTCGCCCCCGGAGAGCACCCGGATCGGTTTCTCGATCTCGTCCCCGGGGAAATCGAAGGCGCCGAGCAGGGTGCGCTTGGCGGGGATCGTGGCCAGCGGGAAGGCCTGGTCGATCTGCTCCCAGACCGTGGCCTGCGGATCGAGCAGCTCCAGGGCGGACTGGGCGAAGTAGCCCAGCTTGAGGCTCGCGCCGAGCCTCACCTGGCCCGCGTCCGGAGCGATCACTCCGGCGATCAGCTTGAGCAGCGTCGACTTTCCGGCCCCGTTGACCCCCATGACGCACCAGCGCTCGCCGCGCTTGATCTCGAAGTCGAGCCCGGCGTAGATCGTACGTTGGCCGTAGCGTTTGACGACCCCGCTCAGGGTGGCCACGTCGTTGCCCGAGCGCGGCGGCTGGCGGAACTCGAAGGGCGTCAGGATGCGCTGTTTGGGCGGTTCGATCTTCTCGATCTTGTCGAGCTTCTTGACCCGCGACTGCACCTGCGCGGCCTTGGCGGCATGGCGTTCGAAGCGCTCGATGAAGCGCTCCTCCTTCTTGATCATGGCCTGCTGGCGGGCGAAGGCGGCCGCATCCTGGCTGCGCCGCAGGGCCTTGGCGCGCTCGTAGTCCTGATAGTCGCCGGTGTGGCTGACCAGCCGGCCGGCATCGATCTCGAGGATGCGCGTGACCACGCGGTCCATGAAGTCGCGGTCGTGGCAGGTCATCAAGATCGCTGCGGGGCTCTGCTTCAGGAACTGCTCGAGCCACAGGATCGACTCGATGTCGAGGTGGTTGGTGGGCTCGTCGAGCAGCAGCACGTCGGGGGCGGCGATCAGCACCTGCGCGATCGAAACGCGCATGCGCCAGCCGCCCGACAGGGCCGCCATCGGGCCGTCGATCTGCGCGGCGTCGAAGCCCAGCCCGCCCAAGATCTCGCGCGCCTTGAGCTCCAATTCATAGCCGCCCTGCTGGGCATACTCCGCCTGGACCTCGCCGAAGCGCTCGAGCAGGCTCTCGAGGCGGTCCGCCTGCTCGGGATCCTCCAAGGCCCGCTCGAGCGCGCCCAACTCGCGATGCAGAGCGCCCATGCGGCCGGCGCCGGCGATGGCCTGCTCGAGCACGCCCAGCGGGCTGGGCTCGCCGGCGTCCTGACGGAAATGGGCGATGGCCAGGCGCTTTGGCACCGAAACCTCGCCGCCCTCGGGCTGCTCCTCCCCCATCAGCAGGCGGAACACCGTGGATTTGCCGGAGCCGTTCGGCCCCACCAGACCGACCTTCTCCCCCGGATTGAGCTGGAAGGAAGCCTCGCTGAGCACGAGCTGGCTGCCGAACAGCTTGGTGACCTCTTGGAAGGCGATCATCCCCAGAGGATCCGCCATGGCCGGCCTCCGGCACAACCTCCGACCGGACGGCTGCCCGCGGGGCCGCGGGCCCGCGAGGCCCCCCGGTGCGCGCCGAAACCCGGGGGCACCCGGCTGCGGCCCTGGGTCCATGGCCCCGCTCGACCAACGGGGCGGCTGGCCTCACCCCGCTGTCCCCCCGTGGCCGCATCGCTCGCGGCCGAAGGTCCGCGCCGGCTCCGCGCCGCTCCTCGGCGCCTGGCCCCTGGGATCCCGGACCGCCCGGAAGCCTGCCCGTCCGAACCGCCCCCATCAGCTAGCCCCGCGCAATCAGCCCCGCCGAACCTGCTCCCGCAAACCAGCCCCGCCCGGCAGCCCTTGGATGCCCCCTGGCACGGTCCCGGCCCGGTGCCTCGGGCCCCTCAAGTGGTAGCGGGGGCAGGATTCGAACCTGCGACCTCCGGGTTATGAGCCCGACGAGCTGCCAGACTGCTCCACCCCGCGAACCGAGGCGGCCGCCGGCGAGCGCCGGAGGCCAGGGGGGCAGAAGGTAGGTAGGCCAAGGCCCCGGGTCAAGCGTGAAATCGATCTCTTGGGGGCCGGCGGGCCCCCGGCCGTGAAGCAGCACGAGCGGCGGCAGGCGACCCGGCAGCGCCGGCCTGCGAAGCGCGCGCCGCTGCGCGCGGGAAAAAGCCGCACGCGCCCCCGGGGAAAGCGAGGCGAACGGGGCGGCTCTAGCGCCCGCGCGCCGGCGGCGTTGGGCGGCCGGGCGCTTGCGCGCCCCCGTCGGCGGGTTCTGGCTCGGCGTCCGGGCGCGGCCGCGGAGCGCCTGGATCCCCGTCGGATGGCTCGGCCTCCGCGGCGGGCTGCAGGCGCTGCACCAGACTGGAGAGCCTCAACTGCAGACGCTCCAAACGCACGCGGCCATCCGCTTGATCCAGGAGGAAAGCGGGCGCGGCCGCTCCGTCGGCGCCGCTTTGGAGCGGGGCCAGGCGGGCTTGCAGCCGGATTGCCGCTTCCGCGTCGCTGGCGTCCTCGAGGGCGGCGACCACCCGCTCGAGCTCGACCCAGGCCCGCTCCGGCTCGCCCGCCGGCCAGCCGGGCAGGTCGAGCAGGGCCCGGGCGGCGCGCTGGCCCAGGGCGATGGCCTGCTCGGCCTCCCCGTCCGAGCCCTCCACGGACAGGGACAGGCGCAGCAGCGCGCGCCAGTCCTGGAGCTGCAGCAGCTCCGCCTGCGGGTCCGAGCCGGGGGCCGCCGGCAGCAGGCGCGCGTAGCTTTGCAGCGCCGCCTGGGCCTCCCCGCGCGCGTCCAGGAAACGCGCCGCGCGCCGCTCGAGCTCCCGGCCCTCCTGGGCCGGGGCCTCGGCCTGGGCCGCTTCGATCGCGGCCCGCACCACGGGCACCGGCAGGCGCTCGATCGCCGGGGCCAGGCGCGCGGCGAACCAGCGGGCCTCCGGGGCGCTCAGCACGGCGCGCTCGCTGGCGCGCGGCAGGATCAGGTCGTAGGCCGTCTCCAGCAGCCGCTGGGCATGGCTGCGCTCGAGCAGAAGGCGCTGGTCGAAGTGCAGCTCGGCCAGCTCGGTGGCCCACTCGAGCAACTCGCGCAGATGGCCTTCCCCGGCCCCGAGCGCGGCGGAGAGCTGCTCCAAGGCGGCGAAATCCGCGGGCGCTGCGAGCGCGAAGGCGCGCGCGGCGCAGCGCGCGCGGGCGACCGCGGGCGCCAGCCGCATCAGCTCGCGGCCAGCCAGCAGCCGCGCCACCCCGTCCGAACCGAGCTGGCGCGCCAGCGCGGAACACAGCTGATCGAGGCTGCGCACCTCGTCCCGGCGCGCCTCCTCCCCCACCAGGGCCAGCACGCTGGGCCGCAGCAGGGCCTTGGGCGCGCCGGGCCAGTCGCGGCGGGCGAGCACGGCCAACAAGCCGGCGCGCTGATCGGCCTCGGGCTCGCGCTCGAAGACCTCGAGCAGGCGTTCGAGCAGCGCCGGCGACGAGCGCGGCGCCAGGGCCGGTCCGTCGAACAGGCCCAGGGCGCGCCGGCGCACGCCGGCGTCGCGGTCGTCGAGCAGGCGCAACACCGCGGTCTCGAGGGGCTCGGCCAGCTCCGCGCTCAGCTCGCCGCCGCCGGCCACCCGCTCCAGCACGGCGAGCAGGGCAAAGCGCAGGCCGGGTTCATCGGGCGCGCGCTGCAACAGCCCGAGCAGCGCGGGCAGGTCCCGCTGGCCGGCCAGGTCGCGCATGGCCGCGGCGGCCGCCAGACGGACGCTGGGGTCGATGCGCGCCTCGTCCAGCAGCGCGAACAGCGAGTCGGTGGCCAGCCGCAGCGCCAGTTCCGCGCCGGCGCCGGAGGACTTGCTGCGCGCGAATTGCCTCAGGCTCTCGATCAGGGCCACGCACACGTCCGGATCGGGCTGATCCCAGACCCACAGGCGCTCGAACAGGCCCTCGATGTGGAGCCCCAGCGCTTCCTCGGAGCCCGCGTTGGGCAGGCTCGCCCAGGCCCGCGCGAACAGGTGCAGCAGGCTTTGCGGGGCGCTGGCGCTGGCCCGCGACAGGCTCTCGGCGAGCTGATCGCACTGGGCCCGATCCAGGGGCAGGCCGCTCCACAGGGCCGCCGCCGCTTCGATCTGGGCCCCGAGCACGGCTTCGTCCCCCTCGCGGCTCCAGGCCGACAGCAGGCGCTCGAGGGCCTCCAGCCGCTGCTCGACGCCGGCCTGGGCGCTGCCCACGCTCCACTGGCCGAGGCGGCGGGCGGCCTCGCTGCGCAGGCGCGGCGAAGCCTGGTCGAAGGCCAGCGCCGCGCTTTCGGGCTGCAGGTCCCACAGGCGCTGGAACAAGCTCATGCGCTCGGCCAGCAGGCTGCGCAGGGCCTCGCGATAGGGGCTGCCGGCGGGCGTCAGCGCGGGTTCCACGAAGGGCCGAGCCTCGGCCGCGCTGGCGAACCAAAGCCCGTACAGCTCGTGCAAGCCCCGGCGTGCCGCGGCGCCGCGGCGGCTCTCCGGCGCGCGCTCGAGCTCGGCCACCAGCCGCGGCGCGAACTCGACCTGGGCCAGGCTGCCCACCAGGCGCAAGGTCGCGGCCGCCAATCGAGGATCGAGATCGGCGGCGGCCCAGCAGGCTTCGATCGCCTCCCGGCGCCGGTTGGATCCGGCGCCTTCGAAAGCCTTGGCCAGTTCTGCCAGGGCGGCGCTCTGCAGGGCGCGGCGCTCGCTGGCGCGCTCCGCCGGCAGGCCCGGGGGCACGCCGACGCCGGCCGTCAGCCACTGCGCGAGGCTGGTCCCGCAGCGCACCAGGGCCGCGTCGGCCGCCGCCAGGGCCTGCGCCCGGGTCTGCGGGTCGACGCTGGCGGGCGGATCCAAGACCGAGCCGGGCAAGGGCTGCGGCAGGCGCAATCCCGCCGCTCCGCGCGGCGCGGCCATGGCCGCCAGCCGCTCGGCGGCGCCGCGCGCCGGGGCCTGGCCGTAGGCCGACCCCGAAGCGATCAGGGCGGCCAGCAGGATCCAGGCACTTTGGCGGAGCAGCATCTTGAGCCGGTCGGACGGCGGCAGCGCAGGCTACGGCCCCGGAGGTCGGGGCGCGAGCGCGCCGGCGCAGCGGATACGCGCCGTCCCAGGCCGCGGTTCGGCGCGGCGATCCCGGAGCGGGCCAACGAACGCGAGCGGTCGGGCAGGCGCCGGGGGCGGACCGCGGGCACCGGACCCGCGCGGGCGCGCCGCGGGGCTCAACCCTGCGCTTCGTCCCCGGGCGGGAGGCCGAGCAGCGCGGCCAATCGCCGGCGGGCCTGCGCGGCCAGGTTGGGGCTCGCCAGGAGCAGCAGGGAGCGCGAGAGCTCCAGGTACAGGGCCTGGGCCCGGGGCTGCCCGGCGAGGGACTCGATGTGCAGCTGCACCAGGTCGTCGGCGCCGCGCTGGATCGGTCCGGTCTGCGCCTGCGCCGGCCCGAGGCGCTCGAGGGCCGCCAGGCTGGAACCGAGCAGGGAGCGCAGTCCGAGGCGGGCCTGATCGGGCTGCTCCAGGGTGCCGGCGAGCACCGCCTCGGCCTCGGCGAACAGGGCCACCAGGCCGTTGGCGGCCAGGGCGGCGCCGGCGTGGTAGCGCAGCTGGGCGCGATCGTCCTCGGCCAGTTCGAGCACCGCGGCGTCCAGCAGGCCCGCCAGCCGGCGCGCGGCGGCCCGGGCCGGGGGATCCCCGCGGATTCCGAAGGCCAGCCCCGCGGGCGGCGGCGCACCCGGGGCCCGGGTCAGGGCCGCCAGGGGATGGAAGACCCCGACCGCGATCCCGCGCCGCCGCAGCGGATCGAGCAGGCTCGGGGGCCGCGCGCCCGCCAGATGCAGGGCCGCCCGCAGGGGCCCGCCGGGCGGGGGTTCGAGGCTGGCCACGAAACCGGGCAGGGCCGCATCGCTCAACGCGATCAGCGCGACCTCGCTGCGCGCCAGGGCCTCCTCGGCCGCGGCGCAGGCGCTGCCCCCCAACTCGGCCGCCAGGTCCCGGGCCACGGCGCAGGTGCGGTTCCAAAGCAGCGGGCAGGGCTGCCCCCGGGCGACCAACCAGCGCGCCAGGCTGCGACCGGCGGCGCCCAGGCCGAGCAGGGCCAGGGGCGCGGGCGGGGCGCTCACGGGACCTCCGCGGGGCGGGCGGGGCGCGGGCCGCTGCCGAAGGGACGGCAGACCCGGGCCGCGCTCAGGGGTTGGCCCAGGGCGCGGGCGGTGCGCACCACGGACTGCAGGTCGAGCTCGGCCTCCTGGGGCTCCGCGTAGACCCCGAAAAAAGCCGCGCCGCTGCCGGTCAGGCGCCAGTGCTGCAGCCCGATGCCGTCGAGCAGGCTGCGCATCCGGGCCACGCTGGCGGCGCATTCGACCGCGGCCTGCTCCAGCCCGTTGAACAGTTGGGCGCGCAGCTCCGGCAGCGGCAGGGCCAACCAGTCCTGGGCCGGCGCGGCGCGCTCCAGGAAGCTGCCGGCCTCGAGCCCCAGACGCCCATAGACCGCCTGGGTGGACGCGCCTTCGGCCGGCATGGCCAGGGCGAACCAGCGCCGACTCGCCGATGGCGGCAGGGGCAGGGGCTCGACCCGTTCGCCGCGGCCCCGCCCGTGGGCGTAGCCGCTGGCGCGCGCCGCGGCGAAGAACACCGTGTCCGATCCCAGCCCCGCCAGGGGGGCCAGGGCGGCCTGCTCGGGCTGGCCGTGGAGCGCGCACAGGGCCAGCAACACGGCCGCCGCGTCGGCGCTGCCCCCGCCCAGCCCGGCTTTGGAGGGCAGGTGCTTCTCGAGCGCGATCTCCACGCCGCCGCCGCCCAGCCCGCCCTCGAAGAAGGCTTCGGCGGCCCGCCAGGCCAGGTTGGTGGGGTCCGCGGGGATGTCGGCGCTGGCGGCGGGACCGCTCAGGACCAAACCGACCCCTGGCCGGGAGCGCGGCACGAGGCGCACCCGATCGCACCAGTCGAGGGCCAGGAACGTGGTCGCCAGTTCGTGATAGCCGTCGGCGCGCCGACCGAGCACCTCGAGCCTCAGGTTGAGCTTGGCCGGCGCGAGCCACAGCGGCGCACCCGCGGGCGCACTCATGGCCGCGCCGGCGCGAGGGGCGCGCCGCGGTCCAAGCGCAGATTGTCGATCAGGCGCACCGGGCCGAGGCGCACCGCCAGCAGCGCCTGGGCCCGCTCGAGGAGCTCGGGCTCGCTGGCGAAGCGCTCCGGATCGCGCACCACGGCGTAGTCGATGCGCTCGCCCGCCAGCGCCCGGGCGAGTTCGGCCTCGAGCGCCGCGCGGCGCCGCTCGCCCCGCTCCCAGGCGGCCCGGGCGGCCAGCAGGGCCTGGTACAGCAGGGCCGCATGGCCGCGCTCCTCTGGGGATAGACGCTGGTTGCGCGAAGAGCGCGCCAGGCCGCTGGGTTCGCGCTCGGTGGGACACACGATGATCTGCGGAAATCCGAGGCGTCGGGCCAGGTGCCGGACCACCAGGGTCTGCTGGAAGTCCTTTTCGCCGAAGTAGGCCCGCGTCGGGTCGACGCATTCGAACAGCCGCCGGCAGATGGTGGCCACGCCCGCGAAGTGGCCGGGCCGGAAAGCGCCCTCCAGGCCCTCCGCGTCCGGCCCGGGGTCTTCGCGGGGGATGGCCGCGAGCCCGCGGCGGGCCAGCTCCGGCCCGTGTTCGGGGAAGAAATCCTCGAGCTCGCCGCTGAACAGCAGGTCGTTGCCCGCCCCCGCCAACAGGCGTGCATCGCCGTCCAGGTCGCGCGGGTAGGCGCTCAGGTCCCTGGGGTCGTCGAACTGCAGCGGATTGACGAACACGCTGACGCAGACCGCCTCGTTCTCGCGCTTGGCGCGCCGCACCAGCTCGAGGTGTCCCTCGTGCAGGGCCCCCATGGTGGGCACGAAGCCGAGCGCGCGGCCCCGGGCGCGCTGCTCGCGGCACCAGGAGCGGGCCTGTTGGGGTCCGGTGCGGATCATGGCTTCAGTCGGTGCTTCCCGACCCCCGCTGTCAAGCCGCGCGGTCCGCGGCGCCGCGCCCCGGGCCGCACGGCGCAGCCCCTCAGGGCAGGCGCTCGACGGAGGGCCCGTCGGTCCCCAGGGCCGCGAGGGCCGCGCGCACCGTCCGCCCGCTGGGCAGGATCCAGTCGGCGTCCAGTTCGCACAGGGGCGCCAGCACGAAGCGGCGCTGCTCGAGGCGCGGGTGCGGCAGGGTCAGCCCGGGGCGACCGCGGCGCAGCTCCCCCACGTACAGCAGGTCGAGGTCCAGGGACCGGGCCCCGTGGCGACCTTCCGCCGCCCGATCGCGGCCGGCCCAGGCCTCGATCCCGTGCAGGAGTCCGAGCAGCCACTCGGGCTCCGATGCGGTTTCGCAGACGGCGACGGCGTTGAGGAACTCCGGCGTTCCCGGGGGGCAGTCGAGCGGGGCCGTGCGCCACAGGGACGAGCAGCGCCAGCCGCTCAGGCCGGACGCGGCCCGCAGGCGCCCGAGGGCGGCGGCCAGGGTGCGCTCGGGCTGACCCAGATTGGCCCCCAGCGCGATCCAAGCCCGTCTGCGCTGGGGGCTCGGCTCCCCGCGGCTCACGGGGAGCGCGGCCGACGCCGGGCCGCCAGGGCCTCGAGCCCCGCGCGCCACAGGGGCAGCGTCAGGCCGCTCAGCACGAATCCGAGGAAGCCCAGGAACAGGAATGGCACCGGGGCCAGGTAGAACAGCGACAGGCCGAAGACGCCGTAGATCAGCCCGGTGAACGGGGTTCGGCCGCGGGTCAACCACTGCCCGAAATGCCGGTAGGGAACGCGCGAGACCATCAGCAGCCCGAGCAGGGGCAGCAAGAGCAGCAGCACGGACAGGGCCGGGGTGAGCCAGGGATCCCAGGCCACCCGATCCATCCAGCCCATCACGCGCCGCAGGGGCGTGGGCGTGCCCGCCGACACCTCCAGGGCCGGGTAGCGCAGGATCAGGTACAGCCACAGGGACGAGCACACCAGGCCCGCCGCCGCCGGCGAGGGCAGGCCCGAGAACCAGCCGGGCTCGGCGCGCGATTCGGCCGCGCGCGGACCCTCATCGTGCTCGAGGTTGAAGCGCACCAGGCGCAGCATGGCCAACAGCGAGTAGGCGGCCACGGCCAGGAAGTGGATCCGCGAGGCGCCGCCGCTGGCCGCGCTCCAGTCGGCCCCGGCCCCCAGCAGGTCGCGCACGGCCAGGCACTTGGCCAGGATCGCGGGGGTCAGGCCGAAGGTCAGGGCGTCGGCGAAGGAATCCAGCTGGGCGCCGAAATGGCTGGAGCCGCCGGTCAAGCGCGCCACGAAGCCGTCCAGGGCATCGAAGATCATGCCCAGGAACACCAGGGCGCAGGCGCGCTCCATCTTGACGTAGAACAGCTCCGGGCTGGACCCGAGCGCGGCCAGTCCATCGATGGCGGTCGCGATGGCCAGCACGCCGCAGAAGGCGTTGCCCAAGGTGATCAGGTTGGGCAGGAGGTGGATCGTGCGCATGGCCGCGACATTTTGTCCCAGGGTCCCCCCGGGGGCAAACCGGGGACCGCGCCGCGGGCGGGCGACTGCCGGCGGGGCGGGACAGGCAGTATGCTGCCCGCCATGAGCGAAATCGTCAGCCTCCACGCCCGTGAAATCCTCGATTCCCGCGGCAACCCGACCGTCGAGGTCGAAGTCGTGCTGGACAGCGGCGCCTCCGGCCGCGCCGCCGTGCCCTCCGGGGCCTCCACGGGCCACTACGAGGCCTGCGAACTGCGCGACGGCGAGGGTCGCTACGGCGGCAAGGGCGTGCTCAAGGCGGTCGAGAGCGTCAACACCGAGATCCGGCGGCTGCTGCAGGACCGGGACGCCCTCGAACAGGCCGAGATCGACCGGGCCATGATCGAGCTGGATGGCACGCCCAACAAGTCGCGCCTGGGGGCCAACGCCATCCTGGGGGTCTCCCTGGCCGTGGCCAAGGCCGCCGCGGCCGAGTGCGGGCTGCGCCTGTACCGCTACCTGGGCGGTCCCAACGCGCGCGTGCTGCCCGTGCCGATGATGAACATCCTGAACGGCGGGGCCCACGCCGACAACAACGTCGACCTGCAGGAGTTCATGGTCATGCCCTTCGGGGCGACGCGCTTCCGCGAGGCCCTGCGCATGGGCACGGAGGTGTTCCATTCGCTGAAGAAAGTCTGCAAGTCGCGCGGCCTTTCCACCGCGGTCGGCGACGAAGGCGGCTTCGCCCCCAACCTGCGCTCGAACGAGGAAGCGATCGAGCTGATCCTGCAGGCGGCCGAAAAGCTCGGACTGACGCCCGGCAAGGACGTGCGCATCGCCATCGACGCGGCCTCGGCCGAGTTCCTGAAGGACGGCAAGTACCACGTCGATGGCAAACCCCACAGCCCGCAGCAGCTGATCGAGCTCTACGCCTCCTGGTGCGACAAGTACCCGGTGTTCTCGATCGAGGACGGGCTGGATCAGGACGAGTGGGCCGGCTGGTCGGCCCTGACCGCGCGCCTCGGCGAGCGCGTGCAACTGGTCGGGGACGATCTGTTCGTGACCAACACGGCGCGCCTGCAGATGGGCATCGAACGCCGCGCCGGCAACGCCGTGCTGGTCAAGGTCAACCAGATCGGCACCCTGACCGAGACCCTCGAGACGATCGCCCTGGCGCAGCGCAGCGGCTACCGCTGCGTGATCTCACACCGCTCCGGCGAGACCGAGGATGCGACCATCGCCGACCTGGCGGTGGCCACCAACGCCGGTCAGATCAAGACCGGCGCCCCGTGCCGCTCCGACCGCGTGGCCAAGTACAACCAGCTGCTGCGCATCGAAGAGGATCTCGGCGAGGCCGCGGTGTACGGCACGCGCCAGCTCGCCTGACAGCCAGCTCGCCCGACAGCTAGCCAGCCAGACCGCTGGCTAGCCAGACAGCTAGCCAGCCAGACAGCTAGCCAGCCAGACCGCCGGCTAGCCCGACAGCCGTCTAGCCAGACAGCCGGCTAGCCCGAAAGATCGAGAAGCGGATCGACCCGGGCCGCCCCCGAGCCGCCAGCGCGATCGGTGCGCCGGCCTGCGGGCCGGCATCCGCCGGCCAGGCAAACTGGGATCGGCGCCGCGCGCCGCTGCTTTTCCTGGCGGTGGGGGGCCAAAGCGGGCCCGATCCGGCCCGCGCCCGCGGGGGGGGGCCCCGGGGCGGCCGGATCCCGGTGCTCGCGCGGGGCCTTCGGGCGTGCCGCCGGGCAGCGCGGGCGCCGGCGGCGGGACCCGCAATCCGCCGCCTCGGCGGAGGCGCCGCTGGACGCTGCGGCGCGGCGCTCGAAGCGGCGCGCGATCCCCAGCCCGCCGACACCGGTCCGCCGGGCCCGGCCCGCGCCGCTCCCCGGCCCGCCCCGCATGGCGGCGATGGCGCGATCCGCGCGCGCTTCCACCCGGGCTGAAGCGGGGCTCCGGGCCGCTCTGGGTCCGGCCCTTGGAGACGTCGAGTTTGCAGGGCTGGGACGGAATTGACGCTCGAGCTTTGCAAGCGCTGCCGGCGCTCGGGATGCTGAATAGAGCGTTCAGGGCGCCGCTCGAGCGCGCCGCCGCGTTCCCCGGATCCCCCACGACCCGGCCTGCCCCCGGCCATTGTCCATTGACCCCCAAACAGCCCCCCCAGAGCCCGTCCGCGGAAGCCGCGCTGCTGGACGCTCCCCGCGGCTTCTGGGCCAGCTTGGGCCTGGCCTTGGGCGAGGTGCTGCCGGTGGCGGCCGCCTTCGGGCTGTTCGCGCACCTGTGCCTGCACGCCCTGGAACCCGAATTGGGGGAGCGCAAGCGGCTCGAGGAGATGCGCGCCGGCCTGTTGGAGGACCGCGCCGAGCTGCTGCGGCGCCAGGCGGACCTGACCCAGCTCTCGGGCGCCATGCAGGACCCGGTCTACGCGGAGCGCATCCGCCGACTGGAGCGGGCCCGGGCGCCACAGACCCTGCCGGCCGATCTGGATCCCACGGCCCTGGAGATCGTCGAAGGCAAGGATCTCTACAAGCAGTCTCCGCGGCCCCAGCGCGAACCGTGGGCCATGCCGGAATCCTTCGATCGCAGCGCCGCCGAAGCCGAACGGACCTCCGGGGGCCCGGCCTCGGAGCCGCGCGGCGCAGCGGGCCGCAGCGGCGCTAGACGGGTGCGCTGAGGGCCTGCCGGGGCCTGGGACCGGGCGCGGGCTCGGGTCCCCCAGGGCCCCCGCCCAGGGCCCCCCCCAGGGCCCCCCCCAGGGCCCCCGCCCCGGGGGCCGCCGCGGCCTGCGTCCGCCGCGGCGCGGCCGCTGCCCCGCTCGGCGGGGCCGGAGCGCGGTCGGCCTCGGGCAGCGCCGGATGGAGCGCCCCGGGGCCGGGCTGGAATCGGCGGCCCCGGGCGTCACAATGCGGCGCCGCGCCGCGCCTCGGCGGGCCCCCATGCAGAGCAGAGCGAAGTCCCTCGGCGGTTGGTTGCTCGCGGGTCTCTTGCTCTGCGCGGCCCCGGAGCGCGGCCCTGCGCAGGGGCCCCTGTGGAGCGAGGGCCCGCTCGGATCGGACTTGGTGCTGGTGCTCGACGCGGCGGCCCAACAGGCCCTCGACGGGGCCGACGAGTCCCTGGCGCGGGCCCGCGTCGCCCGCGGGGAGGAGGCCCAGCGGCTGACCCGCCAGGCCTTCGAGGGCTGGGTCTCCGCGCTGCGCGGCGCCCCGGTCGGGGCGGCCGTGGCCTGGAGCGAATGCTGGCCCGGGGGGCGCGCGCCAGCCGACCCGGCGGGATCGCCCGGCGCGGCCGCGCCGCGCGCCAGCGAGGGGCTGGAGGTGGCGCTGCTGCGGCGTTTGGACGCGCTGGCGCCAGAGGAGCGCACGCTGTGGGGCGAGCAGTTCGAAGCCGCCGCGCTGGCGGAGCTCGAGCGGGCCCTGCTGGCCGAGCGGCCCCTGGCGGCCCTGGCCCAGCTCGAGCGCTGCCTGCCGGGGACCCTGGGGGCCCTGCGCGCAGCCCTGTGCCTGGCGGACCTGGCCCTGGCCCGGGGCGCGCGGCTCGAAGCCCGCACCCACGCGGAGCGGGCCGCCGCCCACGCGCGGCGGATCGGATCGCAGAGCGGCGCAGCCGCCGCGGCGGCCCGCCTCGCAGCCCTCGCTGCTCCGCCCCGGGCGGCCGCCGCCAAGCCCGGCCCGCGGCCCGCTTTGGCCCCCGGCCGGCGCTTGGAACTGGGCCCCGCGGGCACGCGCTTCGGCGGGCTCGGATCGAGCCGCCTGGGATTGATGCCCGGCGCCGTGCTCCTGGCGCCCGACCGGCTGGCGGTGCAGGGCGCCCAGGCCCTGGCCCTGATCGATCCGCGCGGCCCGCGTCTGCTGGCGGCCTTCGATCCCGGGCGCTCGGTGGCCGCCGCCTGCGGCGCGCCTAGCTTTCCCTTCCCCAGCCCCGTGGACCCGCCCTGGCGGCTGAGCCCCGCGGCGCTTGCGGGAGCGGAGCCGGGGTTGGTGGCGGTGCTCGGCCGCTCGCGCCCGGGCTCCCCGGGCAATCAGATCGCGGCGCTGTCCCTGCCGCCCCCGGCGAATTTCGCCCTGGAGGTGCCCGAGCTGCCCCTGCGCTGGGTTTGGTGCCGCGGCGCGTTGCACCCGAGCCCGGGCCCCGATGGCCCCCCGAGCGCCGAGGTTCCGGCGGCCCTGGCCAGCGCGGAGTTGGGCGGGGCCCCGCTGGTGGCCGGCGAACGGGTGCTGGTCAGCGCGCGCCGCAGCGAGGGCGAGGTCGAAGCCTGGGTGTTCGGCCTGGATGCCCTGGACGGACGCCCGCGCTTCGCGCGCCTGCTGGCCCAGGGGTCCCTGCGCGGCGCCGATGCCAGGCGCCTCTCGGGCTCGTCCGCGGCGGCATTGGCTCAGGCGCCCCTGTGGACCCAGGGCGGACGGGCGCTGATCGATACGGGCCTGGGCGCCCTGGCCCTGATCGATCTGGCCGACGGGCGCCTGCACTACTGCCTGCGCCTGCGCCGCCCTCCCGACCAGCAGCGCGGGGGCTTCGCCGGCGAGCGCTGTCTGCACCTGCCCGCCGCCGAGGGCGCCGAACCGGGCGGCTGGCTGGTCGCCAGCGCGGACTCCGATCGGCTGTATCGGCTGCCCGACGGCCCCCTGGGGCTGCCGGCGGCGCCGGGTGCCGCGCCGCTGCCGGCGCCCCTGGCCCAGCGCGGCGAGCAGGCGCTGCTGTGGAGCGACGGGCGACGGGCCCTGATGATCGGCCAGGAGGGGCGCCGGCGGGTGCTGCTCGAACTCGACCTCGCAAGCGGCGAGCGGCGCCCGGCGCTCGAATTCGCACCCAGCGAGCGCCCTTCGCCCCTGGCGCTGGCGCTGCCCGAGGAACGGCTGCTGCTGCTGGCCAGCGACGTCGCGGTGTACCTGTTCGACCTGGAGCAGCCGGGGGCCACGCTGCTGTCCGCCCAGCCCATCGAGCGCGCCCTCGGGGAGGTCGCCGACCTGCCCGCCATGGCCGGGGAACTGCTGCGTGTCGGACGGCAGATCCTGCTGCTCGAGGCGGAATCCCTGTTCGCCTTCGAGCTGCTCTGAGCCGCCCGCCGGGCCCGCCCCCCAGCGGCCGCGCGGGAACCAAGGCGCCGCCCCGCAGGCAGGTCGCGCGGCGGCCGCCCGGCCGGCCGGACCCTCCCGGGCGCAGGCCCGCGCCCGGAACGGTCCACAGCGGGGGCTAAGGTCGCGCCGCTGCGTGATCGAGGCCCCCGCCGGCCTGGCCAACCGCAGGAAATCCTGAACACAGCCTCCGCCGCAGCGCCCCAGCGGCAGCGAGGCGGCGCCTCCCCCCGGCGCGCGAACGCCCGCGGAAACCGAGCCGCCGGAGCGGACCAAGCCAGCGACCTTCCGATCCGCGGGAGGAGCGGCAGGGACGGGTGTACCGCCGCGAGGCTAGGATCCGAGCTTGGCGATCGCGGCCGCGGCGGTCCCGCCTCGGTGGCCCCGCGGAGCTGCGCTCGGGCCGGCGCCGGCCTAGGCACCGCGAGCAGCCCCAGCGAACTCCCGGCAACAAACACCCGCCCGCGCCGTAAGGCGCCCACCCGCCCGGGGCCCGAGCCCGGGTTCCCTCCAGCCCGCTTCACCGATGACCGTGGACAACGCCGCCCTCTCCCAACTCCGCGCCGCCCACGGGGCCATGAAGCAGGAGCTGCACAAGGTCATCGTCGGTCAGGATGCGGTCATCGACCAACTCCTGATCGCGGTCTTGTGCCGCGGACACTGCCTGCTCGAGGGCGTGCCGGGGCTGGCCAAGACCCTGCTGATCTCCAGCCTGGCCCAGACGCTCGACCTGAGCTTCAACCGGATCCAGTTCACCCCCGACCTGATGCCCTCGGACATCACCGGGACCGACCTCCTGGCGATCGACCCCCAGTCCGGGGCGCGCTCGTTCCGCTTCGCCAAGGGCCCCCTGTTCGCCAATGTGGTGCTGGCGGACGAGATCAACCGCACGCCGCCCAAGACCCAGTCGGCCCTGCTCGAGGCCATGGTCGAGCGCCAGGTGACCGCCGGCGGCCAGCGCCATGCCCTGCCGGAGCCCTTCTTCGTGCTGGCGACCCAGAACCCGGTGGAGCAGGAGGGCACCTACCCGCTGCCCGAGGCCCAGCTCGACCGCTTCATGTTCATGGTGCGGGTGCCGTACCCGACGCGGGCCGAAGAGCGCGAGATCCTCGAGCGCACGACCTCCAACCACAGCGCCACGATCCAAGCGGTGCTGGGGGGGCCGGCCCTGCTGGCGGCCCAGGCGGCGGTGCGCTCCCTGCCCGTGGCCGACACGGTCTACGACTACGTCCTGGCCCTGACGCGCGGCACGCGCGTGCGCGGCGACGCGCCGCTGCCCTTCCTGCAGGAGCTGGTCAGCTGGGGCGCCGGCCCGCGGGCCAGCCAGTTCCTGGTGCTGGGGGCCAAGGCCCACGCGGCGGTGGCCGGCCGCGACCACGTGGCCATCGAAGACGTGCGCGCCGTGGCCCACCCGGTGCTGCGCCACCGCATCGTGACCACCTTCGCCGCCGCGGCCGAGGGCATCACCTCCGACCGCATCGTCGACCGGCTGCTGGCCGAGGTCGATCCCGCGGCCGGGGTCGGTCAGGGCCAACCGGGGCTGGCCCAAAAGCGCGCCTGAACGCGCCCCACGCCTCCCCGGCCGCCCCCGCGCACCCCCGATGGCAGACCCCGATCCGCGCCCCCCGGCGGCCTTCGATCCGGCCGCGCTCGACAAGCTCGGCAAGCTGGCCCTCGTGGCGCGCACCGTGGTCGACGGCTACATGGCCGGCCAGCAGGTCTCGCCGCACCGCGGCAGCTCGATCGAGTTCGCCCAGCACCGCGAATACGTGGCCGGCGACGACCCGCGCTTCGTCGACGAGAAGATCTACGCCCGCACCAACCGCCTGGTGGTCAAAGAATTCGTCGAGGAGACCAACCTGGCCTGCCACCTGCTGGTCGACGGCAGCGCTTCGATGGGCTTCGCTTCCCAGGCCTCCCCGAGCGGGGTGCCGCGCACCAAGCTGCTCTACGCGAGCTGGTGCGCCGCGGCCCTGGCGCACCTGGTGCTGCGCCGCCGCGACGTGGCCGGGCTGGTGCTGTTCGACCAGCGCGAGCGCACCAAGGTGCCCCCCAAGAACGGCGCGGAGCAGGCGGCGGCGATCCTGCGCGTGCTGGAGGCTGCCCAGCCGAGCGGCTCGACCGCGGTGGGAGCGAGCCTCGACTGGCTCGTCACCCGCCTGCGCCGGCGCGGCATCGTGTGCGTGTTCTCGGACTTCTTCGAGGACCCCGACCAGATCCTGGCCGGGGTCGAACGCCTGCGCCTGGCGGGCCACGAACCGATCCTGTTCGAGGTGCTCGACCCGGCCGAGCTGCGCTTCGACTACCGGGGACACCTGCGGCTCGACGACCTGGAGGGCGGACCGGCCCTCAAGATCGATGCCCAGTCGGTGCGCGAGGCCTACCTCGAGGAGCTCGAGCGCCACCGCTCCGGGCTGCGGCGCCGCGCCGCGGCCCTGGGGGTCGACTGGGTTGAACTCTCCACGGACACGCCCCTGGACGTGGCCCTCAGCGCCTACCTGAACCGTCGCCTCGCGGTGCGCCGCGGCGGCCGGATGCGGCTCCCGGGAGGTCCCGGTTGATCGACGGATTCCTGCACCCCGGGCTGGCCCTGGGGGCCTTGCTGGCGGTCGTGCCGCTGGTGATCCACCTGCTGAACCGCCGCCGGCATCGGCCGCTGGCTTTCGGCGCGATGCGCTTCGTGGTGCTGGCCCACAAGCGCACCCGGCGCCGCGCGCTGCTCGAGGACCTGCTGCTGCTGCTGTTGCGCATGGGCACGGTGGCGGCCCTGGCGCTGGCCCTGGCGCGGCCCTTGACCCGCGGCGAGGGCCTGCTCGGCCCGCTGACCGAAGCGCGCCGCAACCTGGCCCTGATCGTCGACGCCTCGGCCTCGACCGGGCAGCGCGTGGGCGTGCAGACCGTCTTCGAGCGCATCCTGGCCCGCGCCCGCGAGCGCGTGGCCGAACTGGACGGGGACCGCGGCGACCGGGTGCTGTTGGTGTGGGGCGACGACCAGCCGCGCTTGCTCGCCTGGCGCGGGCCCGAGGAGGCCCTGGCGCTGCTCGCGGACGGGCAGACGCCGAGCGACGGTCGGCTGGAGCTCGGCGCCGCCCTGAGCGTCGTCGAGGAGGCCCTGACCAGCGAGCTGTTCCTGGAGGATGGCGCCGGCCTCGAGTTGGTGCTGCTCAGCGATGCCCAGCGCGGGCTGTTCGAGGCCGCGCTCACGGCGGCGCCGGCGGCGCCTGAACCCGAGCGGGATCCGGCGGCGGCCGGCGGCGCATCCGAGCCCGCGCTGCCCGCCTACATGAAGGCCCTCGAGCGCCTGGCGGAGCGCGGGCTGCGGCTGGTGGTCGAGGACCTGGCGGCGGGCGCCAGCGGCGAGAACTCGACCTTGGCCGAATTGGCCCTGGTGCAGCCCCCGCGCGGCCCCGGTCTGCCGATCGAGTTCACCGCGCGGGTCGAGACGCGCGCCGCGGGCCCCCGTCCCGGGGCCAAACTGGCCCTGTTCGTGGACGGGGCGCGCGCCCCGGTGCGCAGCCTGGACCTGCCCGCGGAGGGCTCCGCGGAGAGCGCCTTCTCCCTGTCCTTCGACGCGCCGGGCGTGCACCTGGTGGAGGCCAGCTTGGAGGCCGACGGCTTGCCCCTGGACGATCGCCGGGCCCTGGTGGTCGAGGTTCCGCGGCCCCTGCGCATCCTGGGGGTCAACGGGGCGCCGGATGGGCAGCGCATCGAAAACGACGAGCTGGGTTTTTTCCGAGCCGTGTTGACCCCGCCGGAGGAGGGCCGTTACGCGCTCGGCGGCCTGGCGCCGTTCGAGTTCACCGAGGTCGACGCCGACCGGTTCGCCCTCGGGGACCAGGAGCTCGCCGAGTTCGACCTGATCGTGCTCGCCAACCTGCCGCCGCCCTCGGGAGCGCTGATCGAAGCCTTGACCGAGGCCGTGCGCCAGGGAACCGGACTGCTGATCTCCTGCGGGGACCGCACGGGGGTCGACGAGTACCGCGAGCGCCTGTTCGATGCGGACGGCGACGGCCTGCTGCCCGGGGAGCCCCTGGCCCAGGTGGCGGTGCCCTCGCGGCGCGATGGTTACTTCCGCGTGGCGAGCTTCGATGGCCAGAGCCCGGTGCTGGCCTTTTTCGCCGACGAGCGCTGGCGCCCCTACCTGACCGAGGTGCCGGTGTTCGAGTTCATCGAGGTGCGCCCGCTGCCGGACGCGCGCGTCCTGGCCAGCCTGGACGAGCGCTCGGCCCCGCTGTTGCTCGAGCGGCGCCTCGGCTTGGGACGCGTGCTGTGGTTCACCAGCAGCCTGGACGCCGCCTGGACGCGGCTGCCGGAGTCCCCCAAGAGCTTCGTGCCGCTGGTGCACGAGCTGTGCTTCCACGCCGCGCGGCGCGCGGGCACCCAGCGCAACGTGGCCCTCGGGCAACCCCTGCGCGCCGAACTGGGCAGCTTCCCGCGCGCTCCCGAACTGGTGCGACCGGACGGCGGCCGGGTCCCGATCTCGGCCGAGCCGCTGCCGCTCGGGCCGCGGCGCTGGGCGCTCGAGCTGGCCGCCGCGGCGCGCCGCGTGGGCGTCTGGCGCCTCGAGCTCGAGGGCCAGCCCGACGAGCTCTTCAGCGTGGGCTTCGACCCAGCCGAGGGGCGTCTCGAACGCCTCGGCCCGGCCGAACTCTCGGGCCTGCATCCGGCGCTCGCGGCCTACGCGCCTGGCACCGCCAGCAGCGCGGTGAGCGGAACGGCCGCGCAGAGCGAATGGTGGCGCGCCCTGGCGGCGCTGTGCCTGGTGGCCCTGGTGGGCGACGCCCTGCTGAGCGGCTGGCTCAGCTTCCGCCGCAGCGGCCCGATCTCGAGGAGCCCCCGATGAGCCCTAAGCCGCAACCGCGGGTGCTGGTCGCCCCGGCAGCGCTGTCCCTGACCGCGCTGCTCCCGATCTCCGCTGCGGTGGCCCAGCAGGCCCCGGCGCCGGCCGAGGCCCCCGCCGAGGGCCTGGCCCAGGCCGGCTTGCGCGCCTCGCTGCGTTTCCTGGACCTGCCCGCCCCCTGGATCCTGGTGCTGGTGATCGCGCCGCTGACGTTGCTGGCGGTCGGGCTGGCCTATTGGCGCCAGCCGATTTCGCGGCGCGCCAAGCTCTGGCTCGGCGGCCTGCGGCTGGCCGCGCTGTGGCTTCTGATCCTCGTGCTGCTGCGACCGGTATGGGTCGAGAGCCGGGAGCAGGTGTTTGCCCCGCGCGTGCTCGTGCTGGCCGACGACTCGGCCTCCATGCGCCGCCAGGATGCCTACGCGCCGGGCGGACCCGAGGCGCGCCAGATCGCGGCCCTGGGCCTCGATCCGAGCAGCGCCACGCGCCTCGACATCGCCCGCGCGGCCCTGTCGAACGACGTGCTGCGGGCCCTGGCCGGGGCCGGCTACGAAACGCGGCTGTATGCCTTCGCCGAAGGCATCGAGGCCCTGCCCGACCCGGCGCAGCTCTCCGGACGCGGCGCGGGCACCCACCTGGGCGAGGCCCTGACGCGGGTGCTGGCTCAAAATCTGGGCCGGCACGTGACCGACATCCTGGTGCTCTCCGACGGGCGCCAGAACGGCGGGCTGGCCCTGGCCGACGCGGCCCGCGAGGCCAACGCCGCCGGGGTGCCCGTGCACAGCCTGGTGCTGGGCGACACGCGGCCCGAGCGCAACGCCCTGCTCGAGCTGGTCGAGGCGCCCCAGACGGCCCTCGAGGGGGATGAGCTGGCCTTCACGCTGCGCGTCTTCGGGCGCGGAGATGCGGTCGGAGAGAGCTACGAACTGCTGCTCGAAGAACGCACCCAGCGGCCCGAAGGGGCCCTGGTCGATGCGGTCGAAGGCCGCACCCTGTCCCGCTCCGGCGAGCGCCTGGTTTTGGTGGCCCCGCCCGGACCGGGGGACCCGCAGAGCGGCGAGCGCCGCTTCCGCCTGGCCCTGCCGCCGCTGCCCGGGGAGACCTTGCTCGACGACAACCAGCTGGAGTTGGTCGTGCGCGTGTCGCCCGAGAAGGTGCGCCTGCTGTACGTCGAGGGCTACCCCCGCTGGGAGTATCGACGCCTGGCCCTGGACCTGTTCAAGCGCGCCGACAAGGAGTTCGACTTTCAGGCTTGGCTGGCCTCCGCCTCCCCGGATTTCCCCCAGGAGAAGAGCTTCGGACTGCCCTCGATCGAGCGCCTGCCGACCACGCGCGAGGAGCTGCTCGAGCGCTACGACGTGATCCTGCTCGGCGACGTCAATCCCTACCGCCTGTTCGACGACCCCGCCGAGGGCGAGGCCTTCCTCGCCGCTCTGCGCGGCTTCGTGGAAGCCGGCGGCGGGATCCTGTTCCAGGCCGGGGAGAGCGACAACCCGCGCGCCTTCCTGCGCACCCCCCTCGAGGACGTGCTGCCGATCCAGCTCGACCCCAGCGCCGAATTCGGATTCGACGGGGACCGCACGCAGGCCTTCCGTCCGCGGCTCGAGAGCCCGAGCCAACCCCACGAGCTGGTGCGGCTCGACAAGGACCCCGCGGCCAACCAGCGCCTGTGGGAGTCGGAGGACGGCCTGCCCGGCTTCTACTGGTACCTGCCGGTGACCCGCGCCAAACCCTCGACCGAGGTGCTGCTGCGCCACCCCAAGGACCAAAACGCCTACGGCTACCGCCCCCTGGCCGTGGCCGGCTACTACCCTTCGGGGCGCACGCTGTTCCTGGCTTTCGATTCCAGCTGGCGCTGGCAGAAGGCCTTCGGACCGACCTACTTCGCGCGCTTCTGGAAAGGCGCGGTGCGCTGGCTGGCCCTGGGCAGGCTGCGGGGCGGCGACCGCCGTTTCCGCCTGGAAACGACCCGCTCGAGCTACGACCTGGCCGAGCGGGTGGTGTTCGAAGCGCGCGTCCTGGACGCCGACTTCCAGCCCTCCTCGGCGGCCAGCCAGCCGATCCTGATCTCCGCGCCCGACGGCTCGCGAGCGCAGCTCGAGCTGGAGCGCTTCGAGGACCGTCCGGGCCTGTTCCGGGGCACCTTCCTGGCCCAATCCCCGGGCCCCCATGGGGCCTTCATCGAGAGCGAGGGGCAGCGCGTGGCCAGCGTGGACTTCGAAATCGCCCTGCCGAGCCGCGAGAACCAGGAGCCGGCGCCCGATCCGGCGGCCCTGCAGACGCTGGCCCGCGCCACCCGCGGCCGCCTGGTCAGCCTGGCCGAGCTGGGGCAGCTCTACGCGGAGTTCCCGGGGGGCGAGGAGCGCCGCGAGCCGGTCTCCTCGGACCTCGACGACCTGTGGGACGTCTGGCCGACCCTGATCCTTGCGCTGCTGTTGCTGAGCGCCGAATGGATCGGGCGCAAGCGCCTCGACCTGGTCTGAGGGTTGGAGCGCGATCGCCCCCCGCCGCGGGCGCCCCGGCGGCCCGCGCCCCGGCCTGACGGGCCGCGGGCCCCGGCCGTTGCGCTGGCCGCCCCCGGGGCCCCCGGGGCC
>ERZ1066133.150-NODE-150-length-38424-cov-31.212255_pt1 | contig 38424 bp, 25 predicted proteins | sample MGYA00382780_ERZ1066133 | MGnify/ENA primary metagenome ERZ1066133 (study PRJEB33369, sample SAMEA5778363) | biofilm metagenome | biome: Industrial cooling water; feature: Water cooling tower basin; material: Biofilm | place: United Arab Emirates | collected... | reverse complement strand
GATTCAAAGTCCCCCTTAAAAAGGGGGGAACCGGATTCAAAGTCCCCCTTAAAAAAGGGGGAACCGGATTCAAAGTCCCCCTTAAAAAAGGGGGAACCGGATTCAAAGTCCCCCTTAAAAAAGGGGGAACCGGATTCAAAGTCCCCCTTAAGAAGGGGGGAACCGGATTCAAAGTCCCCCTTAAGAAGGGGGATTTAGGGGGATCTAAAATGCTTGACCTCATAACTAGCAACTTGAGTTATTAGGAACGGGCACTGATGCGAGCGATCGCTTGATTAATCGCGCTTACGTATTCTTGCTGATTGAAGTTGTAGCGAAATTGCCTGAGAATCTGCCCGTTACTAGGATTAATCACCGCAATGGTAGATGTTTGGGCGCGGTGCGCTGACAGAAAATTGCTTAAACCTAACTGTCTGGCTTTGGCTTCTGCTGCCTGAGTGGTGGTGCGATTTGTGACATCAAATACAACGAAATTGGCCTTACCGTTGAATTGCTGCTGCAATGAATTAGTCACAGGTCTGAGGCGCTGACAAGCAGAACACCAGTCGGCATAGATTTTGACAACAGTCGGTTTACCTTGCAACTCTGCCGCCAAACCATTAGCTTTGGGCGCTTGAGCAATTTGAATCTCAGATTGGGAAAGCGGTTCTGTCGCCACCTGAACCACTTCCATAGAGGCATTAGAGTGATTAGAAACAGCAGCTTGAGGCAAAGTCGCGACGCCCAGAACAGTTGCCAAACCACCAAAACCAACCAACAGAAACGTTTTGAAATGTGCTTTCACGATTGATTGCCTCCAAGATTAGGGATGACTCAGATGTAAGCTTTGATTGCCTTACACTGTCTAATCTCGTAGGTTTACGTGATAAGCAGGTGAAAAATTGATGAAAAATTTTTCATAATTCATCCCAAATCCAATTTGACCACCCTCTTTACCTTCTTCCTCTTCTCACATCTTGCACCAGAGCCAACACAAATAAATTTCACAGCTTTTAGCTAAAACCCGTTGAAACGGGTTAAATTCTGATTTTAGTTAGCTTTAGCTTACTTAAGCTTTCAGCCCCAAATTTATTTGGAGGCTGTTTATCGGGTAGGTGCAAGATGTGAATCTTTCTTCTTCCTTCGCGCTCTTCGTGCCTTCGCGGTTAAATAAATCACTATATTTATAATTCAAAGCGAGCGATCGCATCCCTTTAACCCTGACTAATCAGCAATGCCACGGGGAAGTGTTGTAGGATTTGCGCGATCGCCACTCTATCCCCCCCAGAAACAATTTGATTGGTAATCGCATCGCGCCAGGTAGACTCGACGCCTTGGGGCATTAATAACTTAGTATCTGCCCAAACTTGCTCGCCTAGAGGCAATTCCCCTGGTTTTACGAGCGTGGTAAAGAAGCGGGGGGCGACTGCGATCGCCATTTTATCCCCAAAGCTTCTGGCAAACGCCACGACGCAATCCCGATACTTGCCAACCACATCCAAAGCTTGATAATCTCCTTGCTGAAAAACTGCCAAATTCTGTTTTCTTGCTTGCAGCACTTTGTGAGTTAAAAACAGCTTAATTCGCCCATCTTCTTTATGAGACAATAGCCGATCCAGCAGTTGATGAATATCTATCTGTGCTTGCGTTTTAATTTCCTTTAAATACTCGATTCGCCGTTCGTAATTTACCGGGCGGCGGTTATCTGGGTCAACCATACTCAAATCCCACAACTCGGTTCCCTGATAAGTATCGGGGACGCCCGGAGATGTATATTTAAGCAAAGTTTGAGAAAGCGAATTATAAATTCCGTAGCTGGCTATCCACTTTTGGAAAGGCAGAAAATGTTTCATGAATTGATTCTCGTCAGAAGCATCTAAAACCCGTTCCACGAAAGCAAGAAATCCGGCTTCATAATCGCTATCGGGACGCAACCAAGCCGTGTGCAGCTTTGCTTCTCGGATTGATTTAAGGATATAGTCTTTCACCCTTCCTAAAAATGATTTGTTCTCGCTTTCATCGAAGGGATAAGCACCCAACAAGCTTTGATAAAAGAAGTATTCATCGTTGGGAACGGGAACGGCTTTCCCTCGCACATAGCTTTTCTTGGGCAGGTTAATTTCGCTCCAAGTTTTCACCTGTTTTTCCCATTCTTCCGGTATTTCGGAAAGCACTTGCAACCTCGCCCGCACGTCTTCACCGCGTTTCGTATCGTGGGTGGCAGTGGCGTTCATTTTGTGAGGCCAAGCAAGGTTTTGGTGCTGATTAAATTCGTGGAAATCTTCCGCGGTGATGCCAAATTTACCCGGATGTCCGCCGACTTCATTTAAAGCTAAATGTCGGTTGTAAACGTAGAATAAAGTATCCTCAATTCCCTTTGCCATTAAAGGGCCGCTTAGCTGTTGCATCCGCATGACGAAATGAAGTCGATCGGCTTTTTCGTCTTCGGTTAGGGATTGTTCCCATTGCAAAAGTAGCAATTTTTCGATATAATTCAGTTCGTTAACTAACAGGGGAATGCGTTCTTTGGCTTGTGCGATCGCTTCCTCAATATAACCCCGATCTTGTTCGCTCAAACCATCTCCATTTACATAAGTCCGATACACTGGAAAAACTCGCAGCACTTCCGCCAGCGCTCGTTTTAAACCATTAATGGTAAAATCGCTAGAACGCCTCGATTGACCCGCTATTTTTCTCAATATTTGAGTTAGATTATCTACATCGCCAGCTAAGTTCTTTTCAACGATCAGATTTTTTTTCTCAATAAATTGCTCCTCATAAGAACTATTAAAACCAGTAAACTTTACGTAGAGGTCGGTTAACTCTTTCTCGCTCTCCCGCTGGCAGAAAATACCGTTAACGTAGTTTAAAAAATCATACCCGCTCGTTCCTTCAATAGGCCAGCATTCTGGTAACTTTTCTTTAAATTCCAAAATCTTTTCAACGGTAATATAAGCATCTCCAACTTTGTCCCGCAGTCGCTTTAAATATTCCGTTGGATCGTAAAGTCCATCAATATGGTCGATTCTGAGTCCGCTTACTTTTCCTTGTTCAATTAGCTGACTGACTAAATCATGAGCTTTGTGAAATATTTTGATTTCTTGGATTTTCACCGAAATTAATTCGTTAACCGTAAAGAATCGGCGATAGTTGATTTCTTCCGCCCCAACTTTCCAAAACGCTAGACGGTAAAACTGTTCGTTTAGTAAGCTATCCAAAGGGTTAAAACTCTCTGGGTTTCCCGCTTCTCCATTAAAAAACTTGATGTTCCCATCAATAAATTCTTTGACATCGGGATTTTCCGTATAAAGTTCCCACAAAAGTCCTTTAACAAAGGCGATTTGGTCGTATCTTTCTTTGCCTTTGGTTTCTCCGGGTGCGCTTTTAATCAGATAAAGAATCCCCAGTAATTTGATAAAGTCTGGATGACGCCTTCCCAATACCCTTGCCAACTGTCCTAAGTTTTGAGTGATAAACTTGGCGTAAGATTCCACCCTGACTGGCAATTTTAAACTGTAATAATTGACGCTTAATCCAGTTTCATCGTATTTGAGTTGAATTTCGCCATTTTCCAAACAGTTTCCATAAAAATTGCCCAACATTGGGGCAAGCACTCGCCCTTTCATATCTTCATATGCTCGCTCCCATTCGATATCGAAAAAGTCAAAAGATTCCGAGTCGGGGCCATTTTCTAAAACATCCATTAGCCAAGCATTTTGGCTATCATACGCCATGTGGTTGGGAACGATGTCTTGCAACCATCCCATGTCATATTTTTTAATTTCTTTTACTAAAGCTTCAAAATCTTCTGGGGTTCCTAATTCGGGATTAATTTGAGTCGGATCAACTACATCATACCCGTGGGTGCTGCCTGCTCTCGCTTTAAATATGGGCGAGGCGTAAATGTCAGTAATTCCCAAGTCTACCAGATAGGAAATTATTTTTTGTGCCGCTTGAAATTTAAATTCTGAATGAAATTGAATCCGGTAAGTTGCTGTAGGAATCCGCATAATTTAATTTGGCTCCAAAATAGATATTGAACGCGAGGAGGGGCGGGTTTATGGAGGCTGTCTCCGGCATCAAAGATTGTTGGTAAAACCCGCCCCTACACCAACCTTTAATTCTCGTTTCCAGGTTCTACCTAAAAATGCTAGTTTGTGGGCTGCTGCCTCCTCAAAAATGGAGGCAGAGCCTCCTATATGGCGTTCCAAGGCGGGAGCCTTGGAACGAGGGAATAGAGATCATTCATTGTGCTAAGGTTTCTAATTCATAAAGGGCGAAACTTTGGGGACAAATTGTTACTTCTTGGTTGTGAATTAGTTTTTCTGGCATTTTAGAACCTTCTCCCATCCATTTAGTATCGGCTGAATCTAATATTTTTTGCCAGATTCCGCCGGGTGATGGTTTAAAAGTTACATCTTTTTGATTGAAGTTCATGATGCAGAAAATTTGGCTTCCCAAAGTGTCGCGGCGGCGGAGGAATATCAGCTTATCTTCTTCTACAGTAGATGCTTCTATATTTTGGTTATCCAAATTTTTCAGCACTGGCATTGTGCGGCGCAGGTGGATTAAATGTTGATGCAGTTCTAGCAATACTTTGCCTTTGCCTTGTTGTCGTTTCTCCCAGTTTAATTTAGATTTCTCGAAGGCATCGTTACTGAAGGGATCGATAAATTCTCCTTCGATATGGAAGTCGGAAAACTCTCGCTTTCTTCCCTGTCTGACTGCTTCGACTAAATCGCTATCTGTGTGACTGACAAAGTAGAGGAAAGGCGCATCTTCTCCGTATTCTTCTCCCATGAATAGCATAGGAATGTAAGGGGAAAGGAAGACAGCACCCGCTGTTAGCTTCAACGCTTCAAAAGAAACTAAGTTTGAGAGGCGTTCCCCTAACATTCTATTGCCGATTTGGTCGTGGTTTTGGGCGAAAATGACAAATTGATTGCCGTTGCGATCGCCCGCGTCACTCCCATGATATCTTTTCCGATGTTGGGAATAGTTCCAGGTGTAAACAAAGCCTTGTTTAAAAGCTTTGGCTAGCTGTTCGCAGCTACCATAATCTTGATAATATCCTCGCGCTTCTCCTGTCAGAACTGTATGCAAGGCGTGATGAAAATCATCGTTCCATTGGGCATCTATTCCATATCCCCCTAATTCTTTTTCCCGAATCACTCGCACGTCATTTAAATCGCTTTCGGCTATGAGATAAAGTTTCCTCCCTACCCGACTAGAAAGTTGATTAACTCGCTCTGCTAATTCTTGCAAAAAGTGCTTTGCCCCTAAATCGTAAATTGCATGAATTGCATCCAAGCGCAGCGCGTCGATGTGGTAATTTTCCAACCAGTAAAGCGCGTTTTGGATAAAAAATTCCCGCACCCCGAAGCTATAAATATCGTCAAAATTTATTGCCCTGCCCCAAGGAGTTCTGTACATTTCTGTAAAATAAGGGCCAAAGTGACTTGTATAGTTTCCTTCCGGGCCAAAATGGTTATAAACTACGTCGAGAATGATGGATAATCCTTCTTTGTGCGCGGCGTCTACGAGCTTTTTCAATCCTTCGCTACCGCCGTAGGAACTTTGCACCGCAAACGGATAAACGCCATCATAACCCCAGTTGCGATCGCCTGGAAATTGCGCCACGGGCATAATCTGAATCGCGTTCGCTCCAAACTCGCGCAATTCCCTCAAACGCGGTACAATCGCCTCGAACGTACCCGCAGGCGTAAACGTACCTACGTGCAGTTCGTACATTATCATTTCTTCTAAAGGTATACCCGACCACTGCGCGTCAGTCCAGTTCATTTTAGTATGATCTATTACTTCTGAAGCGCCGTGTACGTCTTTTGGCTGCGAGTGCGACGCCGGATCGGGAAAATCCCTTTCTCCGGCTATTTTGTAATAATAAAGCGTTCCCGGTTCAATATTTTCTGCGATTGTTTTCCAGTAACCTAGCTCGTCTTGTTGCATTGACAAGACGCGGTTTTCGGGTGATACAATTTGTACGGCTAACTCGTCGTGAGCAGGCGCCCAAACTGTAAATTCACATCGATTGTTACCAAGATAATTCGCGCCGATTTTCACTTTTAATTTCCTGATAAATTTACAGCAAGCTCTGCCTTAAGCAAGGAAAAACCCTGCAAGCAGGGCTAAGTCTTGACCAGGTTGACTTTTAAACAGATTGAGCTAAATTAGTTTTGTATTATATTACCTTTTCAGCGCTGAGTCATCTTTCTATTGGCAGAGCTTTTTTCAACAGTGGACAGTGGACAGTGGACAGTGGACAGTGGATAGTGGACGGTTACCTCTGCCTAAAGCTTGTAGGATTGCTGGGGAAATTAATTATTTCCTTTACCGCTTAAAGGGGGAGGATAACAACCCATTTTTTCTGGTATAAAGCTTCTCAAGCTACTCACATCTTGCAGCAGAGCCAACAGAAATAAATTTCTGGCTGTAGAGACGTTACATGTAACGTCTCTACAGCTAAAACCCGTTTCAACGGGTTAAAACCTTGATTTTAGTTAGCTTTAGCTCACTTAAGCTTTCAGCCCCAAATTTATTTGGCGGCTGTTTATCGGGTAGGTGCAAGATGTGAGTCTACAGATATTCGACTGGTGCAATCTAGCTGAGGATGAATGATGCGATCCTCACATCTTGCACCTTGGCTAAACCTTAGTTTCTTGCAAATAACTCAGCTTGAAAGCCTAGATTTTTGGTCAAGAAACCCGGTTTTTTCAGGCTTGTTGATAATGGTGCAAGATCTGAGGATCGCTACAGAATTTTCTCTCACTTAATCTACCTTTAGGGTGTAGCCATCCAGCCCTTTAAGCATAAATACTCTATACAGAGGGATAGTTGAGCGCTACTTTATGTAATAATTAACTTAAGTTGCTGCTTGTCTCAAACTTGGAGCTAATGGCTATTGTTAGGAAAAATGCTGTATAAGCAATTAGCAATTAGCAACTGGCGTTAATTGCACGATCAAAAATTGACTAGGAGTTTTAACAGGTCTGATGTTTGAGCGAGGATTGCAACAAATTTTTGAGCGTTTAGTTGCTAGCATTGAGCGCGATAGTTTAGTTCAGAAAACAACAAACTCTTTAAGAGAATTACTAGGAGTAGATCGGGTAGTTTTATATTATTTTTATCGCGAATGGGCGGGGCGCGTTACATTTGAGGCTTTAAGTGACAGCCAGTTTTCGATCTTTGGTTCGGCAGGCCCGGATGAGTGTTTTAATAGCGAATATGCCGCGCTTTACGAAGCAGGAAGATTTCGCGCCATTCCAGATATTGAAGCAGAACCAATTAATGATTGTCACCGAGATTTTCTCCGCGGTTTAGGGGTACGAGCAAATTTAGCAGTGCCGGTTTTGAATCAGAAAAGGCTGTGGGGTTTGCTGATTGCTCATCACTGCCAGGATACTCATTTTTGGTCGCAATCGGATATTGAAGCAATGCAAAAAGCAGCAGAAACTTTGGCAATGGCTCCAGCAATTCGTCATAGTTAACTGGGGAAAAAGGTATTTTTAAATTGCATTGATCGTTTTGGTGATGCCTGCAAGTTCTGCTACAACTGTGACTAATTCAGCGGGATCAATTGGTTTGGCAAGGTGCATTTGAAAACCCGCTGCAAGTGCCTGCTTTTGGTCTTGTTCTGTGGCGTAAGCAGTGAGAGCCAGAGCAGGTATTTTTTCCCCTCGCTGCTGTTCTAAATCTCGCACCTGGCGAATTAAACTATAGCCATCTTCCTCTGGCATCCCGATATCGCTCACCAGTACGTGGGGGCTGTAACTTTGGAGATACGCGATCGCCTCTCTGGCGCAACTAGCAGCGGTAACTTGAGCGCCAAACTGCTCTAACACCATCGCGATAAAGTCGCGGGTGTCGGTATTATCTTCTACAACCAGCACTTGCACGCGCTCGAGGGAAGGGAAATGTGCATATCCGTTACCATTATTTTCTGTGGGAAATTCTGTCTCTAACGGCTCAACTGCTAGGGGTAAATTCACCGTGAAGGTTGCGCCTTTACCTTCGCCTTCACTGTGGGCAGAAATTTGACCATTGTGCAATTGTACGAGGTGATGGACGATTGCCAGCCCTAACCCCAATCCGCCATGACATCGGGTGGTGGTACTGTCTGCTTGTCGGAAGTAGTCAAAGACGTGGGGGAGAAAGTCGGGAGCAATACCAACTCCGGTGTCTATGACTTGGATTTGGGCATAAGAAATTGCAGATTTCAGATTTGAGATTTCAGATTGATTTTGGGTGGTAATGGGTAATTGGTAATTGGTCATTGGCGGATCGTTTTGATTTACCCTCGTTCCCTGGCTCTGTCTGGGAACGCCATCACCCATTACCAATGACAATTTGATTTTAACTTGTCCTTCACAATCGGTAAATTTGATCGCATTGGAAAGCAGGTTCCAAATTATTTGCCGGATACGTTCTGGATCTCCATTAACTATTTGTGCAGATGGATCGAGTTCGGTTTCGATTTGAATTGCTTTCGCTTCAGCTTGGGGGTCTAATGAATCTATTACCGATTCAATTAATTGTATCAGGTAAACTCGATCGATCGATATCCGTAGTTTACCCTGGACTATTTTGGAAACATCTAGGATATCTTCAATCAATTGTGCTTGCGCTCTGGCGTTGCGCTCAATTGTTTGTAATGCTTTGACGGTGGTTACTTCATTAAACTTTTTCTCTTGCAACAGTTGCGACCAACCCAAAATCGAGTTGAGGGGGGTGCGGAGTTCGTGGGAAACAATTGCCAGAAATTCATCTTTCATGCGGTTGGCTTCTTCTGCTTGTTGTCTGGCTGCTTGTTCGCGGATGAGTTGCTCGCGGTTGGCTTCTGCTTGTTTGCGATCGCTGATATCTTCAATCGTACCGACGTGCCCGATTAATTGCTGGTGTTCTGATAGCATGGGGGAGGTACGCACGCGCACCCACCGCAGCGTGCCATCGCTTCTTTTGATCCGAAATTCATCAGAATATTCTATGCCTTGGTGCGTGCAACTTTTCCAAGTATTTAGCACGCGATCGCTCTCCTCGCTATGGATAAATTTCGCCCATCCCTCGCCGTCTTGCTCTTCAATTTTAAACCCGCAAATTCCCTCGCAGCTTGGGTTACTGTAAGTGCATCTTCCCTCAATATCCGTGAGAAAAATTCCCAACGGAGAGCAAACCGACACCAAACGAAATCTTTCTTCGCTTTGTCTTAGTTCGGCGTTCATTGTTGCTAGTTGGGCTGCCTGTCTTTTCACCTCCATTGTTTTTTTAAATAAATCAACAAAAACCGCTACCTTTGATGTTAAAATACCCGGATCGAACGGTTTAAGCATGTAGTCTACCGCGCCGATTTCGTAACCTTTGGCGACGAAGCTATTGCTAGTACTAAATGCGGTGAGAAAAATAATCGGAGTGTGACGCGATCGCTCTCGTTGTCGAATCAGCGCTGCCGTTTCAAACCCATCAATTCCCGGCATCTGTACGTCAAGCAATATGACGGCAAAATCTTGCTGTAATAAGCACCTTAACGCTTCCTCCCCCGAATGCGCTTTCACCAGATTTTGCCCCAGTTTGTTTAAAATGGCCTCTAGAGCAATTACATTTTCCGGGCGATCATCTACCAAAAGGATGTTGGCTTTTATGTCAGAGTTCATGTCGATTCAACCTACAAAAAAATATTTTCAGCAAAAATTTTATATTAAGCAATTTTACGATAAATTTTCTCTTGACTATCCAATTCCTCGTAACAATATTCATAAGGAGTCATCTTCAGGGTTTCCTGTCGTCCCAAACCTAAAATTCCAAAAATCCTCAAACTATCGTACAGCAGCTTGTGGACTCGCGCTTGTAAATCTTGGTTAAAGTAGATTAAAACATTGCGGCACAAAATAACGTTAAATTCATTAAAAGAAGCATCTGTAACCAGGTTATGCGCTGAAAAAATAATATTTTCTTTTAAAAATGAGCGAAAAATTGCATTATCGTAGGCGGCGATATAGTAATCGGAAAGCGATTGTTGCCCGCCGGATTCAAAGTAGTTTTGCGAATAATCGCGCATTGAATGCAGGGGATAAATGCCATTTTTGGCTTTGCGTAATGCAACTTCGTTGATATCAGTACCGTAGATGCGGCAGCGATGATAAAGGTTTTCTTCGTCAAGTAAAATTGCCAGTGAATAAACTTCTTCACCAGTAGAACATCCCGCGTGCCAGATGCGAATAAATGGGTAAGTTCGTAATAAAGGAATTACCGTTTTTCTAAAGGCCATATAAAAGCTAGGATCGCGGAACATAGAAGTCACATTAACTGAAAGTCCCAGCAGCAAGCGTTCCATACAGTCGGGTTGATGCAGAACTTTTTCCAAAAGTCCAGAGACGCTGTGGAGCTTTTCAGCTCGAATTATATTCCAAATGCGACGTTTGAGAGAAGGCATAGCGTAGTTGCGGAAATCAAAGCCATAATAGCGATAAATTCCTTCTAGTAATAGTTGAATTTCAATTTCTTCGAGTAAGGGCATAGAGGATTTGAGATTTGAGATTTGAGATTGCAGATTGGGAATTGGAGATTTTAGCGAGGAGAAGATGGGTAAGAAATGACCTTGCCCATCTCCCCTATCGATATAACCAAACTCGCAACAGAGAGAGCAATTGCTCGGTGTCAACGGGTTTGGTAATGTAATCGGAGGCACCAGCTTCGATACATTTTTCGCGATCGCCTTTCATTGCCTTAGCAGTTAAAGCAATGATCGGCAGCGAGCGAAATTGCTCGATCAGGCGGATGTGACGCATCGCCTCGTAACCATCCATTTCCGGCATCATTACATCCATTAAGACGAGATTGATATCCGGATTGTTTTGCAATGCGGTAATGCCATCTCTGCCGTTTTCCGCAAATGAAATCTGCATCCGCTGACTTTCTAGCAAACTCGTCAGTGCGAAAATATTCCGCAAGTCGTCATCGACGATCAGAATTTTTTTCCCAGCTAAAATCGGGTCATTTTGCTGGAGTTGTTCCAATATCTGACGTTTGGGTGCGGGTAAATTCGCTTGAACGCGATGCAAAAATAAAGCAGTTTCGTCTAAAAGGCGTTCGGGACTTCGCACATCTTTGACGATAATTGAATCGCTAATGCGACGCAATTCTGTTTCTTCTTGGGGCGATAATTCTTTGCCGGTGTAGACGATAATCGGTAAATAGCGCAGATTTGGATCTTGCTTAATTTGCTCGATCAAAGCTATACCGCTCATATCCGGTAATCCCAAGTCCAGCACCAAACAATCAAAGCGATTTTCTTTTAATGCAGCAAGTGCTTGGGAACCCGTACCAACTGCCGTACTTGCGACATCGGTATTGCCGATTAATTCCACTATACTACGGCGTTGAATTTCATCATCTTCTACTATTAGTAGATTTTTTACCGGACGATCGATAAATCCTTTAATATCGCTGAGGGCGTGGGTAAGGGTTTCGTGGGTGACGGGTTTTTGTAAATATGCGATCGCACCCAATTGCAAAGATCGCTGCTGTCCTTCTTCTACAGACATCATGTGAATGGGAATGTGACGGGTAGCGGGATCGCGTTTGAGACGATCGAGAATTGTCCAACCATCCATCACGGGTAAATTAATATCCAACATAATCGCTGTTGGTTTCAATTCTCGCGCCATTACCAATCCGCGATCGCCCCGCGATGCGACCAAACCTTTAAACCCTTGCTGGCGCGCCAAATCTAATAAAATGCGGGCAAAGTTGAGGTCATCTTCGACGATTAACAGAGTGCGATCGCCCGTTTCAATTGTTGCGCGATCGTCTTCTAATTCGGGCGGGTTTAAAGATATATTTGGCAATTCTTCAGGTTCATTTGTCAAACCCACGCCTGCATTTTCAACCGGGACAGGTTTAGTTAAATTCTCTGTTTTAGTTTCCTGTAGGGGCAGGTTTAACGAGATATTTCGCGCTCCCGCAGATCGATCGGTAAAACCCGCCCCGACAATTTTGCTCCTGGAGTCTCCTGCTCCTTTGTTTACTGGCACATAAGTCTGCGGCAGGTATAAAGTAAACGTACTACCTTTACCAGGTTCGGATTCTAGGCGAATTTCCCCGCCCAAAAGTTGAGCAATTTCGCGACTAATAGATAAACCCAAACCCGTACCGCCGTATTTGCGCGAAGTCGTACCATCTGCTTGTTGAAACGCTTCAAAAATAATCTGCTGTTTTTCCGGAGGAATGCCAATTCCGGTATCTTTCACCGCAAAAGCGATCGCTTTATCGGCACGGTTGAGGGTTTCCCTTGCCGCACTCCAACCGTTAGTTGCGGTACTAACTTCTAACTTGACAGAACCTTGTTCGGTAAATTTAAACGCATTGGCGAGCAAGTTTTTCAACACTTGTTGCAATCGCTTCGAGTCGGTATAAATTGCCGCTGGGAGTCGGTCATCAAACGCGACCATAAAGTTTAGCTTTTTGGTTTGAGCGACTTGTTGAAACGTGCGTTCGATGTGACTTTTGAGATCTGAAAATAAAGTCTGGTCAATTTCTACCGCCATCGTGCCAGACTCAATCTTTGCCAAATCTAGAATATCGTTAATCAGCGCCAGTAAATCGGTTCCAGCATGATAGATCGTGTGGGAGTATTCCACCTGTTTCGGCGTCAAATTGCCTTCGCTGTTATCAGATAGCAGTTTCGCCAGAATCAGCAAACTATTGAGCGGCGTCCGCAGTTCGTGGGACATGTTCGCCAAAAATTCCGACTTGTATTTAGAGGTTAAAGATAATTGCTCTGCTTTTTCCTCCAAAGATACTCGCGCTTGTTCGATCTCGCTGTTTTTCCGCTCGACTTCTCGGTTTTGTTGCTCTAGTAGTGCTGCTTTTTCTTGCAATTCTTCGTTAGTTTGCTGCAATTGTTCTTGCTGATTTTTCAGCAGCTCTTCGCTAGCTTTGAGCGATTTTGCTTGTTGTTCCAGTCGCTTGTTGGTATCGGTGAGTTCTTTTTGCTGACTTTGCAATTCTTCTGCCAAAGATTGGGACTGCTTCAGCAGTTCTTCGGTTCTCATGCTGGCAGCAATTGTATTCAGAACGATGGCGATACTTTCGGTTAGCTGATCTAAGAAGGTTAAGTGAATTTCGCTAAACCGCTGGAAGGATGCCAGCTCGATAATTGCCGTTACTTGTCCTTCAAATAATACGGGCAAAACGACGACGTTTAAAGGTGTTGCTTCGCCTAGTCCTGAACTAATTTTTATATAGTCTTGGGGTACTTCAGTTAGCAGAATCCGTTCTTTTTCTAAGGCGCACTGCCCCACCAATCCTTCACCTAAATAGAAGCGGTTGGATAAATTTTTGCGTTCGCGATAGGCATAGGTACTGAGTAGTTTTAAGAATGCCGGGTGGGTGTCCCCGTTTTCCATCATGTAAAACAGTCCGTGTTGGGCAGAAACTAAAGGCGTCAGTTCGGATAAAATCAACTTGGAAACGGTTTCCAAATCCCGCTGCCCTTGCAACATGCGGGTAAATTTCGCCAAGTTTGTTTTTAACCAATCTTGCTCGGTATTCTTCTGGGTGGTTTCCCGTAAATTGGCGATCATTTGGTTGATATTATCTTTCAAAATCGCCACTTCGCCTTGTGCTTCTACGGCAATAGATCGGGTTAAATCGCCTTTGGTTACCGCTGTGGCAACTTCGGCGATCGCGCGCACTTGGGTAGTTAAATTCGCCGCCAATTCATTGACGTTATCGGTTAAATCTCGCCAAGTTCCTGCCGCCCCTGGAACGCTTGCTTGTCCGCCTAATTTTCCTTCTATTCCTACTTCCCGCGCGACGGTTGTTACCTGATCCGCAAAGGTTGCCAATGTTTCGATCATTTCATTAATTGTATCGGCTAAGGTAGCAATTTCTCCCTTTGCTTCTAACATTAACTTGCGCTTTAAATCCCCATTCGCAACTGCGGTAACAACTCTGGCAATACCGCGTACTTGGGCGGTAAGGTTACTTGCCATTGAGTTGACGTTATCGGTTAAATCTTTCCAAGTTCCAGCAACGCCAACTACATGTGCTTGACCGCCTAATTTGCCTTCGGTTCCTACCTCGCGGGCAACTCTAGTAACTTCAGATGCGAAAGAAGATAATTGATCCACCATTGTATTAATGGTGTTCTTTAAATCTAAGATTTCGCCTTTGACGTCTACGGTTATTTTTTTAGAAAGATTTCCCGTAGCGATCGCACTCGCGACTTCGGCAATGTTTCGCACCTGTCCTGTCAGGTTCCCCGCCATTAAATTAACGTTGTCGGTTAAATCTTTCCAAGTTCCGCCCACGCCTTTTACATAAGCTTGAACGCCGAGTTTGCCTTCGGTTCCGACTTCGCGGGCAACCCTGGTAACTTCCGACGCAAAAGAGTTTAACTGATCCACCATTGTGTTAATAGTGTTCTTCAGTTCCAGAATTTCCCCTTTGACATCTACTGTGATTTTCTTCGATAAATCTCCATTAGCAACGGCAGTTGTAACTTCGGCAATATTTCGCACTTGGGCAGTTAAACTGCCTGCCATAAAATTAACGCTATCGGTTAAATCCTTCCAAGTTCCCGCAACTCCGGGGACAACTGCTTGCACGCCGAGTTTGCCTTCAGAACCAACTTCTCGCGCTACCCTGGTAACTTCAGACGCAAAAGAGTTAAGCTGATCCACCATTGTATTAACTGTATTCTTCAGTTCCAGGATTTCCCCTTTTACGTCTACAGATATTTTTTTAGATAAATCTCCATTCGCAACTGCTGTCGTAACTGCGGCAATATTGCGTACTTGATCGGTTAAACTTCCCGCCATGAAGTTAACGCTATCGGTTAAATCTTTCCAAGTTCCCGCTACGCCTCGCACATCTGCTTGCACGCCGAGTTTGCCTTCAGAACCAACTTCGCGGGCGACTCTAGTAACTTCACTAGCGAAAGAAGATAGCTGATCAACCATTATATTGATCGTGTTCTTCAGTTCGAGAATTTCCCCTTTAACTTGAACCGTAATTTTCTTAGACAGATCGCCGTTGGCAATAGCAGTAGCAACTTCGGCAATATTCCGCACCTGTCCTGTCAGATTCCCCGCCATTAAATTAACGTTGTCGGTTAAATCTTTCCAAGTTCCCGCCACGCCTTTCACTTCTGCTTGCACTCCTAATTTGCCTTCGGTTCCCACTTCCCGCGCGACTCTCGTAACTTCCGACGCAAAAGACGATAATTGATCCACCATTGTATTAATGGTGTTCTTCAGTTCCAGAATTTCGCCTTTGACGTCTACGGTAATTTTCTTAGAAAGGTCGCCGTTGGCGATCGCACTCGCTACTTCGGCAATATTTCGCACCTGTCCTGTCAAGTTCCCCGCCATTAAATTAACGTTGTCGGTTAAATCTTTCCAAGTTCCGGCAACGCCTTTCACTTCTGCTTGCACGCCTAATTTACCTTCGGTTCCTACCTCCCGCGCCACTCTGGTAACTTCACTAGCAAACGAGTTTAACTGATCCACCATTGTATTGATGGTGTTCTTCAGTTCGAGAATTTCCCCTTTAACGTTTACAGTAATTTTCTTAGATAAATCTCCATTCGCCACCGCCGTTGTAACCTCGGCAATATTCCTGACTTGGGCGGTTAAACTATTTGCCATAAAGTTAACGCTGTCGGTTAAATCTTTCCAAGTTCCGGCAACGCCTTTCACTTCTGCTTGCACGCCCAACTTGCCTTCGGTGCCAACTTCGCGCGCCACTTTAGTCACTTCCGAGGCAAAAGAGTTTAATTGATCCACCATCGTATTGATGGTATTTTTTAGTTCTAAAATTTCCCCTTTTACATCTACAGTAATTTTCTTAGACAGGTCGCCGTTTGCGATCGCCGTCGCTACCTCAGCAATTCCCCTTACCTGCCCGGTGAGATTCCCCGCCATCGAGTTTACCGAGTCGGTAAGATCTTTCCACGTTCCTGCGACTCCCGGTACTTCCGCTTGTACCCCCAATTTCCCTTCAGTCCCCACCTCGCGCGCCACCCGCGTCACCTCGGAGGCGAAAGAGTTGAGTTGGGTAACCATAGTATTGACAACTTGCGCCGTTTGCAGAAATTCTCCTTGTAAAGGTCTACCTTGAATTTCCGTCGCGATCGCTTGCGACAAATCCCCATTCGCCACCGCCCGAATCACCCGCGCCGTCTCCGCCGTCGGTTGCACCAAGTCCGTAATTAATGTATTAACCGAATCAATGCTATCTTTCCAACACCCTCTAACATTCCCCAGCGAAGCGCGTTCGTGAATTTTACCTTCCTTCCCCACAACCGTGCTGATGCGTTCTAATTCCGCCGCCATTTGCTCGTTCATTTCGATAATATCGTTGAGCGCATCGGCGATTTTTCCCGCCATCCCAGTTTCGTCATAAGGCATTCTGACGGTAAAATTACCCTTTTTCACTTCTACTAAAGTTCTTAACAGTTGTTTACAATCCAGGCGATCCAGATCGCTTGTATCTCGCAGATGCGGTTTATTTTGCTGATTTTGGCGATTTTCATTATTCTTTTTTATAGGACGTTTTTGATTTATAGATTTATGCTGAGGGACAGATGAAGACATAACCGTATTTTCTGGGAAGTACGACAGTAATATGTTGTTACATTATCTACTGTCAACGGTAAGATAGGCATCCCATCCCAGGATAGAAACAAACTTGGAGCAATTCTTCCTTTAGATAGATGTCTGAAAAAGGGTGCTTTGATTAGAGGTGAGATATGAAAGGTTTAGAAATAGAAATTGAGAATTTAGTAGAGGCAGTGGTGAACGCAGCGATCGCAGCGCATCAAACGCAAAATATGGCAAATGCGATGAGGATTCGCGATCACTTAAACCTCCTGCCTGACGCGCTCAAAACCGATGTTTTAAACGGCGTAATTTTAAATTTGGTTCAAGTAGATCCACTATTATGCCGCTGGTTCATTATAGATATTTTCCTGCGAGATTCCCATCCAGAAGGAAAAGCCGATGTAGCAGAAAGAATTAATGTGTTAATTGCCGATTTGCTAGTAAGTAATGGGTAATGGGTAATAGGTAATGGGTAATGGGTAATTGGTAATTAATAGGTACGAAAGCTAACTTATTAGTCTAGATGGTTGGGGTTACCCTCGCTTAACTAACCTACCGCTCCATTACCGATTACCAATTACCAATTACCCATTACCAATTACCCATTACCAAATCGCCAAAATTCGCCGGATAGCATCAATTAATTTTTCCGGTTCAACGGGTTTGGGTAGGTGCAGTTGGAAACCTGCCTCATGGGCGCGTTTTTGGTCGTATTCACCAGCATAGGCGGTGAGAGCGATCGCTTTTACCATCCCCCCTTCTTCTGGTGCGAGAGATCTAATCTGCCGCATCAACATATAACCATCCACCTTTGCCATCCCAATATCGCTCACCAGCAAGTCTGGTTGAATTTGTGGCAAAAGTTTTAGCGCCTCATCTGCCGATGCTGCCAAACTCACTTCCGCGCCAGACTCCTTTAGCACAAAGGCGATATACTCGCGCATATCCTCATCGTCATCGACTGCCAAAACTCGCACGCCTTGCAATGGATGAGTTGCTGCAACAGTTGGCAGGTTGCTTGCTTCGTCTGTTGTTGCTGTTGCATCTTTGATTAAAGGCAGTCTGACGCTGAAGGTTGCGCCCATTCCTTCACCAGGACTTTCTGCCCAAACCGTACCGCCGTGTAATTCTACCAAGTAACGCACAATAGCCAGCCCCAATCCCAATCCGCCAAATTTTCGCGTTGTGCCGCTATCTGCTTGACGAAAGTAGTCAAACACGTAAGGGAGAAAGTCTGGTTTGATACCTTTTCCCGTATCGGTGATGGTAATTTGAGCGTAGTTGGTAATTGGTAATTGGTAATTGGTAATTGGTAATTGTTCGTCAGATGTTGATGCAATAGACTGAATGGGGGAAACGCTACAAGAGGTTAGTTGTTCTTGTGGGATGGGCATTCTGTTCGTCTCGCCCATATCAGGCGCGAGTTTTATGTTTTCATTACCAATTACCGATGACCTATTACCCATTACCACTAACAGTTTTACTTCAATTCTTCCGCCATCGGGTGTAAATTTAACTGCGTTAGATACGAGGTTCCACACGATTTGTTGCAGTCTGCCGCTATCTCCCAAAACTAATCCGACATTGGGGTTAAGTTCAGTTTGAATTTGAATTGACTTAGCTTCGGCGGAGAGGCGAACGGTTTCGATCGCGGCTTCAATCGTGTTTGCTAAGTTAACCGGGGTGATATTTAAAGTTAATTTGCCGCGTAAAATGCGGGAAACATCGAGCAAGTCTTCGATTAGTTGCGCTTGCAATTTAGCGTTGCGTTCGATGGTTTCTAAGGCGCTGGCTGTCTTGGTTTCGTCGAATTTGCGGCTTCGCAATAACTTAGACCATCCCATAATCGGATTGAGCGGAGTTCGCAATTCGTGGGATAATACCGCCAAAAATTCATCTTTAATCCGGTTGGCTTTCTCGGCTTCTTCCCTGGCGGTGCGTTCTCTTTCTAATAATTCGACTCTTTCGGCTTCGGCTGCTTTGCGTTCGGTAATATCGCTAAATGAAACTGCAACCCCATCCCCCAATTTTACGGTCATGTTGCGGAACCAACCTTTAATCCCTTCGGCTTCATAATAAATTTCAATATCGTGGGGGTTTCCGGTTTCGACGACTTGCACGTAGCGGTCAAACAATTCGCTGTTTTCTTTATTCCCCGGTAACACTTCCAATAGCCGCCGTCCGATTAATTCCTGAGCAGAATGTTGCAGAATTTCTTCTGCTTTGGGATTGACGTAATTCCAGGCAAAATCGATAATTTCTCCAACTTCGTTTCGGACGCTTTGCATTATGGTAAAGCCGTCGAGGGATAATTCTTGGGTGACGCGGAATCTTTCCTCGCTTTGTTTGAGTGCGGCTTCCGTGCGCTTGCGTTCGGTGATGTCTAAAAAGGCACTGACTGCGCCTCTAGGTTGTCCTTGTTCGTCGTATAAAGGCGAGGCGTACCCATATAAATTAAATTCTGTTCCGTCGTCGCGCACCACATCAATTTCGGCATCGCGCACTTCTGCACCATGAATCGTGGCGTATTGCAGGGGCAATTCTTCCCCCGGTAATTCTTCACCGTGATGGTAAACCTTAAACGGCGGTGGAGGTGCATTTTCTGGTGGGGTGCTGGAAGCATTCTGATCGGGGGAGATGCCTAAAATTTGAGCAAAAGCTGGGTTAATTTGGATGCGATCGCATTGCGGATTCGTAGCGATCGCAATCGATATCGGTATAACTTCAAACAGGGTTTGCAACTCGGATACGCGATGCTGCAAGTCTTGATTCAGTGTGGCAATAATTTCCTGATCTTGTTTAAGTCGGGTGATGTCTTCGGCGATACCAGCAGCACGCAGGATATTGCCAAATTCATCTTTAATCGGCACGGCGCGATCGCGTATCCATCGGATTGTGCCATCGGGACGGACAACGCGATACTCAATATCGTATCCGCCAACGAGCGCCCGTTCGTAAAAAACAGTGCGAACTCGTTCTCGATCGTCGGGATGAATCCCCTCGATCCATTCGGTAAAATTAGCATACAAACTTTCGCAGGAGCGCCCCCAAATTCTTTCGTAAGCGGGAGAAACATAAATTAGTTGCTCTTGTCTTGGATCGGAAATCCAAAACACATCTTGCAGGTTTTCTACCAATTGGCGAAATCTTTCTTCACTGTGACGCAGAGCTTGTTCAAATTGCTTGCGTTCGGTAATGTCGTAGAAGGTAGCGATCGCTGCTTCGATTTGTCGTTGCGCGTTGCAAATCGGTCGCGAATCAACTAGCAAGGTTTTGCAACTCCGATCGGGAAAAATAACTTCCATCTCTTCAGCGGTGATAATTTCTCCGGAAACAAGACTGCGCGCTAAAGGCGTTTCCTCTGCGGTGTAGCGCCGTCCATCCGGGCGAAAAACTGGGTGACTCGGCTGAAGGTAATCATCCACCCGTTCCAGATTTAAAGAAAATCCAGCTAAAATTTGCTGTGCTTGGGCGTTTGCGAGCAACATACCACCGCTAGGTGCTTCTACCACTATCAATCCCGCTGGCATTTGTTCGAGCGTCGCTTGCAACAGCTTTTGCTCTGACTTGAGTGCTTGCAGCAGGCGAAGGCGTTCTTGCTCGGCTTGTTTGTAGTCTGTCAGGTCGCGAGCGATACTCAGTACCGAATTTACCGACCCATCCGGGGAAAACTCAGGTACGAGCATAGAGTGATAGTAGCGCTTGCCTTTCGGGGTGGAAAACTCAAACTCGATCGTCTTTCCGCGTTCCGCATCAAAAACTTGCCGCAGGTTTTCTTCCCAAAAATCACAAAGTTGCTCTGGAAAGCCCAACTCCCGATGAGTCATACCCAAAAACGCTTCTGGCGGCATACCAGTTGCTTGCTCGACGGCGCGACAGACATACAAGTGACGCAAGTTTTGGTCAAAGCGAGCGATAATATCGGGCGAGTTTTCCACCAAAGCGGTTAATTCCTGCTTTTGCTGTTCCAGCGCCGCCTCTGCTTGCTTTTGGTCGTGAATATCGGTGCAAGTGCCAAACCAGTTAGCAATTTCACCCAGCCCGTTACGTAAGGGAACAGCCCGCGTCATGTGCCAGCGGTAACAGCCATTGCCTAGTCTGAGCCGGTATTGCATCTCAACTGCATCACCCGTTGCCAAACCAGCTTTCCAGCAGTGTAGGGTTTCTGACAAGTCATCTAGGTGAATCGCCCGTTGCCATTCCCATCCTTTGGATGTATCCGGAGTTAGTCCGGTGCAGTCGTACCAGCGCTGGTTAAAATACTCCACGAACCCATCGGCGCGGGCGAACCACACCAGTTGCGGCACGTTCTCCGCCAGGACGCGGTAACGTTCCTCGCTCGCTTTTAGCTTTTGCAAGTTAGTTTCAGCCCGCCGTTTGACATCCTGCAACGCCGTGTTGAGGGAATTGATCAGCAGCGTTACCAATACAAAGACGCCCAAGTCAATCAAGTTCGCCAGGTTCGTGCTGGCAAAGGAACCAACTGGCGGCAGGAAGAAATAGGCGATCGCCAGGGTAGATAATAGAGTAGCGAGCAACCCCGCTCTCATACCGGCGTAATAGGTGCTGATGGCTACGGCTGCATAAAACAGAGCGTAGATCTTCGAGGAGATCAACGGCTCTAGCAGTAGAGTGAGTAACAGCGCGATCGCTACGCTCAAAGCAGCAACGCCGTAGTACCAAAGTTGATAACGCGGTATTTTGAGCATGAAAGTTGCCAAGGAATTTTCTTCCCCGTAAGTTACTAACTTTCTTTACCTTAGATAGGTGACATATCTTTCGCAATTTACCTTAAGGCGTATTTACCATATAGGAAAAGCGATTAGTGAGAATTGTTCTCTCTCATCTTACAGCTCTCGCCGATCTTCCCCCCATTTTTAAAGATGCTGTGAAGAGTCAGAAGGCCGCCTCTACCTTTTGGTTTTTTGGTCTAAAATGTTACTTGAATTGAACAAACGGGGAACGCAGCTACCTGGAATAAATTATTCAGCGAGAGGTCACCTACCAAGGCATGACCAAACACGTGTGAACCTTGACACTGGTATTTCAGGGATTTGGGGGAGCGATATCCACTCCCGCGCCTCGCTTTACCAATAAAAACAAAAACTACACGCCGCGATTCAACTATGAAATTTCGCCAGAATAGTTTGATATTCCAACTTGTCAGTTATTATTCAGTTTTATCGCTCTTAATACTCGGCCTTTTGGCGACAACTGTTTATGTACAAGCACAAAACGCCCTGGAACAATCTGTAGTCGATCGACTCACGGTAGCCACATCTTTAAAAGAATACCAGCTCGAAGATTGGATCAAAAACCAGCGTCAAGATATTCTTTGGCTCGCCCAAGTCCCAGAAATTCAGGAACAACTGGCGATTTTGTACGTAAAAAGCCAATTTGACCCCGAACGGGAGTTAGCTTACTCGCGGCTGAGAAAGACTATAACAGATATTAGTGCCGTGAAACCAAGCTTGCAAAATATTTTAATCGCAACTAACGGCAACATCGTAGTTTTTTCCTCAATTGATAAAAGTTTAGAAGGGAAATATTATCGATTAGAAGAACCGATAGTTTATTTTACCCGCGAGACAGCAGAAGCGGCGGCGCCGAAGTTTTATACATCGCCAGAGAGTGGAGAAGCGAAGATTACCTTTGCGACGGGGATATTTAACCAAGAGGGGCAACGTTTGGGAGCGATCGCCGTTAATTTAGACTTAAAAGATATCGAGAAATTAATTAGCGATCGCACAGGTTTAGGCAGAAGCGGCGAAACTTATCTAGTAGGAAAATTAGCCAATCGCAACGTTTTTATTTCAGGAAGACAGGCGGGAAGTAAAAAATTTGCTGAAGGAGTTCGCAGCTTTGGTATCGACAGCGCCGTTGCAGGTAATAGCAGTTTTGGACGCTATAAAAACTACGACAAAATTCCAGTTGTCGGCGTTTATCGCTGGCTGGAAAAACAGAACTTAGCCTTATTAGCCGAAATCGAACAAACAGAAGCCTTCGCGCCAGCCAGACAGCTAGCCAGTACAATTGTAGGAATTGGATTGCTTTTAGCTGGATTATTGCTAGTAGCAGTGTACTTGCTATCGCGGGAAATTACGCGACCAATTTTAGCCATGACTAAAACCGTCACCAAGGTAGCGGCTGGAGATTTGAGCCAAACAGTTAACATTAAAAGAAAAGACGAATTAGGAGTTTTAGCCAAAGCCTTTAACAGCATGGCAGCTCAACTACAAACCGCATTTGATAAATTAGAAAAAGCCAAAGCCGAACTGGAAGTTAGAGTAGAACAACGCACCGAGCAACTGCAAGAAGCACTAAAAATAGTCGATACTGCCAGCAAAGCCAAAAGCGAATTCCTCGCTAACATGAGCCACGAATTGCGTACACCCCTCAACGGCATTTTAGGTTATGCTCAAATTCTGCAACGCTCAAGAACTTTGAATGAAAAAGAGCAAAAAGGAGTAGGCATTATCTATCAATGCGGCTCTCACTTATTAACCTTAATTGAAGATATTCTTGACCTCTCCAAAATCGAAGCCAGGAAAATGGAAATGAATCCGGCAGAAATCCATTTTCCCTCTTTTCTGCAAAGCGTTGCCGAAATGTGCCGCATTCGAGCCGAACAAAAAGGTTTGACTTTTATTTATCAAAGCGATGGTCAAATTCCTATAGGCGTTTGCGTAGATGAAAAACGCCTGCGACAGGTATTAATTAACTTACTAGGAAACGCGATTAAATTCACCGAAAATGGCGGAGTAACATTCAAGGTTGAGGTAATTGGTAATGGGTCATTGGTAATTGGTAATGGGGAAGACAAAGAAGTAGAAATAATGACTGAACCATCTTCAATTACCAATCACCAATTACCAATTACCAAAATCCGCTTTCAAATCGAAGATACGGGTGTGGGGATGACTCCCGAACAATTAGAAAAAATATTTTTACCTTTCGAGCAAGTAGGAGACAGCAAAAAGCAATCCGAAGGAACTGGATTGGGCTTAGCAATTAGTCAAAAAATAGTATCTTTAATGAACAGCAACTTAGAAGTGGAAAGTCAGCCAGGAAAAGGGAGCATTTTTAGCTTTGAATTAAACTTGACTTTAGCATTAAACTGGGCAGAAACTTCGAGAGCGGCGCAACAAGGAACTATTATCGGGTTTGAAGGTGAAAAGCGGAAAATTTTAGTAGTCGATGATAGATGGGAAAATCGTTCGATTTTGGTGAATTTGCTCGAGCCGATTGGATTTGAATTAGTCGAAGCTAAAAACGGCGCTGAAGGTTTAGAAAAAGCCGCCGAGTTTCAACCAGATTTAATTATTACCGATTTGGTGATGCCGGTGATGGATGGATTCGAGATGCTGCGACAGTTGCGAAAGTTAGCGCAGTTGAAAGATGTGGTAGCGATCGCATCTTCAGCCAGCGTATTTGATGCGGATCAGCACAAGAGTTTAGACGCGGGAGCCGATGAATTTATACCCAAACCCTTGCAAGCCGAAAAATTGCTAGAAATGCTGCGATCGCACATGCAACTAACATGGGTTTACGAAGCGCGAGAACCCCTGAAAAAAATTGTTTCAGCACCTACTGTAACCGTTAGTTCAGAAGAGATCGTCCCCCCAAGCGCAGATATCTTAATGCAACTGTATGAGCTGGCTAAAAAAGGCGATCTGGATGAAATTGTAGAAGCTGCTACTCAGCTTAAACAAACCCAACCTGAATCAATACCGTTTGCCCAAAAGTTAATTGAATTATCCGACAGCTTTCAGGTAAAACAAATTCAAAATTTTATTAAAAACTTTATTGCCAGCTAATTAATTTGGTTAAAACAATGACAGAATTCATTTTAGTTGTAGATGACAACCCCACCAACTTATCAGTACTAACCCAAGCGCTAAAATCTGCGGGGTTCAAAGTGCGAGTAGCCGTGGATGGTGAAAGTGCAATTGAACAAGTAGAATACGACCAACCCGCACTAATTTTGTTAGACGTTCAAATGCCAGGAATTGATGGGTTTGAAACCTGTATTCAATTAAAATCTAACCCATCAACTTATGACATTCCGATCATATTTATGACAGCCCTCGCCGACAAAGAAAGCAAGCTTAAAGGGCTGTCGCTGGGAGCAGTAGATTATATCACCAAACCCTTTGAACAAGAGGAAGTATTAGCGAGAGTTAATGTGCATTTAAAACTGCGCTCCTTGACCAAAACCCTGGAAGAAAAAAATTCTCTCCTGTACCAGTTGAACGAGGGATTAGAACAACGAGTTGCCGAGCGAACGGCAGAACTAAAAAAAGCTCAAATTCAAATGATCCAGCAGGAAAAGCTTTCGAGTTTGGGGGAATTAGTCGCTGGGGTTGCACACGAAATTAATAATCCAATTAGCTTTATTTCTAGTAATATCGAACCGGCGAAACAATATGTGTCAGACATGACTAAAATATTGCAACTTTATCAAAAACATTACCCTCAACCCGTTCCCGAAATAGAAAAAGAATCAGATGCTGTTGACTTAGAATTTGCCCTAGAAGATCTGCCCAAAATACTCGATTCGATGAAGTTGGGTTCCGAACGCATTCAAAATATTTCTAACTCCTTGCGTAACTTCTCCCGCTCGGATATCACAACAAGAATCCCGGTAAATTTGCACGAAGGAATTGATAGCACTTTATTAATTTTGCGTCATCGCATGAAAGCCTGCGGCAACCAGCCGGAAATTAAAGTAATTAAGCAATATGGTAACCTCCCCCTTGTCACCTGCTATCCCGGACAAATGAATCAGGTATTTATGAATATTTTTGCCAATGCAATTGATGTATTGCAAGATAGTAATTGGTCATCGCATTCCCAGTCAGAGCCAGGGATGGCTAATGAAAAAGAAACTCCTGTTGACCAATTACCAATTACCAATTACCAATTACCAACTATTAAAATTTGCACTGAAGTTATAGCTAAAAACAATGCCATCATCCGGATTGCCGATAACGGTTCGGGCATGACAGAAGAAGTAAAACAGCGTATTTTCGAGCCGATGTTTACTACCAAAACCGTAGGCAAGGGAACGGGGTTAGGATTATCAATTTGTCGCCAAATTATCGAAGAAAAACATGGAGGCAACTTAAGCTGTATTTCAGCACCGGGCGAAGGAACGGAGTTTGTCATCGAAATACCGCTGGGCTAAATCTGCCCAAAGTAAGAGGCTGATATTAACCAAGTCTGAGATGGTAAAGTAAGGGCGTACTTTGACCAACCATCGGTGCAATATAGCGGATAAGGTATACCTTCGTTTGTGTAGCGGCACCCTTAAGGGTGCCGCTACACAAACGAAGCAATTTTGCTGTACCAAGACGAGCATAGCAATCCGCTGTAATCGACATTTTATTTAAATCCGCCCCAGTCAGTTGTTGGTTGTTTAATCATAATGACTAATTAATGAGCGAGTGGATTAGCGGTTTATTTCTAATATTAGTTGTAGTGTTCATCCTGTATTTGCGGGGAACTTTTCACCGCCAAGTTAAGTATAGGATGAAAGATATTCCTAGCTTTAATGACCCCCATTTTCCGCTGGCGATGATGGGGGTATCTGCTTCTGCGATCGCTAGCGGCAACGTGCAAAATTTTTGGTATGAAATTGATCGGATTTATGCTGCTAGGTTAGAGGCAATTCGCCGCGCCCGCCGAACAATTCATTTTGAAACATTTTTTATGACTCCGGGGCGTCGGGCGGATGAATTTGCCGATGCTTTGATTGAGCGATCGCAAGCTGGCGTCGAAGCTCTCGTAATCGTTGATAGTGTGGGTGCAAACTCGATACCTAAACCATATTGGCGGCGCTTGCGGGCGAGAGGCGTCAACGTCCGCTTTTTTCACCCTTTGAATTGGAAATACCCCCTAAATTTCAACAACCGCACCCACCGCAAGCTAATGTTAATTGACGGGAAAATTGCCTTTGTTGGCGGTATGGGAATATCAGATCGCTGGGATGGAATGCCAGCAATAGGCGATACCGCACCTTGGTTAGATTGCGAGGTTAGCTTCACTGGCCCAATTGTTGCTATTTTAGAAGGTATTTTCATGCAACATTGGCTTTATGTGGGTGGAGTTGCCAGCTTAAGCCAGGAAATTTTTCGTCTGAGTAAAGATGGCAGTACAACTATCATCGTCACGCCCAGCGATAACCCAACTGATAGTTCTCCAGTTTGTGCGTTATTCTACACGAATATCCGGGCAGCTAAAAAGCGAATTTGGCTCGCCAGTCCCTATTTTTTACCCGATAAAAATACTCGCTCCGCGCTGGTAAATGCTAAAAGAAATGGGATAGATGTGCGGATTTTAACCATTGGCCCTCATAATGACAAAAGCTTAGTTTATTATGCAGTGCGAGAGCGTTACCGAGATTTGCTGGCAGCGGGAATTGAAATCAACGAATATCAACCGAGTATGATGCACGCCAAGGTATTGTTAATTGACGATGCTTTTGTCAGTACTGGCAGCACCAACTTAGATCCGCGCAGTTTGTTTTTGAACGATGAATTGCACCTTTCTATGGTTGAACCTCAATTAGCCAAACCCGTTGAAGAGTTCTTTAACTGGGGGTGGAAAAAGAGCGATCGCATCTCGCTACAGCAGTGGAAAAAGCGACATTGGTGGCAGCGTTTGCTAGGTCAGATTGTCCTAATTTTTCGCTGGCAATTGTAAGATAAATTTGGAGTGGGGATGAGATGATGAAAATATTATCTGAGCCGCTGAGTGTAGAACATTTGAGGATGGCGATCGCTGACTTACCCGAAACATTAAAAGGCACGAAAATAATACAGATTAGCGATCTCCACTACGATGGTTTATTGCTATCTGATGAACTGTTAACCCAAGCAATTGCAGCCAGCAATCAAATTAACCCAGATTTAGTCATGCTAACGGGTGACTTCGTTACCCGCAATCCCAAACCAATTCATAAATTAGCGCGATGGCTCCAAAAATTGCAAAGTCGCGCTGGTATTTATGCCGTACTGGGAAACCACGATTTAGAATTTTCCCACTCGAAAGCAGAAATTACCGACGCTTTAACTAACATCGGCATTCAAGTACTTTGGAATCAGGTAGCTTATCCTTTAGGTAAAGGGTTAGCGATCGCCGGACTCCCCGATTTTTGGTCGCGGGAATTCAACCCAGCACCCGTGATGGAACAGATCGAGCCAAATATTCCTAGAATTGTCTTATCTCACAATCCAGATAGTGCAGAAATTCTGCAACAATGGCGAGTAGATTTACAACTTTCAGGCCATACCCACGGCGGTCAAATTGTTATCCCAGGAGTTGGATCGGTGCCAACTTGGATTTACAATTCCCGCGATAAAATACCCGAATTTCTCTGGCCTTGGATACCCTTTTTAAAGGGAAAGTGGCCTAAAGTTGTGCGCCATTGGGAATGGGCACAAGGATTGCATCAAGTAGGAAAGAATTATTTATATGTTAATCGCGGTTTGGGAACATTTCCGCCCGGACGCTGGAATTGTCCTCCAGAAGTTACGGTGATTACTTTAGTTTAATTAAATATGGTGGCAATAACTTACAAAACAAATTTGGACAATGTTGATTGGCATCAGATGAAATCAGAACTAAAGCTGCGTGTCACAATTAGTGTTTGGTGCGTGACGTTACAAGTTTCATTACTACATTCAAATATTCTTGCAGCGTCACGCACCCTACAGAAAAAATATGCCAGTTGCGTAGGGACGCATCAGAGATATCAGGGACACAGATAACGTTTATCGTGCTTTGTTCCGGCTGCTAATTATGGGTAATCGACCAGACATCATATAACTAATATAGTTTGGAGTTTTATTTCTTTACTCCAATTGGCAGATTTATTTAACAGCAGGCTGTAACCCTGGTAAGATGAAAAACCCCGGTGCTGGCGCTAATTTAAAAGCGTTATTTTCAATTAGAGCATCAAAACACTAGGGGCAAAACAATGGCAAAACTAAACCCAGTTCAGCTACAAAAGCACCTAAAAGGGGTTGACTATCCAGCTACAAAGCAAGACTTAATCGACCACGTCAAGCAAAAAGGTGCTGATGAAGAAGCCATCTCAGCATTAGACAAATTACCAGATCGGGAGTTTAAAAATCCGATTGAAGTAAGCCAAGCTATTGCCGATCTAAAATAGGAAAGCGTGCAGGTGTGCAGGTGGGTAGAGGTACAGAGGGGCAGAGGAGATTTTTAATCTATAGAGGATTGCTTTTCCAGTGCAGGAAAGCCTTAAAGCTTCGTTTGTATAGCGGCAGCATTAATGCTGCCGCTACACAAACAAAGGTGTACCTCATACGGCTGCAATTCGCTATATATTTTTCCCTGCTTCTCAATTCCTCTGCTCTCTTCCTCAACGCTTGAGAAACAAATAATAAAGCTGTCCGTTTCCGACAGTAACTCCCGCGCGATCGCCTGCGATTTGACCGCTACCTAAAAAATAATCTACCCGCCCCGCGCCTCGAATTGCGCCTCCCGTATCTTGGTCGAGTACGTAACGGCTAACGGTTCGCTGTTCCATCTGTCCTGTAGCATTAACGTAGGGAATTTGGGCGTGAATTAATGCTAAAGCACCGGGTGGCATTAAAGATTTATCCGTAGCAATTGAACGCTCTGCTGTGAGCGGAACTTTAATGCTTCCCGTCGCCGGATTACCGTGGTTTTCTTGGAAAAAAACAAAGCTGCGATCGCGCGGAATATAAATATCCAATTCCTCTGGATTTTGTTGGAAATATTGCAGAATTATCGGCAGCGTTACCCCTTGTTCTGGTAACTTTTGATCGTCGATTAACGAGCGTCCCAAACTGGTATAATTATAAGCAGTATTTCCCGCATAACCTACCGTTGTTTGAGTGCCATCGGTGAGTTGCAGTCGCGCCGAACCTTGAATTTGAATTTGATAAGGTTCCAATCGATCCTTAAACCAAAATAACTGCAATCCCTGCAACTTTCCTTGGTCGCCTTGCAAACCATCTTTTCCTTCTAATTGTTCGCGGGTAGGATGGGGTTTACGCCAAGATTTGAAATCGGGTGGTAATCGATAAATTGGATAGCGATATTCTGGCGTAGGAACGCGACTAGCAATATAAATTGGTTCAAAATAAGCGGTGAATAAAACATTACCAAATCCGTCTCTACCGATGGATTGGTAGATATCAAACTCGCGGTAAATTGCGGCTTGCAATTCTGCGGGCGATCGCGAGCCAATTACAAGTTGTTTAAATCGCCTCAAACTGCGAATTGCGCGATCGCGCGTAATTCCAGCCACGCGGTAGCGGCGATAAGCGGCGGCGGCTGCCTCAGTTTGCAAGTAGCGCAAACTTTGATTAATTGATTGAATCAGCGCTTCTTTATCCCCAGTTTTACCATTTTGTTCCCACAATTGTTCGTCAAAACCCCAGCGCCTAGACTGACAGCAAACTGTAAAAGCTGACTTTTTTACGGGTAACAAGGGCGTCCAATTCGGTGCGGGTAGCTCGAAAATAGGTACGTCAGATTGAGGAATGGCAGCGAAAGCATTCACCAAGTTTTGCGCTATCGGTAAGGCATCTAGCTGCGTCGGCGTGTATCCATTGAGAGCGACTAACAACGCTCCTAAGCTGAGGGTGATAATAGCAAGTTTCCTTCTCATAACATTGAGTATCTCTGCCTGAAGGTCGATGATTTTAGTTTAATACTTGCTCGCAGAAACCGGGATTCTTTAATAAACCCGGTTTCTTTCACAAATCCGTCTTTGGATGCAGGATAGAAGAGCGATCGCAACGCTAACACTAGATCAGAATGTCAAATACGTAAGCAGAAATGACAATTGCAAAAGAGCGCAACCAACAGCTTGAGAAACTGCGCGAATTGGTGAAAGGCATCGATTTTTGTATGCTGACAAGTGTTGATGAAGACGGCAGTTTGCACAGCCGCCCCATGTCAACCAATGGAGAAATTGAAGACAATGGTGATGTCTGGTTTTTTACTTATGCCAGTACGCACAAAGTCTGGGAAATTGAGCGCCATCATCAAGTAAACCTGAGTTTTGCCGATCCGAGTAAACAGCGCTACGTTTCCATGTCAGGGAATGCCGAATTAGTGCGCGATCGCCAAAAAATGCAGCAGTTGTGGAAACCCCAACTTCAAGCTTGGTTTCCCAAAGAATTAGAGGAACCCGATATTGCTTTAATTAAAGTTAATATCACTAAAGCTGAGTATTGGGATTCGCCATCGAGTTGGGTAGCGCATACAGTTGGTTTAGTCAAAGCTATGGCTACCGGCGAAAAAGCGAGTATGGGCGAAAACGAACAAATTAATCTTGACTTGAAATAAATTTCAGGCTGAAAGCTATAACCTGTTTTAAAAGGTTATGAAAGTTTTAAAATTGGAGTTGAAAAAATGCGGATTTTCTTTTGGGTGACTTTATCTTTTTTGGTTGTAGGCGCAATTTCGCTGCTGTTACAACCTGCAATTGACTTCCACGGAGTCGGGTTATAATTGAGAATAACCTTGTTGGACAGAGTGAGAGAGCAACTTATGTCTGGCGCTTTGAAAGGATTATTATCTAACTATTCAACCATTTCAAAGACTCTTGTAGACAAGACTAGGGAAAGGGAAAAAGCGCTGAGATTGGCAGATTATACCTGTTACTCGCGTTTTTTTCTGCACCCTACTCCCACGGATAAAGTTATTTTATTTTTCCACGGGTTCACCGCGGTTCCCCAGCAATTTGTGCCGATTGGGGAAGCTTTTTTTCAGGCGGGTTATAATGTGTTAATTCCGCGTTTACCCGGTCATGGGCTTGCAGGTAATTGGGATAAAAAAAATCCGCCTCCCCTGCCACAAAATCGGGTAACTTATCAGGAATTCGGTCTGGAGTGGCTAGATCGGGCGCGGTTTTTCGGAGAAAAAATCGTTGTGGGCGGGTTATCGGGTGGCAGCACTTTAGCCGCTTGGTTGACGCTAGAATGCCCTGATAAAATTGACAGTGGTTTGATATTTGCTCCTTACTTAAGCAACACTAACAAGTTAGTAGATTTAGTAGTGAGATTATTTAATTTTTACTTTGAGTGGAAAACGCCGCCAGGAGCGGTAAATTATGGTTATGAAGGCTTTTACATGCCAGCATTACGCTTGTTTTTAGACATGGGAGATGAGGTACTCGCACGCGCCAAATCTATCCCTGCGGCGCCGATGTTAATTGTATCGAGCGAATGCGATCGCGCTGTCGGCAGACGCGAACCTCAAAAGTTATTCAAAGTAGCAGTAAAACTGCAACCAAAATGTCGGTATATCAACTTTGAAAAGGCATTAAATATACCTCACAACATGATGACTAAAGAGGAAGGAAACGAATCCCAAGATTTAGTGATTTCTCTGGCATTAGACTATGTTGCTAATTGCTAATTGCTAATCGGTAATTGGTAATTGGTAATTGGTAGGATTTTTGATTACCGATTACCCATTACCAGAAAGACGATGTTATCGCTGATGTATTCATAAAGAAAGTAAGGCGACGGTGATATTATCGTGTCCGCCTTTGCTGATGGCAAAATCAACTAAACTACGGGAGATTTCAACCGCATCTTTATCCGATTTCTTCTTCACAAGATGCGCCATTTGTAAAGGATCGGGGGCATAATGCCACATACCATCAGTACACAGCAACAAATATCCAGAACCAGGGATATCGAAATTCACAATCGATGGATGCCAATGGTCGCCTATATCCACGCCTAACCACCGAGTAATTGCATGAGCTTGGGGATATTTTCTCGCTTCAATTTCGCTCATCTTTCCGGAAGAAACAATATCGTTAAGCCAAGAATCATCCTTGGTTAATTTCTTAGAACCTTGGGGAGAGATCCAATAGGCGCGGCTGTCACCTAACCAACCAATTGTAGCCATTTTGTCAACAACAACAGCGGCAACAATTGTGGTGGAAGGAGGATCTGTATCTCCACCATTTGTATAGGGAATATCGCGGACAGATAGCAACGCTTCGCCAACGGCTATTTTCATCGCTTCTTCCGGTTTTACAGCGCCTTTTTGGATCGCAGCAGATAGGGCAAACGATGCTTTATCGGCGGCGAATTTAGCGGCTAATTCAGGTTTTTGCGAACTAGAAACTCCATCGCAAACAACGAGAACGTAAGCGTTTTTTCCCTCTACTTTGCTACAAGCGAGGTAGTCTTCGTTGTGCTGGTGTCTAAGTCCTCGGTCGCTGATTCCTGCTAGGTTAGATTGTATGGCAATTTCTATGCGATCGCATGTCTGCATTTCCTTTCTAAAACCGCAATTAGAACAGTATCCTTCTGCATCAATTGCTTCGACACCCGCACCGCATTTCTCACAGCCATCGCCTGCATTTGGAACAGTTACAGCTAGGGGCGTACCGCATTGTTCGCAGAAGCGATCGCCTATCATTACTTTATTCCCGCAATTGGGACATTGTAATTTGGTAATTTGTAATTGGTAATTAGTCATGGTGGTAAGTTTAATTAGAAACTAAATTAATCAGAATTCCCAACAGTTTATCTACTGGGTAATTGCATATTTTTCCAAATCTATATTAACTGTTTTTTGCTCTAACTTCAGAAATATCCAAAGTTTTCCGCTACTGAAAACTCCATAAACTATCGCAATATTATTGCCACTGATTTCATTGAATTTTTGCGCGGCAACCATTTCGGCTTTTAGTTCAGCTATTACGCAGACATCGCAATAGCCATCTTCAATAGTGCCAGTGCAGCCTTTTCTCTTACACCTTTCGTCGTCCATTTGAGCTGTCCTTAATAAATTTTTATCTAAATTCGAGAAATAAACCGACGCTCTCAATCATAGATAATCTATTGCTGAACTTGTTTAAACACTTGTAACACTTGCCATAACATAAGTTATGCTCTCGCCGTCATCGAGACATAGTATTGCCTAGTAATACCACAACGCGATCGCTCGCCATTCCAGAAAAATACCAGAGAACTTTAAATTGTATATTCAGATAGATAATAATTGAGGACTGGAAAAAACATTCATATTATCGGCATTGTATCCAGTCGGGGCTACTTTAACGTGATATCTCGTGGTGCCGTCGCTCGGTGAAACCCGCCCCTACAACATCAAAAATTGTACGCAACCAAAGCTTCTGGACAAGATATCAGTCCATTTTAATGGACTATTGCTATGAGCAACGGAAATTGATTTCCGGGCGGTTTTTCGGGTAAGTGAAAGATGCGTTATATCATGTCCGCTAGCAACGGTAGTGCAAGTATTTTTAATACTGTAGGGGCGGGTTTTACGAGAGATTTTTGCTAACAGCGCAAAGAATAAATAAACCCGCCCCGGTTTGGGCTACCGATGCAACCGGACATGATATTACAGAGAAATTTCAAGGATAATTTAGCCAAAATGGTCAGGAATACGCAAAGAAACCGGGTTTCTAAGATAAGTGTAAGGTGGGCAACAATGCTGCCCACCTTACTGTTGGTGATAAGGCTTTCGGTTTAGTTCTTGGTCATAATGGGTGACCAACTCAGCGGCTTTTTCTAATGGAGTTGGTCGAGCATATAACAGCCGCTTGGCATCTTCAGCTAGCTGGGAAAGAGTAGCATTTTCTGCCATTCCCCGCGCTAGGGCTTTAGCTTGGAGGGCGTCGAGTCTGCCGCGTAATTCTGCTCTTAATTCTAAAGGAGCTTGATTGACTGCGTAGGCTCTTTCCTCTGTTGCTATATATATCTTCGCCTTTGCAATCCCATTTTCCAGACCAATTTGAATCGGATTTATTAAATTTTGTTTAAACTTGGTTTCCAATCTGGTCAGCCATTGGCTCAAAGCCTCTATCTGCAAGGGATCTAAAGGTGCTTGCCAGGTCAATTTTCTGCTTCCAGTCGGCTAATAATTGATCTATCTGTTCAACAGTCACAGCCGTTGCCTTTTTGCCTACTATCTGTAAATTCGAGGGTAGCCAATGTTATTACCGAAACAGGCAGCAGCGATTATCATATGGCTATGAAAACTATACTGCGATCGCATTTAATCCTACTCACCCTCCTACTAGCTGGAATTAGCATCACAGAAACTGCTATGGCGACACCAGCTAACCACCCCGCCACCAAACAAGCGAGGCGCTGCACGCCCAGGACTTGCACGCCTTACAGAGCCAACTTTGAACGCGCGATCGCCGATGGTATAATCAGACGTCCCGAGCGAGTTCCAGGAGTCGAGCAAGCGATCGCACTAGCAGATCGTGCCATGACGCGGGGCGATCGCAACGAAGCCGCCCGCCGTCTCGCCCAAGCCCTAGTCATACTTTCCGAAGAACAAGGAACCGAAAGCGCGATCGCCTACGAGCGTACCCTAGAAGCCGACATGAAAGCAAAAAAAGGCCAGTCCCTCAGAACCGCCTTACCCTTATTTGGACGCATTTTTCCCCAAAATCGCAGCCCATTTAGGTAGTTGATAGTTGATAGTTGATAGTTGATAGTTGATAGTTGATAGTTGATAGTTGGCAGTTACTTTTGCCTAAAGGGAAGAGGATTGAAAGCAAGGAAAAATTCATTTTTCCTTTTCCCTAATTTGGGGATGCTTTCAACCCATTTTTTCTGGTGATTGGTAATAGCTAATCGCTAATAGCTAACGATCGAGAGTAGATTGCCTTTTAATCCAATTACCAATCACCTTTCAGTAGAGAGTAGACAGCGAACAGCAAACAATTATCAACGAAAAACTCGGTTGGTGGCTAACTATCCACTGTCAACTGTCAACTATCCACTGTCCACTATCAACTATCAACTATCAACTATCAACTATTCTTACAAACCCAAATCTACAGCAATCCGATGGGCGCAAGCGAACCCAGAAAACGCCACCGCATTTAAACCTTGACCTGGAAAAGTACTATCCCCGACGCAATACAAACCGGGAATCGAAGTCCGATTAAATGGCATTCCCAATAATCCCATTAACTTGCGGCGAGGAATTGGCCCATAACTGCCATCTACCCGCCCCAAATAGCGGCGATGGGTGCGGGGCGTCCCCACTTCCATATAATCCAATCCCGCATCTAAACCGGGGAAAATTGTCTCCAATCTTTCGATAATTTTTCCTGCCTCTTCTTCCTTTTTCTCCTCGTATTTATCCGGCGATAATCCCTGCCATTCTTCCACCCAACTCGGTGTAAATACGTGCAGAATGTGATAACCTTCGGGTGCTAAAGTCGGGTCAAGCAGCGTCGGAATTGACATAAAGATCGTGCCTTCTGGTGCCTCCATCTTGTCCCAGTCTTCCAATATAATGTGATGGCACTCCGTACCCAAGGGCAGCACGCTAGCCTCAACGCCTAAATGCAAGCTCAAAAAGCTAGGTGATTTTTGATAGCGTCTTTGCCATTTTTTCTCAGCAACGGGCATTTGTTCTGGTGGCAGTAGTTTCTCAAAAGTATCCCAGCGCGTTGAGTTGGAAACAATCCGCTTCGCCCGATAAACTTCTCCCGTCGCCAGCTGAACGCCTACTGCTTTTCCCCCTTCGGTGAGAATCTTGCTTACCCTGGCTTTGTACTGAATTTGACTGCCTGCTTTTTGGAGTCCTTCGACTAATTTGAGGGCAATTTGACCGACTCCCCCTTTGGGATAGTTTATTCCGCCGTAATGTCGGTCAGAAAATACCATCCCAGCATTAATCATCGGCGTCATATCTGCTGGCACAACCGACCAACAATAGCATTCAATATCGATAAATTTGAGCAAAATTGGGTCTTTAATGTATTTCCGGGCGACTTCTCCGGCATTTTGGGGTAAGTATTTCACCAATCCCAAACAAGCCCCCGGATGCTGGAAAAACACCCGCGTTAAATATCGCGGTTCTTCTAAAGACAGCAATTCCATCGCATTGAGACAGTTGAACACGTCCCAGCACTCGTCGTAAAATTGGCGGATGCCGTGACGTTCTTGCGGAAATTTTTCAATTAGTTCTTGCAAAAATTTCTCATAATTGCGGTGAACTCTCAGATTTAAATTATCCGGAAGGTGGTAGTGAATTTGCACCGGATCGGGAATGGTTTCCAAGCTGACATTTACGGCTTGCAGGGCGCGAGTGAGTAAATTCGTGGTGCCTTTGTCGCCAAAGCCAAAAATCATCGACGCACCTACATCAAACCGATAGCCCTCGCGTTCAAAGTAACCCGCGCTACCGCCTGGGATGAGATATCTTTCCAGCACCAGCACTTTAGCACCCTTTGCCGCCAGTTGGGTTGCCGTTACCAGCCCTCCAATACCAGAGCCAATTACGATCGCATCAAACTCTGGCGCAGTTGATTGAGTTTGAGCAGAAAACACCTGTGAGTTGTTCGATACAGAAGGCATGGAGTCAGCCGTCTAGAATAAATTTCTGATTTTTTAGTGTAACGCTTGCGATTGTGCGATCGCGCAGCGTACATTCGACTGAGCGCGGTTTGCCTGAGCGCTCACCCTCGAAGCCTCACGCCGATGTCCAAAGGCATATCGCTCTCGCCCCCTTCACCGGCAAAAAAAAATACGGACTCTAGCCGCTAACTGCTGACCGAGCCCGTCTGCCGTTCCTCACAGAGAAGAACACGAGAGAGGAGAACACTAAAAACAATATAACCTTGTTGAAAATCAGTGTCAATACAATTGGGAAATATTTTCAATTACTCCCAAGAAGGGGGGAAGGGGGGAAGAGGGGAAAGGGGAAAAGGGGGAAAGGGGGGAAGGGGGGAAGGGGGGAAGAGGGAGAAAGGGGGAAATAGGGGAAAAATGGGTAATTGAAAAATCTAAACCATTATACTTCTGGCAAAAAAGCTATACCGAATCAAGTTTCTGTCTTTTTACTTGTTTTGCTAATTTCGTCAGTCCTCATCACCTTTCCCCTCTTTCCCCTCTTCCCCCCTTTCCCCCCTTTTCCCCTTTTCCCCTTTCCCCCTTTCTTTGGGAAGCGTTTGATTAGACACCGCGAGGTTTTATGATAAATCAAGGCTTGGAACTGGCATCCTTCGGATTTGTCCAAAAACACCCGCCCACTTAGCAATTCAAAACCCAAAATTCCCCAGCATGACTTTGCAGTTACGTGTCTACGTGCCTCCTCATCCTTTAATCAAGCACTGGTTAGGCGTCGCCCGCGATGCGGGAACCCCACCGGCGCTGTTTAAGAGTGCGATTAAAGAATTGGGACGCTGGCTGACTTACGAGGCGGCGCGAGAGTGGTTGCCGACAATCGAGACAACAGTGCGATCGCCATTGTCTGAATGTCCGGCAACTTTTGTTAACCCAGAAGTGCCGGTGGTGGCGGTGCCAATTTTACGCGCAGGACTGGGATTGTTAGAAGGGGCGCAAACTGTCCTACCAAATGCGTCGATCTACCATCTGGGAATAGTGCGGGATGAGAAAACCTTGGAACCTTATTGTTATCTGAATCGCTTTCCAGAGAAGTTCGATCCGCAAACGCGGGTATTGATTACCGATCCGATGTTGGCAACGGGCGGGACAATTATGAAAGCGATGGAGGAATTGACAAATCGCGGCATTGATGCATCGCTGGTAAGGATTATTTCAGTTGTGGCAGCTCCCCCAGCCTTGCAAAAACTCAGCGTTGCCTATCCGAGCTTGAATATCTACACGGCGATTATAGACGAAGGGTTGAATAGCCAAGGTTATATTGTCCCCGGATTGGGAGATGCAGGCGATCGCACGTTCGGCACTTTTTAGCGCAGGTGCAAAGGCGATCAGGAGACAAGGGAGACAAGGAAGACAAGGAAGACAAGGAAGACAAGGGAGACAAGGAAGACAAGGAAGACAAGGAA
>ERZ1066133.147-NODE-147-length-38849-cov-7.448188_pt1 | contig 38849 bp, 36 predicted proteins | sample MGYA00382780_ERZ1066133 | MGnify/ENA primary metagenome ERZ1066133 (study PRJEB33369, sample SAMEA5778363) | biofilm metagenome | biome: Industrial cooling water; feature: Water cooling tower basin; material: Biofilm | place: United Arab Emirates | collected... | reverse complement strand
GCTTGATTGCTGGCTTAAGCATGGCTCTTTACTTCTGCACATTCGCCATTAACTGGCGACTAATACTTAGCAAAGATAACTCCTCGCCTCGATTGGTCATAACTTGCAAACCAAATGGTAAGCCACTGCTATGCTGAAACAGGGGCAATGAAATAGCCGGCATACCGGTTAAATTGGCAAGCACCGTAAAAATATCAGCTAAATACATATCGGTCGGGTTCTCCGATTTCTCGCCCATTTTCCAAGCGGGTGATGGAACCGTAGGCATCCAAATGGCATCGTACTTCTTTAAAATATCTGTCACCTGATCTAATAGCAAACGCCTAACCTGTTGCGCCTTACTGAAATATGCGTCATAGTATCCAGAACTGAGTACGTAGGTCCCGAGTAAAATTCGGCGTTGAACTTCCTTACCAAAGCCCTCTGATCTGCTTTTTATGTATAAATCGCTGAGTTCATTCATAGGCGCTTGACTTCTATGTCCATAACGAACACCATCGTACCTACTCAAATTACTGGAGGCTTCTGCAGTTGTGAGTATATAATAGGTTGGCACTATGTAGTCCAGCAGAGGAAGATTCACTTCTTCTACAGTATTTCCCAACGCCTGAAAAGCTGAACATGCACCCAAAAAAGAGGCTTTAATTTCTGGGTCTAAGGAAGGATGATGAACTGCTGAACCAATATAAGCGATCTTTCTTTTTTGATATAGATCGAATTGTTGTAAATCTTGCACATAATTTGGTACTGGCCAGCTTGCAACTGTACTATCCCATTCATCTTCACCTGCTATACATTGTAATACAAGCGCAGCATCTTCAACAGTTTTACTGAAAACTCCAATCTGATCAAAAGATGATGCATAAGCAATTAAACCATGACGAGAAACTCTTCCATAACTGGGCTTTAATCCAACAATTCCGCAAAAATCTGCTGGTTGTCTTACAGAACCACCTGTATCAGATCCTAGGCTCACCATGCAAAGATTCGCCGCTACTGCTGCTGCACTTCCTCCCGATGACCCCCCGGGCACTCGATCTGAATATTGGGGATGCTGAGCTGGACCATAAGCTGAATGTTCATTGCTGCTGCCCATGGCAAACTCATCGCAGTTTTGTCGGCCTATTATGATAGCACCGGCAGCTAGTAATCGTTCTACCGCTGTTGCATGATAGTTTGCCTTATAACCGGCAAGCATTTTAGAAGCGGCAGTAACTGCATGTCCTTTGTAATGCAATACATCTTTAATACCTACAATAACCCCTTGAAGAGGCAAAAGTGAAGCGCCATTTTGAATCAATTGATCCTGCTGAGCTGCTTGTGCCAATGCTTCTTGAGCGAATACCTCAATATAGGCATTCATTGCCCGATATTGCTGAATCCGATTAAGATACGCCTCTGTAGTCTGGAGAATGGTGGTTGCACCTTGTGCCAACGCCTCATGATAGGCAGCGATACTTTGAAACGGCTCCACCCCAAATAAATTTAAGACTGGCTTTCTTTATCCTTCATGCCTTCTTCAATCTCACGCTTTACATTGTTTTTTGCGTCGTTGAATTCACGGATACCTTTACCAATTCCGCGCATGAACTCAGGTATTTTCCTGCCGCCAAACAGCACCAGGATGGCCAATACGATGATAATAATTTCGGTTGTGCCTAAGCTACCCATATTCAAAATTTTAGAAACGCAAATGTAAGGTAAATATCGCCAACCCCATGACCGTATAACAAAAAAGCGGAAGGATAACCTTCCGCTTCTGAAAATATGCTGTTGTAAAAATTACATACGCTTTTCCTTGATACGTGCGCTCTTACCACTGCGCTCACGCAAGTAGAACAATTTAGCACGACGAACCTTACCTACTTTGTTCAAAATAATAGACTCGATGTTGGGAGAATTGATAGGGAATAAACGCTCAACACCCACGCCATCGGAGATTTTACGAACTGTAAAGCTCATAGTAGCTCCAACACCCTGAATCTTAATAACGTCTCCACGAAAACCCTGGATACGCTCTTTACCACCTTCAATGATTTTATAGTTAACAGTTACATTATCACCTGCCTTAAACTTAGGGTGATTTCTCTTTGCTGTAAGCTGCTCGTGTACAAATTGAACTGCTGCGTTCATAACTAAAAGTTTTTATCTCCGATTTTTTCGGACGGCAAAGGTAATGACTTGGCCCGAAAAACAAAAGGATTTTCTAAAAAATTATCTCGCCACGTTTACAGCACGCTTTTCACGTATAACTGTAACTTTAATTTGACCAGGATAGGTCATCTCTGTCTGAATCTTCTGAGCAATCTCGAATGACAAACGATCGCTATCACTATCGCTTACCTTTTCAGCCTCTACAATCACCCTGAGTTCACGACCTGCCTGGATAGCGTATGCCTTCTCAACACCTTGATAACCAAGGGCTAAGTTTTCTAGATCCTTGATACGCTGAATATATTGCTGCATGATCTCACGACGAGCACCCGGACGAGCACCGCTAATGGCGTCGCAGGCTTGTATAATTGGAGAAATTACATACAACATCTCCATTTCATCGTGGTGGGCACCTATTGCGTTTACAACAGCAGGGTTTTCACCATATTTCTCAGCAAGCTTAGCTCCCAACAAAGCGTGGCTTAATTCAGTTTCCTCATCGGGCACTTTACCAATATCGTGTAATAAGCCGGCACGCTTAGCCAATTTGGGGTTCAAACCTAATTCAGCAGCCATAATACCGCATAAATTGGCAGTTTCACGACTATGCATGAGTAGGTTTTGTCCATATGAACTGCGGAAACGCATTCTTCCCACCATTCTTATTAGCTCTTTATGCAAACCATGAATACCCAACTCCATTGCTGTTCTTTCGCCAATTTCTATTACCTGATCTTCAATCTGACGGCGGGTTTTTTCAACCACTTCCTCAATACGAGCAGGATGAATACGTCCATCAGCCACTAAACGCTGTAGACTCAAACGAGCAATCTCTCTTCTCAACGGATCGAAAGATGATAGAATAATTGCCTCGGGTGTATCATCTACAATTAAATCAACTCCTGTTGCCGCTTCAATGGCACGGATATTTCGTCCCTCACGCCCAATAATCTGACCTTTAATCTCATCTGTATCTAAATGGAAAACAGTCACAGCATTTTCTATAGCCTGTTCAGCAGCGGTACGTTGGATGGTCTGAATAACAATCTTTCTTGCTTCTTTATTTGCTTTTTGCTTAGCGTCTTCAATAATTTCCTGTTGAAGCACCAATGCCCTGGTTTGCGCTTCTTGCTTAAGTGATTCCACTAACTGAGCTTTTGCATCTTCTGCGCTTAAACCAGCAATTTTTTCTAATCTGCGAATATGCTCTTCCTGGTGTTTTTCAAGTTCGGTGCGTTTCAAATTAACCACCTCAATTTGACGGTTGAGGTTTTCTTTGATAGCATCATTCTCACGAATCTGTTTATCTAAAGAAGCCTCTTTTTGGTTGATGCTGATTTCTTTTTGCTTAATGCGGTTTTCCTGCTCACCAATCTTTCTGTTTTTGTCCAATACCTCTCTATCGTGCTCGGCTTTTAACTGCACAAACTTCTCCTTAGCCTCCAACATCTTCTCTTTTTTGATGGTTTCGGCTCTTATTTCGGCCTCTTTTAAGATTGTTTGAGCTTGTAATTCCGCTTCTTCAACTGCTTTTTGTGTGTTTTTAGCAAAAATGAATTTACCCGACACCACACCTACCGCTAATCCGGCAATTCCTGTGAGTATAGTTATGATAATAGGATCCATGAATGACATGTGTTTTTTGAATATTCTGAATATGGCAGCACACAATTCTCATGCTTTCTGCACTTTGTATGTTGGCGAAGATAAAAAATTAACCCTTGCAATGTTGCAATCGTCTAATAATTCCAATGAAACAGTAAACAGCTATTGTGACTCGACTTCGGACTGAAGTGCATCCTGCAATGCAGTAGCAATTTGTTGTAATCGTGCTTGTACGTTGGCTACATCGCGTTTAAGTTCGGTTTCTTCTTTGGTTTCTGTAGCCAACCAAATAAGTACCATGGCAATGTAATCTTGCATATCCTTCCCGGCAAACTGTCCCTTAAACTCAAGAATTTTATCGTTAATGAGTTTAACAGTACCTCTAACTGCCTCCTCATCTGAAGGCTCAATCTTAATTCTGTACGACCTGTCGCCTATTACAATTTGTATGGGTATCAACTCTTCCATTAGTTAGTATGCAAGATGGCCAAACAGGCATCTATTTCTTTGAGGTATTGATTAATCTTTTTTTCTAGCTGCTTCTTTTCATCTTCGCTCCAGCCTGCTTTTGCCAACTGAGCCTGCTCTAATTGTTGTTTTAATGATTGAAGTCCTTTTTCTTGATTTTCTTTGGCCAATTCTGCATCCGACAACTGTTTGCGCAATCGTTGATTTTCCTTTTGCAATTGTTGCTGCAAACGAATCAACTTGGTGACCTGCTGCTGAATTTGTTCCAGTTGTTGGTGAATGGCTTCCATGATAATCTTTTAGGCTTTTCTGATTTCAGCTTGAAGTTGTTGCTCCAGTTGCTGCATCAGCTTGTTCATCATGCCATCAATTTCCTTATCGGTTAATGTCTTTTCAGCATCTTGGAAAGTACAACTAATGGCAATTGACTTCTTACCCTGTCCCAATTTATCACTTTCAAACACATCAAACAAGCTAGTCGACTTTAATTTTCTCAAATTAGTCTGCTGAATCACTTCTTCTACCCTACTATATGCAATTTGTCGGTCAATGATCATTGCCACATCGCGCTGAACAGATGGGAACTTGGGTATTTCTTGGTACACAACAGGATTCTTACGAACAGCTTTTAATAAAGCAGCCACTTCTATCTGCGCGAAGTACACCGTTTGCTTAATATCCCAAGTACTCATTTGCTTTGGAAATATTTCAGACAATTCACCTAGTTGTTGCTTGCCCGCAAGTAGTGTAAGGCTTGCTGTGTGCTCATTTTGCTTCCATTGCAAGTTGGATATTCCTAGTGAAAGCCCCAAAGCATCTATTAATCCTTTTAACACATACAAATCACTTGCAACACCTTGTCCTTTCCAAGTGGCATCCTGCCATTGACCTGTTATCCAAATGCCCAATTGTTCTTTTTCTTCATACTTGCCCGCCTCTGAAGTACTGTATGTTTTACCGATTTCAAAAAAACGCAATTGCTGCATTTTTCTGTTGAGGTTGTATGAAATAGATTCTAACCCAGTTTCCAATAAGGATGGACGCATAATATCTAAGTCGGCGCTCAAACTATTCAGCATCTTCACCGAAGTCGACAATACCTCTTCGCTGTAATACTTACTATTGGTAATACTATTGGTCACAATTTCATGAAATCCTCTTCCTGCTAAATATTGTGCAATTTTTTCTCTGAATTTTTCTTTCTCGGCATAACGATCAACTGCTGGACTTAATAAAATCTTTTCAGGAATAGGTATTTGATCCAAGCCATCAATACGAAGAATTTCTTCAACAATATCGGCTGGGTGACTAATATCTGTTTTGCTGAAAGGCACGGCAACCCACATTTCATCCATACCCTCTTTAATAAAGTCAAATCCCAAACTTGTAAGGATTTTGCGAATGGCATCTGGATGATAATTTTTACCGCTGAGCTTTTTAATATAATGATACCTTACAGCAATTTCTTTTTTGGGTTGAGGGGAAGGATATACATCTATGACTGGCCCAACAATTTCGCCGCCTGCAATTTCTAGAATCATTTGTGCAGCGCGCTTCAATACTAGTACTGTTTGACTAATATCAACTCCTTTTTCAAAACGTGTTGCAGCATCCGTTCTTAATCCATGACGCAAAGATGTTCTTCTTACAAATGTTGAATCAAAACATGCGCTTTCTAAAAAGATAGAAGTAGTTGCATCTGCAACACCACTATGCAATCCACCAAATACTCCCGCAATACACATTGGCCCCTCTCCATCACAAATCATTACATCAGATGCATCTAATTTCCTTTCCTTCTCATCGAGTGTAATAAATGGGGTTCCTTCTTTCAAACATGCTACACGAACTTTCCCGCCTTTAATAGCTGCTGCATCAAAAGCATGAAGTGGCTGTCCCGTTTCATGTAAAATATAGTTGGTAATATCAACCAGGTTATTAATGGGTCGTAGTCCAATGGCTCGCAAAGCATTCGCTAACCAATCGGGCGAAGGCGCCACTTTTACACCTTGTATAGTAATGCCAGCGTAGCGTTTGCACCCAGTTGCTTCTTCAATAGTTACTTCAAAAGGGCCCGGCAATGTTGATTCAGGCAAATTGACCTGCACTAATGGAGAAGTTGGGCGAATATCTTTTTTGAAATGATGATTTAAATAGGCGCAAAGGTCGCGTGCAACACCCAAATGACTCATTGCATCCATTCTATTTGGAGTTAGTCCAATTTCATATACAAAATCTTGGTAAGGCTTGAAATATTCAGCCGCAGGCATACCAACTTGTAAGTCATTTGGCAAAATCATAATGCCATCATGCGAAGAACCTATGCCTAATTCATCTTCAGCGCAAATCATGCCATGACTTTCAACTCCTCTGATCTTAGCAACTTTCATAGTTAATGGATCGCCAGAAGTAGGGTAAATAGTAGTACCAACTGTAGCAACTGCAACTGTTTGTCCAACTGCTACATTCGGAGCGCCACAAACAATTTGCAATGGTGCCTCTGCTGCAATATCTACTGTTGTCAATCGAAGTTTATCTGCATTAGGATGCTGTTCGCAAGTCAATACTTTCCCTATCACAACGCCTGAAAGCCCACCTTGAATGGTTTCAAATGGAGTAATACTCTCTACTTCCAATCCTATTGATGTTAATATCTTACCGATTCTTTCAGGCTCCATCACTTCAGGTAACTCTTCCTGCACCTGACCGAGGTATCGGCATAGCCATTGATATGAAATTGTCATGCTTGTTTCTGTAATCTCCCGCAAATATAACAGAATACCAACAGTTCAGGCTGCAACCTGTAGACACTTTCAACATGGGTAAATGGAGTATCGAAATTGTTTTGTGTATAAAAATTTTTCTGCACAAAGGGTGTGCAAAAGACTGTGCAGATGTCGGAAAACTTTTTTAATTTGAGGATAAACCCAAACAAATCTGTGGAAAAGCAGGTTAAAAAGGTGAAGAAACGGTGCAAAGCAGGTGGATTAAAATCGGTAGGAAGAAAGATGAATTAAGCCGTTTTCACCCCTTATATTCGTTTCCCTTTTGGAAAAAAGGACAAGAATTTACAAAAGCTTCACAAGGGCTTAACCTAAAGGAAACAAATCTTTCAGAATAACCAACAAGCAAGCAAAAATGGATTTAGGCGGACTCAATATTGACAGAAAAAGAAGAAAACCAAGCGTTGATCTAAGCACAATGGTTTACGGAAAAGTGCCCCCACAAGCAAAAGAATTAGAAGAGGCAGTGCTGGGTGCTATTATGCTAGAAAAAAGTGCTTTTGATGCAGTAGCAGAAATTTTGAAACCTGAATGTTTTTATGTGGAGGCGCATCAGCACATTTATCAGGCTATGCAGAATCTGCAAATGAAAAGCTTTCCAATTGATATTTTAACCGTTGTGGAAGAGTTGAAAACAATGGAAAAAATTGATTTGATTGGTGGGCCCTATTATGTAACTCGTTTAACCAATACAGTTGTCTCAAGCGCAAACATTGATGCGCATGCGAGAATCATTTTACAAAAATTCATTCAACGCGAATTGATTCGCATTAGCGGTGAAATTATTGGCGATGCTTATGAGGATAGTACAGATGTTTTTGACTTGTTGGATGTGAGTGAAACCAAAATGTTCAATATCACCAACAATTACCTTAAAAAGAATTTTGTTGATATTGGCACTGCACTTACAAAAGCATTGGAGAGAATAGATGAGTTAAAAAATAAGAAAGATGATATTTCAGGTGTGCCAAGTGGATTTGCAAATTTGGATAGAATCACATTTGGATGGCAGCCAAGCGATTTAATCATATTAGCCGCTCGTCCAGCCGTGGGTAAAACAGCTTTTGCGCTTAACCTTGCAAGAAATGCTGCGCTTCACCCAACCCATCCCAAAGCAGTTGGATTGTTTTCTTTAGAAATGAGTGCAGCTTCATTAGTGCAAAGAATTTTAAGTGCCGAGAGTGAAATACCGATGGAAAAAATTTCAAGAGGCAAACTAGAAGACCACGAATACATTCAAATGCAAACAAAAGGTATTCGTCCACTTGAATCTGCTCCATTGTACATAGATGATACAGCTGCGTTAAATATTTTTGAATTCAGAGCTAAAGCAAGACGCTTAGTGAACAAGCATAAGGTTGAACTCATCATTATCGACTATCTCCAATTAATGAGTGGAAGTGGCGACAGGAACTCCAATCGTGAACAAGAAATCAGTGGTATATCTAGAAACTTGAAAATTCTTGCAAAAGAATTGAATATTCCCATCATTGCATTGAGCCAGTTGAGTCGTGCTGTTGAAAGCAGAAAGGAATCAAAAATGCCTCAGCTAAGCGACTTAAGAGAATCGGGCGCTATTGAACAAGATGCCGATATGGTTATGTTCTTATACAGACCTGACTATTACGACCAAAAAATGGATGAAAAAGGAGAAAACATAGAAGGACTTACACAAGTTAAAATTGCTAAACATAGAAATGGATCACTCGATACAGTGAACCTCAAAGCTAGACTTGAAATTCAAAAGTTTGAGGACTGGATGGGAAATATCACCCCATTAAAAGATTACAGCAATTTTGTAAATAGAGGAAAGCCATCTGGAGAAGGCGAAGGTGGTCAAGTATATCGTCAAGTTGGTAGTAAGATGAATGATAATACAGATTTTGATTCGGGTTTAGAACCAGATAACCCTATAGCGTAATGCTTCTTGAATTTTATAAGCATATTATGAAGAAAATTTGCTTTTCATGCATGGTATTTATATTGATAGTACATGCATCCTTTTCGCAAAAAACCACCTGTACAACTCAATACTTGCCGGTTGTAATGGTGCATGGATTTTTAGGGGGTGGTGACAACTGGACTTCACTCTATCAAGATTTGATTTCAAATGGGTTTTGCAGAGAACAGGTATATGTGTTTGATTGGAACAGCACTAGCGGAAACAATACCGCCCAAGTTCCACTGTTAGACAGTTTCATTCAAACTGTATTGGCAAAACACCAGGTTAAACAGGTTCATTTAATTGGTCACTCTGCAGGTGGCGGATTAAGTTATGCTTACTGCAGTGATAAATCGCGCGCCGCTAAAATTGCACGCTATGTTCATATTGGAAGCAGCAAAATGAAGAACACAGTTGGCCAGGGTAAAATTCCGATGCTGAATATCTATTCGAAAGATGATATGGTAGTTAAATCAGGCGGCGATATTGATGATGCCATTAATCTTGGGTTTGAAAAAATGGATCATTTTGAAATTATCACACATAGCCAAACTGCTAGAGCTGTAGTAGAGTTTCTTCGAAATACTGAAACAGATTTAAGCAGACTCCCGCCTATTGAAACAATTCCTTACCACAAAAATTTACATATCTCAGGAAAAGCGGTAACATTTGGTGATAACAAACCCCTTGTAGGAGCAACAATAGAAATATATGCTATTCGAACTAACACCGGACAGCGAATTTCAAAAAAGGCCGATGCAAAATTCGTGAGCGATGAAAAGGGTAACTGGGGAACCTTTAAAGCAAAACCTTTTAATAGTTATGAACTAGTACTTCGTCCATCAGATACCAGCATGAGAACAATTTATTACTACCGAGATATATTCATTGCCGAAAATCCACTTGTGTATTTAAGAGCACTTCCAAAATCAGGATTACCAGCCTTGCTTTTAGGCAATCTTCCCAAAAAAGAGGACCAAGCAGTACTTGCAATTTTTAGTGGAAGTAAGGCAATGATTCACGGAAGAGACAGTGTAACAGTTGATAATCGAACGCTAACAACAGCAGAATTGAGTCCAGCCTCAAAAACAGCTATTGCACATTTTCTTTATGATAATGGAGATCAAAAAACTTCGGGTGCAGCACATGCAGCATTTGGCTCAACCCCGTTTTTAGCCGCATCGGATCAGTCATTTCCGGCAAAGCCAAGCAAGCCTATTCAAGTTTATTTCAATACAAGAAAATTAGCCATTCCAAACAGAAGCAGTCGTGATGGACTGATGGTTGTTATATTTGACTAATGAATTTTTCACTTCCCTTTTTTTATGAACCCGACTGGAAAGAGCAAACCGAGCGACATACACTTCGCTCCGATAGCCACAAACATGCCGTACAGGTTCTACGAATTAAGACAGGAGAACGCATACATCTTACTAACGGAAAAGGTTTATTAGGAACAGCAATAGTAGAGATTGCTGATAAAAAAAATGCTATTGTTAGAATTGAAGAAGAAAAAACATTACCGCCTCATCCTAAACAAATTATCCTAGCCGTTTCACCATTAAAAAATCCTAGTCGCTTTGAATGGATGTTGGAAAAAGTAACCGAATTGGGCATTGCAGAAATACAGCCTATCATTTGCGAAAGAACCGAAAAGACATTTTTTAAACCAGAACGTTTCGAAAAAATTCAAGTAGCTGCTATGCTGCAAAGCCAACAGGCTTATTTGCCCATTTTGCATGTGCCCCAACAATTGAAAGAGTTGAATTGGGATACTAAAGATGCATGGATTGCACATTGTTTGGCTGGTGAGAAACAGGAACTAAGCTTTGCTTCTCAATCTCATCAATCCACAATAATTTTTATTGGCCCTGAGGGCGATTTTACAGAAGATGAGATTCATTACATCCAAGATAAAGGAGGCAAACCATTATCGTTAGGCAACCTCCGACTAAGAACAGAGACGGCCGCTATAAAAGCTGCTGCATTTTTTTCGCACAGCTACTGATTTGTATTATCTTAGAAATATGAGATATTGGATAATAGCGGTATGCATTTGCTATACGCTCAGTTCATGCAAATTTGGAGGGTCCCAAAAAGTGATTGTGGCAGATACATCTATCACATTCGACCTTGCATTCAATCAACTTTTTCTGGATAGTGCGGATATTGAAGCATATGTAGAAATGAATCCCAATTTCACGTCATTTCGTGATAGTTATTTTGATTTTTATAAAGAACGAAATTTTAGTTATGCTTGGCTAGATGAAGATGGCATGGGTGAACAAGCTGCTAACTTCATGAATTTATTAGATAACCTTCTTGAAGAACAAAGAGACAGCAGTATCTATGAAAAAAGACTTCGTCCTTTGTATGATAGCCTTCAGTTAATACCCTCACCCTGGACTAAGAATGTAACAATTGAAAAATTTACAGAAGCAGAATTATTACTTACGGGACAATTTTTTAGATATGCAACTAAAGTATATGCGGGCGCCGATATGGATGTAACGCAACTAGGATGGTTTATTCCAAGAAAAAAAATTATTCTTACGAATGTCCTTGATTCATTAATTCAAAACAAAGGAAGAGCAATAGAACAATACGAACCACTTAATAAGCACTATAGAAGACTCGAAAAAATGCTCGTGCGTTATAATGAAATTGAGAAGAATGGCAGGTGGGACAGCATTGCGTTTCGACAAAAATCTTATCAACTTGGAGATTCAAGTGAAGTAATCCTTCAAATTAAAAACAGACTTTTTGCTACAGGAGATTTACCAGCAATGGATAGCAGTTTGATTTTTGATAGCAGCTTACATAAGGCAATTCAACAATTTCAAAAAAGACATGGTTGGACAGCATCCGGCAAAGTGAACAGCAGCCTAATGAATGATTTGAATACTCCTATAACAGAAAAGATCAAAAAAATTCTTATCAACATGGAAAGAGCCAGATGGATGCCTGCAGAATTCAGTGGTGACTTCATTTTGGTAAATATTCCTGAGTTTAAATTACATGTATATGAAGATGGAACTCATGCTTATGATATGCCAGTAGTAGTGGGAAAGCAAGCAGATAATACAGTTATTTTCAATGGTAATATTTCTTATTTAGTATTTAGTCCGTCTTGGCATGTACCTCCTGGAATCTTAAAAAAAGAAGTATTACCCGGCATACAAAAAGATCCGAACTATTTATCGAAGCATAATATGGTGGTTGAAAAGTACCAGGGAAATACTCCCATCGCTGTTCGACAAGTGCCAGGAAAAAACAATCCATTAGGAGGAGTAAAATTTATGTTTCCCAACAGCCACAATATTTATTTACACGATACAAATAATAAGAATGCTTTTAAGCAAGATAAACGCAGTTTGAGTCACGGCTGTATTAGAGTATCAGACCCAGAAAAGCTTGCAGTATTTGCATTAAAAGATCAGCCGAATTTTACTTTAGACAGCATTAGGACTTCAATGAAAAGCGGTAAGGAACAATATGTTACGCTGAAAAGAAAAATCCCTGTGCTCATTACCTACTTTACTGCATGGGTAGATTCGGAAGGCTTACTGCATATTCGCAACGATTTATATGGCCACGATGAAAAAATGGCCCAAAAATTGTTTACCAAACCCGAGTAAACACATTTGTACATTTGCACAAATTTTCGGCTATGCGTATTGAAGAAGTAGTGAACTCTTCACAGATAAGAGCTTTCTTAGATTTGAACCCAAGACTTCAAAAAGGGAATCCATTTTATATTCAGCCTTTGGATGAGCATATTGAAGAAGTATTTAATCCATCAAAGAACAAAGCATTCAAATACGGAACTGCAAAAAGATGGATTGTAAAAAGTGAGTCTAATGAGGTAGTGGGAAGAATTGCTGCGTTTACTACTAGCAAATACATAAACAAAGGAACCAACTTCAAAACAGGCGGGGTTGGTTTTTTTGATAGCATCAATGACTTTTCAGTTGCTCAGGTTCTTTTTGATACTGCTAAACAATGGCTGATAGAACAGGGCATGGAAGCCATGGATGGTCCTATAAATTTTGGCGACCGCGACAAATGGTGGGGACTATTGGTGGAAGGATTTGAAGATGAGCCGGTTTTTAGAATGCCTTACAATCCACCTTATTACGAATCATTTTTTGAACAATATGGATTCAAAAATTACTACAACCAATATTGGTATCGAATGAATGTAGATGATCCCCTTGCTCCAAAATTTCAAGAACGATTTCAAAAGTTTGCTTCTAAACCAGATTATAGTGCGCGGCATGTAAAAATGAAAGATCTGCCTAAATACGCTCAAGATTTTGCAACAGTATATAATTCGGCATGGGCGCAACACGGAGAGGCAAAAGAAATTACTCCCGAGCAGGTGATGAAGATTTTTAATTCTATGAAACCTATCATGGATGAAAGAATGGTTTGGTTTGCCTATTACAAAGAAGATCCTATTGCCATGTTCATAAATATTCCGGATGTGAACCAGTATTTCAAGCACTTCAAGGGAAAACTTGGGTTATTTGAAAAGCTGCGCTTGCTTTGGATGAAAAAAACAGGTTATTGTAAAAAACTCACAGGACTGGCATTTGGTGTAGTTCCTAAATATCAATCTCTTGGAATTGATAGCTACTTAATTCAATCCTGTGCAAACTTCATCCAAAACAAAGGGTGGTATAACCATTATGAAATGGGCTGGGCAGGCGATTGGAATCCACGTATGTTGAACATCTATAAAAATTTAGGTGGTACTCAAAACAGAAGGATGGTTACCTATCGTTTCATTTTCGATGAAAACAAGCACCCTTTTGAAAGACATCCGGTGATGGAATACAGTCAAACAGGCAAGTAACTTGGATGTGCAAAACTTTGCACCCTAAAATCCTTCAAAAACCAAGTTCTCTCCTACTGCATTTATTATATTGCGGCAGATATGGATAAGTTCATTGTTTCTGCTAGAAAATACAGGCCCCAAAATTTTAATACTGTTGTGGGGCAATCGCATATTACCACAACACTTAAAAATGCCATTCAGCATAACCAATTGGCGCATGCTTTTTTATTTTGTGGACCAAGAGGTGTTGGAAAAACAACTTGTGCGAGAATTTTAGCGAAAACAATTAATTGTGAGAACAGAACTGAAGAAGGAGAAGCTTGTAACGTATGCAACAGCTGCGTATCATTTGAAGCAGGCACTTCACTCAATATTCATGAATTAGATGCTGCCAGCAACAACTCGGTGGATGATATAAGAAGCTTAGTTGAACAAGTGCGCTTTGCTCCTCAAGCCGGCAAATACAAAGTGTATATAGTAGACGAGGTTCACATGCTAAGCTCATCAGCTTTTAATGCATTCTTAAAAACCTTAGAAGAACCACCTTCCTACGCCATTTTTATTCTTGCTACGACCGAAAAACATAAAATACTTCCAACCATTTTAAGTCGTTGTCAAATTTTTGATTTCAAAAGAATCACTCACCACGATACGGTTGGCCATTTACAAGAGATTGCAGAAAAAGAGCATATCACAGCAGAAAAAGCAGCTCTTCAGGTTATAGCTCAAAAGAGTGAAGGCTGCATGCGCGACTCACTAAGTATTTTAGACAAGATTGTGAGCTTTACAAATGGTTCAGTAACCTATCAGAATACATTAGAGCATCTTAATATTCTCGATTACGATTATTTCTTTCAAATGCTCAATCATTTGACGGAACAAAATATTGGTGGCGCTTTGCTTTTATTCGATGAAATCAATCAGAAAGGTTTTGAAGGAGATCAGTTTCTAAATGGATTCTCTGCATTTATGCGTGATCTTTTAGTGTGTAAAGATGAAAAAGCCATTGCCCTTTTAGATGTAGTTGAAGGGATGGAAGAGAAATATAAAAAAGTGGCAGCTACATGCTCATTCTCCTACTTGGTGAGTGCGCTTAATATTTTGCAAGAAGCCGAGTTCTCTTACAAAATGGCTAAAAACAGAAAACTCCATGTTGAATTTACGCTCATCAAACTCAACTATTTGCCTAATGCCATTGACCTTGCTAAAGATGGCACTGCACAAGTTGTAAAAAAAAAGAGAATTGATCAGCCAGTCGCTTTAAAAACGAAAACTCTTCAACCATTTCAATCTACTGTAACAGAAAGCACATCTTCAAAACCGGCTTCAACACTTTCACAACAACCAAAAGAAGCTGTTTTGAAAGTGCAAGTTAAATCTGTTCCTCAATCAGCTCCACCGCCAGTTTTGCCAGAAGAAAAGCCTGTTGCAAAAAAATCATCCGACACTCTTTTGAGCGGCAAACTTCCTGGATTAACAAAAAAGAATTTATTACAAGCTTTACGTGATAAATATGGCGACGAATATAGAATTGATGAAGTAAAAGAAGCGGCGGTTTTGAATTTAGAGAAGCTCTTGGAAGTAAGAGATCAGTTTTGCAAATCACTTACAGAGTTAAACAAGCTCACTGCCGCCAATACCTTTCAATCGGCCATATTTGATGTGATTGATGAAGTTAATTTTAGTGCAGGTGTACATGCAGTAGTAGCACAAAAATTCTTAGAATCTGAAAAAATTAATTTTCTAGAGCGAGTTCAAGAGGCATTTCATAACAAAGCTATTCGTATGCAAATTTTACTCTTGAGTGAGCCAATCATGAATGAGTTAACCCCTGCGAATTTCAATAGCCGAGACCGATTTGCACATCTGGCGAAAAAATATCCTTTGTTGAATGAATTGAAAGAAGCTTTAAAACTGCAAATCGATTATTAACTGGATTTCAAAAAGGCATTTTCTTAATCAGGGCGAGTGAAACAATCACAACACTTACCATTCCGATGACCGACATTACTAGGATGAGTTTAGCTTTTCTAAAGAGCGATTCATCTTTTTTCTGAATGGCTCTATAGAGCATTCGTATTCCCCAGAATGTGACTAATAAACATCCTGTAAAAATGATGGAGTAGAGATAATACACTGCACCTGCTGCATCTAATAGCCACATACTAGATTTTTTTTGTTTTACTATACCCTTTCTGCAAAAGCCAGTTCAAAACTTTATCTCGGTGGTCACCCTGAATTATTATTTCACCATCTTTCACAGATCCTCCAGTGCCACATGCATTTTTCAATTGCTTACCTAATGACTCCATATCTTCTAATGTACCAATAAAACCGAGCACCAATGTAACCGTCTTACCGCCTCGATGTTTGGTTTCTAATCGAATTCGTAAAACTTGACTAGCATTGGGCAATGTTTCTTGCTCCTCTGCATGCTCTGGCTCAAAGGAAAAAGACGGGTCGGTACTATAAACAAATCCCCTTGAATCGCCTTTATGTTTCTTTCCCATAAGATCTGAAAGTTAAAGATTCTTTTACTTCACTAAGTTGCTCAGATTTACAATAGGTGCAAATTAACTTATCCGAAACCCAACCCGCTGAAAATATTTTTATTTTAGTTGAATGAGCAGAAAGTATAAGTTCACGAATAAAGATGGCATTTATTTCATCAGCTTCTCTACTGTTTCTTGGGTGGATGTATTTACAAGAGTGGTTTATAAGGACATACTAGTTGAAAATCTGCGATATTGCCAAAATAACAAAGGCTTAGAACTATTTGCATGGTGTATCATGACCAACCATGTCCATTTAATTGCAAGAGCGCAAGAAGGATTTCTGCTTCCAAATATTTTGAGAGATTTCAAAAAACATACCAGTAAACTGTTGATTAAAACTATTAAAGAGAATCAAAAAGAAAGTAGGCGTGCTTGGATGTTGGAAATATTTAGGACGGCTGGTGAGAATAACAATGCTAATTGTAGTTTCCAATTTTGGCAGCAGGATAATCACCCTATTGAAATATGGAGTGAAAAAGTTATTCTACAGAAACTCAATTATTTACATAATAATCCAGTTGTTGCTGGGATCGTACGGCATCCAGAAGACTATCTGTATAGTAGTGCTCGAAATTATTTTGATGAGAACTACCGTGGACTTTTGGAAATCAAGTTCATCACTTAAAAAGCGCTAGCGCGAGTTTGCAACTCGTGCTTAAACCTCTTCTGTTGGCGCGAGTTTGTAACTCGTGCCTAATAACATAGCACGGGTTGCAAACCCGCGCTAACAAAAGATTACAAACCCGCGCTAACGAAAGATTGCAAATCCATCCTAACAAAAAAGAGCTATGTTACTTAAAGAATCTCCGCCTTCAAACTTAAATCGAGGCTTTGCGCTTGATGAATCAGTCCACCTACACTTACATAAGTAACACCAGTATTGGCATATGAACGAATATTTTTAAGATGAATACCGCCACTGGCTTCTGTTTCAAAATCAGCTCCTAATATTTGTAAAGCCTCCTCAATTTGCTCCGGCTTAAAATTATCCAACATCACACGAAACACTTTTCCCTTACCAACCTCTGCAACTTCATGCACCTCTTCCAAACTGCGCGTTTCAACTTCAATCTTAAGATGTGGCTTATCTTGAATATACTGCCATGCTCTTTCAACAGCAGCACTAATACCACCTGCGTAATCAATATGATTATCCTTTAGCATAATCATATCATACAAGCCAAATCTGTGGTTAATTCCTCCGCCAATTCTTACTGCTTCTTTTTCCAATAACCTAAAATTAGGAGTGGTTTTTCTTGTGTCTAACAAACCAGTTTTCGTTCCAGCTAGTTCATCCACATATTTCCTGGTTAAAGTAGCAATGCCACTCATCCTTTGCATGCAATTCAATACCAACCTTTCTGCCTTCAATAAAACATGTACATTTCCAAATACTTCAAAAGCCTTTTCACCAACATGCATGGAATCGCCATCGGCTTTAAAAGCAACAAACTGAATATTAGGTTGTAAATAAGTGAAAATTTCTTTTGCAACTTCAACTCCGGCTAAAATGCCTTCTTGTTTGATAAATAATATAGCTTTCCCTGGCTGATCTGGAGGAATACAAGAAAGCGATGAATGATCGCCCTCCCCCACATCTTCTTGGATAGCCATATCTACTAATTTGTGCAGTTGAACTTTAAAATCGTGCATAGCAGCAAAGCTACAGTAAAAGAATATGCTGAAAAGATTGGTTAATTGATGCGCATAGCAACAATCTGAAAGCGGCCTTCTTTATTGCGCAGAATGAGCGTAACGCTAAATGATTTCCCAGAAGAAAGCATTTTGCCCGCCATATATAAAGTACCACTCATTTCACGTTGTGATAACAACTCGAACCCTTTAATACCATTGTCTTTATAAAACGATTTCAAAGCCTGTGTTGCCTGATTTTTACTAACAGCTTTCATTTCCTCTTTCTCAGGAAATCTAAGGTCAATAAACTCATCGAAATGTGCAGCAACCGATTCCGCATTGCCTGATTTTAAAGCTTTTACAATATCATCTACTTCGGCCCTAAACATCCAAACCGACATAACAACAGCAAATGCGCCCCATCCAGCCATCAAATACTTCATGATCTATTAAAAGTTTTCAAATGTAATATAGCAAAAAACCTGCCAAGGTCGAAGAACCAGTTTCCGAGCGCAAGATATTGCCTGCAAAAATGTAGATTTGAGCCATGAGTCAGAAAGTTATGTTAATGATCATGGATGGCTGGGGACTAGGACAGGTTTCTTCCTCAGATGCCATTCAGCAGGCAAATGTGCCTTTTGTAAGTTCCTTGTTTGAAAAATATCCTAACGCAACATTAACCACTTGTGGAGAAGCAGTTGGGCTTCCAGATGGACAAATGGGCAACTCAGAGGTTGGGCACTTAAACCTTGGAGCTGGTCGAGTTGTGTACCAAGAGCTACAGAGAATTCATGTGGCTATTCGTGATAGATCTTTTTTTGATAATCCATCACTGCTAGCTTCCATTAGATATGCGAAAGAAAATAACACATCCCTACACCTTATTGGTTTGGTAAGTGATGGTGGTGTTCACAGCCATATTAATCATGTCAAAGCCATTTGTGAATTATGTGCAAAAGAAGGACTGAACAAAGTTTTCATTCATGCATTTACCGATGGACGTGATTGTGATCCGAAAAGCGGCGCCGGTTTCATACAATCCCTACAAGAAGCCACTCAAAAGACCTGTGGCAATATTGCTAGTGTTACTGGAAGATATTACGCAATGGATCGTGATAAAAGATGGGAAAGGGTTAAAAAAGCTTACGACGCACTGGTTCATGCAAATGGAGAAATTAGTGAAGACTTGGTTAAAAGCATTGAGGCCTCTTACCAAAAAGGAGTGACCGATGAATTCTTAGATCCTATCATTTCAGCAAACCTGAAGGACAATCCTGATGCATTTATTAAAAATGGTGATGCGGTTATCTGTTTTAATTTCAGAACCGACAGATGTCGTGAAATTACAGAAGTGTTGAGTCAGCGTGCTATTCCTGAACAGGATATGCAACCTCTTGAATTGCATTATACCACCATGACTGAATATGATGCAACTTACAAAAATGTGCATGTCATTTTTGAAAACGATAACCTTGTACAAACATTAGGTGAGGTTTTATCGAGCCATGGAAAAACGCAGCTGAGGATGGCAGAAACTGAAAAGTACCCGCATGTTACTTTTTTCTTTAGTGGGGGAAGAGAATCATTATTTCCAGGGGAAGACAGAAAAATGGCGGCTTCACCTAAGGTTGCTACCTACGATTTACAGCCCGAAATGAGTGCTATTGAATTAACTGATTATTTGGTTGCAGCTTTAGATGAGGCCAAAAATGATTTTATCTGTATCAATTACGCAAATGCAGATATGGTAGGACACACAGGTGTGTTTGAAGCAGTTGTAAAAGCGGTGGAAACTGTTGACCAATGTGTTCAAAGAGCAGTTACCAAAGCGCTGGATAAAGGATACATTGTTTTACTCACTGCCGATCACGGAAATGCTGACTATATGATCAATGAAGACGGATCACCCAATACCCAACATTCACTCAATCCAGTTCCAGTTTTCTTAATAGGTGCAGGAGCAGAAAAAAATATCCGATCGGGTAAATTAGGTGATATTGCCCCAACTATCTTGCACCTTATGCAATTACCTATACCTAAGGAAATGACTGGTGAAGTACTTGTACATTAAATTTTTCTAAGGTATTCAAACTGAAAAACATGACAACTAAATCAAAAATTTTAGCCGGACTAGTAGGTGTGTTTGTTTTAATACAGTTCTATAGACACGAACCAAATCTGCAAGAAGCACCAGCAAAAAACCATTTAACCACAGAATATACAATACCCGCTAACGTTGAGCAGGTATTGGTGAATGCCTGTTATGATTGCCATAGTAACAATACAGTGTATCCTTGGTATAGTCAAGTACAGCCCTTAGCATATTGGATCAATCACCATGTAGAAGACGGAAAGAAGCACCTCAACTTTGATGAGTTTACCACTTATAGATTGCGCAAGCAATACCATAAAATGGAAGAAGTGGTTGAACAAATGCAAGAAAAAGAAATGCCACTCAAAAGCTATAGCCTCATTCATAGCAATGCACGCTTAAAAGATGAAGAAAGAACATTATTGGTCAATTGGGCAGAAGCAGTAATGAATGAAATGAAGGGACGTTATCCAATGGATAGCTTGGTGAAACCAAAAAGTTAAGTTTATAAGACATGCGATTTGGATTGACTTTAAGTGGGCTACTTTGTCTACCTATACTTCTATTTGCACAATCAAAAAAAGATACTACCAACTTAGACCGAGAGTTGGAGGAAGTAACTGTATTCTATAAAAAATGGGAGCAAAAACTGAATGATATCCCTAACAGAATTAGTAAGGTTAAATTAAGTGATGTACGCTTACGCAATCCAGCTACCATGGCAGATGTACTTGCTGGAACTGGAGAAGTATTTATCCAAAAAAGCCAACAAGGCGGTGGAAGCCCAATGATTAGAGGATTTGCTACAAATAGAGTTTTACTAGTAGTGGATGGTGTTCGAATGAATAATGCGATCTATAGAAGTGGAAATATTCAGAATGTTATCTCCCTTGATCCACTTGCCTTAGAAGATGCCGAAGTTATATTCGGACCAGGATCCTTAATTTATGGTAGTGATGCTATTGGTGGTGTTATGGACTTCCATACATTACAACCTCGATTTGCTAAAAAAAATAATACGTTGGTAAAGGGTAACCTTACAACTCGATATGCTTCAGCTAACCAAGAACAAACTGTACATGCCGATGTAAACATTGCTAACAATAAAGTTTCGTGGTTGGGCAGTTTTACTTTTAGTCACTTTGGCGACTTAAGAATGGGCAATAGAGGTGGACCAGATAGCTATTTGAGAAAGGAGTACATTCAAAGAATAGGCGGTGTAGATTCCATCATAAAAAATGCTAACCCGCTTGTCCAACGTTTTACTGGCTATGAACAGAAAAACATCATGAGTAAACTTCGATGGAAGCCTACTGACAATTGGGATATACAATATGCATTTCACTATTCAAATACCAGCAATATACCACGCTATGATAGGCTAATTGAATATGCTAATAACAGACTTCGTTTTGCCAGGTGGGATTACGGACCACAAGCTTGGCAAATGCATCATGTGCAAGTGCAAAATAATAAGGCTTCAGTGCTATACGATGCCGTGAAATTAGTTGCCGCATTTCAACAATATGAAGAAAGCAGAATTGATAGAAGAAGAGGCAATAACTGGGAAAGAAGTCAAATTGAAACAGTAAATGCATGGTCAATCAACCTCGACTTCAACAAAAGCTTCAATGAAAAGTCGGAAATATTTTATGGGGCAGAGTGGGTGAAAAATGATATTGGTTCAAAAGCTTTTGAACGCAATATTATCAGCAATCAACAAAGACCAGTTCAAACAAGATACCCCAATGGTTCCGATTGGAACTCGTGGGGAGCTTATGCAAGTTATAGGTATCGTCCAAAAGCAGGTATGACCATTACCAGTGGATTGCGCTTTAACCAAAATAAATCGAGTGCAGAATTTGATAGAACCTTCTTTGCTTTTCCATTTAGCAATACATCTATACAAGCTGGTAATTTCACTGGGAATCTTGGAATGGCTTATCAGTTTGCAACAGGCTGGCAATTAAATGCACTGGTATCATCTGGATTTAGAATGCCCAACATAGATGACATTGGTAAAGTCTTTGAATCTGCTCCCGGATTGGTAGTTGTACCCAACCCCAATCTTCGTCCTGAGTATGTTTGGAATGGTGAGTTAGGAATTCAATACAAACAGGAAAACAATTGGGAAATGTATTTCACACTCTTTGGCACAAGAATGAACAATGCACTTACAAGAAGGCCCTTTCAGTTCTTAGGTAGCGACAGTTTATTTTTTGATGGAAGAATGAGTTCAGTTGAAGCTATTCAAAATGTAGCATCTGCAACAGTTTGGGGAATACAAGCTGGATGGGGAATTCACTTGCTACCTTCTCTAGTTTGGAAAACACAATTGAATTGGATTCAAGGAAGAGAAACAGATGATGTAAGGAATGAGCAAGTTCCGCTTAGGCATGCACCACCCTTTTATGGGAACACTTCTATAACATTTCGAAATAAAAAATGGGAAATATTGTGGCAATTAGAGCATCACGGAGAAGTAAGAGCTGAACAATTAGCTCCCAGCGAAAGAGCAAAGCAATTCATTTATGCAACCGATGCACAAGGAAGACCTTATTGTCCAAGTTGGTATGCCATGCATTTAAAATCTTCTTTTCAGGTGAGTCCAAGTTTTAGTATGCAATTAGGTTGGGAGAATATAACCAATCAACGTTACAGACCTTATTCATCAGGTATTGTTGCTCCCGGCTCACAAATCATCATAAGCGCACGCTTAAAATGGTAAATATTGCAGCAGGCATATTTTCATACCTTTGCAGCTATGGAAATTAAGTCAGCTGCTTATTTGATCTCTTCGCCTTCGCACGAAAACTGTCCGCAGAAAAATCTTCCCGAATATGCTTTTATTGGAAGAAGTAATGTGGGCAAATCGTCGTTGATCAATATGATAACTGGCCAGAAAAATTTAGCCAAAACCTCAGGTACACCTGGTAAAACTCAATTGATCAACTATTTTGAAATCAGCAGCACAAAAAGTAAAAACGGCCCAAAAGAGTCTTGGTGGCTGGTAGATTTACCCGGATATGGCTATGCGAAACGCTCATTAAAAGATAGAAGGCGTTGGGAACAGATGATTGAAGGATACTTAAGAAAAAGAGCTCAACTAACGCAGCTTATGGTACTCATTGATAGCAGGCATGAACCACAAAAAATTGATTTAGCTTTTATTAATCAACTTGGTGCTTGGCAAGTGCCTTTTGTATTGGTTTTTACCAAAAGTGATAAAGAGAAGCCTAAAGTAGTTGAAAGAAATGTAGAAGCCTTTTTCAAAGCTATGCGTGAGACATGGCAGTTTCTCCCACGTTATTTTGTGACCAGTGCAGAAAAGAAAATTGGTCGCGATGAATTGCTAGGTTTCATTGCAGCATGCAATGATGAGATAAAAGGTTTAACCCCTCAGTAAGAGGAGCAAAACCTTTCTATTCAAATAACAGAATTAATTACACATTTTATCGGCACAGCAACTGCTGGCAAATGCATCTGGCTTGGCTTTAAAAGCAAAGCCCATACCAAGTATGTATCCCATTGCTTCTTTAAGAGCATCATTGCTTTTAAAGTGCGGATTAGTATTGATATCTGCATGCACTTCCATATCCACTCCATACTCAATAAAAAGCGGACAAAGTTCATACGCAATTTCAATACTCTTGGCTACTTCAACCAGCATCCTTTCTTTGATGTGGTACTTTTGTAAACTCTTTTCGTTGTGGATATACATAAATCCACCGCAATGTTCACGCAGAAAAACAATGACCGTTGCAAATTCTGTTTCGGCTCCTTTTACCTGGCTATCAGTTCCAATACATACCTTCAATTTTGTCCCTTTCTCTTTTTCTTTTTGCAGGGCATCGGCTACTGCATCTTTGATGGGAAGTTGAATGCGTTCCCCGTTGAATTTTCTCCAATGCATGTGTAATGGGTTTTTTGAAGTTACACATAAAAAGAAGTGTCAACGGTTATTTTATTATTAACAGAGGTGGAAAACCACTAATATTGTCCTGTTGCCAACATAACTAAGGTGCAAGCTTCAATAGTTTGAATACCCTTCGCTCTAGCCATTTCAACGAGTGCATCGTTTTCTGTACCCGGATTAAAAATGATTCTTTTGGGAGCTAAATTCAAGATGTAGTCATAATACATTTCTTGTCGACTTGGATTTAGGTAGAGTGTAATTGTATCCAAATCAGGAACTGTATCTATTTCTGTTTCAATAGGTGTTTCATGCACATTACCCTTTTTACTACCAAGTGCCCAAACTGAATGCCCATGTGCTTTTAATCGCTCTACAGCCATATAACTATACCGATCTGGTTTATCTGAAGCCCCTAGAACAAGTGTGTTTTTCATAAAGTTTTTTTAATTATTTAGGTCGAACCATGCGTACAAAATGACTCCAGAACCAACTTTCTTCTGCTTTTATGATGGTTTGAAATGTTTGATCTGCTTGTTCTGCTAATGATTGAATACGGCTAATTGTTGAAGAGAAAGCCTCCCATTCAGGATCATTACTTGATGAAGGTGTTGAAGCAGACAAGTTTTGCAGCACCTCCAGCATTGGATCAAGCTCGCGCTTTTTCCGTTGATACATAATGCGGGTAAGCACCTTCCACATATCTTTTTCAGCTACAAAAAACTCCCTTCGCTCACCTGCAATTACTTGCTTCTCTACCAATTTCCAATCCATTAATTCGCGCAAATTCATATTGGCGTTACCACGACTAATTTTTAATTCAGACATAATATTATCGGTACTCATTGGGCTTGCTGCTACCAATAATAAAGCATGCACTTGAGCCATGGTTCTATTGATACCCCATTGAGTTGCCAGCGCACCCCAACTATTAATAAACTGCTCCTTCGCTTCAACCAAATTCATGGATTAAAGGTACAAGTGCTACACTGGTTTCTGAAAAGAACTTCCCTTTGCTGTTAACCTGTTATACACAATCAAAAAAAAATCTTTCATTCATGTTAAAAGATTCAGGAATCTTTCTAACTTCCATGCAGCATTTTATTCACTCCAAAAAACAAAGCATAACCCATGGCTAAAGCAAAAAAGAAAGCTGCCGCAAAGAAAGCAGCTCCAAAGAAAAAAGCTGCTGTAAAGAAACCTGCCGCTAAAAAAGTAGCAAAGAAAGCCGCTCCTAAAAAGGCTGCAAAAAAAGCTGCCCCTAAGAAAAAAGTAGCTGCTAAAAAAGCTGCCCATAAGAAAAAAGTAGCTGCTAAAAAAGTAGCAAAGAAAGCCGCTCCTAAAAAGGCTGCAAAAAAAGCTGCCCCTAAGAAAAAAGCAGCTGCCAAAAAAGTAGCTAAAAAAGCCGCTCCTAAAAAGGCTGCAAAAAAAGCTGCCCCTAAGAAAGCTGCTAAAAAAGTAACTAAGAAAAAAGTAGCTGCACCAGTTGCTGCTCCAGCACCTGCTCCCGCCCCAGCGCCTGAGGTAGCTCCAGTAGCTCCTTCAACTGATAGCAGTTCAGAAAATACACAAGCTTAAAAGCTTGATTCTTTTAATAATCCTGCTTCAATAGAGGCAGGATTTTTTTTGCCTTATGAAAAAGATATTGACCCTAGTAGCTATTATAGCTTTTTACAATGCTTCGTTTACACAAACCACAGCATTCCGATTTGTATTACTCACTGATACACATATTGGTTCGCCAAATGGATCTGCAGAAGAAGACCTTAGACGAACTGTTAGAGATATTAATAACCAAAGAAATGAAATAGCATTTGTAATTGTATCTGGAGACATTACAGAACTAGGTAAAAAGTCTGAACTTCTGCTAGCTAAAATGCTACTTGACTCACTTCAAATTCCTTACTATATCATACCCGGCAATCATGATACAGGATGGAGTGAAAGTGGTGGACAAGACTTTATTGATATTTTCGGAAGCGACAAATTCGTTTTTGAATTTGGTGGCATCCAATTCATGGGGTGCGCTTCTGGTCCTTATGTAAGAATGAGTGATGGTCATATTCCAAGAGATGCCATTGTTTGGATGGATAGTATTTTCCAAAAAACAACCGCTGATAAACCACTCATATTTATCAACCATTATCCACTAGATCCTTCACTAGATAATTGGTATGAAGCAACTAACAGACTATTGAATCGCAATACTTGGCTGACACTGTGCGGACATGGACATGCTAATAAACAGTTTCAAGCAGATGGAATTCCATCCATAATGGGCCGATCTAATTTAAGAGCAAAAACAAATTCAGCAGGTTATACTATTATAGATGTTGCACAGAATCAAATTTCTATTAGCGAAAGACAAAGCATGACTGAAATCACCAAACCATGGGCAAAGGTTGGTTTGAAGAACGAAAGTCGACCTACGCCTAACTTGTTACCTCGACCAAGCTATGAATTAAATAATCAATTTAAACAAGTACGTGCAAGTTGGACATTCGCATCAGATGCAAATATTATTGCCTCACCACATATTTCGGGAAAGCAAGTATTTGTTGGAAATATGGTTGGTGAAATTTTTGCATTATCTGCTAAAACAGGAAAACCTATATGGACAAAACGTATTCCAGCGGGTATTTTTTCGAGCGCAGTAAGTAACGAGTCCTTGGTATTTGTCCCCTGCGCTACTGGAGAATTGTATGCACTCGACAAAAAGAAAGGAAAAACTCAATGGATTTTCCAAGCAGAACAATCCATTCTTGGAACTCCCCTAGTACATAATAATATCATTTACTTTGGAGCTAGTGATGGTTACATGTACGCACTAGAAGCTGCTTCAGGAAAATTAGAATGGAAAACAAAATTATTCTCCGGACCAGTCGTTAGCGCTCCTGTTTATCACAATGGATTTTTGCTAATTGGGGCTTGGGATACTAAACTTTATTGTCTAGATGCAAGAACAGGATCTCAAAAATGGAGTTGGAACAATGGGTCAGCAGTTGCCAACTTCTCCCCTGCGTCTTGTACGCCAATAGTTCTAAATAACACCGTATTTATAGTAGCACCAGACAGATATGCTACTGCTATTGATTTTACATCGGGTACAACATTGTGGAGAACAAATAAAGCAACTGTCCGTGAATCAATTGGAGTTTCTACAGATAAACAATGGATTTATGCAAAAACAATGAACGATGTAATTGTAAAATTCTCTGCCGCACGCAGCACTCCCGATTCTATCTATCGCATTGACTGCAAATACGGATACGACCATGTACCTAGTATGTTGATTGCTGCAAATGACTTGATGCTCACTGGCACAAAAAATGGTGTTATTTATGCAGTATCACAAAACGATAACACTATGAAATGGGCGTATAAAATTGATAACTCAATGGTTCATACCGTTCAGGTGTCCAATAAAAAAACCTTGTTTGCATCTACCATGGATGGAAAAGTTGTTCGACTGAATTGGTAACGTATAGCTTTGCAATATGCTATTGGGTAAATACAGAGGAATCTTTTTTATGATCTTAGCCGCGCTTGGATTTTCTATCATGGGTGCTGCTGCAAAAATGCTCAAAGGAGAACTCAACGCAGGTCAATTAACTTTTTATAGGAATGCAGTAGGACTTATCTTCTTAAGCATGAGTTGTATCATAAAGCCCCCTACTATTATTGGAAATAAAACTGGCTGGCTGATATTTAGAGGACTGATGGGCACGACTGCACTCTATACTTTGCTATATTGTATTTTATATTTACCACTCGGCACTGCAATGAGCTACAACTTAAGCTCAACCTTATTTATTGCAATTCTTTCTTTCCTCGTTTTTAAAGAGAAACTTGGCAAATTCATTTGGGGAGCTGTTTTATTGGGCTTTGTAGGTATGGGACTCATTTATCAGCCTAGCATGAATTTTCCATGGTATTACCATGTTGCAGGACTGATATCTGGACTCACCTCCGCAATTGCATATCTAACAGTAGGACGATTAACAAAACATTACGATAGCAGAATCATTGTTGCAGCATTTGTTGTAATGGGAACTATTATACCAATGCTTGGAATGTTACTGAAATGGATATTCCAATTACCTACCGATGAAATTCTTTTTATTGATTTCATACTACCAAATTCTTCAACTTGGTTACCTATACTACTCATGGGAACTTCGGCACTTGCTGGACAATACTTTGTAACACTTGCCTACGGATCAGATAAAGCTGGTATTGTTTCTGTATTTAGCTATAGCAATATAATTTTCTCGGTTTTTTTAGGCGTCTTACTGGGCGACACCTTTCCAAATATAATTGCATGGACAGGTATTGCTTGTATTATAGGAAGTGGTGTTTTAATTAGCCTCGAAAAACGAAAACAAATTGCTGTATGAATATTGAACTCATCAGATCTACTTGTTTATCATTTCAATTCACAGAAGAAGATTTCCCTTTTGGTGAAGAAAACTGGGTGTACAAAGTTGGCGGAAAAATTTTTTGCATCATTGCTGCTACAGAAATACCCCTGCGATTAAGTTTAAAAGCACCCGCAGAAATGGTGCTGGAATTGCGAGAACAATTTGCCGGTATTCAACCTCCTAGTTATTTGAATAAGAAATATTGGAATAGCATTTCTATTGATGGAAGTTTTACATGGAAAGAACTACATTCATGGATAGAGGTTTCTTACAAAGAAGTTGTGAAAGGTTTACCTAAATCAGTTCAATCACAAATACACAGCAAAAAATAAGAACTAAGATTTTTGCTTGAAGCGAATAGAAGCTAAATCAAACAGCTCTGGGTGTTTCCCAGTTTTATCAGCATAAAATGAGCTGATTTTTTTCAAATCTGCATCTACATCTCCAGTCATTTTTTCCCCGCCTCCAAAGCCTGCTTCTTTTTTCGCATAATCTAAATAACCCAATAACACAGGAACATTTGCCTGTATTGCAGTATGATAAAATCCACTTTTCCAATACGATACTTTACCCCTAGTTCCCTCGGCTGGAATTAGTAAGATGAGTTGCTTATTTTTTTGGAAGAGTGCAGCCATATCAGTCACTAAGTTAGATGCACTGGATCTTTGTACAGGAATAGCACCTGTTGCATACAATAAAATGCGAAGCGGCCAGAAAAACAATTCTTTTTTTGCTAAATATCGCAATGGCACACCCATTATTTTACATGCAGCGAGTGTATAAATAAAATCCCAATTAGATGTATGCGGGGCAGCTATCGCAACCGCTTGTTGAATGCCTGCTGGAACACCATTATTTACCTTCCACCCTTTCCACTTAAACCACCAGACAAAGAATTTCGTCATCATAAAAATAGGTTTCACAAAAAACCCACCTTTCGGTGGGCTTCTTTATTTAAAGCATCATTCGAAGAGGCTCTTCTAAGAGTTGTTTTAAAGTTTGTAAGAAAGCAGCACCTGTTGCACCATCTACCACTCTGTGGTCGCAACTAAGTGTAACTTTCATAACATTACCTGGTACTACAGCGCCGTTTTTAACAACTGGCTCTTGTTGAATACCACCCACAGCAAGAATACAAGCATCTGGCGGATTAATAATTGCGGTAAACTGGTCAATACCAAACATACCTAGATTAGAAATCGTAAATGTACTTCCTTCCCAGTCTGATGGTTGCAATTTTTTATCCTTCGCTTTTTGCGCGAATTCCTTCACCTGAGCAGCAATTTGTGTTAGGCTCAACATGTTAGCATGACGAACTACTGGTACCAATAAGCCTTCATCCACAGCTACTGCAACACCAATATTAACATGGTGATTATAACGAATGGTATCGCCCAACCAACTACTATTCACTTTTGGATGCTGACGTAAAGCCAATGAAACAGCTTTAATGATCATATCATTGAAACTGATTTTCACGGATGCCTGTTCATTCAATTTAGCTCTTGCTGCAACACATGCATCCATATCAATGCTCATTGTGAGGTAGAAGTGAGGTGCTGTAAACAAGCTTTCACTCAATCTGCGAGCAATGGTTTTACGCATTTGTGAAACTGGCACTTCATCAAATGAAACGGTTCCAAGAGGTGCAGCAGCCACTTGAGGCGTGGCAATAGCAGGAGCAGTTGCATTTTGCGCTGGAGCAGCAGCTTGAGGTGCTTTATATTGATCAACATCACTCTTTATAATTCGGCCCTGATCACCACTACCTTGAACATATTTTAAATCAATCCCCTTTTCAGCAGCTAATTTTCTAGCCAAAGGAGATGCTAAAATTCTACCATCATTCACCACTACTGGAGCTGCAGAAGGTGCAGGTGCACTTGGAGCTGGAGCAGGTGTAGGTTGACTAGCAGGAGTTGGAGTAGAAGCAGCAACTCCACCCGATTTAGCGGCAGCTATGACTGCTTGCACATCAAAATCAGGTTGACCAATAATACAGAGCAAATCGTTCACTTGAATTTTTTCGCCTGCAGCTGCACCTTGGTGAAGGAGAATTCCATCTTTGTAGCTCTCAAGTTCCATGGTAGCTTTATCAGTCTCTATTTCAGCAAGAATTTCTCCCTTTTTAACAGCATCACCCACTTTTTTCTGCCATGATGCAATAACACCTTCAGTCATGGTATCACTCAAACGGGGCATCAAAACAACTTCTTCCATTTGACTGATATCAACCGAAGTTGCAACCGAAATTGTTGGTTGAGGAGCAGGAACTGACTCAACTGGAGCTTGCGCAGGTGCTGAAGATCCACCTTGGTGCTGTGCAACCAAAGCTTGCACATCTTCGCCCGGCTCACCCAATATAGCTAACAAGTCGTTCACCTGAAGCTTCCCACCGTTAGGTGTTCCAATATGTAATAAAACGCCATTCTGGTAGCTTTCCAACTCCATAGTGGCCTTATCGGTTTCAATTTCAGCAAGAATTTCCCCTTTTTGTACCTTATCTCCAACCTGCTTATGCCATACAGCAACCACACCTTCGGTCATGGTATCACTCAAACGGGGCATCAATATCACTTCAGCCATTGCTTATCTGTCTTTAATGGTTATAATACCCTTTCGGGCCTAAATTGGGCGTGAAATTACAGCAAATTGAGTTTGTGACAAGGTTTATAAAATGCTTTGTGTGCCTTTTTTGAAATATTTAGCACGAAAACGTTTGCACCTACCGTAAGAAGGGAGTTTTCTATGTAAAACTCCACAAAATTGAGCCTATTCCGTTCATTCTGCTACATTTACAGTGTGGGAAGAAGGCATTTTGTATGTATTGTAATGTTGATGCTATTGGCCAATTTGCCTTTGTTGGCCCAGCGGAATTATGCAAATCGCTCTGTTCTAGCTGATGGTAATTGGTATAAAATTGGGGTTGTTCGAGAAGGCGTTTATAGAATTGATGGAAATTTTCTTCAAAATCTGGGAATTACAAGCCCAGTATCCTCTGCTCAAATTAGGTTATATGGAAATGGAGGTGGCTTACCAACCGAGGATAATGGCATTATTCCAATAGACGATTTATTTGAGAACGCCATCCAGGTGTTCGACGGTGGAGATGGAGTGCTGCAGGGAACGGACTTCTTCCTATTTTATGCTCCCGGTCCGCACCAATGGAAATATGACTCCATTCAACAAAGGCATCAACCTATTCACAATATTTATAGCGATACCGCATTTTATTTTTTGAGGATAGGTGGAAATGGAAAAAGAATTGCACCTTCTTCTTCAATAACTTCAGCCAATACCATTAATTGGAATCTTACCGAAGAAAGAATCTATCATCAGCGTGATTCTTTCAATTTTTTATCGAGCGGACAAGAATGGTGGGGTGAAGAATTAAGCACACAAAGAGGAAATACACTTAATAGAACATTTAGCTGGACTTTAAATGGAATGCCATCAAATTCGCTTGCCAAAATACAAACACGATTTGCAGGAAGAAGCGTTGGCAATTCAACGGCTCTGCAGCTTTGGTTAAATGGACAACTAACACAGCAAACAAGCATCCCGGCTGTTTCAGGATTTTATCTTGATCAATTTGCAAGGGTTGCTGAAATGAATCAAGCCCAAATCATTCAAGGTAATGAAATCCAAGTTCAACTAAGACATATACCTGGAAACAACAATGCCCAAGTGTGGGTCCAGAAAATAATTGTAGAAGCAGAACGTGTTATTGTTTATCCAAGTGGACAAGCATCTTGGGGAGTTAGACATGCAAGCGGATTTGCACGTGGACAATCACGTAGATTTTCGGCCAACCAAGCGCCAGAACAACTATTGGTTTGGGATATAACCAATTCTCTTGAACCTAGCTTGGTAGCAACCAATAGAAATGGGAATACATTGAATTGGTTAGAGTCTGATCAGCATTGGCAGGAGTTTAGGTTGATTGTTCCATCAGCTTGTCCAAGTCCTATTGCATTGGGTACAGTCGCTAATCAAAACCTTCATGGAATAGGAGCACACCAATATGTAATAGTTAGCCCATTTAGCTGGTTTGCGGAAGCCAATCGTTTAGCCAACTTTCATAGAAATCAATATGGATATTCTGTTGCAGTAGTTCCTGTTGAACACATCTTTAATGAGTTTGGCGGAGGGCAACAACACCCAATTGCAATTCGTGATTTTTTGAAGATGCAGCATGACCGATTTAAAGGTCAGCCTAACCAACAACTGGAATATGTTTTATTACTTGGAGCAGGATCCTTTGATTACAAAAATCGTATTCAAGGAAATACCAGATGGATACCCACTTATCAAAGTCGCTCATCACTAGAGCCGTTGGTTACCCACACGACAGATGACTTTTTTGGATTTTTAGACGACAACGAAAACATTAACAATGTAGTTCCTGCACCACTATTAGATGTATCCATTGGAAGAATTCCTGCAAAAAATATTTCAGAGGCTAGAACAATGATTGACAAAATCATTGCTTACCATCAATCTGCAGCAAAAGGTTCATGGAGATTGAAGTCGGTGTATGTAGCAGACGATGAAGATTTGAACATCCATTTACGCGACGCAGAATTTGTCTCGTTTAACGCCAATAACACAAATCCGCTTTTACAACAGCAGAAAATTTATTTAGATGCGTTCCGATTGCAAAACACAAATGGCCTACCACGCTTTCCTGATGTAAATGAACAAATTGTAAATCAGGTAAATCAAGGAGCATTATTCGTTAACTATAGTGGGCATGGAAGTTTTGAAAGATTAGCGGAAGAGGCCATTTTTAGCCAAACTGAACTCAATCGTTTTAATAATACAAGCAGACTGCCATTATTCATAACAGCAACATGCGATTTCGCTCCACATGATGATCCTACAAAAATATCGTTGGGCAATCAATTGCTTGTTCAAAGCAACAGAGGTGGTATTGCATTATTGACTACTACCCGACCAGTATTTGCTTTCAGCAACAGAATCATGAATGATCAGTTTCTTGCTGCAGCATTGAAAACAAATTCAAGCGGAAAACTACCCAGCATTGGAGCAGCTTTGCGTACCGCCAAAAATATTACCTACTCAAATTTTGGAGACATTATCAACAACAGAAAATTCACACTATTAGGTGATCCTGCAATGCAATTGGCATTTCCTGCATTACGTGCTCAACTTACAAGTTTTGAACAAAAATCATTTTCAAATAACGACACCCTCAAATCGTTGCAGAAATATACTATTGGTGGCGAAATAAAAGACATTCAAGGTAACCTAATCAACGATTTTAATGGAAGAGCTGAAGTAATAGTATTTGATAGACCTACACAACAAAGAACACTTGGGAACAAACCTACCTCTCCAGTCGCTACTTTTACCCAACAACAAACACAACTTTTTAGGGGGCAGGTGACTGTTTTAAATGGAAAGTTTACATGCTCATTTAGGATGCCCGCTGAATTGAACATTGAACCAGGAAGAGCAACCATTCAGGTATATGCTGAAGACAGTTTAAGAGATGCAGTTGGTTCAGAATCAATTTGGGTTTCTGGTAATTCATCAACAACACTTGCAGATAATATTGGACCGAAGATTTCCCTATTCCTCAACGATACGTTATTTCGAAATGGTGGACTAACCAATGAGCGTCCTATTTTAATTGCAAAACTGTTTGACACTTCAGGTATTCAAACCACAAGCAATGGTATTGGTAAAGACATTTTATTAACGCTGAATAACGATGAAAGAAATGCAATAGTATTGAATGACATTTTTATTGCAGATATTGATAGTTATCAAAGTGGAAGTCTTCAATTTCAACTTCCAAATTTACCACCAGGTAAACATAGCCTAACGTTAAGAGCTTGGGACATTGCAAACAACTCCAGCACAGTGGAACTAAAATTTGTAGTTGGGAACCAGGATAGTTTTAGAATTGCCAAGTTTATGAACTATCCCAATCCAATGAAAGAAAACACCACTTTCAGTTTTGAACATAATAGACCCAACCTACCACTAGAGACCAATCTAGAGATTTATCATGCAAATAGTCAACTTGTTTACAAAACGAACAGAATCCTATCTTCGAAAGGAACCCGACTAGCATCTATACAATGGGATGGTAAAGATGGAAAAGGAAGAAAACTACCTCCGGGCACGTATTTTTTTCGTATTATTGTAGTACAAAACTCACAAAAACAACAAGCCAGCGGCCAACTCATTGTTCACTAAACTGTATGCATGATCTGATCTTTACTCAAAATTGCACGCACATTTAATTAAACAGTTTATGAAAAAGTTCGCATTCCTATTAGGAGTAACAGTCTCTTTATTGGGTATTCCATCGGCAAAAGCTCAGTTCGACTCATCCATTAATATAGTAACTACTGCAGTCCCTTTCCTTCGTATATCACCAGATGCTCGTTCAGGAGCGATGGGCGATATGGGTATATCATCTGCCCCAGATGCCAATGCACCATTTTGGAATTTGGCAAAAACCACATTTGCAAAAAAAAGATCGGCGGTTACTTTTAACTACACACCTTGGCTGCGCGATTTAGGTTTAACAGATGTTTACTTAGCTAGTGCAGCGGCTTATCATCAAATTGATGAAGACCAAGCTATTGGAGGATCGCTCAGGTTTTTTAGCTTAGGAAATATTCAGTTAACAGACTTTTCAGGAAATATCTTGAATAATGTTCGTCCAGCTGAATTTGCAATTGATGCAGGTTATGCTAGAAAACTGAATGACCGATTTAGCGTGGGTGTTGCGATGCGCTATATCAACTCAAGATTGGTTGTTGGAGATGTTGGTGGTGTAATTTATAAAGCGGGAAACGCCATTGCAGGCGATGTTTCTTTATTCTATGATGGAACTGAGGGAGGAAATGCGCAGGGCTTAAATGCAGGTTTAACCATTTCAAATCTCGGAACTAAAATTGGATATACCAACGATGCAACCAACCGCGATTTTATACCCGCGAATATTGGTCTAGGATTGAGCTACAATTTTGTTTTAGATGGCGCCAATTTGCTAACGTTAGGAGTTGATGTGAATAAACTATTAGTGCCTGCGCCTCCTATTAGAACTGGAAATTTCTCAGTTGATTCTGCTCGTTTAGCAGAATACAGAAATACCAGTGTGGTTTCTTCCTGGATGAAATCATTTAGTGATGGGTCTGGAGAATTTAAAGACCTTACATTTTCCATAGGGGCTGAATATGCTTATAATGATCAATTCTTTTTTAGAGCGGGATATTTTTATGAAGACAGAACTCGAGGAAATAGAAAATTTTTCTCAGCTGGAGCTGGATTTAAAACAAATGGCATAGGTATTAATTTATCATACATTGTTCCTTCTGGAAGTGGCGTAAATAGAAACCCACTTTCTAACACATTGCGTTTTGGCGTATTGTTTGATTTTGGAGGTGAGTAATCATTCATATAGGAAATAAGAAGTACATGCGACTAAGAATAGGATATGGAATTGACTTCCATCAATTGGTGGAAGGAAGAGATTTTTGGATGGGAGGCGTATTATTACCTCATCATAAGGGGGCTAAAGGACATAGCGATGCAGATGTGTTATTGCATGCAATCTGTGATGCAATGTTAGGAGCGGCTTGTCTTGGGGATATTGGTGTCCACTTTCCTGATACAGATGAATCGTTTAAGGATATCGATAGTAAGATTTTACTTCAAAAAACTTATCACCTCATCACTAATGCAGGATATAAAGTAAATAATATTGATGCCAGTATTTGCTTAGAAGCACCCAAGGTAAAGCCTCATATTCCAGCAATGCAAAAAGTGATTGCCGATATTCTTCAAATTGAAATTACGGATGTCTCTATTAAGGCAACCACAACCGAAAAAATGGGTTTTGTGGGTAGAGAAGAGGGTGTTGTAGCACACGCAGTCTGCTTGCTAATTGGTGCCACTAATTAAAAGATGCAATATCAGCTTTAACTGCGGCAACAAACATATCAATCTCCTCTTTTGAAATATTAAGTGCTGGCAATAGGCGTATCACTTCTGGTTTAGCTTCACCAGTGAAAATTTTATGTTGCTCAAATAATCGCTTCTTCATTCCTGTGAATTCATTTGGCACATCAAATCCAATCATCAAGCCCCTGCCTCTTATACTTTTTATTTGAGGAATGGCTTTAAGTTGCTCTTTCAAGTATAAACCCATTGCCGTAGCATGTTGCATTAATTGGTCTCTATCCATCACTTCCAACACAGCTAAAGCGGCCGCACATGCAAGTGGATTTCCACCAAATGTGGTTCCAAGCATAAAATAACGCGGTTGAATATGTGGTGCTATAAAAATCCCTGCAACAGGAAAACCATTACCCATGCCTTTAGCCATGGTATAAATATCTGCTGCAACACCAGCATGATCATGTGCAAAAAAATCACCTGTCCTTCCATAACCACATTGCACACTATCTGCAATATAAACAGCACCATGCTCATCACACAAACGTCTTATTGATTGAAGAAAAACATCTGTTGCTTCGTGAATTCCACCTACCCCTTGAATACCTTCTAAAATAACTCCAGCAACTTCATTACCCGATTTTTGAAAAAAGTTTTCTAATGCTTCAACATCATTAAAAGGTAGAAAATGTACAAAGGGGGTTTCATTGACTGGCGCCACATAGGCTGGCTGATCTGTTGCAGCTACAGCAAGAGAAGTTCTACCATGAAAAGCTTTTGTAAATGATACAACGAGTTTTCGATTCGTATGAAAAGAGGCAAGTTTCAATGCATTTTCATTGGCTTCAGCGCCGCTATTACACATGAATAGCTGATAATTGGAGTGCCCACTTAGCTTTCCCAATATAGAGGCCACTTCTTGTTGAATAGGAATTCGAATAGAATTTGAATAAAATGCTATTTGTTTTAATTGGTCTTGAATACGTTCAACCCAATGTGGATGTGTATGTCCAATACTTATGACTGCGTGACCACCATACATATCCAAGTAGCGCTGTCCCTTGTCATCCCATACATAAGAACCTTGTGCCCTTGTAATAGTGACTGGAGCAAGCGGATAAACATCGAACATAGTGGCCATTGTGTACAATTTAGGGGCACAAAAATAGGCAAGCAGATTAGTGTACCTAGAAAATTCTAGAAACACCCTGCAAGTGACTCTATAAAAAACCGCAAAAAGATGCAAATCAACTCTTTACAAACACCCTTAAATGTTAAAATATTGAAAAAGAATTTTTTGTACTGAACAAAATTGATTGATAGAAATCAATAAAATCAAGCCAAGAGATTACGATTATTTTCGTGAATACCGTAAAACGCGCAATGCGTTTTTTTGCTGCCAATCAGTAGTATTTTCTTGACAATTATTTTTACATCATTAGAAATTTTGGTGATAGAAATGTAAGATAGAAGTTACAAGTCTATATATGCTGACTACTAATACTGTTAACGCTTTCAGCACCATATTTCATTTTAATATTAAGATACATAAGAAATGAAAAGAGAATAATTTTTTGCTTTGAATAGAACCAATCATACAGGGGAAATGTACCAAGGGTGCCCTGTAATTGATAAAACAGGTTCAGTAAGCTATACGCTTAATGACCGAACTTATTACTAAAATCACAGGGGGGGGCATTACGCCTCCCCTACTTTAATATCATAACACCATGAGAGTAATCATTTTTATCTACCTGTGTTTTATTTCTTTTAAAATTCTTGCACAACAAAGTAAATTTTCCGTCGAAGCAAATTATGGATTTAATGGAAATTTCTTTGTAAGAAGTTATGACGAAGTAAGTGGCCCAACCAACAAAACATATTTTTATAAAAAGAATTTTATTGGAACAATTGGCGGAATTCAAGCCAATTATCAAATTGGTAAAAAATCATCAATATTCTTCGGTTATAATAGAAGCATTAACTCTTCGCCAAAGAATTATTTTAATCAAATTGGTAACGCAGATTTTTTGATCCGCGATTTTAAGATTAGGGATATAAATAATATTTTTTTTATTGGCTACAGTAAAATCTTGTCAGAAAAGAAATTTAAAAGTTCTTTTGAGCTGGGACCCGTTTTGATGTATTCAGCAAATCAGACTATAATAATAGAAAACTGGGCCAATATTATTTACTTAGAAGAATCTAACTTTAAAAACAGCCGATCAGTAGAAGGCGGCGTTTTCGCTGGCTTTCAAATTGAAAGAAAAATTGATAATCATTTTGATTTAGGTTTGCGGTTTAGAGTAAATTATTTAATATCCGTTTCAACCTTAGAAATGATAAGCTTAACGCCAACTTTGCGATATAGATTCTGATACATTTCTTCCAATATTCCATTTTAAAAGTACGGCTAGAGTTGTTCGGTTATTTCGAGCGATGTACATTGATGTGTATGTCCAATACTTATGACTGCGTGACCACCATACATATCCAAGTAGCG
>ERZ1066133.146-NODE-146-length-39243-cov-7.246581_pt1 | contig 39243 bp, 37 predicted proteins | sample MGYA00382780_ERZ1066133 | MGnify/ENA primary metagenome ERZ1066133 (study PRJEB33369, sample SAMEA5778363) | biofilm metagenome | biome: Industrial cooling water; feature: Water cooling tower basin; material: Biofilm | place: United Arab Emirates | collected... | reverse complement strand
GAATTACTTCTACCAAAAATGGTTCAATTACATCTGTACAGGCGGTGTATGTACCTGCAGATGACTTGACCGATCCAGCTCCAGCAACTACGTTTGCACACTTAGATGCAACAACGGTATTAAGCCGTAAGATTGCTGACTTAGGTATTTATCCAGCAGTAGATCCACTAGATTCAACTTCACGTATTTTAACTCCTGCTATTGTTGGAGAAGAGCATTATAATTGCGCTCAGCGTGTTAAAATGATTCTACAGCGTTATAAAGAATTGCAAGATATCATTGCCATCTTGGGTATGGATGAATTGAGCGATGAAGATAAAATGACTGTACAAAGAGCTCGTAAAGTACAACGTTTCTTATCACAACCTTTCCACGTGGCAGAACAGTTCACTGGATTAAAAGGAGTATTCGTAAGTATTGAAGATACTATTAAGGGCTTCAATTCAATTATGGATGGAGAAGTAGACGGTTATCCAGAAGCTGCTTTCAACCTTGTAGGTACTTTAGAAGATGCTATTGAAAAAGGTAAAAAACTACTTGAAGCTGCAAAAGCTTAATGAGTTATTACCTGATTTGTAAACTTGAATGATATGACATTAGAGATACTTACACCAGATAAAAAATTGTACTCAGGAGAAGTGTATGGTGTACAATTACCTGGAATTACCGGACTTTTTGAGGTGCTAGATAAACATGCTCCAATGGTGAGTGCTTTAAAAAAAGGTCAAGTAAAGATTTTAAAAGATGCTAAGAACGCGGAATTATATCAAATTCAAAGCGGTTTCGTAGAAGTACTTAATAATCGAGTTACTGTATTGGTTGAAGGTGCAAGTCAAGCTTAGGTCAACAATGCATCATCCTATTAAACGCTGGTTCTCTGAATCAGCGTTTTTTTATTGTTTATTTTTTGGTGAGCCTTTATAGGGGACATATACTTTTTTCCCATTTTTCAAATAATACCGACCTCCTTTTTCTCCAATAAAAATTTTCTCACCTTTTGGTCCTTTCATTCTATCGTCAACATTGTCTTTGTACTTGTTGGGTGTAGCTGATTTTGAAAGAGGAGCTTTTGATTTATCTTTTTGTTGGGCAAAAGTTCCACTTGTCAAACAAAGTAAAATTGTAAACAGGAAAATTGATGATTTCATAAATCAATTTAATTGTGGATGAATGGGATAAAGAGGCATCATTGCATATTCTCCACCTAACTCTCTCAATGCTAAAGGCCAAATTTGTTCTATTGGTTCTTTAAACACTAAATCCATGGTTGCCGGCCTGCTTATCCAGCTTTTTTCTTTTATCTCTTCTTCTAATTGACCTTCACTCCATCCAGAATATCCACTAAAAATTCTGACATCATTGGGAAGAATAATTTTATCGTGGATACCCTGCGTTAATACTTCAAAATTCCCACCCCAAAATAACCCGGGTAGAATTTCAACGCCATCTTCTATAAGATGAGGAATTCTATGAATGAAGTGGATGGTTTCAGGTTGAACAGGCCCGCCTTCATATACAGGAAAAGGTCTTTCAGCAAATTCTTCAGGAAGTAAATCTTCCATCTTCCAACTACTCAGTTTACTTACAACAAATCCAACAGCGCCTTCTTCGTTGTGTTCGCACAATAATACGACCGATCGGGCAAAATTAGGATCTTGAAGAAAAGGATCAGACAATAACAATGTACCAGGTTGTAACTTATCCATGTATCACAATATACAATGTTTTCAATTTTTGAGAAAGCCCCGTTAAAAAACAAGCACAAATTTGCTATCTGCAATTGAGAAGCTATTTCGCTGTTATCTTTGTTACAATGAAGCGCACTTTTCCCTTAATAGTGGTTTTAATAACCTTATCGTTGTTTGGACTGATTTGGGTACAGTTATCGTGGTTTAAAAGTTTATTAACTGTTAGAGAGAATCAACTTAAAGATAAAGTTAATCAGGCTTGTTATGTAGTGTCTCAATCGTTAAGTGAAGGTGTTTATTCTAGTAATCCAGCTATGCAGCTTCCTCGATTAAGGGGGTTGCGATTGGGAGATTTCTCCTTCAAAATGATGCGACCTCCCTCTGTAAAAGAAAAATACTCAAGACAGGAAGTAGCAGCAAAGCTCAGACGTGCATTTCATGAACGAGAGCTTGATGAGGTTTCTTATGATTTTGCTGTGATTACTGGGGAGGGCGATTTTGAAATGTATACGCCCAATTTTGAATCTGCTTATTGGGATACTTTGAATAATAGGCATTTCATTTCTTTAATTGTTCCAGAATCGGGTTCTTTTTTTGAAGGAATGTTTGAGGCAGAGAAATTAATTGTAGTTGTAGAAGACTTTAAACTCTCTGTATGGGAATCTGTACGTTGGGTTTTTATGGGTGCAGTTTTATTCATGCTGGTAATTATAGCAGCCTTTTATATAACCGTTCGGGCGTTGATGAACCAAAAAAAGTTAAGTGAAATCAAAACCGATTTCATTAATAACATGACCCACGAATTAAAAACGCCACTAGCAACTATTTCCCTTGCGGTTGATGCTTTAAAAAATGAACGAGTGCAGCAAGACAAAATAAAAATGGATTATTTCAGTGGAATCATTAAAGAAGAAAATAAAAGAATGAATAAGCATGTAGAAACAATTCTACAAGCTGCTTTACTGGAAAAGCAAGAATTGAAACTTGATTTAAGGGTTTGTAATGCTCACGATATTATTCAGAAGGCTCTTTCAAATTATAAACTTCAATTAGAAGAAAAGAAAGGAGAAGTGGTTTTGAAATTAAACGCAGAATACTCAAATATTGAAGTAGATGAAAATCACTTTACCAATATGCTTTCTAATTTAATTGATAATGCCATTAAATATTCAAAAGAAGGATCCATTCATATTTCTATTCAAACATCTGTAATTCAAGATCGTCTTCAAATTAGAATTGAGGATAAGGGAATTGGTATGTCGAAAGAAAGTGTACGTAGGGTATTTGAAAAGTTTTATCGTGCACATACAGGAAATGTACATAATGTAAAAGGTTTTGGATTAGGCATGAGCTATGTTAAGTCTGTTATAGACGCACATAAGGGTAATATAAAAGCAGAAAGTATTTTAGGAAAAGGGAGTGTATTTACACTATCAGTTCCCGTTATTAAACAGATACTTTAGAATGCTTCCAAAGAAGTGATCCATCACCATAACTTAAGAACCTAAAATTGTTCTTTAGTGCATAATTATAAATAGTCTTCCACTCTTCACCAACAAAGGCATGTACGAGTAATAATAAAGTCGATTGTGGTTGATGGAAGTTTGTAATGATTGCATCAGCCACTCTAAGCTCATAACCTGGAGCAATGAGCAATTGTGTTTTACAAATAATTCTCGTAATATTTTGTCTATTCATCCATTTTACTAGATGTGCTAACGCCTCATTTTTTGTAATAGCATTATCTGCCCAATCATAAGCATCCCACTGTTGAATACAAATAGCACCAAGATCTGCGCTTGATAGTTTTGCAGCTTTCACTCCCATCCAGTAGAGTGTTTCAATGGTTCTTAATGATGTTGTTCCAACGGGAATAATGGGTCCAGAATGATTGATTAATGAAGCAATAAATTCAATAGAAACATCAATAAATTCCGCATGCATTTCATGATCCTGTAATTTTTCAGAAGTAACAGGTTTAAAAGTACCTGCACCAACATGCAGCGTTACAAATTTTTTTTGTATTCCTTTCGCTTCTATCTTCTTAAGTAAATCCTCTGTAAAATGTAATCCAGCTGTTGGAGCAGCTACCGACCCTTCAATATTAGCATAGACGGTTTGATAACGAATTTGGTCACTTTCTTCAGCAACTCTTTTTAAGTAAGGAGGTAAAGGAATAATTCCAGCTAAATGAAGTATTTCAGCAAAGCTTCTTTGTTTTTCATTCCAACTAAAGCGAATGATAAAGTAATCATTTCGCTGTTCAATTTTCTCTGCTTGTATAAGTAATTGTTGACCTTCGCACACCACTTCTCTTTCAAGAAACCCCGACTTCCACTTTTTTGCTCCACCAACCAAGCACTTCCAGAATACTTCCCCTTTGGTTAGCATTGCCGAAGTAATATCTGCATACATTTCAGCAGGTTCTAAGCAAAAAATCTCAATTTGTCCACCACTTTCCTTCTTAAAAAGTAAGCGGGCTTCCACCACTTTTGTATCGTTAAAGATTAATAAACTATTAGCAGGTAAATGGCTGTCAAGCTTATAATAAAATGAAGATTCAATAACATGATCTGAATAGATCAAGAGTTTGCTAGAATCGCGCTGTTCTAAAGGGAACCTGGCTATTTTTTCATCTGGAAGCTCATAAGAAAAGTTACGTATATCTACTTCCTCAGGTCTACTATTCGTTTTCATGGGCTGCAAAGCTAATTCGGTGTATTGATTTACTGTCTTAATAAATCCAATTTCTTATTCCAGCTAGCTATATGCACCCTGTATTCACAGATTATTCAGACAAAAAAGCACTTATCCACAGCTATTCACACTCCGTTAACACCCGTAATAGGTAAAAATTGACGAAAGTCAAGTCTGTATTGGCTTTTGACTGCATTTGTTCTGTGGAAAAATACAAAAGCCCGAAAGTGGGGTTAAAAGTGGGAAAAAGTGTTATTTTGTGTCAATAAAGGGGAAATTTTATTCTATGATTGGTTTTCTTGGTGAATATGAGGCTACACTGGATGCAAAGGGGCGCTTTTTGTTGCCCTCGGGCTTCCGTAAGCAACTGACTGAGGCAGACGTAAAGTTTGTCATCAGTAGGGGCTTCGAAAAATGCCTTGCATTGTATCCACAAAAAAGTTGGGAGCCTATCATACAGAGAATTAATCGTTTAAATGATTTTGACCCAAAAGTACGTGCTTTTCGCAGGCAGTTCTTAGGTGGTGCAACAGAAGTGGAATTAGATACAGCTGGGCGTTTATTGTTGCCGCCTACTTTAAAAGAATTTGCGGGTTTGCAAAAGGATATCATTTTGGTGGCGGCGCTAGATAAAATTGAAATCTGGGATGCTGCCAAATACAAACAGCTCTTTGAAGACTTCTCCCCTGAGGCATTTAGCGACCTGGCTGGTGAAGTAATGGCTGAGAATCAGGCACCTAAAAAGTCAACAGATGAATAGAGAGCAAAGCTCCCCAAGCAGCTACCATATACCGGTCATGTTGCAGGAGGCTGTAGAGGCTTTGGCTATTCGTCCAGATGGAATTTATGTTGATTGCACTTTAGGTGGAGCTGGCCATACAAAAGCAATTCTTAGTCGTTTATCTCCTAAAGGAAAGTTGGTGGCTTTCGATCAAGATGCTGATGCGGCAAAGAATTTACCTGAAGATGCTCGTATCATTTTTGTACCACACAATTTTAAGCATCTGTCTCGCTTTTTAAAATTGCATGGTATTGATTGTGTAGACGGAGTTCTGGCCGATTTAGGTGTGAGTAGTCACCAGTTTGATGAAGGAAGTAGGGGGTTCTCCATTCGTTTTGAGGGTCCGCTTGATATGAGAATGGATCAGCGAAGAGAATTAACTGCTGCAGAAGTGGTGCAAACCTATTCAGAGCAAGCGTTACAGGAAATGTTCAGTAGGTATGGAGAGGTGACCAATGCAAAAACTCTTGCAAAGCACTTGGTGGCAAGCAGAATGGCATCACCTATTCAAACTATTGGTCAGTTAAAAGCAGTTCTGTCATCAGTGGTTAAAGGGAATCCTAATAAATACTTAGCTCAGGTTTTTCAAGCTTTAAGAATTGAGGTGAATGATGAATTGGGGGCATTGAAAGAATTATTAGAGCAATTGCCTTCAGTATTGTGTAAGCATGGAAGAGTGGCATTTATAACCTTTCATTCCTTGGAAGATCGCTTAGTTAAACAGTTTTTAAGGGCAGGAACATGGGAGCAAGAAAATGAAAATCCTTTTGCAATTGGCGCAAAAGAAAAAGTTTTTCAGTTGGTGCATAAAAAACCAATTGAGCCCAAACAAGAAGAATTGAAAAATAACCCGCGAAGCAGAAGTGCCAAGCTAAGGGTTGCTGAAAGATTATAAAATTATTATGGAGTCTGTACAAAAAAAGCGTGTCAATCCTGTTAAGCCTCTGAAGCGATTGTTTTCGTATCAGTGGATAGTGGATCATGCACTATTTTTTTTGTTTTTGAGTGTGTTGGCGATAGTATACATAGCCAATGGTCATCAAGCAGATAAAGTAATAAGAGATATTAACCGTACTACCCAAGAATTAAAATCTCTCCAGTTTGAATATAAAACTCTGAAGAGTGAAGTCATGTATAAATCGCAGGAAGCGCAAATTCAGAAATCAGTTGCTCCATTACAATTGCAGCCATCTGATGTGAGTCCTCGACGATTGGTACGTGAAAAATAATTCGACCTACCCTATGGATGTGAAACGCGACATATTATGGAGGGTTTACCTAACCTATATCCTAATGATTATTGGGGTGCTGGTGATTTTGGGTAAAGCTTTTTACATTCAGCAGGTTGAAGGGAAATATTGGCGTTCATTAAGTGATAGTCTTCGATTGAAAGTGGTAGACATTGAAGCAGAAAGGGGAACAATTTATAGTGAAGATGGACAAATGCTTAGTACAAGCATACCGCAATTTGATATCTATATTGACTTTAATACAGAAGGCTTGCGTGCAAAAAATGGACAATTGTTCAGAGCTCATGTAGATTCACTTGCATGGCATTTATCAAAATTATTTAAAGACGAATCTCAGGCAGGTTATAAGAGAATTTTACAAGATGGATTCAAGAAGAAGTTGCGTTACTATTCGTTTAGGAAGAAAGTTTCTTACCGCGAATATCAAGCTATGCAAGAGTTTCCGCTTATAAGAATGGGTAGAAACAAAAGTGGATTTATTGCTGAGGAAAGAAGCATTCGTAAAAATCCCTATGAGATGTTGGCTTTTAGAACAATTGGGTTAGCAAGAGATACATTTAAAGTTGGATTAGAAATGAAGTATGATTCAATTTTAAAAGGAGTAACAGGTAAAAGGTTGATGAGGAAAATTGCAGGAGGAGTTTTGGTTCCAGTAAGTGATCAAAATGATATAGAGCCACAATCTGGAAAAGATATTATAACCAACCTGGATGTTTTTATTCAAGAAGTTACGGAAAATGCTTTGATGGATATGGTGGTTCAAAATGAAGCAGAACACGGATGTGCAATAGTTATGGAGGTAAAGACAGGAAAAATTAAAGCAATTGCAAATCTTGGGAGAAATAGAGACGGTTCATATTCTGAAAATTTTAATTACGCAATTAATCCTTCTGAACCCGGATCAACGTTTAAGCTTGCAACTTTAATGGCTTTACTAGAAGATCGAAAAATAGATTTAAAGCAAGTTGTGAATTTGGAAGGAGGAAGTTGGCAGGTAGGAAATAGAACAGTATTTGATAGTGAGCGTCATGGAAAAAATGAAGTGACTGTTCAGCAAGCTTTTGAGTTTAGTTCTAATGTTGGAATGGCTAAATTAATTTCAAAACATTATGGCAGACAGCCGTCTGCTTACTTCCAGCATTTGCATCGCATGCGTATGGATACGCTTACTGGAATTGATTTGTTGGGAGAAAGAAATCCATTAATAATAAAACCAGGAAGTAAATTCTGGAGTGGCACAACGTTGCCATGGATGAGTTTTGGATATGGGTTAAAAGTTTCTCCACTTCAAACAGCCATGCTATATAATGCTGTAGCAAATGGTGGGAAAATGTTGCGTCCCTATCTTGTAAATACAATTTCAGAAGAAGGAATTGTAATTAATACAATAGCTCCAGAAGTTCTTTCTGAAAAAATTTGTAGTAAACCTACAGTTGAGCAATTACATAAGGCCTTACTTGGTGCTTGTGCTTCTCCAGGATCAACAGGATACCAATTATTCAAAAATGCCCCATATACTGTAGCTGGTAAAACGGGTACCGCACTTGTTGCAGATGGTGTTAGGGGTTATGCTGATAAAATTTATCAGTCTTCTTTTGCTGGATATTTCCCTGCAGATAACCCGCAATACACAATTGTAGTAGTTATAAAAAACAAGCCACAAGCTACATTATTTTATGGTGCTTCAGTCGCAGGGCCAGTGTTTAAAAAAATAGCAGACCGATTGTACACTTCATATGTTTTTGGAAATGCAAAAACTGCTTCTATTTCTAAATTAGATAGTAACCAAATCTATTTTTCAGGACATAAAGATGATGTAACTACTTTAATGCGTCAGCTTGCTCTGCCAGTTACAGATCAATCTGGTGCTGCTGCCGAGTGGATTACAGTGCATACTCTGAATAAGAAAAGCCAATTAAGTAGGTTATCTGTAAACCAAAATCAAGTTCCGGTTCTAAAAGGTTTAGGCTTGAAAGATGCCATTTATTTATGTGAGGAAATAGGACTTCAAGTTAAAGTTGTAGGTAGGGGAAAAGTTATTGCACAATCTCTTGATCCAGGAACAACCGTAAAAAAAGGTAATAGCATTCAATTAACACTTCAACCCTAATGAAACGAATAGACCATATTATTCAGCATGTTGATGTTAAAGAAACGCGAGGAAGCCTTCTTCGTGAAGTAAAGGGAATTGCTATTAATTCAAGAGATGTTAGGCAAGATTTTCTATTTTTTGCTTTACCGGGAACTAAGTCTGATGGTCATACATTTATTGACTCAGCAATTGCATTGGGAGCAACAATTATTCTTCATGAAAAGCAGTTAGATCATTTTAGTTCTGAGGTTACTTACATTCAAGTCAACGATATTCGTTATTGGTCTGCTTATATAGCCCACAAATTTTATAATGAGCCCTCTCATTCACTGAAACTTGTAGGAGTAACAGGTACAAATGGTAAAACAACTGTTGCAACGTTGCTTTTTAAATTATTCACTAAACTTGGATATAAGTGCGGTTTAATAAGTACTGTTCAGAATCAAATTGGAGAGGAAATTATTCCTTCTACACATACTACGCCTGATTGTGTTTCGCTGAATCAGTTATTACAATTCATGGTTGACCAAAATTGCACCCATGTATTTATGGAGTGCAGTAGTCATGCAATTGATCAAGATAGAATTGCGGCGTTACGTTTTTCTGGTGCTATATTCACTAATATCACACATGATCATTTAGATTATCATCAAACTTTTGATGCATACATATCAGCAAAGAAAAAATTCTTTGATCATCTTTCTTCATCTGCATTCGCTCTAACCAATGCAGATGATAAACGAGGAGCTGTAATGCTTCAAAATTCTTCCGCTCAAAATTATTCGTACAGTTTATTGCAGCCAGTTGCGTTTAAGGCTAAGGTTATAGATAGTAGCTTAAATGGGTTGCATATGCTAATTAATGGAAAAGACGTCTACTTCAGATTAATTGGTCATTTTAATGCATATAACTTATTAGCAGTATATGGAGCTTCAATTTGTTTGGGTGAAGAAGAAGAGAAAACATTACTAGCCTTAAGTAGTTTACAAGGTGCTGAAGGTAGATTTGATTATCAAGTTAGTCATTCAGGTATTGTAACAATTGTTGATTATGCTCATACGCCCGATGCACTCGAAAATGTTTTGCGTACAATTCAACAAATGAGAAAGGGGCATGAAAGAGTTATTTCTGTTATAGGATGCGGTGGAGATAGAGATGTAACAAAACGCTCAGTCATGGCGCAGTTGTCGTGTGAGTTGAGTGATATATCCATTCTCACAAGTGATAATCCTAGATCAGAAGATCCAATGGCTATTTTATATGATATGCAGGGTGGTTTGAATAGTGCAAGCAGAAGGAAGGCCGAAATAATTGAGGATAGGAAAAATGCAATTTATCGTGCAGTTGAGTTAGCACAATCGGAAGACATTATTCTAGTAGCAGGAAAAGGACATGAGAAATATCAAGAAATACAAGGTGTGAAGTATCCTTTTGATGATAAAATGATTTTACAAGAAGCCATTCAACATTTTAAAAAATAAACCTACATCTATGCTGTACCATCTTATTAACTGGCTAAAACAGTACATCGATATTCCCGGTGCGGGTTTATTTCAGTTTCAAACATTTAGAATTGCAATGGCAGTATTGTTGTCGTTAATTATTGCAACAGTTTATGGTAGAAGGATTATCAATTTTTTAAAACGAAAACAGATTGGCGAAACTGTAAGGGATTTAGGATTGCAAGGGGAGCAGCAGAAAAAAGGTACACCAACAATGGGTGGTATTATTATACTTCTTGCAATTTTGATCCCTACACTTCTATTTGCAGATTTAAATAAAGTGTATATCAGATTAATGTTGTTATGCACTGTTTGGCTGGGTGTAATTGGTTTTTTAGATGATTACTTGAAACTAAGAGCTAGAAAGCGTGCACAGCAAGAAGGTAAGTCCTATCAGAAAAAGGATAGTGATGGGCTGGCAGGTATTTCTAAAATCATTGGTCAAATAGGTTTAGGAATTATTATTGGTGCTACACTTTATTTTAATAATAATGTAGTAGTAGAAAGAGAGGTTATTAAAACAGCAGGTAGCAAAGCAGATACAGTGGTTATGCAAGAAGGGGAAAGAATTGCTGATACGAAGCCATTTGTAGTAAGAAATATTGATGGAGAAGAGAAAAAATTTGCAAGGGTTAAAACACCAATTACAACTATTCCATTTGTTAAAAATCATGAGTTTAACTATAGTAAGTTAATTAGCTGGATGGGTGAAGGAGCCGAAGCTTATACTTGGATTATTTACATTTTGGTAGTAACCTTTATTATAACGGCAGTGTCTAATGGTGCCAACATCACTGATGGATTAGATGGTTTAGCAGGTGGGGTGAGTGCATTGATAGGAGCTTGTTTAGGGGTCTTTGTATACGTAAGTGGCAACTATAAGTTTGCAGACTACTTGAATATAATGTATATCCCCAATTTGGGTGAACTGTCCATATTTATAGGTGCATTTGTAGGTGCATGTGTTGGATTTTTATGGTATAATGCTTATCCAGCACAAGTTTTTATGGGTGATACGGGAAGCTTAGCCCTTGGTGGTATTATTGCTTCACTTGCAATTATTGTTCGGAAAGAATTACTAATACCCATCTTTTGCGGAATATTCTTAGTTGAAAATTTGAGTGTTATTCTTCAAGTTTCTTATTTCAAATACACTAAAAAGAAATATGGAGAAGGGAGGCGAATTTTTTTAATGAGTCCATTGCATCATCACTATCAAAAAAAGGGATACCACGAAAATAAAATTGCTATTCGATTTTGGATTGTGACTTTGATATGCGTAGTGTTTTCCATTATCACTTTGAAGATTAGATAATATGAAGAAATTAGTTGTTTTGGGGGGTGGCGAAAGTGGCGTAGGCGCATCAATTCTTGCTAAGCAGCAAGGATGGGATGTGTTCTTGTCTGATGGCGCTATCCTAAAAGATAACTACCAGCAAGAGCTTCTTCAATATCAAATTCAATTTGAGCACAAGGGTCATACACTAGAAAAGATACTAGATGCAGATTTAATTGTAAAAAGTCCTGGTATTCCTGAAAATTCACCAATAATTCAAGCACTTCGAAATAAAGGTGTTCAAATTATAAGTGAAATTGAATTGGCATTTAGATATAAGGGAAACAGCAAAGTAGCAGCAATAACGGGTAGTAATGGAAAAAGTACTACTACCTCTTTGTTGTATCATATTTGTAAAACTGCTGGTTTTAATTGTGCCTTGGTTGGAAATATTGGCTATTCATTTGCCAAACAAGTTGCTGAAAATCCCGTTGAATGGTATATCGCTGAAATTAGTTCATTTCAATTAGATGATATTGATACTTTCCGTCCTGACATTGCCATTCTATTGAATATTACAGAAGATCATCTTGATAGATATAATTATCAATTTCAAAATTATATCAACAGTAAGTTTAAGATTGTTCAAAATCAGACCAGTTCAGACTATTTTATTTATTGCTTAGACGATGAAGTTATTACTAAGCAAATTGAGATACTAACCATACATTCTAACCCATTACCATTCTCTATGAAACAAGAATTAAAAAAAGGCGGCTACATGAAAGGCGATCAAATGATGCTACGCATCCAAGAAGAAAGAGTAAGCATGAGTATTTATGACTTTGCACTCAAAGGAAAACACAATGGCTATAATACCATGGCTGCAGGAATTGCTGCAACAACTATGGGAATTAGAAAGGAAAAAATTCGAGATGCCGTTACAAACTTTCATAGTTTGGAACATCGAATGGAATTTGTAGCTATGGTGCGAGGTGTAGAGTTTATAAACGATAGTAAGGCAACTAATGTGAACAGCACATGGTTTGCACTGGAAAGTATGAATAAACCTACAATACTCATTTTAGGAGGAGTAGATAAAGGAAATGATTATTCTTTATTGGATGAACTGGTTTCTGAAAAAGTAAAGGCCATTGTTTGTCTTGGAACAGATAATCAAAAAATTATTGATGCATTTAAGGATAAAGTAAAGGTTATTGTTGAAGCCGATACTGCTAAAAAAGCCGTAAATCAAGCATTCAAGCTAGCACAAAAAGATGATGTGGTTTTATTAAGTCCTGCTTGTGCAAGCTTTGATTTATTTAAAAATTATGAAGATAGGGGTCAGCAGTTCAAAGATGCAGTAAAAGAGCTTTAATTCTGAAAAGTGAAAGAGGAAGTACAACAAATTAAGGACATTGCATTTGCTACGCTTAATAAAGAACAAATACTTAAGCGTACTCATGGAGATAGAATGATATGGGCAATTGTATTGCTGTTATCATTAATATCTATTCTTGTTGTTTATAGTGCAACTGGATCCTTAGCTTATAAGTATCATAAAGGCAATACAAGTGTTTATTTGTTTAAGCAAATTTCTTTCACACTTATTGGTTTAATGATCATTTATTTTCTTCACAGAATCAATTATACTTTCTTTTCTAGAATTGCTACTTTTTTATTTTGGATTTCTATTCCTCTCTTGTTGTATACACTTTTTTTTGGAGTTAAAATAAATGAGGGAAGTAGATGGATTCGTCTGCCGGTCATAGATATGACAATACAAACCAGTGATTTGGCAAAACTTGCATTGTTCATGTACTTATCGAGGTTGCTGAGCAAAAAGCAAGATGTAATTAAAGATTTTAAAAAGGGATTCTTGCCTGTACTTTGGCCGGTTTTGTTGATTTGTGCATGTATTATGCCTGCTAACCTATCAAATGCCTTATTAACAGCTGCTACTTCTATGTTACTCATGTTTATTGGAAGGGTAAGGTTCACACATTTATTCTTAACGGTATTGATTGCAATGATCCCAGTTGCAATTATTATTTCTATAGCAGTTCTTACCTATGATCCATTAGATGCAGAAAATGCCAAAAAGGGAAAAATTGAAAAGTTGAAATCATTTGGTCGAGTAGGTACATGGGTAAAACGTACACAGGACTTTATTTATCAATCAGGTGAATCGGATCCTTATCAATTGCAACAAGCAAAAATAGCCATTGCAAAAGGTGGCATACTCATGGGGTTAGGACCTGGGAATAGTGAACAAAGAAACTTCTTACCTCAGGCATATAACGACTTTATATATGCAATCATTATTGAAGAGTATGGATTAATGATAGGCGGGGGAGTAGCATTATTATATTTAATTTTTCTATTTAGATGTATCAATTTGTTCAGAAGATGTCCATTTGCTTTTGGTGCATTCTTGGCTGTTGCTTTGAGTTTTACTTTGGTAATACAAGCCATGGCAAATATGGCTGTTAACGTAAATCTTGTACCTGTTACAGGAGTTACATTACCACTTATTAGTATGGGTGGAAGCTCATTCTTATTTACATGCGCTGCAATTGGAATTATTTTAAGTGTTGCAAGAAATGTAGAACAATTAGAAGGGAACGAATTAACTCAATCAACGAATAAACAAAATCCTTCTGTTGCATGAGTAAAAGAATAATTATAGCAGGTGGTGGAACAGGTGGTCATATATTTCCAGCGGTAGCTGTTGCAGATGCTATTAAATTGTTTGCACCTGATGTACAAATTTTATTTGTTGGAGCAAAAGGTAAGATGGAAATGGAAAAAGTTCCAGCAGCAGGGTATTCAATACGAGGACTTGATATTGTTGGACTTCAAAGAGCGCAATGGTGGAAGAATATTCTTCTCCCTTTCTATTTAATAAAAAGCTTTCTCCAGGTCAGACATATTTTTAAATCATTTCAGCCGGATGGTGCTTTTGGTGTGGGTGGTTACTCAACATTCCCAGTATTGAGGTATGCACAATGGAAAGGCATTCCAACTTTTATTCATGAGAGTAATTCTTTTGCAGGTAAGGCAAATATTTGGTTAGCCAAAAAAGCAATATCAGTATATGTATCTGGTTATGGGATGGAAAAATTTTTCCCCAAGAAAAGTATTATAATAACTGGTAATCCTGTTCGAAATAGTATTATAGAGAAATCAATTCCCAAAGCAGAGGCATGTGAAAAATTTGGATTAAATAAAAATTTAATAACAGTATTAGTTGTTGGAGGAAGCTTAGGTGCAAGATCTATAAATGAGGCTATTTTACAAGGGTTGCCAAAATTAAAGGCAGCTGGTATACAAATTATTTGGCAGACAGGTAAATACAACTCTGAAAAGTACCAACAATCAGCAAAGGGCCAAGAAAATATTTGGTCAAGTACTTTTATAAATGAAATGGGTGATGCATTTTCTGCTGCAGACTTAGTGGTTTCTAGAGCAGGTGCAATGTCTGTAACAGAAATTACATTATTGATGAAGCCCTCTATTCTTGTGCCTTATCCTTTGGCGGCAGAGGATCATCAAACAGCAAATGCACAATATTTATCTAATCAAAATGCTGCTATACTTATTGCAGATAATGAAGTAAATAATCAACTGGTTGATGCAATCATTCAATTAGGAAATGATTCCGTAAAACGATTGGATATAGAACATAAATTATCAACACTAGGTTATCGTAATGCTGATAAGGAAATTGCAAAAGATATTCTAACTAAAATTGGAAAAATTGTCAACTAAGGATCAAATTATATCATGGATGCGTGGGACTAATATTTCCTCGAAGCCCCAAGTTTACTTTTTGGGAATTGGAGGTATTGGAATGAGCGCTCTAGCAAGATATTTTTATGCAAAAGGTGCAATAGTTGGAGGCTATGATAAAACAAAAACTGTTCTTACAGAGCAGCTGATTTCTGAAGGCATTGATGTGTCCTTTGAAGATGATATAAACTTAATTCCCAAGAATCCAGATTTGGTCATTTTTACACCAGCTATTCCTAAAAATCATCTTGGGAAAAAATACTATGAAGAACATAGTACATTAATGGCAAAGAGAAGTGAAGTGCTTGGATGGATAACTGCGGCAAGCGCTAATATATGTGTAGCAGGAACACATGGTAAAACTACTATATCAACAATGACAGCGCATATTCTTAGAGACAGCAGCTATGGTTGTCATGCTTTTCTAGGAGGTATTGCTACCAATTATGGAACTAATTATTGGAGTTCATTTGCTAGTAATACTGTAGTTGTTGAAGCGGATGAGTATGATAGGAGTTTCTTGCGATTATCACCTTCCATTGCCGTGATTTCTGCAATGGATCCAGATCATTTAGATATATACAAAACTAATGAAGCCTTTAGAGATGCTTTTGTTGAATTCGCTGGCTTGATTAAAGAAGAAGGTAAACTTTTTGTTAATAGTAAATTAGAGTCGTCGCTTTTTCCCAATAAAAATAAGCTTACCTATGGCGTTGACATCAATGCCGATATACGTACCAATCGTTTAAGAATTATTGACGGTGCTTATCACTACGACGTTGTTTATCCTAATGGGTGCATCAAGGATATTGTATTGAATATGGGAGGTTGGCACAATGTTGAGAACAGTTTAGCCGCAATTGCTGCAGCTCTTGAATTGGGTATCTCACATGAGTTAATTAAAAAAGCTATTGCCAACTTTAAGGGAATTAAGAGGCGTTTTGAATTTGCATGGAAATCGAAGGAAGGTTTTGTTATTGATGATTACGCACATCATCCGGAAGAGTTAAGGGCACTGATTCAAGGAGTTGAAGAATTGTATCCAAATGAAAATTATTTGATGGTTTTTCAACCTCATTTGTTTAGCAGAACAAAAGATCAGGCAGCGGGTTTTGCAGAAGTATTATCAAGAGTGCCCAAGCTTGTATTGCTTCCAATTTATCCTGCTAGAGAAGAACCAATAGAAGGAGTTACTAGTGAGTGGTTAGCCACATTAATCCAGCAGCCTAATCATGTTGAAATTGTTGGAAAAGATAATTTGCTAGACTATATCCAATCTAATCAAATATCAAAAGTTGTGCTTGCTGGTGCAGGTGATATTGATACTTGCGTACAACCTATTGCTCATATGTTAAAACAAAAGTATGAAGCTTAGTTGGCGTAAAATAGCTATGAATGTTACATGGGCAATACTAGGGCTGGGTATGTTGGTAATTGCTGGACTTGCTTTTAAAGAGAAAAAGACAAAAATCTGTCAAGATATACTTATACAAATTGGTGGAACAGAGGGAGTATTCTTCTTGAATGAACAAGATATTAGAGCTTTACTAGAGAGAATGGGGGCGCGCGAAGGAGAAGAAGTTGTAAAGATGGATTTGCTTGCAATGGAAGCACAATTAAGAAAAAATCCATGGATACATACTGCTGATTTATATATGAATAATTTACATCAGCTGCATGTTCATATTGTAGAAAGGAATCCTATAGTGCGTTTGATGGACCTGCAAGGCAATTCATTTTATGTAGATGAAAGTGGGCAAAGGTTGCCGTTAAGTCAGGAGCGTGTAGCTCGTGTACCAGTGATAACTGGCTTCCCTATGATTTCAGAAAAATTAGCTCAAGCAGACAGTATATTAATGCAGCAAGTGCTAGAGCTAGTTCAATACATTTCAGCAGATAGCTTTTGGGTAGCTCAGATAGCTCAGGTGCATATTAATTCTAAAGGAGAGTTTGAAATGTGGACAGTATTAGGAGATGAAATGATATTGTTAGGTTCTACGCTCAATTTAGAACAAAAATTTTCAAATCTATTTACGTTTTATAAACAGGCATGGCTTCAGGGTGGATGGAATCAATACAAAGAGATTGACCTAAGATTCAAAAATCAGGTAGTGGCCAGAAAAAAATCAGGTATTTTATCTCCATCAGCCCCTCCATTAAATATGGTGGATTCACCTATTGATTCACTATCAATGAATCAGGTAGCAACAAAGGGAAAAGAAATTGAAAAAAGATTTACGCCTTCTAACAATAAAACAAGTGAAGTGGGCGTTCCAAATAGATTGAGGACCTCAAAATCTAATTCATTGCCTCCAAAGGCTGTGATGCAGAAAAAGAGGGGTGAGTGAGATTGAATTTCGTACCAATTGAAACAACTAAAAAGACATACTCTATGAATCACTCAGAAGCACCCATTATTGTAGGGCTTGATATAGGCACTACTAAAATTGCTGCCATTGCAGGAAGAAAAAATGAGTTTGGGAAGCTAGAGATTTTAGGATTTGGAAGGGCAAACAGTAGTGGTGTTGCTCATGGTCAGGTTTTAAATATTGACCAAACCATCAAAGCCATTCAACAGGCTTTACTAAATTGCTTAGAAAGTAATCCAGAATTAGAAATTTCTGAAGTCTACGTTGGCATAGCGGGCAGGCATATTAAAAGTCTTCAAACAAGGGGCGATATTGTTCGTCAGGATCCTGAAGTAGAAATCAAGCAATTTGAAATTGAGCAGTTGATCAACAATCAACGTAAAACATTCATTCCTGCTGGAGACCAAATTATTGAGGTAATTCCCCAAGATTTCCATGTAGATAACCATCAAAATATCAAAGATCCTGTTGGCTATAATGGAGTAAAGGTTGGGGCCAATTTCCATATCATTACAGGAGATAGAAACGCAATCAGAAATATCAATCGTGCTGTGGAAAGAAGCGGACTTTCAACGAAAGATCTTGTTCTTCAGCCATTAGCTTCTGCTTCGGCCGTTATGAGTGATATAGATTTGGAAGCGGGTGTAGCTATACTAGATATTGGCGGTGGAACCAGTGATCTTGCCGTTTTCTGTGATGGTATATTAAAACATACAGCAGTTATTCCTTTTGGTGGTGAGAATATTACCAATGATATCAGAATGGGGCTTGGTGTTTTAAGAACGCAGGCCGAAGCCATGAAAGTTCAATTTGGTAGCGCACTTGCAAATGAAACAAAGAACAATGCGTATATCACTATACCTGGCTTAAAAGGAATGCCTGCTAAAGAAATCAGTATGAAGAATCTGGCTTCTATTATACAGGCAAGAATGAGTGAAATACTTGATTTTGTTACCTATCATTTAAAGCAAGTAGGTTTAGATAACCGCGCTTTAAATGGCGGAGTTATTCTTACAGGAGGTGGATCACAGTTGAAACATTTAATTCAATTAACTGAGTTCATAACTGGTTTAAATGCTAGAATTGGTCTACCAAATGAGCATTTGTCGCCCAACCATATTGAGGAACTTAAAAAACCTATGTACGCAACTTGTATAGGGCTAATTCTTAAAGGGTATAGCGATTATGAGCAGCGACATAAGCAATTTGAAGAAACATTTAAAAAAGTAACTTTCCCTTCTTCTCTACAGTCTGCCTCAGAAGAAACTGCACCATCTGCACCTGTAATTGAAGAGCAAAAGTCTACTACTCCGGTAAGAAAGAAATCTAAATTCTGGGATAGCTTCAAGAATAACCTCATTGAGTTATTCCAGGAAGAAGATGAAAGCATTACAAAATAATTCTTTTGTAATAGTCGTTTCAGTAAAAATTAATCCCTAGAAAATCTGCACACCCTAAAACCGTACTTATGATTCATTTTGATCTTCCCAAACAAAAATCGTCTATCATTAAAGTGTTAGGCGTTGGCGGAGGAGGTAGCAACGCTGTTAACTTTATGTTTGAACAAGATATTCATGGCGTTGACTTCATTATTTGTAATACCGATGCTAAAGCTTTTGAACAAAGCAAAGTGCCTAATAAAATTCAACTAGGACCACATTTAACTCAAGGCCTAGGTGCTGGTGCCGATCCTAACATTGGTATGAAGGCGACTCAAGAAAGCTTAGAAGAAATAAAAAAGATTTTAGAAGTTAATACCAAGATGGCCTTTATCACTGCTGGAATGGGGGGTGGTACAGGAACTGGAGGTGCTCCTGTAATTGCACAAGTTTGTAAAGAGCTTGGTATTTTAACTGTTGGAATTGTAACTACTCCATTTGGATTTGAAGGGCCAAGAAGAATGCAACAAGCTCAACAAGGTATTGATCAATTGAAGCCTCATGTAGATACATTGTTGGTTATAAGTAATGATAAGCTGAGAATGCAATACGGTAATCTAAAAATGCGAGAAGCATTTGGTAAGGCCGATAATGTACTAGCAACTGCTGCAAAATGTATAACCGATATTATTAATAGTAAAGGTCATATTATAGTTGATTTTGCAGATGTATGTACAGTAATGAAGAACGGGGGTGTTGCAATTCTCGGAAGTTCTTCTGTAGAAGGAGAAAATAGAGCTCAACTAGCAATTGAAGAAGCTTTGGCTTCGCCATTGTTAAACGATAGTGATATACGTGGAGCTAAGTGGGTGTTGGTTAATATTAATAGTGCCGAAGGTGAGTTTGAGTGTACTATGGATGAAATGGAAACCATTAGTAGCTATTTACGTATGCAGGCAGGTGAACATACCGATGTTATTATTGGCATGGGTTATGATCAGTCACTTGGAGAAAAAATTGGAATTACTTTAATCGCAACTGGTTTTGATGCATCAGATCCTTTCTCCAAAAAGCCTGAAGTTATTAAGCAAGCAGTTCCAGAAAAAGAAGTGGTTACGCTTGACTTAGGTCAAACAACTGCTCCTGTTCAACAAACTGCTCCTGTTGTTGAAAGTCAAGAACCTACTTGGATGCCGCATCTTACTGGACAATCATACACGACCCATGAACAGGTATTACATATTATGCCTGAGGTTTCTCCATCAGCAGTTCAAGAGATTTCTGCGGATGAATATGAAAATACAGTATTACACTTTGAACTTACTCCTGAAGTGACCAATGAAGTTATTTCCGATCAAAGTGAAAAAAAATTAGATGCAGCTGCTTCTATTGATCCTTTATTACAGTTTGATGTTGTAGAAAAGCCAAGCTTAATGCAGCGTCCAACTCAGGTGTATGCCTCTGAAACAAATGAATCTGGGCCACTTAGTCAGTCATTGCAACAAACAGATTTATTTCAGAACAATTCTTCTGTTGAAAATGATTTTCAATTAATTGAAAAAGATGAAGTGTCTACCCCTTCAATACAAACACCGGAAAATAAAGCTCCTCTTGCTGTAAGGGAAGAAGAAATGGATCCAGAAGAGCTGAAAAGGAAACAGGCTGAACGAATTCAAAAACTCAGAAACCTTACGTACAATTTCAATTCTGATGATAGTAACAATGAGTTTGAGGATGTACCTGCTTATGTAAGAAGGAATATGGAACTTTTTGGAAATGCTGCACTTGCATCTGTTGAAAATTTTTACAGTAATTCTAATGTAAAAAAGGACGAAAAAGATCAAATTCAAATTTCTACTCTGAATAGCTTTTTAGAAGGAAAGAAACCTGATTAAACTTCTTTTGCTTATAATTTCTTTATAAGGAAAAGGTGATTTTTAGTTGTTCCCCTCATCGGTTACGATGAGGGTTTTTTTTGAACGAAACTCTGATTATGTTGTTTCTTTGAAGAAATAAACATAAAGTATGGCAACTTATGTGATAACTGGTGGTACTGGTATGGTTGGAAGATATATAACAAATGTATTGTTACAGCAAAATCATGAGGTTATAGTATTAACTCGGAATCCAGAAAATAAAATTTCGACAAATAGACTTACTTATGCTTACTGGAATCCATCGAAAAACGAAATAGATAATAATATTTGGAAAAAGGCAGATTATGTTATTCACCTAGCTGGAGCAGGTGTGGCTGATAAAAGATGGACAAAATCAAGAAAGTTAGAAATAGCAAATAGTAGAATTCAAGGTGGTGAATTATTAGCACAGTCCCTTCAGTCAAACGAAAATCATGTTCAGGCATTTATAAGTGCGTCGGCCATAGGGTGGTATGGCCCAGATACTGCTACAAATAAAAATGGATTTGTAGAGACAGACGCTGTTTATGACGATTTTTTAGGCCAAACTTGTTTAAAGTGGGAAGAAAGTGTAGCTGGAATTGAAAAGCTGGGGATACGTCTAGTTAAGTTGAGGATTGGTATTGTATTACATCCATCTGGTGGTGCTTTAAAGGAGTTTGTAAAACCAGTAAAATTTGGTTTGGCTACAATTTTAGGTACTGGAAGACAAAAAATAAGTTGGATTCATCTTGATGATTTGTCAAGTATGATTTTATATGCTGCCCAAAACAGTCATATTCATGGAGTGTATAATGCGGTAGCTCCAAATCCAGTTTCAAATAAAGAGATGACTTTAGCTATAGCGAAAATACTTAGGGGAAACTTTTATATTCCCGTATATGCACCCTCATTTGCACTTCAGTTATTGCTTGGAGAAATGAGTATTGAAGTATTGAAAAGCACAACTGTTAGTTCAAAAAAAATTCAGGCGGCAGGATTCAGTTTTTCTTTTGGAAATCTTGAAGCAGCGCTTAAAAATCTTTTAAAAAGCAGCTAAGAGATCTCCATAAATCCATCTAAGTCTCTTCTTTCTCTTTTGGTGGGTCTTCCAACCTTACTCAAGCGCTTACCAGTATGAAAAGAGGGTGCCTGAAACTGAACAGCATCCAAAGCTTCTGGTGGAGTGATGTCTTTATAATTTTTAATAGCTTCACTATAAGGTCCTCTCATTTGCATTAGTCCTGTAACCTCAATAACCCATTTTCTAGCTTCAGTTTTAACTTCATACACATCTCCAATACCCACAACACGAGCTGCTTTTACGGCTGAACCCTGCCATTTAACTTTTCCCTTATCACATGCATCTGCTGCTTGGCTTCTTGTCTTAAAAAGACGAATGGCCCAAAGATATTTATCGATTCTAAGCTTTTCTTTTTGCATACTTTCAAATCACCTACTTCTTTAGCTGAGCGTAGAAATGATGGAAATATGGAATGGTTTCTATGCCCTTGTAAAAGTTTTGGATATCATACTTTTCATTAGGACTGTGAAGATTATCGCTATCAAGTCCAAAGCCCATAAATACAATTTTTATACCTAGCTCTTGCTCAAACAACGCACAGATAGGTATGCTTCCTCCACCACGAACTGGAATAGGCTTTTTTCCAAAAGTGGCTTCAATGGCTTTTTCAGCAGCTTGATATTCTAAGCTATCAATTGGAGTCATATAAGGCTCACCGCCATGGTGTTCTGTTGCCTTAACTACCACACCCTCTGGAGCAATTGATTCGAAATGTTGAATCAATTTTTCAGTGATTTTTTTACTGCTTTGATTAGGAACCAGTCTGGTAGAAATTTTTGCAAATGCTTTTGAAGGAAGAACTGTTTTTGAACCTTCACCTGTATAACCTCCCCAAATTCCATTTAGTTCAAGTGTTGGACGAATACCGGTTCTTTCATTTGTTGAATAACCTTTTTCACCCCAAAGAGCCGTCACGCCAAGGTCTTTTGCATATTCAGCATCGTCGTGTGGTGCTTCTGCCATTTTAGCTCTTTCGGCAGCAGAACTTTCAACAACATCATCATAAAATCCTGGAATAGTAATGTGGTTATTTTCATCATGACAACTTGCAATCATTTTTGCAAGCATAGTAATTGGATTTGCTACAGCACCTCCATAAACCCCACTATGCAAGTCTCTGTTTGGTCCGGTAACTTCCACTTCAATATAACTTAAACCTCTTACGCCAATATCAATACTAGGCGTATCAAGGCTAAGCATAGCAGTATCACTAATTAAAATAACATCGGATTTTAAAAGGGCTTGATTACTTTTCACAAAGGTTGCCAAATTTGGACTGCCTACTTCTTCTTCGCCCTCAATCAAAAATTTAATATTACAAGGGAAAGAACCACATGCATGCATGGTTTCGAGTGCTTTAATATGCATGAAAAACTGACCTTTATCGTCACAAGCGCCTCTAGCAAATATTTTCCCATCTTCAATTCTTGGTTCAAAAGGCCCTGATTTCCACAATTCAATGGGATCTGGTGGTTGTACATCGTAGTGACCATATACTAAAACGGTTGGCAAATTGCTATCAACAATTTTTTCTCCATATACTATAGGGTGCCCTGGTGTTTCAAAAATTTCAGCTTTATCTGCCCCGGCTAGTAACAAATGCTTTTGTACAGCTTCGGCGCAGGCAAGCATATCGTTCTTATGCTCACTTCTAGCACTAACACTAGGTATACGCAGTAAATCTATTAACTCTTGTAAAAATCTATCTTGGTGGGTTTGTTGGTATGATTTCCACTGTTCCATTGCACAAATTTTATGAGGCGAATATAGTGAATTGAAGTAACTGGAGAGGGGCCATTTATATGAGTCTTGTTTAAGATTTAATGTTAATTTGTTTATCATTAACAAACTGAATGAAATGTTTTTTTAGATTCGCACCACGATTGCTTTTCTATGCATCTATCAGCCTTTGTTCATCTGACCGGATTTCCGGAAGGAAGTGCAAAGGCTGAGTCTATTTTAGTACTTAAAGAGAATGTTTTTCATTTTTGAGTGTATTATCTAAAGTCCATTCAATTTTACTTTGAAAGGAATTTTTTCTTTCACTACAATCTTCTTTTAAGCAAATACTACAACTACTCATTATACAAGGATCTGTATGTACGAACCATTCCACAGCGTGCTCCATTTCTTTAGTAACTACTTCGCTTAATAAATCAATTTCTGCATGTGCTTCTTGTAGATTAAGATACCAAGGGAGTGTTAAGTGACAATCGATATGAAGCTTACTGCCGTATTTAATTACTCTTAAATTATGTAAATCAATCCAATTAGAAGTTCTGTTTTTATTTATTACGTCAACAAATGTTCTTAATAAAACTAAGTCTGCTTCATCCATGATTCCTGCAATTGACTGTCTTAATATTTGATAGCCAGAATACATGATCCAGATACTCATAATAATTGCAATAATCTTATCAAGCCAAAACAATTGAGTTATTTGCATAATTGCTATGCCAGCTACAACCCCAATTGTAGAATATGTGTCTGTCTGAAGATGTTTCCCGCTTGCCTGGAGTGCTAAAGAGTGATTTTTTTTGCCTAATCTTATACTGTACCAACCAGCTAAAAAGTTGATGACTGCGGTAACTCCAATTAACCAAATTCCCCAGTCTAGCTTGTGTAGGGTAGTTTGTTTAAAAAAACTAAGTACCACTTGATAAAGGATAATGACTCCGGCTCCAAAAACCATTGCACCTTCAATAGCAGCTGAAATATATTCAGCCTTTCCATGTCCATAAGGGTGCTCTTGGTCGCTAGGCTGCGCTACTACATATAAACTATATAAGCCAATAAATCCTGCAACAATGTTAATGATACTTTCTAATGCATCAGAAAATATAGAAAGAGATCCAGTTAGATAATATGCAGATATTTTAATTGAGAAGAGAACCACACTTAATAATGTGATCCATCTTTGAAATTTAAAATTTTCTCTTGCTGTAGTCAATTTTTAAGCAATTGAAGCATTAAATCGCTCGCCTACTTCATTCCAATTCACAACATTCCACCATTGTTCAATATATGCGGCTCTTTTATTTTGGTATTTCAAGTAGTAAGCATGTTCCCAAACATCGAGGCCTAATATGGGTGTTCCTTGTTTTGAAGCCACACTCATTAGTGGGTTATCTTGATTAGGAGTTGAAGTAATAGATAAACCTCCGCTAGATGTTATTATTAACCATGCCCAACCACTACCAAATTGTTGAAGGGCTGCATCTGTAAACATCTTTTTCATTTTTGAAAAGTCGCCAAAGTAGGTATTAATTGCTTTTGCTAGTTCACCTTGTGGTTCTTTTGCTCCACCTGGTTTCATAATACTCCAAAACAACTCGTGGTTATAATGGCCACCTCCATTGTTTCTCATTTTTGAGGAGTATCGTTCAATATTCGAAAATATATGGTCATAATTTCTTTTATTCATTTCCTTTACTTCAGCTTCTATTGCTTGCTTGAAGTTGCTAGAATAGGCAGCAGCATGTTTTGAGTAATGAATTTCCATTGTAGCTGCATCAATAAAAGGCTCTAATGCATTCCAATTATATGGAAGCGGCGTTTGATCAAAGAATTGATTAGTTGGTTTTACAAATGATGGAAGGGCAGTAATAATAGCAGCCGCCTTACTAGTTTCAATAATAAACTTTCTGCGATTCCAATTTGTTTTCATACTAAACGTAGTTAATGATGCTTTACTGCTCTTTAAAGGTACTGTAAAACCTTTTAACCTTTGAAAAGGTTCTGTGATAAAATTCTTTATTAAATAACTGCGAATCTCTCATAGCTTTTACAGTTAAAAATATACCGATTGGAGTAAGGATGAGTGTTGAAAGCCACATGCCTTCAGTTGCATTTAATACATCTTCTTTCGCAAATTTTTCTCCAAAAGTGTTCAGCAGGTGGAAAGTGACAAAGAAAATTATAGAAAACACCAGCGGCAATCCAAGTCCACCTTTTCTTATTATTGAACCTAATGGAGCTCCAATAAGGAAAAGCACGATACAGGCTGCAGAAAGTGTAAATTTTTTATGCCATTCTATTTCATGTAATCGAATATTTTTTTGTCGTTGGTAGTAGTCTTCAGCAGTTAAAGCTACACTATTTTTTACACTTGCGTATTGGCTGGTTGTTCTATCTAAAATCATGTCCCTTATGCTGTCTGGCAACATTTTTGCATAGGAAACTTTGATGGTATCAAATTTCTTAGGAAGTGTTAACCATTTTTTTGAACTATCGGCTAGTCTTGCAAACTGAAGTGCACTTGAAACGTCATTTTGCAAACGTTGTTCATAATAGTTTTTAATGCCGGATATGCTGTCTATTGCATTATTTAATTGTCTAATGCTTAGCATTTTTGGATCGTAGAATTGAGTGCTATCAGAAGTTTTCACACGAAAAGTACTTAAATCAAAAACTTTTTGATAGGTTTTAAATCCCATTCTAATCATTTCAGTTTTAGCTCCAGCATATCTTTCCCCCCTTTCCTCCAGTCGCCATCCATCTTGTAAAACAAACTGTAAAAATTTTTTGTCGGGCGTAATACGCATAACACCTTTTTCGGCAAAAATGACTTGGTCTTGTAGGTTATAGCTTTTTTGGAAAATAACAACATCATGGATAATGCTGTCATTTTTTTCCTTTTTACCTAGCTTAATAATATAGCCATCTATTTTATCGTAAAATGTTCCTTCCTTAATATCAAAAGCTGGCTTAGAAACAATGATGTCGTATTTGAGTCGGGTAAGTTTTAAATTCGCTACTGGCACAAAATTGTTTGCCAGAAAAAATGCTAGCACACTCATGGCAATTGCAAAAACCATCAGTGGGCGCATAAATCGAGATAGAGGTATTCCTGCCGATTTAATGGCAACAATTTCAAATGTCTCGCCTAAATTTCCGAAAGTCATTATGGAAGAAAGCAACAAGGCTAGTGGAAGAGCCATAGGTATCCAATAAACCGTTACCAATCCGGTTAACTGCATAAGAGTTGGAAAATCAAGTCCCTTTCCAACTAAGTCATCAATATACAGCCAAAAGAACTGCATAATGAGAACGAATAATGCAATCATAAAGGTTGCAAAAAATGGACCTATGAATGATCTAATCACCAATATGTCTAATTTCTTCATCACTCTAAATGATTGTCATACTTTTAATGAATGGCAAAGGTAATGCTTTCAGAAAAGGAACTTGAACAACTGTATGATGCGGAATGGATTCTTTCTAAGAATAGGATTATGGAAAAAATAAGTATCCTTTTTGGCGATCTGGCAGAGGAATGGAGGTCTAATTTTAAATTGAAACAAAGTTTAATTGATTCATCTTCGTTTAGGCATCCAAAAATTTCAAAAGGGGAACAATACCAACAGCTTCCATGGATGATATTAGATTATCCAAGAGAGATTGCTAGAAGTGATATTTTTCTTGTAAGATGCTTTTTTTGGTGGGGAAAATATTTCGCTATAATTCTTCATATGGAAGGCTCCTATCAAAAGAAATATAGCCATCAGTTCCAAAGGCAACTTCATCATAAAGGTTGGCATCTTTACATTGGTGCTGATAAATGGGATAATTCATTTAATACAAAAAACTATACATCAACATGGACTCAAACAGATATAGAGTCTCGATCCTTTTTAAAATGGATCTACCTGATACCATTTAATGGATTGGAAATTGTAGAGGAAGAGATTAAAGTTGCCTATCAACAATTACTCGATTGTTTATGCTCCGAGTCTATGGAATAACTCTTTTAATTGATACTCCCAAAGCTGCGATTGGTCTTTAATATCACTTTTTTCAGCAAAATCACTTATTACAAGGATTGTTTGATTTGATATCTCTGTCTTGGCAATTTTGAATTCGAAATATTCATTAGCCCCACCATGAGTCCATCTAAAGCGAATAAATTTATCCTGTTCTTTTTCAAGTACCTCTGCCTTGTCTGGAGCGCCGCCTCCCCAAGAAAAACTGTACACATTTTCCCACTCATCTACTTTGTCTGCAAACCATTCTTGCAAACCCGCTGGAGTAGCTAGGAATTCATATAGGATACTTGGAGAACATCTTACTGGAAACTCCAGTGTATATAGCTGCTTTTTACTCATGCTTCAACTTTAAAACGTACACCAGTTTATTGGTGCATTTGCAATAATATTAAATTATAGATAGCATCCAAATATTTTTTAGCACTGGTCATTTAATTTGCTGATTTGGTTGAAGTTGCTGTTTTAGGACAAGGTTTTCAATTTCTTCTGCAATTACTTCAACTAAACCAGGTGAATACCCAGTACTATGAAATATTATTTTACCCGCTGGGTCTACTATAAGATGACTTGGATATGAACTTATTCTTAGCCTTTGCAATGTATAGGATGAACTTGGAATTTGTAAATACGTGAAGGTTCGGTCCTTTAAGAACCGCTTCAAATCAGCTTCTTCATCTAAAGCAAATCCAATAAAAACAATATTGGGGTTGTCTTTAAACTTTGCTCTTAACTGGTTGAGTTCTGGGATTTCAGTAATACAAGGGCTGCAGTTGATGAACCAGGTGTTGATGACTAAAATCTTTCCTAGTAAAGCTTTTGAATCAATTTTTTCTCCGGTAATTGCTCTTTCTACAATTCTAGGAAGTTGTGTTCCTTTCAAAAAAGAAATTTTGGGGTCATCCAATATAGCTTTTGAGATAAGACGATTCATTGAAACGGGACTTCCAGAAGTAAGTACAAGTCTTTCCTCACCATTTGAAAGCTTTTGTTTTTTTACTAAGTATTTTCTACTCATTAGCAAGTCTTTCCAAATGGCAAATGGTATTTGATTGCCCAAGCTGTCGTAAACAACAGAGTTTTCATTCAATTCTATTTTTTGCGTGGTAGAACTAATCTTTTTTAAACTATCTGCTTGCTGTCCAACCAAAAAAGAGCCCCAAAAGCAGGCTAAGACTAAAAAACTGAATCGCATAACTGAATTCTTGTTATGTGAAAATAAGGTGAAGTCCAATCTTTACCAACAGTTCATACGCTATATTTGCACCCACATTGATATTGAGCGTATGTTTCAAAATTTAACTGAAAGGCTTGAGGCGGCCTTTAAGAGCCTAAAAGGTGAGTCGAGGATTAATGAATTAAACATTGCCAATACGGTAAAGGACATTCGCAGGGCACTAATTGATGCGGATGTAAACTATAAAATTGCTAAAGAATTTACCGATAAGGTAAAGGATAAAGCGGTTGGTGAGAAAGTGATTCAGTCTATTAGTCCTGGTCAGTTGATGGTCAAAATTGTACAGGATGAGCTAACTGAATTAATGGGTAGCACGGCTGCCGATTTTCAAATCCAAGGCAGTCCTGCAGTTATATTAATTGCTGGATTGCAGGGTAGTGGTAAAACCACATTTACTGGAAAGTTGGCTAACTATCTTAAAACCAAGAAGGGTAAATCGCCTTTAGTGGTTGCAGCAGACGTTTATAGACCAGCTGCTATAGATCAGTTGACTGTCTTAGCAGAACAAGTAGGGGTGGATATATATAAAGAGCCCGATAATAAAGATGCCGTTGCTATTGCAAAAAATGCTATTCAGGAGGCTAAGGCTAAAAATAAGAATGTAGTTATTATAGATACCGCAGGTCGATTAGCAGTAGATGAAGTGATGATGAAAGAGGTGGCCGATATAAAAGCAGCGGTTCAGCCTACTGAAATTCTTTTTGTTGTGGATAGCATGACCGGACAGGATGCTGTTAACACTGCAAAAGCCTTTAATGAGCGTTTAGATTTTTCTGGTGTTGTTTTAACCAAATTAGATGGTGATACTCGGGGTGGTGCTGCGCTTTCTATTAAATACACAGTTCAAAAGCCTATCAAGTTTGTCAGCAATGGCGAAAAGATGGAAATGCTCGATGTGTTCTATCCCGACAGGATGGCCCAGCGAATCTTAGGTATGGGAGACGTAGCATCGTTGGTTGAAAAAGCACAAGCTCAATTCAATGAGGAACAGGCTAAAAAACTTGAGAAGAAAATCCGTAAAAACCAGTTCGATTTCCAAGATTTTCTAGAGCAGTTGCAGCAAATCAAAAAAATGGGTAACCTAAAGGATTTAATGTCTATGATACCAGGGGTGGGTAAGGCAATGAAAGATATTGATATTCAAGACGATGCGTTTAAAGGGGTGGAAGCCATTATTCATTCTATGACACCGGAGGAGAGAGCAAATCCAGATTTAATTAATCCTTCTAGAAAACAACGAATAGCCAAGGGTGCTGGGAAAGATATTGCTGAAGTGAATGCCTTTATGAAGCAATTCGAGCAAATGAAACAAATGATGAGCATGATGAATAAAATGCCAATGGGTGGAGGATTTGGTAGAGGAATGATGAAGGGGAGATAAAAGATGCTTATAAATGCTTGAATAAGCGAGTGTTATCGAAAAATTAACATTCGCTTTTTGTTAGCTAAGCCGAAATACTTATTTTTGCCGCCCATAATTGAGTAAACCCTATTTAATCACGCCTATAAATGTCTATTTAACATGGCAGTAAAAATTAGATTGCAGCGTCACGGTAGCAAGAAAAGACCGTTCTACTTCATTGTAGTTGCAGACGCACGTTCTCCTAGAGACGGAAAATTCATTCAGAAAATTGGTACTTACAATCCTTTAACTGTACCAGCTACAGTTCAATTGGATCGTCAAAAAGCATTAGATTGGTTGCACAAAGGTGCTCAACCTACTGATACTGTTCGTCGTATCCTTTCTTTCAAAGGTGTATTGTTCTTGAAACACTTACTAAGAGGTGTATCTCTTGGTTTGTTCGACGAGGCCACTGCAATGACCAAGTTTCAAGCATGGCACGAAGAGCATGAATCTTCTGTTAAACGTAGAAGCGATGCTCATAGAAGCACTCAAAAAGCTAGACGTAACCCTCCTTTCGTTAAGAGAGCTGAGCCTGTTGCTCCTGCTGTTGAGGAAACCGCTCCTGAGGCTGATGCTCCTGAAGCATAATATTGAATTTCTTCTTATCAACTCCCATGGCTCTTCAAAGAACATGGGAGTTTTTGTTTAAAATAAACTTTCGGCATGCAAGAAGCATCTCTAATACATATTGGAAAAGTTGCAGCAACTGTAGGAATTCAAGGTGAAGTACTTTTGGTTCATGTGTTAGGTAAAAAAGTCAATTTTAAAAAGGGCGATGTGGTTTTTATTGAGACTGAGAAAAATATTCGGATTCCTTTTTTTGTAGAATCATCCAAGGCTAGAACGGAGAAAGAAACCCTAATTAAGTTTGAGGACATTCATACACGAGAAGCTGGTCATGTTTTATTACAAAAACAGTTACATGTAAATGCGCAGTTGTTTGATGCTCATGTTAGCAAACAAGCGCCAATTCGTTTGCTGGGATTTATGGTAAATGATCAAGGTGCAGAAATAGGTAAAGTGATAGGTGTTATTGAACAACCTCATCAAATTTTATTAGAAACCTCTTACAAAGGAAACACAGCATTAATACCGTTACATGAAGCATCTCTAAAGAATATTGATGAAAGAAATAGAATTATTCATGTTGAATTGCCAGAAGGCTTACTAGGCTTGTATGAGGCATGAGTTTCAAATAATTTGTGATGTAGAACAACAACACGTTGACGAATTAATGCACGTAAACAATGTGCAATTTGTGGCATGGATGCAAGAATTAGCTAGTGCTCATTGGAGAAAATATGTAACACCAGAAATTCATTCGAAGTACTATTGGGTAGTACAATCGCATCAAATTAAATATCTCAAAGAGGCTCGATTAGGAGAGCAGCTTTTGTTGGTAACTTCAGTTGCAGAGCCAAGTACGTTTAGGTGGGACCGTAATTACACATTTTACAGGAAACAAGATGGCGTTCTTATTGCAGAGGCAAGTAGTACGTGGGTTTTAATGGACAGAACATCTAGAAAACCTTCAATTATAAATGACAGTGTAAGAGCAGTATTTTTATCAAATGACTAGTTTTTTATTGCATTCTTCAGCTGATCAACAGTGGCTCCACTTTCAAAGGTTTGTACCAATTTTCTGTCTTTGTTGTATACCGCAACAAAAGGAGTAAAACGCACTCTGAAAAATGAAGGAATTGCATAGGCAGGATCTCTTCCAATAACCATATTGTTGAAATCACTAAACTTATATTTCTCTCCAAAAGCTTTGATGTCTTCCATGTCTCTATAGCTTACCCAAACATAAAATGCATCATCTATTAATTTCATCTCTTTAGTAATGTGCTCAGCTTCTACTTGGCAATGACCACAGTCGGGACTAAAATAAATGAATACAATAGGTTTGTTTTTTGGAAGTTGCTTCTCTGAATAGTCTTTACCATTGGTGAGTATTAGGTTAAAAGTTGGCGTAAGGCTATCTTTTTGATAAGGAGCAACTGGATCAACAAAAGTTTGAGCATTTGCTATTACTGCGGAAAATGCAAAACCAATTACTAGAAAAAGAGTCTTCATTATAATTTACTTTTTTGATCTTCAATCATTCTCATTTGTTTGGCATCTTGTAAAAATTCAGAGGCGAAAATGAATTTATTTAGCTTTTCATTATCGCTGTAAATGATGTCTTTGTTAGAGCCCTCCCATTCTTTTTTTCCTTGATGTAAATAGACAATTTTTTCACCTATTTCCATAACACTGTTCATATCATGTGTAATAACAATGGTTGTCATATTGTATTCGCGGGTAATTTGCAAAATAAGCTGGTCAATTACCATAGAAGTCATTGGATCTAAACCAGAGTTAGGTTCATCACAAAAAAGGTACTTAGGATTCAATACAATTGCCCTTGCAATACCAACTCTTTTTTTCATTCCCCCGCTTAGCTCAGCCGGATATTTTTTATTTGCCTCCTGAAGATTTACTTTTTCTAATACTTCATCAACTTTTTTCTTTTTTTCATGCACAGACATTTTGCTAAACATGTGTAAGGGGAACATGACGTTTTCTTCTACAGTCATAGAGTCGAAAAGTGCAGATCCTTGAAAGAGCATACCAATGCTTTGTCTAAGCTCTTTTTTATCAACTTCTTTCATAGCCAACATATCCATTCCATCGTATAAAATACTTCCTTCATCGGGTTGAAAAAGTCCAACTATGCATTTTGTTAAAACGGTTTTGCCACTTCCACTTGCGCCGATAATTAAGTTGCATTTTCCTGTATCCATAACAGCAGAAATATCATTCAAAATGGTTCTTTCACCGAATGATTTTGATATGTGTTCAATGGCTATCATGGATGTTTTATTCTATTACTTGAATCTGTTGCTTAATTAGGTCTTCCCAGGTATCTCGTTTGCGTATCAAATGTAGTTGATCTTGGAGGATTAGAACTTCTGCAGGTTTATATCTGCTGTTAAAATTGCTAGACATTTCAAATCCGTAAGCGCCTGCATTTAAAAAAGCTAATAAGTTTCCCTCTTTAATCTCTGGAAGCTCTCTGTCCCATGCGAATGTGTCGGTTTCACAAATATTCCCAACAACAGTATACTTGTGCGGATGCCCATTTGGATTGCTTAGATTCATAATACTATGGTAAGCATCATAAAACATGGGCCTGATAAGGTGATTGAAACCAGAATTTACACCCACAAAAGTTACATTCTTAGTTTCTTTTATAACATTAACCTCGGTTAAGAAGTAGCCTGCTTCACTTACCATAAACTTTCCGGGCTCAAACCAAACTTCTAACTCCTTTCCATATACAGTAACAACCTCTTGCACTGCCTTTTCTAATGCCTTTCCTAATTCAAGCATTGGAGTGCCTTGTTCTTCGGGTTTGTAAGGAACCTTAAAGCCTCCCCCTAAATCAATAACTTTTAGTTTCGGAAAGAGCGGAATCAGTTCAAATAAAACCTGCAAACCTTTTATAAATACTTCAACATCTTTAATCTCACTACCGGTATGTATATGCAAACATGTAATTTGAAGATCATACATCTCGGCTATTTGTATTACTTCATTGATTTGTTCTATTGGAATACCAAATTTGCTCTTATCATGGCCTGTAGAAATTTTGAGGTTCCCGCCTGCCAATATATTGGGTCGAAGTCTAATACCTACAGGGTAGCTGTTCTTATATTTTTCGCCAAATTTTTTGAGGTTTGAAAGGCTATCAATATTCACATGTGCACCTAAATCTACAGCTTCAGATATTTCTTCAAAAGCTATACCGTTGGAAGTATATAGAATGTTAGAAGCAGCGCATCCTGCATGTAAGGCCATTTTAAGCTCATTAATAGAGCTACAATCAATGCCTGCACCTAAGCTGTTAATAAACCGTAGAATGCTAATATTGGTGAGCGCTTTGGAAGCGTAAAATATCCGGTATTTAAGTCCTGCAAAAGCTTCCTTTAACTTATTGTACTGTTGTTCTATGGTTCCTGCATGGTATACATAGAGAGGGGTTCCAAATCTATTTGCAGCTTGCAAAAGTTGATTTTTCAGATGCTCGTTCATAAGTTGCTAAGGTACATTCAACTTGAATGAGATTAGGTTCATTGGATAAATTTTTGATAGAATCTTATCTTGATTTTTTAATCCATTCTTTCACTGGGGACAGAATTTTGCCATTTTGTTGCCTTATGCTAAATCGGTCATTATAGTCCCAAAGCATGGTAGGGATCTTAAATTCAGATAGCACATCGGTAATATCTCGTAGGTAGTTTTCTCTGTACTTGCTTTCAACATTCAAAATAACACCCGTTTCTGTACATATTAAAGGCATGTTCAAATGATTGGCATCTGCAACTAGCTTTTTAATTGTTTCGGTCAAATATGTTTTGGTAGCTTCTCTGTAATATCTGTAATAATCTTCATAAACAACCGATCCTTTAATTGCGCCTTTTAGTGCTGGCATTCTATTTTTTTTATAAGGATAGGGGAACCCTGTTAAATAACTTTTATCGATTGTCCACTCGGCCCCTTGATGAGTAAATAGATAGGGCTCATAAAAATGAAAAGTGTATAGTGTGCGAGAATCATTCAAATTCCCAAGTTCCAACGTTTGCACATAGCCGTTATAGTTGGTGCCTCCTACAATAAAGATTCTTTGTTGGTCAGTTTGCCTTAATCGTGCTACAATCCTTTCTATGGCATATTTCCATACCCATCTATCTAGTGTTGGTTCATTGTACAATTCAAAGAGTAGGTTGTGGTAGCCCTTGTTTTGAAAATTTCTAAGCCACTGTTCCCACATTTTAGAGATCCTATCTATTTGATAATCAGTGTTATATTCAAATAATTTTCCATAATGATATACCAATATGAGATGAACTCCCTCTTTGTTGCAGTATTCATAAATATCTTGAACCATTTTAATTAGTTCGCTGGGAATTTCAGCTTTTTCGCCTGCGAAATGATCGAAGGCTATTGGCAATCGAATAGTTTTAAATCCATGGTCAATGATTTCTTTTACTACTGGTTGCCAGTTATATTGAAGTAAAGAATCTGGCGCTTTCCAATTATGTTCTAGAGCTGATAAGTTGATGCCTGCACCTAGTTGGTTTCGAACTTTTAGCAAATCATTTTTCTCTCTTCGTTGAGCAAGTGAATTTGTATTCACACATGTCAATAAAAAAACGCCTAAAAACAAATATTTTAAGCTTTTAAAATATATATTCACGCCAAAATCATTTACCTGTTGCATATTTGCATTTATGTTTAGCTACCCCAAACAATCATACCTGAACATTGATCGAGAGCGGTTCATTGAAGAGCTCGATAAAAAGGGGGCTTATTTCTCAAATGTAACGGTTTGGACCATTATTTTTTCTGTGCCATTGTTTTGGCTGTTGGATTTGTTATTCATAGGCGATCAGTGGTATAATTTTATGTTTATCCGATTTTTAGTCGGTGCAGCAAGTTACTTTGTTTTTTGGTTTGGCACTCGAAATAAGTGGCACTATTTACTGGTCTTAAATTTAGTTGTTGCGCTCAATGTGATTTTTAGTTCCATGGTGTGCGGTTTACTTGGACTGAAAGAAGTATTGCCTTATTTCTTGCTTTTCTCTGTTATGATGTTGCTAATAAATGCAACAGCCTTTTGGGAACCTGCCTACCCAGTCATTCATTGCTCTATTTCTTACTTCATTATTGTAATACTTTATGGATTTAAACCAAACATTACAGGTTATTCTGGTTTGGTTGAAAATGGGGGCGGAGTTTACTTTCTAGTTTCGGCATTTTCATGTTTGCTCGCCAGTAATAGGTATCAGCTAATAACCAGGGAAATTGAAAAGGTATTAGTTATTTCAAAGGCCAATCACCGTTTGTTGGAACAGAATGAGCATATCAATGACCAGCGTATGGTAATTGAAGAGGCTAATAGAAGGTTGAAAAACATTAATGATTATCGTCAGAATACCCTGAGTTTAATGATCCACGATTTAAAAAACTTTGTAGGATCCAACCAAATGTCAATTGACTTGATTTCAAGAAAGTCAGGGAATTTGACAACAGAGCAGAAGGAGATATTGAGCTATATTAACATGGGGAATAAAAAACTCCATTATTTATCGGGTAAGTTGGCTGATTCTGCTGAAATAGATACCGGGCAGGTTGAGTACAGATACGAAGAATTTGATGCAGTTGTTGAGATTGAAAATGCGGCAATAGGACTTGTTGATGCTGCCGCATTAAGGGATGTAAGTATACAGTCGCATTTATCTCCGGAACCTATTTTGCTTTACCTCGATAGAATCTTCTTCAACCATATATTATATAAGCTCATTGCTAATGCAGTTCGTTTTACCGAGCAAGGCTCAGCAATTACTATTCATGCTAGCAAAGCAGAGAATAGTTGTGTAATTGAGGTAATTGATACGGGTAAGGCTTTAGGAATGGTTTATTTAGACGATCTTTTCTCGAAAATAAAAGAGGTGTCAGAAGCACAATCTGTTACAAACCAAACTGGTTTTGGATTCTCAGCGGCAAAATTGTTAACAGAAAGTATGGGCGGTACCTTGCACTATAGTTGTGGAGAGGAAAAAGGGAATTTCTATCAAATAAAATTTAAACTTGCATAGTTTTATATAAAACGGCTCCTTATGAGACAAATTAAATTAATATGTGTTCTGATGTTCATGGGTGTTTATTCGTTTGCACAGAACCAAGCTCGGACATTTGAGTCAATGGGTTATCTCGACCAAGAAATTGTAGGTATATCTGGTTCAACCAATTTCTTCGTAAAAATTAAACCTGATGACGACGTAGATAACAGCCGTTTGCTTTTGCAGGTGCGTCCATCGCAGGTATTAAACCCCAATACATCTTTTATAATTATTAGCCTAAAAGATGCACCTGTATACACTCAAAGAATTACTGGATTAGGTGTTGATTCGGTATTTACAGTTAGTATTCCTTTAAATAAAAAATACCTCCAGCCAGACGGGCGATTTATTAAGCTTCGCATCGCTGCAAGAATGAGTGTTGGTGATGAATATTGTAAGGACATTGATAACCCAGCTTGTTGGATTACTATTAAAAATAATTCAGCTGTTTTAGTAAACAAGAAGTCTACCCTTACTTATAGCCGTAGTTTAAGAGAGACTATTCAGGAATTTACATCAATTCATGCACCTGTGAATGCAGATTTAGATGATGTAACAGCTGGTGGTATTATTTATACGATCTTACGTCAGCAGGCTACATCTAGAGATTTTGAAGTTCAAACAGGAAGTTATGCTGATCTTGATAGTAATAGTTCTCGTACAGTTTTAGTAGGTTCTTTGAACAGGTTGCCTGCAAATATTCGTTCTGCTGTACCGCCTATTGCAAAAGGACAAGGACTTATCTATTTAGTAGGTGCAAGCGGATATAGCTCAAGACAATATTTAGTTGTTACTGGAGCTGATCAAGAAGGTTATAGAAAAGCAATTACAGTTTTAGCGAATACAAAAATTCTGAACAGTGCTTTTAGTGACAAGTTGTTAATAGACAATTCAGTTCAAAGAGTCGTAAACCAAGCAGCATTACCTGTTGTACTTTCATTAGAGCAATTAGGTGGTCAACCTGCTATTGTTGAAGGAGTGGGTGCATTGAAGCAAAACTTTACTTTTTCTTTGGCCGATTATAACGCCATTCCTAAAAAATTAACTTTACACCTCGAAACCTTTTTCTCAAATCTAAAAGAGAACGACCGTGGATTCTTGAACGTTTATCTAAACGATAACCTTGTTCATAGTACGCCATTAAACGATAAAGTAGCTTTCAATGGAGATATTGATTTAAAGCCTTATTTGTTGACTAAAACAAATGGACTAACAATTGAATTCAGATTCCACCCTGGAACTAATATTTGTAAAGATGGATTTGCCAATTTCTTCGGGTTCATAAATCCAAGAACTTCAACAATTACATTTTCTGGAGAAAAAGCAAATCAATTCTACAACTTCTTTAATTATCCTGGTGAATTCAGAAAAGCGCCACTCAAATTTTTATTATCTCCTACTTTGAATGCTAAATCTCTTTCAGCTGTAGGGGAATTGATGTACCAAATTAATACTGCTACTACTCCATCAACAACATTAATTCTTCCTTTAATGGAGTCTTCTGATAAAGCTACTATGTCTGATATGAAAGGATACAATGTAGTAGCATTATTAAACAGAACAGATCCATTTATCAAAAATTTTGATGCATTGCCTGTGCAGTTTACAAAGGACTTTCAATTGTATAGAGATGTGCAAGGTTCTGTAAGCTATTCAATCAACGACTTTTCTAATAGTGGCATTGCACAAATTTTCAAGCAGTCTGGTAGTACTTTCCTTTTGATTTCATCTTTGGGAGATAGTGTTAAAACTGCTTTCGAAAGTGTAATCAAAAGTTTTGGAACACAGTTCTCTTCTATTGAAAGTAACGTTTGTATTGCTACTAGTAAAGGACAAAGCAATTTCTTCTTTAAATTACCAGAAGATTCTGAGCTTATAAGTTATCGTGGAGAAAAGAATAAGCTTTTAATTTTCTGGGAACAATACAAGTGGTTCATTTTAGGTGCGCTATTAATTTTCATGGGTATTGCATTTGTTTTTGTGAGAAAGCGTGTGAAGAAATCTCAGGAAATTGTATAATATATAAGAATTTTAATGCTTAGCCTGTATTACAGGCTAAGCTCGTTAAGAATATATGCCTTTATGTGGTCTTCATAACATGGTAACAGCTGGTCTGTTTTCTGAAATAAAACTTCAGGAAGCTGAAGCTATTGCTAATGATTATGGGTATGCAACAATCAAAGCGGCCTTAAACTTTGGCTTTTTAACCAGAAAAGAGTACGTTGGTTTTTTGGAAGAAGAAGGCTTCCCTCTAATAGATATTAGAGCTGAAGAATTGGATCTTTTGTATTTGGAACAGTGCGATTTACAGCATTTGAATGCTTTTTTGTATTGTCCCGTTCGAATGGAAGCAGACGGACTGTTGG